>OKVW01000014.1_pt1 | contig 187311 bp, 172 predicted proteins | sample 1606991 | NCBI WGS metagenome assembly OKVW01 (sample SAMN03281021, study PRJEB24777) | human gut metagenome | isolation source: fecal sample PR177 from 1 month old male Malay infant, vaginal delivered... | reverse complement strand
TAGAGCCGTATACGTGACCCGTACGTACGGTTCAATGAGAGGGAAATAATTCTTTGCAATTATTTCTCTACTCTATTTATTTTCGATATGCATAATTTGGCAGACCGTTTTTCATTGGAATAGCCGGATTGCCCTGAATCAGCGGTAATGCATACTCCACAAACTCTGAGCTGATGTCCGTGCCATCGTTGATAATCCACTGGAGGGGAACGGTTTTTTCTTTGTTGCACACTTCATTTACATCTGCAAGTCCACATGATATGTCGTAAGGTGTACCGGCAGAGCGGTTAAAAGTAATCATTTTACCGGTTTCTCCATCCAGAGCGGCTGTCACTGCAAATGAACCGGCTGTAGCTGCTTCTCTTGCATCGGTCAGGGACTGGGTAAAGGTGGAACAACGCTGGTTCACGTTCAGTTCTACGGAGCGGACTTTTACGTTCAGACGATCTTTTACCAGATTCTCCAGGTACTTTCCGCTTCCGGTAAGCATTTTGTGACCAAAAGTATCGGTACCGACTTCACTTGCATATTCGCAGATAAACTTTCCGTCTTTGTCATGAATGCCTTCTGAGATGCAGACTACCAGATTATTCTTTTTCTCCAGTGCTTTTTTAAGCTGTTCCAGGAAAAGATCCTGATCAAAGGACACTTCCGGCAGGTAAATGAGCACAGGGTTGTCCTCTTCATATTTACGTGCCAATACTCCGGCAGCAGTCAGCCATCCGGCGTGACGTCCCATGATTTCCACAATGGTTACAGACTTTGTATCATATACTGAGGCATCGATACCTATTTCACAGACGGAAGATGCTACGTATTTTGCAGCGCTTCCAAAGCCGGGCGTGTGGTCCGTATGTACCAGGTCGTTATCGATAGTCTTGGGGATTCCCAGAATCCGAATGGTACTTTTATGCTTTGCGGCATAACGTGACAGTTTGCTTACGGTATCCATAGAGTCATTTCCACCTATATAAAAGAAATAACCTATCTTCAGTGCCTTAAATTTTTTAAAGAGCTCCGGGTATACGGGATCTTCCAGATCCTCCGGAAGTTTATAACGGCAGGACCCCAGGAATGCACCGGGTGTGATGCGCAGGGACTGCAGGGCCTCTTGACTTACGTCAGTTTCTAAATCCATGTAATGGTCCTTTAAGAATCCTTCAATTCCATTTATCATACCATATACATGATCGATTTTATCCTTGTGTTGTAATCCTTCCTTTATAACTCCAAACAGGCTGCTGTTAATAACAGCTGTCGGTCCTCCGGATTGTCCAACGATTAAATTTTTCATGATAGATACCCCTTTCATTATTTCAGGAGGGCATGTACACTCCCATATACTGCCATCTCCATATATAGTTATTCTACAACAACCAGGTGCATTTTGTATATAGAAAAAATGAAGTTTTGGTAAAATAGATATTTTAATTTCATTTTAACGCAGGGTATCTCTACACTTACACCTATTTAATTTAGATCTTGCTATACTGGTATCATAGAAAGCAGGAAATGTATTGAATAAAGAGGCAGGTGCAGGATTATGAAAAAGTATTTAGCAGTGCAGGAAACATATATTTTTGAAGCGGTTGACCGTCATCCGTTCTTTACAATGATCTTTGGACAGATTGCAGTTGCATTATTATTAATTATATCCGTAGGAGGTATTGCTCTGGCAGGCGGTACTTTGATCTGGCTGGTATACAGGGCACTTGGTATCATGTAATGCAAGAATAAAATTTTAATGCCATTTTAATGCCATTTTAATGTCAGACACTATATCTGTTATGCCTATTTAATCTTTGGTCTGTTATAATCGGCAATATCATAGTCGGAATTAGCCAAAAAACAGGATAATTCAAGCTGGTATTGGGATTAGCTGGAATTGCGAAATGGGAATAGATTTTTAGAACAGATGTGGTATACTGTTACCGAGGAAGGTGTGAGCCATGGCAGAAGAATACCGTAAACCAGAGGTGCTGTTAAAGAAGCTGGAAGAGGAAACATCCAGGACAAAAGGAAGATTAAAGATATTTTTTGGATATGCGGCAGGCGTAGGGAAAACCTATGCCATGCTTGCGTCTGCCCATGAGGCAAAAAAGGCAGGCATGGATGTGGTTGCGGGATATATTGAGCCCCATGCCAGACCGGCAACAGCGGCATTGGTGCAGGGGCTGGAGGTATTGCCCCAGCTGGAGATCCGTCATCAGAATATTACGCTGCATGAATTTGATCTGGACGGTGCCCTGGTTCGGAAACCCCAGCTGCTTCTGGTGGATGAGCTGGCTCACACCAATGGATATGGTTGCAGGCATAAGAAAAGGTATGAGGATATCCAGGAGCTGCTGAAAGAAGGAATTGATGTCTATACTACGGTAAATGTTCAGCATCTGGAAAGCCTGATTGATCTTGTTGCCGGCATTACCGGAATTGTAGTAAAGGAGCGGATTCCCGATTTTGTATTTGACCAGGCAAATCAGGTGGAGCTGGTGGATATTGAACCGGAGGATCTGCTGGACCGGTTAAGAGCCGGCAAGATCTATAAAGAAAGCCTTGCAGAGCAGGCTTTAAATCATTTTTTTACTGCAGACAATCTGGTGTCACTGCGTGAAATTGCTCTGAGGCGTATGGCGGACCGGGTTAACCTGATGCAGGAAAAATCCTTTCAGACCGGAGAAGCAGGGGCAGCAGAGCATATTTTGATCTGCTTATCTCCGGCGCCATCCAATGAAAAAGTGATTCGACAGGCAGCCAGGATGGCATCTGCATTTCGGGGAAAGTTTACGGCATTTTTTGTAGAGAACTCTGACTTTACCCAGTATACGAAGGAAGATGTGGTGAGGCTCCGCACGAATACCAGACTTGCAGAACAGCTGGGGGCAAAGACAGTGACCTCTTATGGGGAGGACATTGTGGAACAAATCGCAGAATATGCTAAAGTAGCAAGGGTAACGAAAATAGTGCTGGGAAGAACCAATACGAAAAGGGCATGGTTCTCCATGAAGGAAAGCTTTTCTGAAAAGCTGACCAGACTGGCACCCCAGCTGGAAATATTCGTCATACCGGATGCTTATAAAAAGAAATACCGTAAAAAGAGATTCCGCGCTCCAGTTTCACCGGAGACGCTTGGCGTTGACATTCTGATCTCGGCAGGAATATTAGCCATTTCCACGCTCATTGCCTATTTGTTTTCCTTTTGGAATTTCAGCGATGCAAACTTGATTATGGTTTATATTCTGGGAGTTCTGACGATTTCCCTTTTGACCAGGATTAAATTGTGCAGTCTCCTTTCCAGTGTCTTAAGCGTTATGATCTTTAACTTTTGCTTTACGGACCCCAAACAGACATTGTCCGTAAATGATCCGTCTTATATTGTGACATTTGGAATTATGTTTCTCTCAGCGCTGATCGGAGCTACCCTCACACAAAAGGTTAAGGATCAGGCGAAGCAGGCAGTTAAGAAATCGTACCGGACAGAGATTTTGCTGGAAACAAGCCAGAAGCTGCAGAAAGCGGTGGATGCAAAAGAAATATCCTTAAGTACTGCCAGACAGCTAAGCAAGCTTTTGGAACGTAATGTTGTGTTTTATCTGGGAAATCCCCAGATGGATCCGCAGCCGATTGTCTTTAAATCAAGCCATGGACAGAGTGATTTTTACTATGACCGGAAGGAAGAAAAGGCAGTAGCCCAATGGGTTTTTAAGAATAATAAGCATGCCGGATTTTCTACAACGACTCTGCCTGGAGTAAAGTGCCTGTACCTGGCAGTCAGAAGCAGTGAACGGGTATTTGCGGTAGTGGGGATTGATATGGAAGGTAAAGAACTTCAGGCATTTGAAGCCGGAATTATGAGTGCAATATTAAATGAGTGTGCCCTGGCGATGGAGAAAGACCAGCTGGTTGCAGAGCGCAAGGAAGCTGCGGTAAAATTACAGCAGGAACAGCTGCGTGCCAATTTACTCCGTTCCATTTCCCATGATCTTCGGACACCCCTTACCAGCATTTCGGGGAATGCCAGCGTACTGATTGGAAATGAAGACAAAATCAGTGAAGAACAGAGAAAAAAATTATATATTGATATCTATGATGACTCCATGTGGCTGATTAACCTTGTAGAAAATCTGCTTTCCGTAACCCGGATTGATAATGGGACTATGCGGCTGAATATGCAGGCAGAGCTCTTGGATGAGGCTATTACGGAAGCGCTGAACCATATCAGCAGAAAATCGGAGGAGCATCATATACAGGTGAGGCAGGAGAATGACCTTCAGGTTGCCAGGATGGATATTAAGCTGATTGTACAGGTGTTTATCAATCTGGTGGATAACGCAATTAAGTATACCCCTTCAGGATCCCATATCACAATCACTACAAAGAGTCTGGACGACAGAGTTCAGGTAGAAATTGGGGATGACGGAAACGGTATTCCAAATGAAGATAAGAAACGCCTGTTTGACATGTTCTATACGGCTAATAATTCCGTCGCGGATGGAAGAAGAGGCATGGGGCTTGGGCTGGCATTGTGCAAATCTATTATTACTGCCCACGGCGGGGATCTTACCATACATGATAACATGCCCCATGGAACTATTTTCAGATTTACGCTAAAAGCGGAGGAGGTACACCTAACATGATTAATGGAAAACCACAGATACTGGTAGTTGAAGACGATGCGCCAGTTAGAAATCTGATTACCACAACCCTGGAAACCCAGAATTATAAATACCAGACAGCGGTTAATGGTACCCAGGCAATTATGAGCGCCGTATCAGCCAAACCGGATATTTTCCTGATGGATCTGGGACTGCCCGATATGGATGGGATTGAAGTAATTAAAAAAATACGTTCCTGGTCTGTGGCACCCATCATTGTGATCAGCGCCAGAAACGATGACAGAGATAAGATCAAGGCACTTGATGCGGGAGCAGATGACTATCTCACCAAGCCCTTTAGTGTAGAGGAGCTGTTAGCCAGGCTGCGCTCTACCCTTCGGCGGATACAGTACCTGGAATCAAAGGGAAACGTGGAAGAAGCTGTGTTTCGCAATGGGGAACTGGAAATCGATTACTCCTCGGCAACGGTAAAGGTGGGTGACCGGGAGATTCATCTCATGCCAATGGAGTATAACCTGCTCTGCCTGCTGGCTAAAAATGTGGGGAAGGTACTTACTCATCAGTATATACTGGATAAGGTCTGGACGAATGCCCTGGAAAGTGATCTGTCCTCTCTGCGGGTATACATGGCAACTCTTCGTAAAAAAATAGAACCGGATAAAGAACATGTGAAATATATACAGACCCATATCGGAATCGGGTATCGAATGGTAAAGGCGGATAATAAGGAAGCGTAGGGAGAAGTACGTTTCTTTTAGGAGAGGTATGTTAAGAGATGAAAGGTATGTTTCTAAAAACAGATATGATAAGTGAAGATAGATATGTCTCTATAAAACAGATCTGATATGTGATGAAAGATATGTTTCTATTTAATAGATCTGATAGGCGATGATAGATATGTCTCTATATGAAAGAAGGCAATGAAAGATCTGCAGTAATAACCACATCTTTCACTGCCTTCTTTCCATATTATAGGATTCTAAATTTACTTTTTAACGTAAAGGAAATTATTGTTCCTCGTTTTGTTCCTCGCGTTCTTCCTCTGTTTCCGCTATTTGAAGAAAATCTGCATTTGCTTTTTTGCGGTGTGGGATGAAACGGCGGGCAAAGTTACCTTTGCCGCGGTTTTTCACGTAGAAGAAGCCAATAATGGAGAAAACCACAGCCCCGATGAAGTTTACAAACATATCCTTCATGGTATCCAGCAGTCCGATATCCAGATATCCCCCCAGCCCTAAGTCTTTTCCGTTAATGACTACGCTGGTAATATTATCGATGGAGTATGGCGTATTTCCTCCGGTGGGGTCCAGCATAACCGAGGAGATACTGTTTACAATGGTATCCTTCTGCATGTCAAATCCAATGAATAAATCCATGCCGCATTCAAAGAATTCCCAGAGCACGCCGATTGTCATGGAGAAACAAAAGGCAACCAGTGCCATAAAAATAGGAGAAAGTTCAAACTTGACTTTTTCACTCCGGTTCAGAATATCCACAAGAGAAAAGCCGATTGCTGCAGCAAGGAAGCCGTTCATAGTATGGAGCAGGGTATCCCACATGGGATAACGGATGTAGAAGGACTTGATTTCTCCAAGTATTTCAGCTGCAAAAATAAAGAGCAGAATAATGATCTCCAATGCAGTTGGGAGTTCAATCTTAAACTCCATCTGGACAAAGCTTGGAATTACCAGAAGCAGCAGGGTTAGTACACATAAGAATACATTTTCATAGTTCTGGTTGAAGAGCTGCATGATCATCATTATGATTACCAGTGCCCGTAAAACAAAATAGACCAAAAATGAACTCTTGTGTTCCCTCAGCTCCATGCCAAGAGCTTTCCATATGCATTTCAGTTTTTTCTTCATCAGGGGAAGAATCTCCTTTCAGGGGTGGATTATTCATAAATTTTTGTATGTAAATGAATTATAACATAAAAAGAAAAATAAGAAAGTGGAATTATGAGGTATTACAAAAAAAATCGTAATCCGGGGTGCAGGAATGAATTTTCAAACACGCTCTAGGTAAAATGGGGATTGACAAAGATTTTATTAGGCGGTATTATTATACGCAAAGTCCCCTGATTTTTCCGGGGGTATTGTCTACCGGAATGTATGATTCGGTATCAATTATAAGGAGGAAGGTATAATTATGAAAAAGGTTAGACAGTTTTTGAGCGCAATTGCAATTGCATCTGTGGTGGTTGCATCTCTGGCGGGCTGCGGCGGCGGTGACACGAAGACAACGGAAGCGGGAACTACAGGAACAACAGAAGCAGCGGGAAGTGAGGCTGCAGGCAGTGAGGCAGCAAATGACACGGCAGCTGCAGATACAGGTGATGCGGATACATTTTTAATCGGAGGAATCGGACCTCTTACCGGAGCAGCAGCATCATATGGAACAAGCGTAAAACAGGGTGCTGAAATTGCGATTAAGGAAATAAATGATGCCGGCGGAGTAAAAGCAGGCGATAAAACTTATAAATTTGCATTAGAATTTGCAGATGACGAAGCAACAGAAGATAAAGCTACACAGGCTTACAATTCCTTAATGGACAAGGGAATTAATGCAGTTATGGGCGGTGTAACAAGCGGAGCATGTATGGCGATTGTTGACCAGACTTTAGCGGATGGTATTCTTCAGATCACACCTTCCGGTTCAGCAGACGGCTGTATTGCCAATGACAATGCTTTCCGTATCTGTTTCTCAGACCAGGCACAGGGTGTTGCTATGGCTGACTACGCAGTAGACACACTTGGATTAAAGAAGATTGCAGTGATCTACAATGCAGCAGATGAATACAGTACCGGACTTCAGACAGCATTTGAAGAAGAAGTAAAAGCTAAAGGGGCAGAAATCGTTGCCAGCGAAGCATTCCAGACAAATGATGTTGAATTTAACACACAGCTTACAAAAATCAAGGGAACAGATGCGGATGCTATCTATGTTCCGGCTTATTATCAGGATGTAACTTATATTACAAAACAGGCAGCAGATATGGGAATTGACGTTCAGTTTATCGGTTCTGACGGATGGGACGGTGTCTTAGACACAGTAACAGATAAAGCTACGGTAGAAGGCTGTATCTTCTCCAGCCCATTCTGTGCAACCGTTGATGATTCCAGAGTACAGAACTTTGTAAAAGCTTACCAGGATGCTTATAAAGCAACTCCTGACCAGTTTGCAGCAGATGCATACGATACGGTATACACATTCAAAGCAGCAATGGAAAAAGCAGGAAGTATTGAAAGCGCAGATTTAATTGCAGCTATGCCGGAAATCTCTGTTGACGGACTGACTGGTGAAGGCATGACCTTTGAAGCAACCGGTTCTGCTGTAAAGGCAGTTAAGTTTGTGGAAGTAAAAGACGGAGCTTATAAGTATACAGATAATTAATTCAGTAGTGCTTATTTAAAAGAGTAATACACGCAGGACATTCTTCGTATCAGGAGATGCGAAACACTCTGGAGGTATTACGGCTACATCAAAGAATGGTTCAGATTTTCAAGAAAAAAAGAAGACAGTGAAAAAGAGCTGTCTTCTTTTTTTAGCAGATGACTGTTTGCTGTGGGAAGACATTTGTTCGACAGCTGAAATTCGATGTGATCTGGAGGAAATATCCCTTTAGGGGGTGAAAATGCATATTTATTACGACAAATTATGGGTAAATTTCATTTTTTTCTCGATAATTCTTGCAAGCACATCTTAATTATATTACAATAAAAAAAGTTAGTTTATATAACTAATGAATTGAGAAAGGTGGAGAGAAATGGACCTGATTAACAATATTTTAGAACAATTAATTAATGGTTTGAGAACAGGAAGTATCTATGCCTTAATTGCTCTGGGTTATACGATGGTTTATGGTATTGCAAAAATGATCAACTTTGCCCATGGCGATATTATTATGGTAGGAGCTTACTCTCTGTATGTATTCGTGGCACTGCTTCATTTAAACCCGGTGGTAGCGATTTTACTGACGATTTTAGTATGTGCCGTCTTAGGAGTTGTAATTGAAAAAGTGGCTTATAAGCCATTGAGAAATGCACAGCCGCTGGCTGTACTGATCACAGCGATTGGTGTCAGTTATCTGCTTCAGAATCTGGCATTGCTGATTTTCAAGGCAACACCGATTCCGTTTGGTTCGATTATTAAAGTTCCATCTATTAAGATTGGTTCTCTTAACATTTCCGGTATTACCATTGTCACACTGGTTGTAACTACGGTTTGTATGATTGCCCTCACAACATTTATCAACAAGACGAAGGCAGGCAGGGCGATGCGTGCGGTATCGGAAGATAAAGGCGCCGCGGAACTGATGGGAATCAGTGTAAATAAGACGATTTCCATGACGTTTGCAATCGGCTCCGGGCTTGCAGCCGTTGCCGGTATTTTATTTATCGCACAGTATGAGACACTGCTTCCAACACTTGGTGCGCTTCCCGGAATCAAGGCATTCGTAGCAGCAGTCCTGGGCGGCATCGGAAGTATCCCCGGTGCAATGCTTGGAGGGATTCTTCTGGGCGTGATTGAAAGTCTTTCCAAAGCGTATATTTCCACACAGCTGGCAGATGCAATTGTATTCGGCGTTCTGGTCATCGTACTTCTTGTGAAGCCCTCAGGTTTGCTTGGCAAGTTGAAGATTGAGAAAGTGTAGGTGGGATCATGAAAGACAAGAAGAAATTAATAATAAATGCAGTAATTGCTGTTGCAGTTTATGCCATTGTTATGGTATTGGTTAATACAGGCGTATTAAGCCGCCAGATGATGTCTCTGATCATCCCGATCTGCACCTACGTCATGCTGGCTGTGTCCCTGTGCCTGGTAGTTGGATTTTTAGGAGAGTTAAGCCTTGGCCATGCAGGATTTATGTCAATTGGGGCATATACCGGAGCGCTTGTTATGATAGGCACGAAGGATCTGCCCTCTATAGTAAGCCTTATTCTGGGACTGCTGGTGGGCGGTATTTGTGCGGCTCTCTTTGGCTTATTGATTGGTATTCCGGTTCTCAGACTGAGAGGGGATTACCTGGCAATCGTTACTCTGGGGTTTGGGGAGATTATCAAGTCTATCATTAACTCCATGACAGGAATCACAGGCGGTGCAAAGGGACTTTCCAAGATACCTTTAAACACTACCTACCGTAATTTTACATTTGTGTTTATTCTGACAATAATCGTAATTGTTGTAGTTGCCCATCTGGTAAATTCCAGACATGGCCGTGCAATCTGTGCAGTCCGTGATAATTATGTGGCTGCCCAGGCGGTTGGTATCCCGGTGAGCAAATTTAAAATAATGGCATTTGTTGTGGCGGCATTCCTGGCAGGGATGGCTGGAGTAGTTTATGCGGGAAATATCGGTATTCTAAAACCGGGTAATTTTGATTACAATACATCCATTGAGATTCTGGTTATGGTAGTACTTGGCGGCATGGGAAATATTAAAGGCTCGATTATTGCGGCTGTGATACTGACGGCACTTCCGGAATTACTCCGTGGCGCTGCAGATTACAGAATGCTCATCTATTCGATTGTACTGATCGCCCTTATGCTGTTCAATAATTCTTCTGTTAAACAAATGATGATGGAAAAGAGAAACATGCGGCGTTCAGAAAAAGTCCGGAAGGAGGGTGTATAAGTATGGCACTATTAGAAGTAAAAAGCTTGGGCATCTCTTTCGGAGGCCTGCGTGCGGTAGATAACCTGAATATGAGTATCGAAGAGGAGAGCCTGGTTGGACTGATCGGACCTAACGGGGCCGGCAAGACAACGGCATTTAACCTGCTCACCGGAGTGTATCTTCCCACAGATGGTACGATTACCCTGGATGGAAAAAGCCTGGTAGGGTTAAAACCGGACCAGATCTGTCAGGCTGGTGTGGCAAGGACATTTCAGAATATCCGTTTGTTTGCACAGATGACGGTACTTGACAATGTGAAGGCAGCCCTTCATAATGAAATTAAATATACCCTTGCAGAGAGTATCCTGCATCTGGGATCCTTTGCAAAAAAAGAAAAAGAAATGGATGAACATGCCATGGACATCCTGAAGGTATTTGAACTGGAACAATACGCAGATGTGCTGGCATCTAATTTACCCTACGGCAAACAGCGGAAGCTGGAGATCGCCAGGGCGCTGGCTACAAAGCCCAAACTCCTTCTGCTGGATGAGCCGGCAGCCGGCATGAACCCTAATGAGACTGCAGAGTTAATGCATACCATAGAACTGATCCGCAAGAAGTTTCATGTGACGATTCTTCTGATTGAACATGATATGAAGCTGGTTGCCGGTATCTGTGAATATCTGTATGTATTGAATTTCGGTACGGAACTTGCAAATGGAAAACCGGAAGATGTGCTGAATGATTCTAAAGTCATTACAGCATATCTGGGCGAATAGGAGGATTACAATGGCTATGTTAAGTGTTACTGACCTGAAGGTTAATTACGGTGTAATCCAGGCGATTAAGGGGATTTCCTTTGAAGTAAATGAGGGTGAGGTCATTGCACTGATCGGTGCTAACGGCGCAGGTAAAACCACAATTCTTCATACCATTACGGGGTTGATTCCCTCTAAAGCAGGTAAGATTGAATTTGAAGGCAGGGATATTACGAAGCTGCCGGGACATAAGATTGTAACCCTGGGGATGGCACATGTGCCGGAAGGCCGTCGTGTATTTGCAGACTTGAGCGTTTATGAAAACCTGATTCTGGGAGCTTATACGAGAAAAGATAAGGAAGAGATTGCATCTACCCTGAAGATGGTATATAAGAGATTCCCCCGTCTGGAAGAGAGAAAGAATCAGCTGTCCGGAACCCTTAGCGGTGGAGAACAGCAGATGCTTGCAATGGGACGGGCGTTAATGTCCCACCCCAGAATTATTTTAATGGATGAGCCGTCTATGGGTCTTTCCCCGATTTTTGTAAATGAGATCTTTGACATTATCAAAGAAGTCAGTGCAGGCGGTACAACGGTACTGCTGGTTGAACAGAATGCGAAAAAGGCATTGTCCATCGCTGACCGGGCATATGTACTGGAGACTGGAAATATTGTAAAAGAAGCAGAAGCATCTGTATTAATGATGGATGATTCGATTAAGAAAGCATATCTGGGAGAATAACAGGAAAAGGAGGTTTTTATGGAGAAGGTAATCGTAACGATTGCGAGGCAGTATGGAAGCGGCGGTAAAACAATCGGAGAGATGTTTGCCAGGAAAAACAGTATCAACTGCTATAACAGGGAGATTTTAAGAATGGCTTCCGACGAAAGCGGGATTGACGAAAAACTGTTTAACCAGGCTGATGAAAAATTAAAGAGCAGCCCTTTGTTTGGAATTACAAAGAGGGTTTACAAGGGAGAACTGATTCCGCCGGAAAGTGATGATTTCGTATCCAATGACAATCTGTTTAACTATCAGGCAAAGGTAATCAAAGAACTGGCACAGGAAGAGTCCTGCGTGATCATCGGACGGTGTGCGGATTTCGTTCTGAGGGATAATCCCAATGTTGTCAGCGTATTCGTACATGCACCAAAGACTTATTGCATGGCAAGAGCTCTTGAGCGTTCCTCTCTCGGATGGAAGGAAATGGAGAAGTTCATCGCTAAAACGGATAAATACCGTGGGGACTACTATCGCTATTACACCGGAAGAGAATGGAATGATGCCAGAAACTATGACTTGTGTCTGGACAGCAGCAAACTGGGATTCGATAAGTGTGTGGAAGAAATTGAAGCATATATTAAAATCCGTTTTCGGGAAATGCTGGAAACCGAATAAAATAAATAGCAGGCGCAGTGCCATAGGGTAAGAAAACAAAACTGTTTTCCGTAAGATACCCGTTGGCACTGCGCCGAATTTATTGTCACAATCATTATTGTCTGGATGGAGAATCAGGACCCTCCAGATAATTCCAGGCGTTGTCAATTAAGATCTTCATGATGCGTTCTACTTCTCCTGCATCGGAATCTGTCAGATGCTCGGTAAGTATGCGGTTCCATTTTTTCCGGACTTCATAGAGCTTCTGTATTGCTTCCCTGCCATGGGAGGTGATAAACAGACGGCTGATTCTTTTGTCGTATTTATCCTTTTCCCGGACAACATATCGAAGGGTTTCCAGTTTCCGGATGGCTCTGGCAGTGGTTCCTTTGTCAAAGTGTTCGGTTCCGGCAAGATCTAATATGCTGATACCTTCATGGTCCGCAATATGCAGCAGGAAAAACTGCTGGCCGCCGCTGATTCCCACTTCTTCCAGCTCGCGGTCATAATACCGCTGGCTCAAACGGTAAAGAGAAGATGCGAGCCGGCTGATAGGGTAAATAATGTCATCATCGGTATGCATTTTATTTTCGCTCACTCATCGGGATGTATTCTCCGTCATCCAATACACTCTTGTATGCAGGGCGGATAATTTTTCCCATGTTCATCAACTCTTCCAAGCGGTGAGCGCTCCAGCCTACAATTCTGGCAATGGCAAAAATAGGGGTAAAGAGCTGTTCCGGAATATCCAGCATGCTGTACACGAAGCCGCTGTAGAAATCCACGTTGGCGCTTACGCCTTTGTAGATGGCGCGCTCTCCTGCGATGATACGAGGAGCCATGGTCTCGATCATGGAGTATAATTTATAGTCATCTTCCCGGTGTTTATCTTCTGACAGCTGCTTTACAAAGGATTTTAACACCTGGGCTCTTGGATCGGAAATGGAATATACAGCATGTCCCATACCATAGATCAGACCCTTGCGGTCAAATGCCTCGCCGCGTATTAATTGTTCAAGATAGTCATGTACCTGGGTTTCGTCGGTCCAGTCGCTGACAGTTTCTTTTAAGTTCTGGATCATTTCCACTACTTTAATATTGGCACCGCCGTGTTTTGGTCCTTTCAGGGAAGCCAGGGCAGCTGCGACTGCAGAATAAGTATCCGTTCCGGAAGAGGTAACTACGTGTGTGGTAAATGTAGAGTTATTACCACCGCCGTGTTCCATGTGGAGGATCAGAGCAAGATCCAGTACGCGAGCCTCCAGGTCAGAATAGTTTTTGTCCGGACGGAGAAGTCTTAAAAGGTTTTCCGCAGTGGAAAGGGTCGGGTCCGGCTTATGTATGTATAAACTTTCATCGCACTCATAGTGATTGAAAGCATGGTAACCATATACCGCAAGCATGGGCATCACGCTGATAATCTTCAGGGACTGCTGCAGGACATTTTCCACTGAGATATCATCCGCTTTGGGATCATAATAGGACAGGGTCAGAATACTCTTTGCAAGGGAATTCATCATATCCTTATTTGGCGCCTTCATAACAACGTCTCTGACAAAATTGGTGGGAAGTGTACGGTAACTGCCCAGTAATTCCTTAAAATCATCTAGTTCTTTCTGGTTTGGAAGATTTCCGAAGATCAGAAGATAAGCCGTTTCTTCATATCCATAAGTATTGGTTGTAATGAAGCCCTTAACCAGATCCTGTACGTCAATGCCCCGATACAAAAGCTTTCCTTCACAAGGATAACTCTTTCCGTCTTTTTCAATAGAAGACTGAATATTGGATATTTTAGTGAGTCCGGTCAGGACACCTTTGCCGTTGATATCTCGAAGGCCTCTTTTAACGTTGTATTTCTCGTAGAGTCCAAGGTCGATTTTACCATTTTCTTTGCATAGGTCGGTTAATTTCTGTAATTCCTGCTGTTCTTTATCATAGTTCATATAAATCAATCTCCTTTTCTTATAAATATTTCAGAAACACGTTACGGATCTCTTTGATACCATTGCAGCCAATCTCCGGTATTTTCAAAGCGCCTAGTTCTGATAAGCAGGTGCAAAATGATTGCACGTGCAACTAAAAAAAGAATACCATAAAATGATTGCATATGCAACTATTTTAAAAAAATTTAATATTTTATTTCTCAAACCCATAAGTTTTGCGTGGGAATTCACAAATCCCCATGTATTAGCGTGAAAACTCCATTCAATTCAGCAAATATATATGATAAGATTAGAAAAATTATAAAATGCTCTTAACAGGTGTTTGAAAAATAAATGAAGTTGGATGCATATTCCAAATCAAAGTGCGCATTTATATACAGACTGTTTTCAAACACAGGTTAGCGGAAAAGGAGATCATAAATGGGAATTGTAGTAAATGAACAACAGAAGTTATTTACGTTAACGACAGATAATGCCGCCTATCAGATGAAAGTTAATGCATGGGGGATACTGCTTCATCAGTATTATGGCGGTAAGATTGATGGGGATGATATGGGATATCTTACCCAGATGTGGGACGTGTCCTTTTCGGGAAACCCGCATGAGGCGGGGAGAGACCGTACTTTTTCGCTGGATGTACTGCCGCAGGAATATACAGGCAATGGTATCGGTGATTACCGCATCAACAGCATTGAGGTGGAGAATGCAGACGGAACCAGGGGAACAGACCTGCGCTATGTATCTTATCGCATTGTGCGCGGCAAATATGCCCTTCAGGGGCTTCCAGCCATGTATGGTGATGAAGAAGATGCAGACACGCTGGAAATTGTGTTAAAAGACACGGTAACCGACCTGGAGGTTACTTTATTGTATAGTGTATGGGAAAAGTTTGATATTATTACAAGAGCGGTTAAAATTAAAAATGGTAATCCGGAGCCGGTAGTTTTGCAGAAAGCAGCTTCCGTCTGCCTGGATCTGCCGTATGGGGACTGGGATATGATGCATTTCCACGGCCGCCACGCAATGGAGCGGCAGATGGAGCGGGTTCCTCTGTTTCATGGAATCCAGTCGGTGGGAAGTACAAGAGGATCGTCCAGCCATCATCACAATCCCTTTGTGATTCTCTGCGATAAAGATGCTACGGAAGATTACGGAAACTGTTATGGAATTTCACTGGTGTACAGCGGTAATTTTGAAGCCCAGATTGAGCTGGATCAGTTGAACCAGGTGCGTGCGGTAATGGGGATTCACAGCCAGAAGTTCGCCTATACACTGGAACCCGGTGATGAGTTCATCGCTCCTGAGGTGGTGATGGTTTACAGCGGTGAAGGATTAGGCGCCATGTCCAGAAAACTCCACAAAGCATTCCAGAATCATCTGTGCAGAGGAAAATATAAAAAGCAGAGAAGACCGGTCCTTTTAAATAACTGGGAAGCAACTTATTTTGATTTTAACGAAGAAAAGATGTTAGACATTGCGAAAGGAGCCGCAAATCTGGGCGTGGAAATGCTGGTAATGGATGACGGCTGGTTTGGCAAGCGAAACGATGATAATACCGGTCTGGGAGACTGGGATGTGAATACAGAGAAATTAAAAGGCGGTCTGGAACCCCTTGTGAAACAGGTAAATGACCTTGGGTTAAAATTCGGCATCTGGCTGGAACCGGAAATGGTAAGCGAGGACAGTGATTTATACCGGGCGCATCCGGACTGGGCGTTTACCATGCCGGGCAGAAAGCCTAACCGCTCCCGCTTCCAGCTGGTACTGGATATGACCAGAGAAGATGTAAGAGATTATCTGTTCCAAAAGATCAGTAATGTGTTAGACAGCGCCAATATTGAATATGTAAAATGGGATATGAACCGCAGTATTTGTGACCTGTACAGCGCCCAGCTTCCTAAAGACCGCCAGATGGAGATCCCTCACCGTTATGTACTGGGACTTTATGATCTTCTGGAGAAGCTGACAGCAAAATATCCGGATGTGCTTTTTGAGGGATGCAGCGGCGGAGGTGGACGTTTTGATCCGGGAATGCTTTATTACTCACCGCAGTACTGGTGCAGCGATGATACGGATGCCATCGAGAGAGTCAAGATACAGTACGGGACATCCTTTGCATACCCTGTTTCTTCGGTAGGCTCCCATGTTTCAGCAGTTCCAAACCACCAGACCGGAAGGATTACGCCTTTTGAAACAAGAGGTATTGTGGCTATGGCTGGAAGCTTCGGCTATGAATTGGATCTGAACAAACTTTCCGATGAGGAAAAAGGAATGGTAACAGAGCAGATCGAGAGATTTAAAAAATATTATGATGTCATACATTACGGAGATTACTACCGCCTCTCCAATCCGTTTGAACGTAGTGACTATGCAGCCTGGGAATATGTTTCCGGGGATAAATCAGAGGCACTTCTGCATGGCGTGGTACTCCAGGCAATCGCAAATATGGCAAGAATCCATGTGAAGTTAAAAGGTCTGGATCCCGATAAAAAATACCGTGTGAATGGAACGGACGATATCCATAGCGGGAAAGCTCTTATGAACGGGGGAATCCTATTCCCGCGTACAGCCGGCGACTACCAGGCAGTGGAGTTTTCATTTACGGAAGTATAATTATGAGATAGATTAAGAGGTATGATAACTATTAGATACAGTTACAATGAGTGAATCGGTTTAAAAGTTCAATAACGATATTTGTTATAAGATTCTTGTAATAAGATTCAGAAGTAACAGGCATAAAAACTGCCCTCTCTGTATAACAGGGGGCAGTTTTTATATTCTGATATGTCAGAGCTTTGCAGTTTCTGTATTGTCAAGCTGTAGTTTCAGTTTCATCACGACCTACATAAGAGTTATCGTTTCTGCTTTATCTCATCGTTACATGTGAGCTGTAGTTTCAGTTTCTTCCTCCTCAGCGGGAAGATATTTCTTAAAAATCCGATATAAAAACCAGGAACAGATCAGTGCAAGCAGAGCAAAGCCAAAGAAAAACCAGCAGAACAGATATAAGGGAGCCAGTTTTAAATCGGTAAAAGTCAGGCTCAATGGTATTACCCACAGCAGAGCCATCACTAAGGTTGAAGGAATATGCATGTAGGTGAACAGGAATGCATTTTTCAGCAGGTTTTTAGTGGTGTTGGCAAATGCACCGATTACCGGGAAAATGTACAGCAATTCGAAAACGACAATTGCAGAGATGCCATAGGAAAGATATTTCAGCATATTTCCATAGGACGACTCTTGTGTAACTAAAAACTGTATATTGAAGATCAGTATAACGGCAATCACTACAAATACCAGCCAAACGATGGTGGATTGTTTGAAGTTTTCTTTAAAGGATTTTATAAAATCCTTTCTGGCAATGGTTTCATCACCTTTTATCATTTTCATGGAGGAGTAGTAAAGAGCAGTAGCCGATGCCCCTATGGTAAACAGTGGTATGGAACAGAGGATGAATAAGATATTCAACGTTATAACATCGCCTACTTTACCGAAAAATCTGTTTAAAAAATTGTCTGGATTTAAGAATCCCATAAATGGTCCCACCTTTCTGGTATCTTATACAGTATATCTGTATGATAATAAGAAATACATTCTGAAACAGTATAGCAGATGATACAAATTATTGTCAAAAATTATAGGTATTATTCCATTAAATAGCAATGGCATAGTGTAAACAATCTATGTCAAATTTGTCAAATCAGTAATCTTATGCTACTCTATAATATTCCCGGTCTGCATTTTATAAATGAGTTCGCAGGAGGAAAAATAAGGAAAAATGTTATCCTGCAGTATGATATTTGTGTTTTGGGCTAAAATAGTGAGCAGAAAGTGTATATGATTGTCTAAATATATTGATGGATTGCGCAAAATCAAAAGAATTTTCATAAATATGCAATGGAAAAATGTCGTGAAAACATGGAATACCGCGAAGAATATGGAAAAATGTGATATATACATGGTGCTATGAAATAATAATGCACAAAAAAATAAACAAAACATGGATATAATGTGCAAAAAATAAATGATCAATTTTTGCTATTTTAAAGAAAAACCCTTAGAGTGGTCAATATGCACATAAAAATTAGCCTTATTTATGTATAAATAACATTTTGACATAAAAACACTACGATTAACCATTTAACATTTTACCATATTTGATATAATAGGGACAAGTTAGAAAACACCGATTGAAAAAATGGTGAGAAATTTGGAACTTTAGACAATATTTATTTTAAAGGAGGAAATAAGTATGAAATTGAAAAAGGTAGTAACATTGACTATGGCAGCAGCAATGGCGTTATCACTTACCGCATGTGGTGGTGGATCCGGCAGTACGGAAGGAACAAAAGCACCGGAAACACAGGCAGCAGGAGATACACAGGCTGCAGATGAGACGCAGGCAGCAGGAAGTGAATCAGCAGAGAATACTGCTTCCGGGGATACCTTATCCGTAATGATCTGGGACGCAAACCAGGAACCGGGCATAAATGAAATTCTGGGTGACTTTACCACCAAAACCGGCATCAAGACTAATCTTCAGGTAGTAACCTGGGATGAGTATTGGACACTGTTAGAGGCTGGTGCCCAGGGCGGAACGCTTCCGGACGTATTCTGGATGCACTCTAACGAAAGTGCCAGATATATGTCCAACGATATGTTATTAGATTTAACAGACAAGATTTCCGGCAGTGATGCCATTGACCCGGCGAACTATCCGGAAGATATCTGGGGCCTGTATACTTACGATGAAAAGTATTATGCAGTGCCAAAGGACGTGGATACCGTAGCATTGGTATATAATAAGAAAATGTTTGATGATGCCGGAGTTGCTTATCCGGATGATACCTGGACCTGGGATACCTTTGTGGAAACTGCTAAAAAACTGACGAAAGAAGATGGCAGCCAGTATGGAACCGCAATCCGCAATACCAATAACCAGGATGGTTACTACAATATGATTTATGATATGGGCGGTAAGGTTATCAGCGATGACAAGAAATCTTCCGGCTATGACGATCCAAATACAATCAAAGGTATGCAGATTATCGAACAGATGATTAAAGACGGCTCCATGCCAAGCCAGGAGACTATGTCTGAGACAAATCCGGAAGCATTATTTACTTCAGGAAAAGTTGCTATGATCCCACAGGGTTCCTGGATGGTTGCTTACTATCGAGACAATGAATATTCAAAAGAAAACGCAAGCTTCGCAGTCATTCCAAGTGCGCCGGACGGAACAAGAAAAACCATCTATAACGGACTGGGCTGGGCAGCTGCAGCAAATGGTTCCCATACGGATGAAGCATGGCAGTTAATCGAATATTTAGGTTCAAAAGAAGCACAGGAAAAACAGGCACAGTTAGGTGTTACCATGTCAGCTTATAACGGAACCTCAGATGCATGGGCACAGTCTGTACCGGAATTTAATCTCCAGTCTTTCCTGGATGTTATGAAACCGGAAAACATGGTGATCAGACCATATTCTACAAAGACAGTTACCTGGGAAAACAAGGTTAACGAAGTTTTAAAGAGTGCATGGACCGGTGATAAGAGCATGGAAGATGCTTGTAAAGAAGCAGCAACAGAAATGAATGCAATTCTTGCAGAAGAGTAATGCTTCTAATAAATGAATTAACAGCTTAGAAAAGGTGCCAGAGTCTGTTTGAAATGTAAGCCAAAAAGCTATTTCAGACATGCTCTGGCGTAATGGTGGAGATTGGCACCTTTACGCTTTCTTCGAATGATTTGCAATACATAAAAAGAGGAGTGAGAATATGGCAAAACCAAGAGCAAAAGGAACCGCACGTGCCCGCAATGAGTTTCTCTGGGGCTGGGCGTTTATATTACCAACTATGATAGGTTTGATTGTCTTGAATATTATCCCGATCATTCAGACGATTTACCAGAGCTTTTTCAAGACCGGAGATTTTGGCAAAGGAAATATTTTTGTTGGCGCAGCTAATTATACCAAGTTATTCAATGATGGCCAGGTATGGCAGGCGCTTTTAAATACCTTTAAATACGCAATTGTGGAAGTGCCTTTTTCAATCGCAATTGCACTAGTATTAGCCGTTCTTCTGAATCGCAAGATGAAGGGACGCGGCATATACAGAACGATTTTCTTCCTGCCAATGGTTGCCGCTCCTGCAGCGATTGCCATGGTCTGGAGATGGTTGTATAACTCTGATTTTGGTTTGATCAATAATCTGCTCCATACAAAAACAAACTGGATTTCCAACCCAAAGATTGCGGTATTCGCTATTGCAGTTATCGGGGTATGGTCAATTATCGGTTACAATATGGTATTGTTCCTGTCTGGGTTACAGGAAGTTCCCCATGATTATTATGAGGCTGCGGAAATTGACGGCGCCACCGGGATCAAACAGTTTTTCCATATTACCATTCCGCTGATCTCCCCTACGATTTTCTTTGTATTAGTTACAAGAGTGATCGGTGCCTTACAGGTATTTGACTTGATCTTCATGGTGATGGATAAATCCAATCCGGCGCTGGAAAAGACCCAGTCACTGGTATATCTGTTCTACCGTTATTCCTTTACGGAGAAAAACCTCGGTTACGGTTCAACAATCGTTGTGCTGCTTCTGGTAGTAATCATGATTATTACCGTATTCCAGATGATCGGGCAGAAAAAATGGGTTCACTATAATTAGAAGGAGGGAAAGCTATGGAAACAAAGAGAAAAGCTGTTTCAGTATTGATTCATGTCATATTGATTTTAATTTCTATTACCATGCTTGTGCCTTTCCTCTGGATGATATTAACGGCATTTAAATCGGTAACAGAAGCAACGCAGGTAGACCCGTTTGTAATTTTTCCCCAGGTGTGGAGAACAGACGCGTTTAAAGCGGTATGGAGTAATATGAATTTCCTGCTGCTTTATAAAAATACATTATTGTTAATTGTTGGAAGAGTTTTGTGTGCGGTTATCACAGCTACTATGGCAGGTTATGCCTTCGGACGTCTGAATTTTAAAGGAAAAAACCTGATGTTCTCACTGGTGTTATTCCAGATGATGATACCGGCACAGATTTTTATCATTCCTCAGTACTTAATGATCAGTAAAATGGGTATGATGAATACCATTTTTGCACTGGTCTTCCCAGGTCTTGTTACAGCATTTGGAACCTTCCTGCTGAGACAGGGATATATGGGACTGCCAAATGATCTGGAAGAGGCAGCGAGACTGGACGGCTGTAATATCGGACAGACATTCCTGTTTATTATGGCACCGCTCACAAGATCAGCAATGGTGGCACTGGGTATCTTTACAGCGGTATTCGCATTTAAAGACCTGATGTGGCCGATGATTGTAAATACAGACAAGAATATGCTTACCCTGTCAGCGGCACTGGCTAAAATGCAGGGGCAGTATGTAACGAAGTTCCCGGAACTGATGGCTGCTTCGCTGATTGCCTGTCTGCCAATGATCATTATTTATGTAATCTTTCAAAAACAATTCATCGAAGGTATTGCTACTTCAGGTGGTAAATTATAAAAAGAAATACAAAAGGGGACGCTTAAAACGCCCCCTTTTACACTCAGAAGCTTTAATCTGACAGCTTACAATGTGCGTACATTTACGTAATCATTTTTTTTCGCCAGTGTCACAAGCTGTTCCGGCATTTCCCGGAATCCTTTTGGGCTGACACTGTATTTCTGCTTAAATATCTTGGAAAAAGCCAATGGGTCGTCATAGCCAACCTGGATCGCAATCGTACTGATTGGTAAAGCCGTTTTTTGTAGGAGAGAAGCCGCTTTATTCATACGAAGATTTACCAGAAATTCTTGTGGTGAGACACCCATTGCTTTTTTAAAGCTATTGGTAAGATAGCTTCGGTTAATGCCGATATAATTAGCCAGGTCATTAATTTTTATCTTTTTCGAGTAGTTGTGGGACATAAAATTAATTGCATGCTTTACATAGATTGCTCCGGAATAATCGTAGTTAATATGCTCCTGATCCCGAAGGGAATAGTCTTCAATGATGAAAGCCATAAATTGCATTAATAAGCTGCCCCGCTTTAGTTCATTTGCGTAAGTAAGCTGTCGTGCCTCCAGCATTTGAGAGATACAGGAAATCAGCTTGTCCGTACAATTAAGTGAAATAGTAGGTTCTTCTTTTGAAAAACCGGCATTTGAAATGCATTCATAGGACTTCAGACCATTAAATCCTATCCAAATATATGACCAGGGATCTTCTTTATCAGCCTCGTAATAGCTCTCTACACCAGGTGTAATTAAAAAAGCCTGATCCTTTTCCAGAGGATATATTTCTTTGCCTACTTGAAAAAAGCCTCTGCCTTTCGTTATGACATGTATTACATATTCCGTCCTGGTCTGGGGCCCAAAGCCAAATCCGGCTTCACAATTTTCAATCCCACAATAGCTCAGGTACAAATCCACATAGTCACGCTGCAGGTCTTCCAGACACTTGTAGTTGGCAGAGTCGGTATAACCAACCTGTAATTCCATGTAATCCCCTCCTCTATTTAACTGTATGTTTATTATAATATAGCGGGGGAAATGCGTCAACTTAAAGAGGGTGTGGGGATTGCAGAGAAACAGGCATTTTCTGACTCTATAGAAAAGTATATTCTGAATACATATTGACAGCAAAGAATTAGTTTGCTATTATTTTTAATAAGATAGTGGTTAGATGCGAAATTTATCTATTTATAAGCATTAAGCACTAAATTCTAATTTCTGATTTTATTCTACGCTTTATTTCAAAGCGAAATTCAATTAAAAAATAAAAATATAAATTCAGCCATTATCTTATATGTGGAGCAATTTCTGATTTGCTCTGTTTTTGAAATAGGTAAATTTCTGCATTAGTATATGGAAAGTGAGGTTATATGCAGGAAGTGAAACAAAAGCAGACCGGAGCTAATCAGATTGAAGATTCGGTCATGAAAACTATGGTACGTTTTTTTGCAGATGAGATGCTCCCTTATTTAGGGATCAAAGGGAAGGTAAAGATGATTGCCCCGACGGAAGAGATTCATATGGAAATAAAAAGGCTGTATGAAGATATGAATCTGATTATGGAGGACGGAACCTGGAAACATTTTGAGTTCCAGTCTACCAATGGAGGGATTACGGATCTAAAAAGGTTTCGGGTGTACGAGGCAATAACCAGCCAGGAAAATAAGGTGCCGGTTGTGACCTACGTATTATTTTCCGGGAAGATTAAGAATCCGCAATATCAATTTACAGAAGGAATTAATACATATCGGGTAATCCCTATCATTATGCAGGATAAAAATGCAGACCGTATCATAAACAAACTTTTGAAAAAGCAGGCACGCGGAAAATCCATAGAAAGGCAGGAAATGGTTGCCCTGGCACTGACTCCGCTGATGCAGGGAAAAATACCAATGAAAGACAGGATAAAGAATGCACTTCAGATTGTCGGCAGAGAAATTTGTTTAAAAACAGAAGAAGCCCAAAAGATACAAGCCGTAATTTACGCGCTTGCAGAAAAGTTTTTAAAATATGAAGAAATGAATGAAGTAAAGGAGGTAATGAATATGACAAGATTAGGTCAAATGCTGGTAGATGATGGGATTTCTCAGGGGATTATTCAGGGATTATCTCAGGGGCTGTCTCAGGGAAAGGCAGAAGCTATCGTAGAATTTCTGGGTATGAAAGGTACTGTATCAGATGATTTGAGGCAGAAAATTATATCTGAAAAGGATTTGGACAAATTGTCGGGGTGGATAAGAATAGCGGCAGCTTCTAATTCAGTTGATGACTTTCAGAGATTGATGTAGGAAATCTGCAACTGTGTTTATTTTTATTTATGTACTGGGTAAATATAAAGCATTAAGAGTTAAAGGATAAAAAAGGGTGCACCCTAATTACTGCATTTAGGGCGCACCTGCTATAACATGTTTATTGGATTATTACTGAAAATCTTTCATGTAATCCCCATGTGCTTCGATTAATTCATCACACATTTTTTTGATGTCAGTGATATTAAGTTCAGCTCCGGTATGAGGATCCATCATAGCTGCCTGGTAGATATGGCTGCGGTCTTTGGTAACGGCTGCTTCTATGGTCAGCAGCTGAGGATTAATATTGGTCATATTCATAGCAGCTAACTGTACCGGAAGACGTCCTACGTGGCATGGAGTAACTCCGCTGCCGTCTACAAGGCATGGAACTTCTACACAGGCATCTGCAGGCAGGTTGTCAATCAAACCTGTATTTAATACGTTGCCGCCTATTTTATAAGATTTATTAGTAACCACGGCTTCCATAATGTAAGAAGCGTATTCCAGGGAACGTTCATGGGTGATCTTGCCATCCTTCAGAATAGAGGCCTTTTCACTTTCCCACTCAGCGATCTGTTTGATACATCTTCTTGGATATTCATCTAAAGGAATATTGTATGCTTCAATCAGTTCCGGATATTTGGATTTAATGAAGAAAGAATTATATTCGGAATTATGCTCACTGGATTCTGTACAGTAATATCCCAGTGTATTAATATATTCGTAACGAACCATGTCGTCATGTTTTTCTTCCGCATTTTTCTTTGCAGCACGTTCCCGGATTTCGGGATATAAATCATTTCCGTCCTGATCACGGAGATCCAGAAGCCATCCCATATGATTGATTCCGGCGATGAGTTCCCGTCTGCCATCCAGTTTATCTTCCATGCCAAGGGCTTTCATCAGATCTTCAGAACATTTCTGAACGCTGTGGCACAGACCTACGGTTTTAATTTTGGTATAGCGCTGCATATAACCGGTTAACATAGCCATAGGGTTGGTATAATTCATAAAAAGAGTGTCTGGGCATACTTCTTCCATGTCTTTTGCAAAATCAGCCATAACCGGAATGGTACGCAGGGCTCTCATAATTCCGCCGATTCCCAGGGTATCTGCAATTGTCTGTCTTAAGCCGTATTTTTTAGGGATTTCAAAATCAGTAATCGTGCAGGGATCATAGCCGCCCACCTGAATTGCGTTCACAACAAAATTTGCATTGCGGAGTGCATCTTTACGATTTTCTACTCCTAAAAACGTCTTAATGGTAGCTCGTCCTTCATTTACGTTTTTGTTGATTGCCTGTAAAATAATTTCAGAATCTTCAAGGCGCTGCCTGTCAATATCATAGAGTGCGATTTCACTTTCGCATAAAGCTGGGGTGCACATACAGTCACCCAGTACATTTCTTGCAAATATAGTGCTTCCGGCACCCATAAATGTTATTTTAATCATATAGGACCTCCTGGTTTTAAGTGGATTATATTTGTTATCTGTTGTAAATTATTATATAATATATCCAATGGAGAGACTATCCAAATTGTTTCGTAAAAATTGTTGATTTGTTGAAAAGTAATGGAAAGGAGGTACTATGGAAAGCAGGTATTCAAAGTCTCTGTCGGTGTACTATGCGGGGAGGGAGAAATGTGAATCCGGTCATTTTTTTGGACCGGCACTGCGTCCTCATTACCTGATGCATGTGGTATTGAAAGGGAAAGGGACCTATGAAACAGGAGGTCAAAAATTTTATTTGCAGCAGGGCGAGGCTTTTTTAATTTATCCAAATGAGATGACCCTGTACAGGGCAGATGACCGGGAACCCTGGGAGTATGCCTGGGTTGCTTTTGACGGTTATGAGGCAAAGCGGATATTAAAAAGAACCGGGTTCCGGGAACATAAACTGACTTACCGCCCGGAACAGACAGATCAGTTTTTAAAAAGAATGGAAAAACTTGCTCAGACATTTTTGGAGCATGAAGAAGATGAATTTGAATTGACCGGAATGTTCTATCAGGTTATGGCACTTATGGTAAGAGAATCGGATGAACCAAAAGAAAGTTATGAACAGCAGTATTTCCAAAAGGCGGTTGACTATATCTGCCATAACTATGGATACCCCATTAAAATCAGCGATATCGCCAAGTATGTGGGAATTGACAGGACGTATCTGTATAAAATCTTTATGGATGTAGAGCAGTGTGCGCCAAAGCAGTTTTTAATTCAATTTCGCTTAAAAACAGCCATGAATATGCTGGAAACGAGAAAGTACAGCATCACAGAGACTGCGTATTCCTGTGGATTTAAGGACGCAGCCTCATTTTGCAATCATTTTAAGAAGTTTACAGATATGACACCGAAACAGTATCAGCGTTATCAGAATAGTGTCAGGTAGGTTGTAAAGGGCTAAAGTTTCCGCTGTATCATATCGGGCTTCACTGCGTATTCCATAGCGGTTTTAGCTGTTATCAGGCCTTTTTTGCAGAGGCTGACCAGACTGGCATCCATGGAGAACATGGTATCTGAAGAGGAGGAATATAAGGTCCCGTCTATCTGTGGGATTTTGTTCTCCCGGATCATATTCCGGATTGCAGGGGTCAGGGTCAATACTTCAAAGGCGGGAATTAGTTTTCCATCAACGGAGGGAACCAATTGCTGGGAAACGACTGCCTGCAATGCCATGGACAACTGGACGGTAATCTGAGTCTGCTGGCTTGGTGGGAAGACATCGATTATCCTCCCTACGGTATTCACAGCCCCGATGGTGTGGAGGGTGGAGAATACCAGATGGCCTGTTTCTGCAGCGGTCATTGCGACCTGGATTGTCTCAAAGTCACGCATTTCACCAAGCAGAATGACATCCGGGCTTTGCCGGAGGGCTGCCCGCAGAGCGATGAGATAGCTTTCCGTATCCGTATTAATCTCACGCTGGCTGACGATACTTTTTTTGTGGCGGTGCAAATGCTCCAGCGGGTCTTCCAGTGTGATGATATGCCGTTCTTTTGTGGAATTAATCGCATCGATCAGGCAGGCGAGGGTTGTGGACTTTCCACTTCCTGCAGGACCGGTTACTAAAACAAGCCCTTTGTTAAAGTCTGCAAGCCGCAGAATATTATCACCAATGCCGAATTCCTTGGGATCAGGCAGGTTAAAACGAACAATTCTGATTACCGCCGACAGGGAACCACGCTGGCGGTATGCATTAATCCGGAATCTGGACAGACCGGTGATGGAAAATGAAAAATCATCATCCCCTTTTTCCAGCAGAATCTCCATAGATCTGTTTCCGGCCAGCTGGTATATTTCCGTTATAATATTTTCCGTGTCGTTTGGCATAAGCCTGTCTGAGTCGTCGTGTACCATTGTGCCGTTGACTTTATAGGACAGCGGTAGTCCGGCTACAATAAAAACATCCGATGCCAGGGCTTTAACCGCATGATCCAATAATTCATTTATTTCCATGAAAAATCCTCCTAAAATTCAGATTCAAAAGATCCGTTGAATACAGGTACGTTACTTTCCGGTTCCCAGCTGCTGTCTGACTGGCTGTTCCAGGTGATAATACGATAGAAGTGTTCTCCGGTTTGTGTTGGGAAATGCAGTTCGAGCGTGACGTTCAATATCTGATTTTCCGCAATTGGCACCTCATAGTACATTCTGGGGGATGAGAGATCCCGGTCAAAGGTATAGGTCCCCGCATCTGACAGCACTTTTATAACGTGAGTATAATAAGATTCGGCGTCGGAAAAAGACTGCGATTTATATTCACGGTATAAAATGTCATCAATTTCAGCCAGTTCCTGCTTCGCTTTTAGGTCCGCCTGATAATAGGCACTGGTATGTTCCGCATTCTTCTTGCTCAATTGATAATCCATGTTGGCATTTACAATAGAAAGAATGGCAAAGGTAACCAGACATAAAAGTACGAATACAAGCAGGATGGACGAAGTTCCGATATTTAAAAAAGTGTGTTTCTTTTTCTTTTTCATCATAAACGGCCTTTCTGTCACTCAAGTGTATGAGGAATATTTATTTGGGTTGCTAGAGAATACAGCAGTTTTTCCGGTTTTTTTGTTTCATAGGATGAGATGGAGACGCTTTTTGCTGAATCATCCCCCGTCACGGTAGCGATCAGCGTAAACTTGCCATCTGCTTCACTGCATTTCTCCCAGGAGGCATTATAATAGAAGAGTATGGAATCTCCGTCAGTCACACTTTCGGGGAAAAGAGACTGCGTTTCTTCCAGGGAACCGCCGCAGCTTTCCAGCACCTCAGCCGTATTTGATACCAGCCGGGATGCCGTACTCAAATTTTTAGAACTCTGACTGAGCAAAAAAGATTTTGAAAATAGCTGAATGCAGATGCCGCTTGCTATTGTAAAAAACAATATGGCAATAATTAATTCGATTAAAAATAAACTGGATTTGGAAGGAGTATTTTTTTTCATATGGGTCCTTCTTTCTTATTCGATGTCTTCCGTGTCACTTCCGAAGTGTGCTAATAAATTGCGTTCTGACAGCTGTCAGGATTAAATTTCCGATTCTGCTCTGGGGTGGATATAGAGGTCGATACGATCACCATCCTCTGTAGAAACAGCAAAATGATAAAGTCCATCCCGTATTTCTTCCATATTAAGTGAGGTAATATCCGTAATGGACTGGCCGGAGGAAGCGGATACGGCAGAGTCTGCCTTGGCAAACAGCTCCTTTAACTCGCTGTGATCCTCATAAATATAAGTGATATAGTCCTGCCCCTCATATTGAGTCTTAAGAGCAAGGGCATCGGTGCCGGACAGATTGGTAATGGATATATCTCCGGTACCGTCAGCCTGCCGGATCTTTTCTGAAATATAGGATAAAGCGGTATGGGAAGAATTATTTTCTGCCATCTGCCCGGCGGTGGAGCGATAAACGTTAGAACCGATCAGAACCACAAATAGCGCTGAAGCTGCGAAAACGCAGAACAGAGACAGGGTAAATACAATATCAATAACGTGTTCCTTTGACCGGAAATTCTTCATAAGGCAGCCTCCTATTTTTTGATAATGGTTATGTCGGGCATAATATTAGAACCAAAAGGCTCGTAATGGATAATAAATTTATTCTCATCATATGCCACAGCATAATGTGCCAGCAGGTCTTCCAGAGTATCCGGATAAGAACCTGTGAGCGCGTAGTTCTGTACGGCACAGCGCCTCAGGGCATCGGCAAGGGTTCTCTGCTGCTCGGCATCAGTTGTAGCGGAGATATTGCCAATTCCATATAAAAATAAAATCATAACAAGTCCAAAGGTACAAATCGGTATCAGGAAACCGGCTTTTATTCTGCGGTGAAAAGGTAACTGGTGAAAACGATTCATAGTAATACCTCCTAAAACGGTCCGATGCTGGACATGATACCCATTAGCGGCAGCATAACAGAGAGCAGGATCACACCTACTATGATAGAAAGAGCAACGACCAGGGAAGGCTCCAGGACAGCAATCAGCTTTTCAATCCGGTTGTCAACCTCTTCCTCATACTGATCAGCTACTTTTCTCATCACTTCATCTACATTACCGGTTTTAAAGCCAACTGCAATCATTCGTGCATAGACTCCTGAGAAAAGTTCGGAACGGGTCACCGCATGGGAAAAGCTTTCCCCTTCTTCCATGGCAGTCTGGCACTTTTTGATCTTGTCCTGCAATTCCTGGTTATCAACCAGCTTCGAGGTCATAGTCAGACTCTGGTCGATGTCCAGACCGCTGCTCAGGGTAAGGAACATACCGCTGGCAAACCGTCCCAGGGCAATCTTATGCTGCAGAGTTTTGGAAAAACGAAGCTTGGAACCGTTGAAGAATAAAAACGCAGCAAAAGCTACGAAGATAACGATTACCGGAACTGCATAACGGCTCAGAGCGCTGCCCAGATTTAACAGGCTCTTGGAAAATCCTGTGAGCTGGCTGCCCAGTTCAATATAAACCTGATTAAAGATAGGAAGTACTTTGACAATCAGGATCACAACGATAAACAGGAGAAGACCAATCATAATACAGGGGTATGTAATGGCGCCTTTGATCCCTTTTGCAATATTTTCTTCCCGCTCATAATATTCAGCCAAAGAGGACATAACATCGTCCAGACGGCCGGATTGTTCACCGATTTCAACCATATCTATAAAATATTTGGGAAACACGCCGCAGTCAGTTACAGCCGCGTGGAAATTTCCCGTTTCTTCCAGGGTGTGATAAATAGATTCCAGAACAGCCTTTCCATCGGAACTGACGTTGTCTTCCATCATAATAGAGATCCCTTCAATAGAAGAAATTCCGGATTGGAGGATCATTGCCATTTGATTACAGAAAAAGGATATTTCAGTATTGGATAACGGTTTATTGGCTTGTTTTGCCATAAGAACTCCTTTCGAAACGCAAATTTGTACTGAACGGTTAATAGGTATGTTTAGTGGTATAGTTCTTTGCGTCTCCAATGTATTTTTGGATTTTCTTGCTGTCTTTTCCACTTGCTGCGAAGGTGGGGTCCATCAGTGCCCAGTTCTTGCCGTCGAACTGAATCAGGTCATCGATCCAGCCTTCCTCCTTCGTATAGACGCTGATCCAGGCGTGGACCACTTCCCCGGAATAACCGGTTTCAATCTTGGTGGGAATCCTCTGGGACCGCAGCATACTGCCCATAAGAGAGGCATAGTCAAAGCAGATTCCCTTTTTAGTCTTCAAAGTATCATCCACATTGGGAATGTAATCAAATTGGACGTTTTCCGCCTTATCCGTATCATAAGTAATGTTATCGATGACAAAATTATATACAGAGGTTATGGCATCCAGGTCTGTAGAAGCACTCTTCACAAGCTCTTCTGCTTTTTTTACAGACTGGGAATCAGCTGTAAAATTGACATACTGGTTCGGATACAGGAAAGGACCGAATTCATTTGTCAGCTTCACATCTGCTGATAAAGAACTTACGATAGCGTATTTATCGTTGGCAAGCTGTTCGCAGACCATAATTTCATAGCTTCCGTTTCCCTGTGAAAGGGGAAATACTTCATAGTTTCCGGTATTTTTAATATTATAGTCATTTGTAGAATTATCAGAAGCTTTTACGCGGAGCTTCACTTTCGATGCATTGCCCACGTACTTTACCATAAAATAGCCTTCTGAAATATTGGAGGTATCTATGGAAGCATACTCATCTGTCTGAACCGCTGTCCCCCCAGCCTCGGGAGTCAGAACCTTGGGCGTATTGGGACGGGAGCCGGTACCTGCGCTTGTCCCGGAAGTATTTTCCGAAAGGACAGGAGCCGGATCGTCCGAATTGCCGCAGGCTGATAAAATGATACTGAATAAAAGCAGTATCATGAGAAAGGCATATTTATGAAGTTTGCAGGGATACATAGTGATACCTCCCTCTCTGAGCATTTTCAAACACCCTTTAGTTTGCTGTAATAATGCTTATTATAGCAATGCTCTGAAGTAAATACAATATATTTTATGAAAATGATTCCGTGTGACTAGAGTGTGACATAAAACCATTATAATCAAATTATAAAGTGCATCAGTATTATTAAATGCCAGTACTGCTTTACCTTAATTACTGTGGATTACAGCTGTTAATTCACAGTTTTATGCACGGCAGTCCTGATCGATACGAGGAAGGAAAAAAGCTATGAAAAAGAAAAATTTCATAATAATAGGCGCGGCAGCAGTGCTTTTAGCGGCGACTTTGATAAGCGGGACGGTGGCATCCTTTCAGGCGGAAACAACTTCTAAAAATAAAATCAGTGCCGGAAATATAGGAATTCAGCTTATGGAAGAAACGGCAAAGGGCGGAAAAGAAATAAAAGAGGGCGATATTAAGAGCATTACCGGAATGCCGGGCGATAAAATACCGGAAGCGATTTATGTAAATAATATAAAAGACAATCCATTGTATTTAAGAGTGACACTGCATAAGAGCTGGGAGGACCGCAATGGTGAGAAAAATCCGGAAGCCGACGCAAATTATATCTCCATTTTAACCGATCAGAAGTCAGACTGGATTATCCAGGATGATGACGAAAATGGTGAAGAAATGTATTTTTACTACCGCAAGCCCCTGAATGCAAAGGAGTCTACCTCAAAAATAATGGATTTTATACAAATTGGGAACATCCCGAGTAAAGAACAAAATCTATATACAGGACTTTCCATCGCTTTTGATGTAGAAGCAGATGCGATCCAGGTAATCGGCGCAGAAGATGCCATGCTTTCGGAATGGGGACTGGAAGTCAAAATCGATGCTAACGGAGTTCTTCAGGAAGTTGAGGAAGAATAAATATGAAGAAGAAAATAATTAGTTTTTGCATAATATTGACCTTGCTTTTACAAATGAATATGGTGGTATTTGCTGACAGTGATACCAATGTTACCTTTGATGGTGATGCCAAGGAATTTATTTTTTTAAACGGAAGCAATGATCTTTTTGATAATTTTAAAAATATGATGCCTGGGGAAACAAGAACCCAGAAGATCACATTGACGAATGATGACTATGAGCAGATGAAATTCTACATGAGTGCCCAGGTTCTTCGTGAAATGGGCGCAGGCGGTGCAGTATTTGAAATTACCCTGAAAAGAGACGGGGAACAGTTTTATAAAGGAAAGATCGGTGGACTGGAAAGCTTTGGAGAAGGCTATATGGGAGAAAATTTCCTGCTGGAAAGCCTGGGAAAAGGGGAATCCACTGACATTGATATGGAAGTCTATGTAGATGGCGACTCTATGGATAACAGCTATCAGGAAACAGAAGGTATTATCCAGTTTACGTTCCGTGTGGCACATGATGATGATGCAGACCAGACGGAGCCGGACACAAATAAAAATCAGGGCAACACAAATAATAACAATTCTAACAACAATAACAATAATAACAATGGAAATACCAATGGCGGCAGCGGTACGAATCAGACAACAAGTAAAGTAAAAACAGGTGACAATTCGCCGATTCTGCTTCTTGCCGGTATGATGGGTGCCTGCGTATGCGTAGTCATATTTATAGCAGCAGGTCGTAAAAGAAAACAGAAGGGAGAGGAGTCATAAATGAAAAAATTAAGTATGCTGATGATATGCTTTTTAATGATTTTTTTGGCAGTACCTGTACTTTCTGCAGAAGCGGCAAAAAGTTATGAGATCGTGTTTCGCGGAGGTTCCCATGGAACTTTAAGCGAGGGCGACGGTAAGAAAGTGGTTTATAATATCCCGTATGGTGAGGGATTCCCCAATAGTCCTTATGCGATACCGGAAAGCGGATATATCTTTAAGGAATGGAGTGAGGAACCCCAAGAAGCCGGAACTGAGGTAACCGGAAAAAAAATATATGTTGCCAAATATGTTCCCGTAGTAAACGGATTAGAGTATGCAGTAAAATATGTAGATACAAATGGAAATCAGCTTGCCACAACAAAAGTTACAATGGGCGAGAGCGGAAATAAAATTACTGAATCCGCATTGCTGATCAGCGGCTACACCGTAGATCAGAAATCGAAATCGGTTGTATTGTCAGACTCCAGTTCTGAAATTCAGTTTATCTATACCGCAAACCAATCCGATGTACAGCAGACGGAACCGCAGACAAACCCGCCGGCAACAGAAGCGCCGAATAACACGCCGGACAATAATACACCGACTACACCGTCAACCCCGGCTGCAAATAATACGCCGGCAACGACACCAGCCAATACACCGGCAAATACAACACCAAATAATACCACACCAAATAATAACGCGGATAACAATGCCAACAACACGCCGAATAATGCCGACAACAATCAGCAGGCAGCTCCTGATAACAATTCTCAGCCGGGAGCAGATGAGAATACGGTAAATATTCCGGATGAAGAGGTTCCGCTGGCAGATTCTCCTGAGACTGATTCGGAACAGGAAACGGTTAGCATAGAAGACGAAGATGTACCGCTTGCAAAGGCTCCTGAGGTAAAAAATGATTATACGGTTGTATATGTTATACTTGGAATCCTGCTTGCAGCAGCGGCAGCATTTGGAATAAAGACAGTAGTTTCCAGAAGGCGCAGATAATGGAAGCAAATTATTAAGATTTATGAAAGATGTAAATATAATGGGCCGTGAAGATTGCATGATGATAATATTAGTGCTATGATAGGCATAGATAACTTGCAGATACCCCATATCATTGTTCTGATGATATGGGGCATTGGCATAAAATAATCACAATGACAGGAATAATGTCTTATGGCTAATATGGAGAATAAATTGAACAAATTACATGTGAAGATGTTTGGCGATTTTCAGGTGACCGACGGAAAGAATATTCTGAATGATGATAATATTCGTTCTGTTATGGTAACAAGGCTTTTAACTTATTTTTTAAATAACAGAAACAGAATGATTCAGGTCCAGGAACTGGGGGATCTGCTTTGGAATGAAGATGAGACCGATAATCAGGTGGGGGCATTAAAAAATCTGATGTACCGTCTCAGGAATATTATGAAAAAGGTTCTGGGCAGTTCTGATTATATTCTGACGGGACGGGGATCCTACTACTGGAATCCGGATGTGACGGTTAAGGTTGATTGTGAAGAATTTGAATTGTGCTGTAAAAATGCGAAAGGCATAAAAGACGATGCAGAAGCACAAATGATTCAGTACCGGCGTGCGGTCGATCTGTACACGGGCATGTATCTGCCGAAGATCTCATCGGAGCACTGGGTGATTTCACTGTCGGCATATTATCATTCAATGTTTTTATCGGCAGCAAAAAGCCTTGCGGAATTATATGAAGAAGCCGGCAGATATGAAGAGATGGAAAATGTCTGCAGCAAAGCAATTTCTATGGATTCACTGGATGAATATCTGTACTATCTGCTGATAAAGTCTTTTATTGGCCAGCACAAAGAGAAGATTGCCCAGGAGTACTATACCAGGGCTGTTGAACATTTATATGAAAATCTGGGCGTGAAACCCTCCAGTCAGCTGGAAGAAATCTATCAATCGCTGTTAAATGAAATGAACAGTCAGGAACTGGATATTAAGAGAATACAGGCGGATCTGTGTGAAGCGGCTAAACCCCAGGGGGTATTTCTCTGCAAATACGGGATATTCCGCGAAATATACAGGCTTCAGGCAAGGCAGGCACAGCGGTTTGGAATGGCGGTTCATGTGGCGCTGATCACAATTAACCCGCCCCAGTATATTGAAAAAGGTACGGAGACTTATCTATCCATGCTGAAACGGGCTATGGACCATGTAAAAGATGCTTTTGGATGTCTTCGGGCAGGAGATGTAGCAGCCAGGTACAGCGGGTCACAATATGTGGTGCTGCTGCCTACGTGTACATATGAATCCGGGAAGATGGTATTAAAGAGAATTGAAGACAATTTTTATAATTCAGGAAAGTGGAAGAAGTTTAACATAAGAAGCAGTCTGGAAGAAATCAATTTTGGGGATATAAGTAACGAATAGGAGGAGCATTTGTGGAAAAGATACAGTCTTATTACTTGATGAATGCTCTTAGAATCTGCATAGACGAAAAGAAAGATATTTATTTTCAGGGAAGGGCTTACACCAGGTTGTCAAAGGATGAAATAAAGTTTCAGGATCTCTCCAGTCTCTTAATTGAAGTGGATAAGATTTTTGACGCAGCGGGTTATCCCCAGGCATTTCAGGAAAAAAGGAGTTTTCTAAAAGAGCATTCACGTTCTTTTTTTTCTATGAATCCCAACAGTGAAAAGGATATTGAGGAAATTTTAAAGCAAAAAGGCACGATGGCAACCTTTGACGTTATCGTAACCAGCAGAAGGCATTCCACCTGGCAGGGTGAGGTATATAATCTGCAGGGAGAAAAGCTGGACAGCTTTGAAGGTGCCATTCAGATGATACAAATAGTAACAGACCATGTGGTGATATCAGATTAATGATATTGCCATTTTTTTTGATTAATTTGTTTGCTGTGACCAGTCTGTGACTTGCTTTTGGTATAGTAAATCTATAAAACGAAGAATTAACGGGATAAGTTGATATCTGAAAGAGAATAGATAGTATATCAGAGGAGGATCCACATGAAAATAAGAATGAAAAAAAGATTAACCGCAATCCTTTTATGTATGGCCATGATCGTGTCTGCTTTAGGTTCCAATGGAGTAGTATTGGCGGCGGATAAATCGGATAACACAGAAATCCCGGGGACGGCAGCAGAGGCTGAAATGCTCAATGAAACCAGCCAGGCTGAGGCAGCAGCTCCAGTGGAAAGTGAAACGGCTGATGCACAGACAGAACCAGTCGTAATGACTGAGGTACAAACAGAAGCTGCTGCATTACCGGAAACGGAAACGAATACGGAGCCGGTTGCAGAAAATAATCCTGAGACAGAGGCTGTCAGCGAAGCACAGAGCGAAAGCCAGGAAGAAATGCAGACCGAGATGACATCAGAGACAAGCGAAACGGCTTTGACAGAGACAGAAAGCAATTCGGAAGAAATGCAGTCACAATATCTCTTTGAAAATGACGAGATGACAGTTGAAGTTTCATTAAAGAATGTGGATACAGTTCCGGCAGATGCAGCGTTAGTGGTAAAACCTATCTTAAATAAAACAATATCAGATAACAGCCCGGAAACAGATAAAGCGGAAAAAGCAGCATTTGATAAGATTGATACCTTGTTAAATGAAAAAGCAGAAAAAGATGCGGCATCAATTGATGGATTTAACGCTTATGAAATTTATTTTGAAAAAGATGGTGTGATCTATCAGGTAATTGACGAAATGAAAGTTTCCATCAATTTCAAAAATGCTGTCCTTCCTGAAATCTTCAAAACCGAAGGAATGAATATAAAAGCAACTCAGGCACAGGTATTACAGTTTACAGCAGATGAAAATGAAGCCGGAAAGACAAATGTAACAGACCTGAAAGATAAAACGACTGTTTTAAATTGTGATACAGATTTAGCGGTTGGCGCGGTTGCTTTTGAATCAGATCATGTAAGCCAGTTCGCAATCGCATGGAATGGAGCGGATACAACAACTGAATATACATACGATGATGACCAGGTAACGGTGAAGGCAGTTTTAAGCGAAGCAGGGATTCTTCCAAGAGGAGTTGAACTGAAAGTTGTACCAGTTGTGGAAAAAGAGGAATTAGACAGAGTAGAGAGCCTGTTAAACGCCAATGTTAAAGCAGAGGATGATACAATTACAGGATTTCTGGCATATGATATTAGTTTTGTAAAAGATGGTGTTGAGGTGGAACCTTCCGGAGAAGTTGTAGTGACTATGGATTTCAAACAGGGAGTAAAACCGGAAAATGCAGCAGAGACAACGGATGACAAAGCAGAAAACGACACAGAACAGAATGTTGCATTATATCATTTTAATGAAAGTGGAGATAAGGATGTCGTTGTTGAAGAAGTGAAGCATGCATCCGTAGATGTAAATAAAAAAGAAGAAGTGGTTACTACTAATTTTCAAGTTGACAGTTTTTCCATTTTTACACTGGTTTGGACAAATAAGAGCGGAACGAGTCAATCGAATACAACTCAGAGCTTAAATATCCACATTGTTGATAAAAGTGGAAATGATTTAATTACAGAACCATTAAAGTTTAAATATGAAACTTCAGGGTCTTACCCAAGTGTATCTTCAGATAAAATAAATGAGTGGATACAGAGTGAAGATAAAAAGCGACAGAATGTACTTGAAAATAAATCATTCAGCCGTGCATATATGACATCTAATTCATGGAATGGTCAAAAAGTTGTAAGTACTGTAATGCTTTGGAAAAATGGTAATAATATTGGATTTCAAGTTGACTGGGTGAATGGTGGAAGGTATGATGTGAAAAATGGAGATGTATTATATTTCGAATACTTGGATAATCTGGAAACTGTTGATACAGTGGATAGTGTGGGTAAAGGTATTGAACTGAATATGTTTAATTATCCGTTTGATGAGCATCAGTTTACAGGTGGACTATGGAATACGTCAGATTATGGCCGAGGGGTCAAACAGGGGATGGTGCAGAACAAATTAGATGCAGACGGGTATCCGGTATTTAGTACAAAATTTGGTGAAACAATTAAAAAATCCGGAACTAACAAAGATCTCAGAGGAACGACATTAAAAGAATGGTTTAATCCACAGGGTGGGTATTCGACACAGGCAAATGCAAACCACTTGTTTTTACAAAGTGTATACGACGACAGTAAGTATTTTTACTACAGTAGTTTTGATAACTACGCTTATTTAAATTCTACAGGAGATTTTACTGTTTATAAGCAGATTGGAACACCAAATAATGCTAAGGAACTATATTTCCAGCGCGGTAATTTTATGCCTTACAATAAAATAGAGAATGGAATACTTAGTACAAACAAAAATTATTATGACGAACAGGGAAATGCATTAAACCAAAATGATGCCAGATATGGCGAAGAGTTATATCTTACTCAGGGAACAACATACCATTTTGGATTGAGTATGAGTGCATCCTTTGCACAGCCGAAAGATGGAATCGTTGACGGAAGCCCTATGGTTTTTGAATTTAACGGTGATGATGATATGTGGGTTTTCATTGACGGAGTTCTGGTATTGGATATTGGCGGATGTCATGACGCCCGCAGCGGAAGTATTGATTTCCAAACAGGGGCTGTGGATGTCCAGGGGGTTACTCCTACAAATATAAAGGCTTTATTTGAAGCAGCAAATGCAGATATGTCTAAATTTGCCGAAGGAAAGAATTATTTCAAAAATTATACAGCTCATGAAATCAAGGTGTTTTACATGGAACGTGGTGCCGGAGCATCTAACTGCAAACTGAAATTTAATATTCCGACAGTTCCTAAGGGAAGTGTTAATATTACAAAAGAAATTGGAAATATAAATGAAGGGTCTTTCAGTGATGTAAACTTTAATTTCAAACTTTATGTAGAAGACGAGAATGGAGAAGTAATCCGTAATAATGATTCTACAAAATATAGTTTAGTTAGTAAGGGAGCATATACGCTTTTCGATGGAAATAAGACAAACGAAATGACAACAGGTGCTGATGGAAGTTTTACTTTAAAACATGGTCAGACAGCACAATTTAAACAATTTGAAATGGGCAAAAAATATTTTGTTGAAGAGACAGATGTTATTCAGAATCAATATGACGAATTTATAGTGAATGATGTGTTGCTGACGAAAGATAATGGAGATATTATTGCTGGAGAAGGAGGAACTGATAAATTTATTATAAGAAGTCAGGTTCTTGAAGTTGGTACAGATCTTACGGTAAACTTTCAAAACTTTTGTTCTGGAGATAATCTGCAAGAGCTGGTAATAAAAAAAGCGTTAACTTCAGGAAGCTCTGATGATATCTATGAATTGACTGTTACATTGGGCGAACATTTATTTGAAGGCAAATTCATCAGGAACGGGGCAGTTGAAGAAGGAAATCTTGAGCAGGCAGTAAAAGGAAAGATATACGTAAAAGCTGGAGATGAAATTAGGATTCCTAAGATCCCGGCAGGAACTAGTTTTGAGGTAAAAGAAACTAATTTAGATAAACTTAATCAAGATTTTACTAAATATGATCAAGAAACATATGAAGTAAAGGATGCTGAAGATTCAGTTAGCGATGGAAAAGCTTCCGGTAAATTATTATTCAAAAAGAATGCAGAGGTCATCGTTACAAATACTTTGTTATTAGGAAATTTAACGATTAAAAAGACAATTGATACTGCAAATTATGAAAATGGTGATCCGATTTTTACATTCCAGATTCGACATTTAGAAACCGGAAAAATGTTTGAATATACTATGCGTTTTGAAAGTGGTAATCCAATGACGCAGGAAAAAACTTTTGAACTTTTACCCCTGGGAACTTATGAAGTTACAGAGCTAGAAACCATCAGATATGAATGCGAAGACGGCAATGTAAAAGAAACAGAGTTAACAAAAGATGCATCTGAGCAGACGGTATCATTTAAGAATATTCGCACTAATCCTGATAATTATTCCCATACAGATGTTGTGATTAATAAATTCACCATGGATGAGAATGGGAATATTGTAATTACACCGGATCGTGTAAAGCAGACAGGAAATAAAGAAAATTAAGGAGTGGATAAAATGAATAGATTTATAAATAATAAAAAAGCATTGATGGCCACTCTGGTGCTGGTATGTGTGGCTGCAATAGGTATTACCGGTATGACAATTGCGTTATATTCAGATGTTTCTACGGTAAAAGAAAATACTTTTACCGTAGGAAATGTGACAACAGATATAGAAGAAAATATTGTTGCTTCAGAAGGTATAAAGGAGCCGTCTGTAAGAAATACAGGAAAAAACGCCTGTATTATCCGTATGAGAATGACCATTTCTCCGCAAAGTGCAGAAAGTAATGTTGGCATTTCCGGTGGAAACCAGAATAATTTATGGATTTATAATGAAAAAGATGGATTTTATTATTATAATGCGGTTGTTCAACCAGGAGAAAGTACAGGGTCATTATTCAGTAAATATGAAATAAAGGATAAGGATAAGTTTGAACCATTTGATATGACACTATATCAGGAAGCGGTGCAGGCAGAAGCCGTTAATGCTGCAGGAGAAGTGATATCTGCATTAGACGAAAACGGAGATTTTAATGTGAAATCAGCAAATAAAATATGGCAGATTTATAGTGCAAAATAGAAGATATCTATGGTAGAAAAGAAATATTTATGACACGAAACAAGAGAAGCTTGGAGGAGAAAAGATGTTAAAAAAAGTATGTGGGATATTAAGTTCATTATTATTAATTATATTAGCATTCATTGCAGCAGCTTTAATTTTACCACACTTTTTTGGATATCAAACGATGGCAGTTTTAAGCGGAAGTATGGAACCCAACATAGGTGTGGGTTCCATTGCTTATGTAAAGGAAGCTCCGTTTGATGAATTAAAAGTGGGCGATGTAATTAGCTTTCATATGGGAAGCGATACGGTGGTAACACATAGAATAAAAGATGTGGATCAGGAGAAACAGTTAATCACAACAAAGGGAGATGCAAATGAAGTAGAAGACGCGGAACCGGTAGCAGCATCCAGCGTGATTGGTAAGGTTGGATTTCATATTCCGCTGCTGGGATATATCAGTATTTATGCCAAAACTCCCCTTGGAATTGCCGGGATTTGCGGTATATTTATTGTACTGATTTTACTTGTTTTTCTGCCTGAAATATTTAGTAAAGAAGAGAAAAAAGTCAAGAAAAAAGAAACAAAAAAAGAATAAAAAAATATCATTTTATTATCTCTGTATGACCAGTGTGTGACTGGACTGTTATATACTGGATACATAAGATAGGAAAACATAAAGAGCAAATAAATAAGAAAAGGAATAGGAGATAATAAGATGAAGAAAAAAAGTTTGATTACAATGGTAGCAGCAGTTTGTTTGACAGGTGTAGTAATGGTTGGAGCAACTTTAGCGTACTTAACAAGCACAACAGATGTGGCACAAAATACATTTACAGTTGGTAAAGTTAATATTGATTTGGATGAAAAAACTGGAAATTCACAGGAGGATTTTGACAAGCAACCAGATTGGAATGATGAAGTTGACGGTAAAAATATGTATCCCGGACAGGAAGTTGCTAAGAGACCGGTAGTTACCGTTAAGGCTGATTCAGCTGATTGCTGGGTATTTGTACAGGTTAGCGGAGCAGACGAATTAGTAAATAACAAATTTAAAATTGTGGGTTGGGATAATACTAACTGGGTTAAGACAGATTCTTCTAATACTTTAGATGGTATCTATAAATATAAAGAAAAAGTATTAAAACAGGACACAGATCATTTACTTCCTCCAGTCTTTACAAGCGTTCAATATAATAAAGAAGCAGAAGGTAAGATTGAAGGTCCTGCAGGTACAGTAAAAGTTGTGGCAGCTGCAATTCAGGCAGATGGTATAGATGAAGCAACAGCACTTACAGAAGCAGCTAAACAATTAAATGGGGCATTAACGCCTGAGACAAATTAAACAGTACTTCCGTAAACAACATATAAAGCCCTGAATAGTGTAGCATAAACGAAGTATCATAAACAAAGCATTCAAAATTAAGTACCATAAATGAAGTACAATAATTACAGTACACCAAATATAAACTGAGAGGATAGGTAAATATAATTATGAAAAAGAAAAAAATATTAACAATGGTAGCAGCAGTAGCATTAGTAGCAGTAATCGGAGTAGGCGCGACTTTAGCATATTTCACAGATAAAGACAGTAAGACAAACGTTGTAACAATGGGGAAAGTTGATATCGATTTAGAAGAGCCGGAGTTTAGTAAAAATCCGGATGATACAATTACAGATGTGAAGCCAAACCAGAGTATTGTAAAAGACCCTAAAATTACAGTAGCAGACGGTTCTTTAGATGCATATATTCGTGCGAAAATTGAATTTGTAGGTTTAAGCCAGGATCAGATTACAGATATTTTACCATTAATTGATATTGATACAAAGAAATGGTTCTTATCAACAGACGGATACTATTATTATCAGGCACCGATGACAGCGGGCGCATCAGACTATCTGTTCCAGAGTGTTAAAATACCGGAAAACTGGGGCAATGAAGTATCTGGTCTGACATTTAAGATTAATGTATTTGCTGAAGCAATTCAGGCTGATAGCTTTACACCATATTCAGAACGTGGTTTAATTATGGGATGGCATGATTCCGAAGGAAATGATATCCAGGCAGAAACAAATAAAACAGAAACGCCAGAAACACCAGCATCAGAACAAGAATAATCAATAAAGTTTACCAGAGCGTGTTTGAAAATTCATAGCCTGGTCCGGCAGTCCCATGAAACTGGCAGCGGCCGTGCAAATTAAGAACGTAACCCCACTACGCCACCAACCTTGCACTGACGTTTCCTGTGAATCGGAGCAACCAGCCAGATACAGGCAGTTTAAAAACACGCTTGTAGTATATAAAGGTTCATACTACAGAAACATATTAGCGTAGAAAACAGCTTGGTTAATAACAGCCTGTTGAAATGCTCTGGCAGAGGAAAGGAATGGATTCGGATCGTATGGATGGTTCAAATAAAAACGAAGAAAAGACGTTTATTGTTACAGTGAAAAGCAGAAAAAATCAAACATGGCAGGGAACGGTAAACTGGGTGGAAGAAAAAAGAATACAGCCATTTCGTAGTACATTAGAGTTAATCCGTTTGATGGATTCTGCCATAGGGGTAGAGGAGGAAGAGTAATGGTTAAGAAAAAAATAGCGCTGTTGGTTACGACAGCCGCACTTATTGGTCTTGTGACCGTGGGAGCTACATTAGCCTGGTTCACGGATAAAGATACAGTGAATAATAAATTGGCAGTTGGTTTTGTCAGCGTAGAGATCAAAGAGCCTAATTATATAGAAGAAAACTATCAGTCATTATTGCCGGGTGATCCTATTAGGAAAGACCCTACAATTAATTTAGCGGCAGACAGTCAGGATTCCTATATTCGAATAGCAGCACCGAAAGTAACCGTAAATGATGTGGATTACCCGCTGTTTAATGCAGATGGATCTTCTGAATTTGGAGCAGTTTTAAGTGAAAACTGGGTACTGAAAGGTGATTATATCTATTATAAAGAGATTGTAACCGGAAATAATAAGATTCCCCTGTTAAAAGATCAGGGAAGCGCAGACAATATATATACCATGCAGATCCCAACTTCATGGACGAATGCATTTAATTCAGCAAAGATAGAAATTGTCTTTGATGTAGAAGCAATTCAGGCAAGAAATGTAACACCAGACTTTGGGAAAGATGCACCCTGGCCAGTCAGCAGTCCGGATGAAATTATAGAATATCAGGCAAAGTAAAATCATATAGTGTAATAATAATTGTTAAGGACGGAAGATTGTTTAATCTTCCGTCCTTAATTGCAGATTAAGGGTGAGAACAGGTTATGGCAAATGATCAAAAAATAGAAAATCTTCTGAATCTGGCGCTGGATGCTACGCCGGAAGAGCGGGAAAAATCCCTGACGCTGGATGTGGGGTATGATCCTGTAGACCAAAAATGGGAAATTATCGTAAAGTACTCAGGAGACATTTCAAGACTTGAGAGCGAAGACATTCAGGTTGTGGAATTAATCAATGAATATGCAATTATAACATTACCGGAATCAAAAATTGATTTCCTGGCTGCACAGCCGGAAGTTGAATTTATTGAAAAGCCAAAGCGGTTATTTTTTTCCGTCAATCAGGGGAGGGCGGCTTCCTGTATGAATGTGCTGCAGACGCCTGCTTTTAATTTGAATGGCGAGGGCATTATTGTTGCAGTCATTGATTCGGGGGTGGATTATACTCATCCTGATTTTCGAAATCCCAATGGAAGTACCCGCATATTGAATATCTGGGATCAGACACTGCCGGGGAACCCTCCCGCCGGATTTAAAATCGGAACAGAATTTGACCAGGCACAGATCAATGCCGCCTTAAACCCTGAGACAGAAGGAGAAGTTCAGGCTGTTCAGGTTGTGCCATCCAGGGACTTAAGCGGTCACGGTACCCAGGTACTTGGTATAGCGGCTGGTAATGGCAGGGCATCTAATGGGAGATACAGAGGGGTTGCTTATGAAAGCGATATTATTGTTGTAAAACTGGGCCTGGCACGCCCGAATTCATTTCCAAGGACAACGGAGCTGATGCAGGCACTGGATTATGTAATAAGGAAGGCGATCGAATACCAGAAGCCTGTGGCAATTAATCTCAGCTTTGGAACTGTGTATGGATCACATGATGGAAGCGGGCTTCTGGAGACATATATTGATGATATATCGAATCTGTGGAAATCTACAATATCAGTGGGAACTGGAAATGAGGGGAGTACCGGGGGGCATACTTCCGGAATTCTGCGGAACAATGAGCCTGTGGAGATTCAATTTGGGATTGTAAATAATGAACTGAGTATAAATCTGCAGATCTGGAAGTCTTATGTGGATGAATTTGATATCAGCATTGTACATCCGTCAGGGCAGGTAATCGGTCCATTGCAGGAAGTGCTGGGACCCCAGCGGTATATTGCAGGGGGGACACAGCTGCTGATCTACTATGGAGAGCCCAGCCCCAGCAGTGTCTCCCAGGAGATTTATATTGATTTTATTCCCAGGGATACTTATATTGACAGCGGAATCTGGAGGCTGGTCTTCACACCCAAACGAATTGTAGAAGGCAGATATGATGTCTGGCTTCCGGCATCAGCAGCGGTGGGAGTTGGTACGAGATTTTATCAGCCAACGGTAGAGACAACTCTGACTATTCCTTCTACTGCAAGGAAAGTCATTGCAGTAGGCGCCTATGATTCCAGACTTTTAACCTATGCACCTTTCTCGGGAAGGGGATATAACAGGGATAACAGCCAGATTAAACCAGATTTGTCAGCGCCAGGAGTAGATATTACAACCGCGACACCGGGAGGGGGGTATGCCACTGTTTCCGGAACATCTTTTGCAACGCCTTTTGTGACAGGGGCGGCGGCAATGTTAATGCAGTGGGGAATGGTAATGGGAAATGATCCTTATTTATATGGGGAGAAAGTGAAAGCTTATCTGATCCGGGGAGCGAGGCCTTTAAATGTAGAGCGGGTCTACCCAAATCCAACGCTGGGGTATGGAACTTTATGTGTAAAAGACAGCCTGCCGGTATAAAAATTAAATTTTATATGTATTTTAACTTGACAATACAGTAGTAAGAAAACGTAATATACAAAAGATATAAAACAATGAAATTTCAATGGAAAGCGGTGGTTAAATTTAAGGTGCACTTGTGTAATCGAGGTCTCTTTTTGTGGAATATTGCTTATTTGCATAGAAGATATTGCTAAAAATTAGTATATAATTTATCCTGTGGGTAACAGGAAAAGGTTTCTGTAATAATAAGTATCAGGAGGAAAAAAGTTATGAGGAACAAGAGGCATCTGGCGGCGAGAATAATCAGCTTTACATTATCTCTATGTCTGGTATGCTCCAGTGCCGAAGGTATTTTCTCATCTGTGGTTGTGCATGCGGCAGAACTGCAGGAGAATGGATCTGAGGTAATGGAGACACCCATAGAAACAGAGGTTGTAAAGGAAACAGAGGTGCAGAGTGAGACAACGGATATAGAGGAGCCTGAATCAACAAGCGAAACAGAAGGCATCCCATCGGAAGGGGCTGCAACCGAGGCAGCAGAGACAGAGAGTGAATTGCAGGAGAAGAATGCTGCAAATACGGCAGAAGAAGGGGTTAGTGCAGATGAAGCATTTGCCAGCCTTTTAAATACCATTCGTTCAGAAATTCCAAAAGGACAGGAAATTGTATCTTATGAAAACAATTACCAGACAAATGAACCGGAACCATTTACCTATAAGTTTGGTACTGGTACTGCAACGGTAGATAATGGCTTAACCATGAAAATTAATTCTCTGACTGATAGTAAATTTGTTGCGACCTGGGATAAGACTCCATATATGTCTTCAGGTATCATTACGACAACTTTTAAATATCAATCTGAAGGGGAAAGAATAGGATTTTTGTTTAAGACAAATGATGATTCTAATGGAGTTTCCGTTAGATACGATGTTCAAGGAAATTGGGTTCTTCAAGTAGTGGACGGCGATTACAAAACATTTAAAGGGCCCGTACTGGACCAGGGGACAGAATATAAACTTCGTATTGGATTTCATGGCGAACGTGTAGTGATCGCAGTTGATGATGAGATCATTTATGATGCAACAGTTCCTGATATTATGACGGAATCATTGGTTCAGCAAAGAGGACAGGCTGGATTGTTCAAATGGTATAGTGCAACAGCCACAATTTCTATTAAAGATTTCAAAGTAGAAGGTGTTGGAACAAAGGACAAGCCATCCAACGTTGTGGAATATGTTCAGGATTATGAAGATCCGGAATATACCCCAAACTGGAGTAATAGTGCTGCAACAATCGAAACAACAGATACTGGAAACAGGGTATTGAAGATTGCAGCTGGCAAAGGAAGAGTGGTAGATCTGGATTCACCTGATATCAAAGAGGGAACCTTATCTCTTCGTTACAAAGCAGTTGCACCAGCGAACAGCACACCGAAGCAGTTTGGATTCCGATTTGGTGCTAAGGATAATAAGTTCCGTGAGTTAAACTGGGATGGAGGACAATGGGTTGTAGAAAATCAGTCAGGTTATCCTACCATTGAAATGCAAAAACCGGTTAACGGAACCTGGAATGATTTAATTATTAACTTCCAGGAAGGATCCATGACTGTTTATTTAAATAAAGAGCCGGTAGGAACCTTTACACTGGATGTATTAAAAAATGGTGTGGCAGGTCAGTTTGGTATCCGTACCTGGGGAAATACTGCCGTATTAATCGATGATGTTACCTACACAAATAAAATTATTGAGCCGGAAGCTATCGTGAAATATGAAAATGATTTCCAGGATGGTATCGCCGGAAAGTGGAGCCAGGGCTCCCCTGCAATTGTAAAGGAAGGATCCAATAAGGTTCTGAGTTTAACAAATGTCAGCGGCATGGCTGAATTAAGAGATGCCGTAGAATTATCACAGGGAACTTATGGAGTAAAAGTAAAGACAGAAAATGCGGACCTTGGTCTTAAGATTGGCACTGGAATTGTGCAGTACAATGAAAATAAATGGGAGTTTGTCTTAGGCGATCAGACGTATCCATTAACAGGCGAAGCAGAATCACCAAAGTTAAAGTCCTGGAATGATCTGGCGGTTTCATTTACCGGAGACAAAGTAACACTCAGCATTAATGGGAAAAAATCGGCTGCTGACATTCCGGCAGGAGTTTCCATTGGAATGGGATTTCCCGGAATAGCAGGAAGCGGTAAAATTTATGTGGATGATCTGCTTTATACGGAAAAGTTCGAGGATATCTCAACAGCTCCGCTGGATAAAGTATATTATGAAGAGTATTATGATACAATTGCAGCGGTTAACTGGGAAGACCTGGAAACACCTCAGATTAATAATGGCTATCTGGAAGGTGCAGTTGCAGGAAAAGCAGCGGCTGTTAACAGTGATATCAGAATGCCGGAACATGGCGTATTCCAGGTGAAAATGCAGGCAGACCAGCTGGCAGGCGGAATTCAGATCGGAAATGTAAAAGTTTATAATACTTCCGATTCAAAATGGGTTTTGGATAATGGATCAGAGGTCACAACGATTGGAAGCAGCAAAGCAATTGCAGCTAATTCAGATTATATTCTCAGAGTGGAAATAGTAAAAGGAAATCTGACCTTAAAGGTGAATAACCAGACGGTTGGAACTGTAAATGAAGTTCCTTATGATAAAACACAGGGCGGATTTGGTATCTACAATCCAAATGCCGGGAAAATGAATGTAAAAATCGATGCTATGGGTGCAGAGGAACTCAGCGTATATGAAGAAACCTTTGGGGAATTATATACTCCTAACTGGGAGTCCAGTAAACCTCTTGATGGCAGCAATAATGCAATACATAATACAGAAGCAGGTACTCTGACTATAAAAGTACCGGGTGTCACCAGATTCTTAAATAAAGATTCAATTCCGATGAAAGATGTGCATACCACGTTTGATTTCACACCAAGCGTTGGAGATGATATGCAGGGCGGACGTTATGGTTTCGTCTTCCGCGACACAGACTTTACCGGAGGATTGTCGGTAGAGGTTGATATCAATGGAAACTGGCGTGTAAATGTAGATGACAGTACCAAGGGATTTGGCAAGACATTTTCCTTAAAAGCAGGTGAGACTTATAAGGTAGCAATCGACCTGATTGGGAACACCGTACAGTTGAAATTTACCGATAAAGACGGGTTAGTAACAGATATGGGTTCCGTTACCATGGAATCTATGACAAGTACTCCAGGGCTCTTTGGAATAAAGTCCTGGTATGGAAGCAAAGAACTGACATTTGATAACTTTGAAATGATTGAGGAAGCTTCCCTTCCGTTATTTACTGCAAATGAGAAAACGGTTGAGATTCAAAAAGACGGACTGACAGCTGTGATTGATGAGTCATTCCCACGTATTCTCTCCTATAAGCTGAATGACAAGACCATGCGAGGTCAGGAAGATCAGCTGGGAACCGTAGTTCTCAACGGAGAAAAAGTATCACCGGCTGTAACCGGAACAAAGAAAGATGACAGTACCTACGAGTACGTCATGGATTTTGCGGATAAAGGTGTAACCATAAAGGCAACGCTTTCTGTAGCAGAAAATCATGTGGTAGAATTTAAAGTCACAGATATTGCAGAAAACGGCAGCGTTAAAGTAAAAACATTTTCACTGGGAGAAAACACCTGGGCTTATGCAGATGATAAGATGGAAGGTGCCTCTTATGCCTGGACAAAATCAAATGGACAATGGCATGGTGTATCCGAAGAATTAGCGGATGATATGTCACAAATGGAAAAGAGCGGTGCGGAAGGTACCACCATGGCAATGATCAGTGGAAATGGTCTGGCTGCTTCCATTGAAAACAATGTAATGTCCGGCGGAAATAAAGTGGTAATGGAAAAATCCGTAAAGTCACTGGTGAAAAAAGCGCAGATCCGAAATGGAGAATGGACTTACCGTTACAGCGACACCACTGATAAAGAAGAATTGCCCTGGGCAAAAATTGTGATTACAGAAGATGCAAATGCAGACGAGAATGTTGACTGGCAGGATGCAGCAGTAGCACATCGGAAATACATCCTGGAAGAAGCGTTTGGCGCCAAAGACATGGCAAACAATATGATGTATATTGCATTTAACTTTGCCAGCCAGGCAAATGATCCATTCCTCAATTCCTTAGATACAGGTAAGGTATTGTATAATTACATGGATGGATTTGGTCAGATGGTACTTCACAAAGGGTACCAGGCAGAAGGCCATGATGATGATATTCCTTCCTACTCGAATGTCGGAGTAAGACAGGGTGGAGTGGAAGACTTCAAAACCCTTATCGGCGAAGGCGATAAATATAACATGAGCATCGGTGTACATCTCAATGCTACCGAATATCATCTGGATGCAAATGAATTATATTATAATAACTTAAGCGGTGCTACGGCAGCCGGATATCAAAGCGACAGACTTGCAAAAGGCTGGGACTGGATCGATACTGCATACTACGTAGACCAGACGAAAGATGTTGTAACAGGACAGCTTCAGAAACGGTTCAAAGACCTTTATGATTTAACAAAAGTTGGAGATAAGGGACTGGATTTCTACTATATTGATGTATATACAGGAAATGATTATAATGCTTACAAATTAGTAGATTATATCAATGACCTTGGCGTTAAAGTAGGTACGGAGTTCTCAGGACCGATTGAGCCTGGTGTTACCTTTACCCATTGGGGTACGGACCTTGGATATCCGAATAAAGGAAATAAGAGCGTTCTTTACAGAATGGTTAAAAATGATTTGGACATCTTTGTTGGAAACGCCTTATTCAAAGGACAGAAAATCCCGGTTGTAACTACCTGGGGAGATTCTAAGACCGATGTACAGCAGGGGGTAACCGTATTCTATAACGAAGTACTTCCTACAAAATTCATGCAGCATTTTGGTGTATTAAAATCAGAAACAGACAAAATTACGTTTGAAGGAAATGTTACCTCCACAAGAAATAAAGAAACAAAGATGGTGGAATTACGTCAGGACGGAAAATTAATCTCATCCTGGGCTGATACCGGAACCACAACAGATGAAGGCGAACGCCATGCAGGAGAGGCAACTTCCCTGATTCCATGGAGCTGGGATATCAAAACAGGCGACAAGTTAGATATTAACGGAGGCGCAAAACTGTATCATTGGAATACAACAGGCAATCCCACAACCTGGGAACTGACAGATGAATTTAAGAACGTTGCTTCCTTTGATTTATATGAGACCACACAACAGGGAAAAGTAAAAATTAGCACAATCTCGAATAATGGTGGCACAATCACCATCGACAGCGAGAAAAATACACCATATGTATTATATCCTTCTACAAGCACTCAGGTACTGGAAGCAGCAGGAGACTGGGGCGAAGGAAGTCCTGCAAAAGATTTTGCATTTAATGCAGAAAAATTTGCAGATGAAGGCGGCGTATGGGAAAAATCCGGGGATGCATCCATTGAGATCGTACCGGGTAAAGAAAACTATGATATTTCAAAAGAAATGAGCGAAAACCGTTGGGACCGCTATGCGCAGTTTAAGACAGAGGGTGGAACACTCACCCAGGAAATGACAGGTCTGAAACCGGGTCAGGACTACACCGTAGGTGTCTGGACAGAAACTCAGAACGGACGTAAATCTTCTATTGAAGTGACCATTGGAGGTAAGCCTTATACAAACTTTGTTACCGGAAAAGACGGTGTACACCGTTCTTCCTTCAAGTATGTGGGAACCAGATGGCAGAGAATGGATGTTGAGTTTACCGTTCCGGAAGGGGTAACCACAGCACAGATTAAGCTGACCGCAGAAAAAGGCGATGGAGTGGTTAAATTTGACGACGTAAAAGTATGGCAGCATACAACAAAAGAAGATGATGTAAACAATTCAGATTATGTGCTCTATGAAGACTTTGAAAACACCTATGAAGGCTGGGGACCGTTAGAATATGGCGGCGGATCCAGAAAAATTCATATCGCATCCGACAGAAGCAATGCAAATGATAATAACGTAATTGTAAAACCGGGCGAAGACAAAGTCGGACCAGTAATGACCTGGGTATTAGATGGAGAAAACTCCTTAAAACTCAACGAAAATGAAGTGGGTAGATATGTAGTTACTAATGAAAGCAGTTTAAAACTCAAGCCAAATACTTCTTATGATTTAACTTTCGATTATACATTAGAAGATGGATGTGATTATGTAGTCTATGTAAAACCGGTTAGCCAGGGAGCAGAAGGAAAACTGGAATTCAAAGACCATGATAATGCTGCAGAGGTAAAACTGACCCATACCCCGACCACCGGAGATAAAAATACAAAGTCAACATTTGAGGGTACTTTTACAACGGGAAATGCTGAGGATTATCAGATTTACTTCTATGAAAAAGCTATTTTGAAACCTACAGATTCCAATCCAACATCTGCATATGCATTGATCTTAGATAATATCGGTGTGAAAATTAGCGACGCAGATATGAAAGACCAGTTACAGCAGTTGTATGATGCAAACAAGGACTTAAAGGAAGCAGATTATACAGCACAATCCTGGAAAGTATTTAAAGAAGCACTGGATGCAGCAAAAGAAGCATTAGACAGTCAGGACACAACAGCTGCAGAGATGAAAGAAGCTTATGATGCTTTGGAAAAAGCAGCAGCAGATCTGGTAAAATATGGTGCCCTGGATGAATTGATTAAACAGGCGGAAGCCATTAATGCGGGTGACTACACTGCAAACAGTTACACAAGACTGGCATCAGCGCTGGAAAATGCCAAGAACGTAGACCGTAAGGACCAGGAAGCAGTAGATGCAGCAACAAAGAACCTGAATGATGCAATCAACGGACTTGTTAAAATCGTAGAAGCCCAGAAAGCATTGACAGAAGCAAAGAAAGTAGTACAGGGCAATTACACAAAAGACTCCTTTACAACTTTACAAAATGCAATCAAAGAAGTAGAGAACTTAATTGCCAACAGTACAGACCTGACACAGGCGAAACTGGACGCAGCCGTTGTCAGAATGACAGCTGCACAGAAATCACTGGTAAAAGTAGTACAAAAGAATGTAGTTGATAGTCTGAGAACCATTTACAATACTTATAACGGTAAAGATGCTGCTTATACATCCAACAGCTTCGCTGCTATGAAGCAGGTTCTGTCAAGAATCGAAACAGTTTTGGCAAACACCTCAAATGTTTCTGAAAAAGAAGGTTCAGACTTACTTGCACAGGCAAAAGCTGCAGAAAGCCAGCTGGTAAAACGCGCAGATAAGACAAAATTAAACAGTGCTTATCAAAGTGCAAAGGCAATTTCATTCAGCAAGTACACAGACAAAACAGTGAAAGCCGTAAAAGATCTGTTCTCACAGATTGATGCAGTAATGGCAAATGTAAATGCAGACCAGAAAACAGTAGATGCACTTTATAACAAACTGAATCAGGCAGTAAAAGGTTTAGCGAAAAAGACCGTTTCTTCAATTAAGCTAAATGTGAAGAAAAAAACCCTTGGGGAAAAAGAGAAATTTAAGTTAACTGTGAACCTGAAGCCATCCGGTGTCAGCGCAGGAACCCTTAAATGGAAAAGCAGCAAAAAGAAGATTGTAACTGTTGATAAAAAAGGCAGGATCACGGCAAAGAAGCCAGGTACCGCAATCATAACTGTAACAACATCAAACAATAAAAGTGCAAGCTGTACCATAACCGTAAAGAAAAAACCAAAAAGTGTTTCATTGAAAGGGAATCCAGAAAGGTTAAAAGTAAAGAAAACCATGAAACTGAAGACGACCCTTTCAAAGGGAAGCGCAGGTAAAGTAACCTATACCTCCAAAAACCCTAAAGTTGCAACGGTCAGTGCAAGTGGAAAAGTAAAGGCACTGAAAAAAGGTACAGTTACAATTATAGTCAAAACCTATAATAACAAAACTGATAGAATTAAGCTTAAGATTGTAAAGTAATGATTGTAAAGTAATCAGTGAATGTAAGTTTAGGAATGTAAAGCAATATGATAATAATATCGGCTAGACATTTTAAACCGAATAATTCAAAAAAGGAGGCAGCTGTTTCCGGTTAAGTATAACCGGAGCAGCTGCCTCCTTTTTTGCAATGATTTCTTTATAGAATAATACTTTATTTCAATTTGCAATATTCCAATTTTTATAGTATTCTAGAATAATAAATCACTCAAGATGAAAAAGTTATTATTATACATCAGAAAACACAACATAAAATATGAAAGATCACCGTTTTCCCTAATTTTTGAATTTGTAATTCAATGACTTCCTCATTCTAATCGTCTATGATGAAATGGCAAACAATTATACGCATAAATGAGGAGGTAACCTATGGGGATACATATTTCACTGGACGTAGTTCCGGAAAAAATTGCAAAAGAGGAATGGGCAAAAGTATATAAAGAAAGTCTGGTTCTGATTCGGAACTATCCTTTTTTAAACCGTGTAACTGCCAAGAAATACGGACAGGTTTTTTCGTTTTATGTGAAAACGCGGGAAATCACAAATCAATATGGTCATTCGGGCTGGTTTACCAGTGGTGACCTGGTGAGTAAAAAGAGGGGCGAGTCCTTCCATTTTCCCAAAGAGCTGAAGTATTACGGAGAAGGATTCCGGGATCAGCTGGATCAGGATGTGTTCTGGTCAATTTTATCTGACAGCGGGTGTATTGAGGATGAGGATGTAGGTTACCAGAATAAATGTCAAAACCAGATTTTGAACGAGTTATAATATTAAGATACGGGAAATGCCGGGAAACACTGATAAATAGAGGGCTATGGCGAATTTAAGAAAGTTCAAAAAATAGAAATTTGACATCTATTTTAATAACAAATATTATTGTCTGAATATTTAAAGCAAAGTGTAAATAAAATTGTTTAAACGATTTAAACCACTTGATTTTACAGGTCTTGCAATTATCAGAATTATTTTTTTGTATAAAAAGAACATTTTATCAGAATGAAAAATTAAAGAAAATCAAGTAAACGTTATAACAGTGCGTTATAGCGTTATTTTTTTGTATTTAAACGTTATAAAATAATGAAAATCCCAGTAAATACAAGCGTTACACGAAATAATATAATTGTAAACTAGTAATTTAATGGTTAGAAATATTAATGAGAAATGGTTATAAGCAATTCTACATTTTTGCACTTTTAGAAATTAATGTAGAATTGCCGTATTTATGCGGGTTTGCCACGAAATTGATCAAGAAATATAAAAAAACTCAATTCTACAATTTTTATAGAATTTAGGGTAACAAGTAACCCAAACAAAACAAAAAAAATTAAGCATATTCTGAGCTTTTTTCCTGAAGGGAATTGGAAGATTTTGCCACTATTTTTTTGTCCCCTTTTAAAGCACGTATTTTGGAATTTAGATACCTTATGACATCGTCCTGATCTGTTGATGGTAGTTGTCGTAAACAATTTACAAATGCTTCTTCGGTGGGAGAAAGATCAAAAGTATTAGGTTCTTCAAAATTGCAGAAATTTTCTTCCTTCAATTTTGAAGAATCTCCCATTAGTATGTAGTCTATGGAACATTGCAAAATTTCAGATAATCCGATTAGGGCAGAGGATGACGGTAATACTTTACCATTTTCAATTTTGCTTAAGTTCCCAGAGTTTATTTTAGTATGTTCATAAATTTGTGTTTGAGTCAAACCAAGTTCTTTTCTTCTGGATTTAATTCTAATACCTACATTCATATCTATCATTATTACCTCCGATCCCCTATTTTAATCTGCAAAATGGCAAATAATATGCATAAAAGCAGAAAAACATATTGACATTCTGCCATATTGAAGATATTATGTATATAGGGTTACAAATAATTCAAAGAAATCCTAACACATCTTACCGGAATTCACAACCGGAAAATGGCACTCGCCATTAATAAATGGAGAATCTGTGGTCTCCAATTGGAAAAGCCACCGGATAAACCGATGGCTCTCGGATGGTTTAAACCACACATATGTGGGATTTCCATCCTCTGGCAGATTCAACTGCCGTTTTACGCACTGTTCGAGAATTGTCTGGTAAACGTGCTTCGAACACTGCTTCACAGGCATCATTATCATTAGTGACAGATATCAGTTTCCACTCAAAATCTTTATTTTCAAGTAAATGCTGATAGTGTATCCAAAGATAAGATGTCAATGATTTTTCCATAGGTACTCACCTCCATTCTGAGGGTATGACCTACAAGTTTATAATACCATAAGGTGAGTACCTGCACAACAAGGAGGTACAAAATTGAAAAACGGAAAGAATCCAACATTGAGACAAAAGAAAGAAATGAGTAGGCATGGACTAATTCCAGAAAACTGGTTGGTAGTAAAAGACCAGCATGACAGTATGGAAGTAGTAAGCCGAGTTTCTTTGAAAAAAATAGGAAAAACGAAAACAAGAAAATTAGTAAAGAGTAATGATTGACTATAAAAATTAGAAGGTGATACAAATGGCAGCCATGAAAGCAAGCGATTACGGAAAACTGATAAAAAAAAGCCTGATTGATAAAGACATGACGCAGGTAGAATTGGCTGATATGCTGGGTATAAATAAAACATATTTAACAAAAATTTTGACAGGTGATCGTACTGGAGCCAAATACCGGAAAGCAATTTCCGAGATATTAGGAATCAATCACGAGTCTGCTGCATAGGGGGTGGATTGAAAATGTGCGAGGAATTTGTGACACTCAGTGAAGCAGCCGATCTGGAAGAAATTAAATATAAAACTATGGCACAGAGAATAAGCAGAGAAAAGGAATTATTTGATCTTAAGACAGAAAAATCAACAACAGGTGGTAAAGACATTGTATATATATCTATTAAATCGCTTTCCAATAAAGCTAAGAGTGCCTGGAAGAAACGTGAGGAAATAAAACAGCTTACGGAGGTTGATGGAATCCAGGAGAAGCCAGCCACAGTTGACATACCTTGGTATGCAGACACGGATTATGAATGGTATATGGCTCAATACAAAAAATCTTACCATAAAGCAGTAGAACTGGGGAACGTAGTGAGAGAATACTTGGATAAAAGAGACCGTGAAAAAGGAAACGTCACATTGTGGACGGAACAGTTTGCCAGAGATCGAACAGGGCAGAGCGGCAGAACATTCCGCAGATCGGTAGATAGTTACCTGGAGGCATGCGCATGGGCAGATCGGATGGAAAAAGAAAATGGTTGCAGTTATGATTTTCTGAAAATTCTGAGCCTATGCAGGAAGCCAAAGGATGTTGGTCAGTTTCCTAGTTTTACATCTGAGGTAAAACAGTGCATAAAAAACATATGGTTCAATCCAGATTTTGCCGCAAATGGCGGAACCCGTGAGATGCTTTATGACAAACTGAAGGAAGTCCAGTCTGTAAACAAATGGGAACGGATACCAAGCTATCAATCCGTGACCAGGTACATTGGATACCTGATGAAAGATGAGGGGTTACGTAATGCATGGTATCTGGCTGCCAGAGGTGAACGGGAATACCGGAATAAAGTAATGGTAAAAGGAAGCAGGGATACAAAGGGATTGCGTTGTATGGAGATCCTGATGGGTGATGAACATACTTTTGACTGCTGGGTAGCTTATAAAAACCCGAACGGAAGTATTACACCGATAAAGCCAAAGCTTGTTGCCTGGGTAGACATGAGAAGCAGAATGGTGTTTGGTGATGTCATATGTAAAGATGCGAACACCGACATTTTAAAACAAAGCGTATTGAAAATGATTTACCATGATGCGGGAAGTAATCCCAAATATTTGTACATTGATAATGGAAAAGATTACACATCCAAAGAAATGACGGGGTATGACCGGAAGGACAGACGAAAACAAAAACAGGAAGACAAGATGTCTGGATATTTTGATGACGTGGCAAGAGGATTCTATAAAAGTATTGGTATTATAGATGATCATGAGGCGCTTCCATATCAGCCATGGTCAAAGGGACAGGTTGAAAGGTTTTTTGGTGGGGTTTGTACCAGGTTTACAAAATGGTTTTCTTCTTATACGGGAACACTTACCGGATCAAAGACAGATGCAAAGGTTCCAAAGGATATAAAAAGGATGTGTGAAGACGGAAAACTTCTTACAATGGAAGAATTTTTTTCCAAGTGGAGTTCCTGGCTGCATGATGTATATGCAAAGAAACAACACCGTGGATTGAAGAAAGCTGGTGAAGAATGGGGTACTCCTGAACAGGTTTTTGAAAATGCAGAACGGTATTTTAAAGCGGCACCGCCGAAAGAGTATGCAACTATGCTGATGATGAAGAGCGATAACGTAAGAGTTTATCAGACAGGAATTCAGAAATTTGGTTATGAGTACAGATCAGATGAGTTGTGGGATTACATTGATCAGCGGGTTGCGATCAAGTATGATCCGGATGATATTAAGACTCTATATGTCTTTGATAAAAACGGAAAGAAGATTGGACAGGCGTATGCCAAGGAACTTCTGCATATTGAGTCTGAGGTATCTGAAAAAACATTGCAGCATATTAAAGACCAAAAGCGTATGGAAAAAAGAGATAAAGAGCGCATGAAGGAAGCAAACATTCCGTTTGAAAAAATAAATGAACAGTATGTTGGTTTCAGTACTGTAACTGGTGGAATTAATCTGATGATGGAAGCCCAGGGGAAAAAGAAAAGCAAAGTGGTTGCAATACCGGAAGACCGTACATACCGTAACAATACCGGAAAGATACGGGAAGAGAAGCTGAATCCATATATGGAAGCACAGGCGCAAAAGGCACTTGAAAAGTTACGGGCTATAGGAGAACAATGATAACAGGACATGTAAACAAAATGAGAGAGGATGGTATTTTATGGGACAGAGCATGGCAGTAGAGAAACGGGTTGGAGAACCTACAGAACTGGCGTTGATGGTAGTAGAAAGATTAAAAACAATGAAGATGAATAAGGCTGAGATGGCAATACGTATTGGGTGCAGTCGGGCTATGGTGAGCCAGTACTTGTCAGGGAAGTACCAATCAAATCCAGAAACAATTGAGAATGCACTTATGGGATTTATGGAAGAGACAGAGGAAGAGTATGGGAATGGTGATTCCGAAGTGAAGAACTTGGTACGTCCTGTACTTCCACAAAAGATCAAATATTTTGAATCATCGGATTACCTGGGGATCATGTCTGTATGTCAGTCCTGCCAGGAAAATGCGGGGCTTGGAATCATTGTTGGAAGATCCGGATTTGGAAAAACTCATGCATTAAGAAGATACGCAGAAATGAAGCGGGTTATTTATGTGGAATGTAATGAGGCTATGAACTGTAAAGACCTGGTTCGTAAGATTGAAAGAGAAATTGGTATGCCAAAGATGTATGGAAGTGTAGATGAACGTCTGGAACATATCAAGGATTTCTTTACGATTAACAGCGGGTATCTGCTCCTGGTAGATGAAGCGGACAAGCTGATCACCAAATACACGCAGAAAAAAATTGAGATTTTACGTTATATAGCGGATGGTTCCAAGGTAGGAATTGTAATTGCCGGAGAGCCAGCCCTGGAAAGTTCTATAAAGGTATACGATGCCAGGTTTGCAAACCGTATGGATTTTTATTACAAGCTTGGAGGACTGAGCAGGAAAGAAGTGGAAAGGTACTTTGAAAATTATGATATGGATGAAGAAGTGCTGACAGAACTGTTAATGCGTGCAACAAATACACAGAGCGGCTGCTTCCGGTTACTGGACAGAACGTTAAATAATGTTATGCGTGTAATAAAAGATACACAGGAAACCAGGATCACTTTGAAAGTCATCCAGCAAGCATCCAGTATGATGATGTTATAGAAAGGGGTAGTATATGAAAAAAATTTCTATGGTATTGGCTGGAGAAGATGAGTCTTTTGTAGCAAATATGATTGCCAAGAGTATTTTTGAGATTGTCAGTAATGCAAATGTAGAATTATCTATAGCAATAGATAAAGAAGCAGAAAAGCGTGAGATTCTTACACCGGAATTTATGCGGGATGACAAAAAGATGATGAAAATGGCAAAACGTTGTGAAAAGAGGAGGAAACACTATGGCAGGTAGTTGGAAAGATCCGACAATCAAAACGATCTGGGGACTGGCAAAGTCCTCCGATCTGCAGTTATCCAGTGAAGAACTCCATATATTGGTTGAAAATCATACAGGGAAAGAGCATATATCCAAATTGAATAAACGGGAGATCAAGAAGGTTGTTGACGTGCTGTTAAAAATGAAGGATTCAGTGAAACGGGTGAAGCGCCGTTCTCATCCAGCTTATGCCGGGAATACGGGAACCATTAACCAGCGCAAGAAAATATATAAACTGGCACAGGAACTGGGCTGGTCAGATCCGTCAAGAGTAAATGGAATGTGCAGACGTTTATTCAAAATCGACAACGTTGATTGGTTGGATTATGAGCAGTGCTCTAAACTGATCGAAGCACTTAAGAGCATGCTGGAAAGACCTATTGGAACGAAGGTGGACAAATGAAGGACTGCAGATTACATGTAACAGTGGAGAATGACAGGATTGATATCCAGATGGAGAGGATGAGTGTTGTGGAACTTGCCACCATCACAGGATTCCTACAGAATTTTGTTGGAGTTGAGGCATATAAGCGTGGAAAAAGTCTTGATGATATTAAGGACAACCTCCTGGATATTCACCTGGCGGCAATGGATAGTATAAGCGCAGAAATCAGAAAGATGGAGGATGACAAAAATGGTTAATAAAACATTTCAGGATGTGGATCTATCCGGAATGCATATACCGATGATCGCAATATTCCGGAAACCGGAAGATGTACCGGATGGATGCATTGCGAGATTGTTTGATATGGATAAGGCAACGGGAACAGCTGTTGTACGGGAAACCGTTCATGATTTGCGGAAGGATATCCATATGGCATTTCCCTGGATGGTACCACTGCAGCGAGGGAAAGACGATGTGGAGAGCTTGATTGAAGTATGGTTTTAAGAAGCGATAAATTCATAACAAGGAGGATTCAGCGTGGCAATAAAGTTAGAGATGGATATACCGGGAAGCTGCAGTAAATGCAGCATGTATGAGAGCGGAGGATACAATGAACTTTTGGAACCATATGATGGTTCATGTTTTATGAAAAAGAGGTGTATGAATGGGCATAAGGTCACGAAAGGAAGACCAGAATGGTGTCCATTAAAAGACGAAGATTTTAATGTAGATATGATCAATGAACAGCTGGAGGATTACGGGAAATATAAAGGCGTTTTATTGTGTGAATATAACACCTGTGAAAATTATATCCCGGTATCTATAGCAAAACAGATTGTAAGAGGCAGAGGTATTGGTGAAATTCTAGGATATTTAGATGAAAAGTCAGGAGGATGATATAAGGATGAAGCAGTATGAAGTATTACCCATAGTTTGCGATTATGGGGTATACGAGGATTTAAAATTGAAACTAATCTGTAATAGTAGGCAGAACGCTTATTTAATTAAAGAGATCTTGGAAAAAGATCAATCATGTGATCAGGATTATAATTTTGAAAGAGAAGATTATGATCGATTTCATAGAGAATATTAAAATTTGCAGAAGGAGAAAATTAATATGGTTAAATATGTGTTGGTTATTTCACAATACTATCATTCATATATACAGAAAGTGTGTATGGTACAAGCTGATTTTATAAGAAGTGCGAGAGGCATGATAGAGGAACTGGAAAAGTATAAGAGGCATCCAGAGGAAAAGAAAATGAGACAGGTATATTACGGTGATTTAAGTGATGAGTATGAAGAGAGAATAGAGAGAGTATTAAGAAATGGCGGAAGGATAAACCTCAATGATGCAGGGGATATCTACTTTGAGTTAAGTGATTCACTTGATCATTTGCTTTTCGAAATAAAGGAATATGAGGAAAAAGGCAGAAGAAGTTATGGATACAATAAAGGAAATAAAAGAATTATAAAAAACGTGGAAGAACATCATGATAGCGATGCGATTATAAACATTATTAAAAAGTATTTTGTAATACTTTAAATTCTGATTTAGGAGAAAAAAACAATGAAAATATTTGATAAGTTCATAGAAAAATTAAAAAGTATTGTTATTGTCACGGATTCGTATGAAAAATGCTATAAGGATATGGAATATAGAGGGGTTGCATCTATGGAATGTTGTTGTGGCGTTTGCGGAGGAACAAAAGCCACAGAATATCTATCCGAACATTGTATTGATTGCCCACATTGGGTATGCATTAATAAGTAATTAAACTAAAAAATTAAAATTTAGTAAAGGAGGACGTGGTAATGGGATTAGCAATTTTAGGAATATTACTGGGATTATCTGTTGCTTTAAATGCGTTGCTGTTTGGTGTATGCGCACAGCAGATAAAGGAAAAGGAACGTCTGGAGCGTGAGAGAAAGGAGGGAGCCTATGCAAAGATCAAAAACAAAGAAACTGACAAATGCACAGAAGAAACTGAACATGCAGATTAAAAAAAATATGCAGGACAAAGGCACGATCCCGCCGGATAAGAAAAGGCTGAACCGCAAAAAGTTTATTGATGACCAGCAGAAGGCGTGGAATGCAAGAACGCAGGGGTATATTTGGGAAATACACCTCCTGCATGCAGTTGGAATCATGCTGCATCATAAGGAATCAAAGCGGTTTACACCATCCTTGGAGGCAGTAGGGGCGGCAAAGGTAATTGCCCTGGCATTACGCATGGAGGAGTTCCGGGAGCAGTTAAAAAGTGAAGGGCGAACTTCCTACACTTATGAAGAAGAATACAATTATATCAAGGACATCATATCGATGTAGAAAGGAAGTAATTATGGCAGAGAAAATTATGTATAAGAAAGTAGCAAGAAATGGGGCAATCAGTATTCCGATCAGCGTCCGCAGGGACATGGGCATCCAACCAGGGGATGCACTGGAAGTAACCGTAACAGAGGATAAGATGATCCTGCAGCCTTACCAGATCAGATGCTGCTTTTGCGGGACACTGGATGGGGTTCGCAAATATGAAGGCAGAGGGATCTGTGAAGAGTGTATCCGCAAAGTACTAAAAGAGATGGGAGGAAACGCAAATGGCTAATATAGTAGAAATGACAACGGAACAGTTGATTTCATATTGTGTATGGCTGGATAAGGAAGCCAAGAAAAACAAGCGCATGATGGATGCTTACAAGGCGGAGCTGCAAGCCAGGGGACTGGATATTATGGAGAACCAGAATATTAAATATGTGAAGTTTTACGGCAGTGAAGGCAACTGTTCGATCCAGGACAGCATGACACTTGACCTGCTGAACATAGACAAGTTGAAAGACCTGATCGGGGAAGGCGTATTCAAACAAAAGGTGAAAGAGACCACAGAAACAAAGTACAAATTTGATCCGAAACTGGAAAAGGCGCTGAAAGCGATATTCACAGGCGATTATACATTTGAATTCACGCTGGAGGAATTTATGGATCAGTTAAGTGTTGAGCCGGATGAGAAGCAGCGTAAGCTTCTCCTGAAGCGCCTGAAGGGGGATTACAAGCAGGATAAAGCCACACTGCTAACTGTATTAGGGTTTATGGATCGGGGGCAGGATGAAGCTAATATTGATGCTCCAAGCTTTGATGAGGAACTATGGTATATCTATAAGATAAAGAATGCGGAACTGATCCAGGCATTTCTACCAGAGGAAGGAATTGATATCATGATGGATCAGATACGAAAGTGTATCATTGTGGAGTCAAAAACAGCGATTGCATTAGATTATGAAATGGAGGATTAGCAGATGGGAAAAGGAATGAAGATCTTAAGCGAACACACAAAGGATATGACAGACCAGGAGCAGAAGGAACTGCAGGAAACGGTAAAAAGAATGACACCGGAAGAATTAAAGGCATACCGCAATTCTTTTGATCCAGATACGATGGGATTTTTCGGGGGTGAAGGGCATGAAGATTAATAAACTTTTAACACCGTTTAACTTTACGGACTGTAATAATACCAGCCGGATAAAATATGCAGTTGTACATTATGTTGGTGCGCTGGGAGATGCAAAGGAAAACTGCCAGTTTTATGCAAGCGAGTATGTAGGGGCTTCCGCTCATTTATTTGTTGGATTTGACGGGCAGGTATGGCAGTCTGTTGAAGATAAAGATATTGCATGGTCTGTCGGAGCGAACAGCTATATACATCCGGAAGCCCGTAACAGCAACACACTTAATATCGAATTGTGCGTCCGTAAGAAAAGTACAAGCAGTATGAATGCAACGGACAAGGACTGGTTCTTTGAACCCGCAACGGTAAAGGCGGCAATTGAACTAGTGAAAAGCAAAATGAAGCAGTATGACATCCCGCCGGAGAACGTGATCCGCCACTATGATGTTACCGGAAAGATTTGCCCCAATCCATATGTGTACAATAACACGGCATATATTTGGGAAGATTTTAAGAAACAGATTGCAGGAAGCACACCTGATCAGAGCAGTCTGACCAAAATTACAGGGGCTGCCAAAGCAACGGATGACCAGATGGAACGATATATCAGATCGGTAAATAAAAAGATACCACAATCCGTAATTGATATGCTGCCATTGTATCTTTCGGAAGGTAAGGCAGAAAATATCAGGGGTGACGTTGCTTTTGCCCAGAGTTGTCTGGAAACAGGAAATTTTACATTCAAGGACAGTGCTGTGACGCTGGATCAGAATAATTTTTGTGGAATGGGAGTGACCGAGAACGGTATGAAAGGGAATTCCTTCCCCAACGCAAAAACTGGCATCCGGGCACAGATCCAGCACTTGAAAGGGTATGCCAATAAAGCAGCCCTGAAAAAGGAATGTGTTGATCCAAGATTTGAATACGTTGCAAGGGGGTGTGCTCCATACGTGGAATGGCTGGGGATACAAGAAAACCCGAATAAAAAAGGATGGGCTGCAGGAGCTGGATACGGGGAGAAGATTCTCAAAATACTTGACAAAATCTTGGCAGGAAAGAATGAAGAATCAAAGCCCCCGGTTCCGGATGCGGAAGAACCCGTTACCGGATACCAGGTAAAGGTAACAGTGGACAACCTTAACATCCGATCCGGGGCAGGAACCGGATACAGCATTGTAGGCTCCATTACAGATAAAGGTACTTATACCATTGTCCAGGAAAAAAATGGATGGGGAAAATTAAAGAGCGGAGCTGGATGGATCTTCCTATCGTATACACGGAAGAAAACGGATGCAAATCCGGAAACACCGAAAGAATACCAGGTAAAGGTAAAGGCGGACATATTAAACATCCGGTCAGGAGCCGGAACCGGATATGGCATTGTAGGAACCATTACGGATAAAGGTACTTATACCATCGTACAGGAAAAAAGCGGATGGGGAAAACTGAAAAGCGGAGCCGGATGGATTGCACTCTCTTATACAGCAAAAGCCTGATGGCAGGGAGGAGGAAAGGATGAACGAAAAACTGAAACAGGAGCTGATCCGGGACACCACCATATCCGACATCTCAGATTCTTACCGTGGGGTGGTGGAGATTATAGGGTTGGGAAAATTCCTGGAGCTTGCAGAGTATGCAGCGGGGGATGAATTGTATTTCCCAAAGCCGGAAAATGTGTTATCTCCTGCACGTAACAGACGGATCAAGAAGGAGTACAACGGTTATAACATAAAAGAACTGGCAGCCAGGTACAACCTTACCACCGTGCAGATCGGAAATATCCTGAAGGATGAACCAATATTTGGACAGATCAGTATGTTTGATCTGGAGAAGAATACTTAAAAAAATCCAGAAAATGCTTACCCTAAAGCATAAATTGAATCAATGTTACCATAGGTCATGACTTAAAGTCATGACCTTATTTGCGTTTCCGAAGGAGGAAGAAAGATGGAAATTGATGTAGCAAAAGTAATTTTATTTATTGGTGTGATGGCATTTATTGTTTCCTGTATCACCGAACTGTTGAAGAAATGGAACTGGTTTGACAAAAAGGTGCCAACGGTTCTGACTGTTGTGGTACTGTCCCTGGTTTTATGCCCGGTATCCATGTATGGGCTGGCTGCCTATTTTAAAATCGTGCTTGAATGGTATGAAATCTTTGCGTCATTCATGGCTGCCTTTATCGTGGCACTTGTGAGCATGGATGGATGGGATAAGATAACGGAACTAAAAAACCGTTTTATAAAGAGTTAGGGGTGAGGCTGTGGAACAGATCATAACCCTGGCGGCTGTCTTAAGTGTGGGTTTTTCCATACTCATATTTCTGGCAAAGACACAATTTAACGATATCAAGAACAGCATTAAAGAAAACAATGATAACGCAAATAAGAGGATTGGCAAGTTAGAAGATAAAACGAATGAAGAAATTGGAAACATCAAAAACGAGATCAGCAGCATAAAAGGGGATTTTGCTACCAGCTTTGTATTGCGGGAAGACTTCTTCCGCTCCATGAACGGGGTGGAAAGCAATATTAAAGAAACCAGCAGGAAGGTTGACCAGGTATTAATCCTCATGGGGGATAAAAAACAATGACGGGGGTGAAAGAGAATGGATGAAAGGGAACAGGCGGAAGTCCGACAGAATAAGGCAATACGGGGGTACATTATCCGCTGCCTGGTAAAAGGCTATAACAATTCCGCATTAACAAGGCAGATTTCCAATGCCATGATTTCCGCTGGGTTAATCATATCACCGGATATTTCCAAATACCTGGGATATCTGGAAGATGCAGAATACATTGAATTTACGGATGAAAAGGTAACGGCATACAATGCCTATTCCAAGGATGCTGTGATACGTCTGACCAAGGATGGTGTGGATCTGGCAGAAGGGACAATTGAAGATGCAGGGGTTGATATTTAATGGGAAAACAGAGGAAAAAGACCAGGATATCCTCGAAAATAGATGAACTTCCAGATATCTTGAGGGCAAAGGTGGATGTCCTGCTGGCAGATACGTCAAATACGTACCAGTACATAAGCGACTACTTAAAGCAGGAAGGGTTTGAAATATCCAAAAGCAGCATTGGAAGGTATGCCATGCGTTCCAATTCCGCTATGCAGCGACTTCTGGAAGCCCAGGCACAGACAGAACGCCTGGTAAATACCATTCAGAAAAATCCTGATGCAGATTATACGGAAGCCGGGATGCGGATGCTTATGGATGGTCTTATAAACAAGATGGCAACGGCGGAAGAAGAATTTGACCAGATGCCCCTGGATAAAGCCGGGAGGCTTTTGGCATCGTTAAGCCGGACAAAGGTATATAAAGACCGTGTCCACCAGGAAATGCAGAAAAAAGCAGACCTGGCGTTTAAAGAACTGGAAGCAGACATCATGAAGGTAATAAAACAGGATGCCAAATCGGTGGAAGACCTGCAGCGTATTTTGGCAAAGGCAAAAGAACGGATGGTGCGGGATGATTGATATAGACAGCTGGATCAGGGAGCTGGGGGAAGAGGATGACCAAGTCCTGAAGGATAATGAAGAATATCAGAAGCAGCTTTTTATGGATTATGTACTCCGGAACAATGCCCATATGGAAAAGCGTAAAAAGCTGTTAGAGAGATACCAGGATGGTGCGCAGCTGTTTGGCTTCAATGGACTTAGAAAAGAGCTTGCAGCTTTTGACCTTTCCTATTTTGGCAGGGCATACCTGCCCCACTATTTTGTCCGGGTTTCACCAGGCTTCCATGAGGAGCTGGATGCGGTCTGGGAACAAGGAGTGTTAAAAGGGAAAGATCCGCTGGAGGAAGCAGCTGCCATTTCCAGGATGGATGGAACACGGCATGCAGTGGCAGCGCCCAGAGGACATGCAAAATCAACGAACTTCACATTTAAGGATACACTGCATGCAGTTGTGTATGCATACAAGCATTACCCGATTATTATATCCGATGCATCCGATCAGGCGGAGGGGTTCCTGGAGGATATCCGGAATGAACTGGAAGACAACTGGAACATTATACAGGATTTTGGGCATTTAAAAGGGGAAAAGGTATGGAACAGCAAGACCCTGTTGACCAGTACAGACATAAAAGTGGAAGCCCTTGGATCTGGTAAGAAGATAAGGGGAAGGCGGCACCGCAACTGGAGACCGGATCTGTTAATGCTGGATGACATAGAGAATGATGAGAATGTAAATACACCGGAGCAGAGACGGAAGCTGGACAATTGGTTTAAGAAAGCGGTATCGAAGTCCGGGGATACTTACACGGACATTATGTATATCGGAACTATCCTGCATTATGATTCCCTGCTGTCAAACACACTTAAAAACACAGGGTATAAGTCAAAGACCTATCGTTCTGTCATTTCAGAATCCGATAACAAAGGGTTGTGGGATGAATGGGAAAAGATTTATACAAACCTGTTTAATGAGAACCATGACAAAGATGCCCGGACATTTTTTGAAGCGAACCAGGAAGAAATGCTTCTGGGGACAGAAGTGTTATGGGAAGAAAAGTGGTCTTATTATGATCTGATGAAAATGAAAGTGGATGAAGGGGTTGCATCGTTTAACTCAGAAATGCAGAATGAACCGATTGACCCAGACAATGCAGCATTTAATGAAGAATGGTTTGACTTTTTTGAAGATGAGGAAATTGATTTCTCAAAACCGGATTTTATCTTTATAGGTGCAAATGACCCGTCTCTTGGGAAGAACAAAAAGTCAGATACTTCATCTATTATTTCACTGGGGCTTCAGCTGTCAACAGGTTATATGTATGTAGCGGATGCGAGTGTTGAGAAACGGAAACCGGATGTAATTATCACGGACGTGATCGAAACACACAGGAGGTTCAAACGGGATTATAAAAAAGGATTTTATAAGTTCGGGGTAGAGGTTGTGCAGTTCCAGTATTTCTTTAAAGAAGTTATGGCAGAAAAGTCCAGGGAAGCCGGGGAATATATCCCCATCGAAGAAATACAGTCCATACAGAACAAACAGCTGAGAATAGAATCACTGCAGCCGCTGATCAAGAACCACTATATTAAGTTTAACCGGAAACATAAGGCATTACTGCAACAGCTGCTGGAATATCCAATGGGACGCAATGACGATGCTCCTGACGGATTGCAAATGGCAGTTGCCCTGGCAACTAGTATCAAGAATGTTGCAGCTAAAGTGAATTATAAGACCGTGATCCGGAGAAGGTCAAAGTTTCGGAAAGGTGCATATTAGGAGGCAGTCGAATGAGCAAAAAGAAAAAGAAACAGGTGGATAAAAAAGTATTCCAGCCGGGGATTGATACCGGGGAAGACAGACCTGTACGGGTTCGGGTTGCCGCAAGAGACGTAAATGACAGGTATTCTTCTTACCCATCCAATGGATTAAATCCTATCCGGCTGGCTGGGATACTCCATGAAGCCGATGCCGGGGATGTAAGGCGGCAGATGGAGCTGTATGAGGAGATGGAGGAGAAAGATGCCCACCTGTTTTCCCAGCTTCAGACAAGAAAACTGGCAGTAACCGGATTAGATTGGGAAGTACAGCCATTTTCCAATGATCCTAATGACAATGAAATAGCAGAATTTGTCACAGACCAGTTGAAATCCCTGGATAACTTTGATGAAGCCTTGTTTGATATGCTGGATGCGGTTGGGAAAGGTATCAGCGTTTCAGAAATTTTCTGGGAGATTACACCAGAAGGAAGAAACGGAATTGAGGACATCCAGTGGATACATCCAAAAAAAATATACTGGGATTCCCTGTCGGAAGACATGAAGATCTGTACCAGGGAATATCCGGAAGGGATCACACTTCCATTAAACAAATTTGTAATACACAAATACAAAGCGAAAAGCGGACATGATGCTCGTGCCGGAGTACTAAGGGTTGTTTCCTGGATGTACATGTTCAAAAACTTTGATTTAAAGGACTGGGTGGCATTCAGTGAAGTATATGGGATGCCGTTAAGATTGGGTAAATATGATGCATCCGCCAGTGAAGATGATAAGAAGCAGCTTCTGGAAGCTATTTATACAATGGGTACGGATGCTGCAGGAATCGTGCCAAGTACTACCATGATTGAATTCATAGAATCCAATAAAACCACATCTGCAGATGTTTTTGAGCGGTTTGCCAGATATGCAGACGAACAGATGTCTAAGGCAATACTTGGGCAGACATTAAGTTCAGATTCCGGCGGAGGATCTTATGCACAGGGAAAGGTACATAATGATGTGCGCCATGATCTGACGGTTGGGGATGCCAAAAGTCTGGCAACAACGGTGCGCCGTGATCTGATCCAGCCACTTGTGGAATTTAATTATGGAGTGGAAGCAAATATTCCATTATTTATATTTAACAGTGCGGAATCGGAAGACTTAAAGGAAACAGCAGATATTTATAAGACACTGGCGTGTGACATGGGATTGCGGATTCCGGAAGACCACATTTATAAAAAGTTTGCCATACCAAAGCCAGAAGCAGATGAGGTAGTACTCAAACCACCTGTCTCCATCCCAGCCACATTGCCGGATGACAATCAGACGGAACAGAAGCAACTGAAGGCGGAAAGAAGTAACCGTGTACAGGATCAGTTGGATGAGATCACAACGATATCGAATAACCAGTCGGAAAAAATTTTCGGGGAAATGTTGAAGCCAATACTTAAAATAATTGACAATTCCGACAGCCTGGAAGAGGTACAGAAGGAACTTAAGTCAACAGCCAGGTTAGAGAAGCTGTATCAGGAGATGGATTCTCCAGATCTGGAAGACTTGGTGCAGCAAGGAATTTATATTGCTTCACTCATCGGAAGGACGGATGCATAAATGGGTGTGAATTATGGGGCTGCAAAGGACTTTATCTTTCAGGGCGCACTGGCATTTTTGAAAAAAAAGAAGCCAGTAACCCAGGAAATTTATAAGCGGTTAGATGAGCAGAGCAGGGCAAAGGCATTTACCGTTTCCGGGTACAGCAGCCTGGAAATTCTAAACACATTTCTGGATGCATTGGAAAAGGCAGTGGAAGAAGGCACCACAAAAGATGCGTTCCGCAAAACCTTGAACCATTTCTTACAGGACAACGGATATGAAGCCATGAACCCCTGGAAATCAGATACCATTTTCCGTACAAATGTCCAGACAGCTTACAACGTAGGACACTATGAAAGCATGACAGACAGTACGGTAATGCAATTAAGACCTTACTGGCAATATAAAACGGTTGGTGATGGTGATGTCCGGGATGCGCATGCAGCCATGCATGGCAGGGTATTCCGGGCAGATGATCCGGTATGGGATGTCTGGTATCCGCCCAATGGTTTCCGCTGCAGGTGTATAGTGGTATCCCTTTCGAAGAACCAGGTAGAACAGCGCAAGCTGCAGGTAGAAAAGAAAGCCCCCTATAACGTGGATCTGGAAACCGGGGAAATACTTCCGGTCTTTCCGGATAAAGGTTTTTCAAATAATCCGGCAAAGAAAGAATGGAAGCCGGATATGAAGGGGATCAGACCGGAACTAAAAGGAATTTTTAAAAGAAGCCAGCAAAAAGAATAGGATTCTTCTACAAGGGGCTGTATGAGAAAAAACGGCTTCCGGGTAGATTTATAAGCATAGATGATTTGTAACGCCAAGTAACGCGTTATAACGGTGTTACAGGGCACGTCAGGAGGTAGCAAAGTGGAGGAATTGATTATATGTACATCGGACAGGGTGGATGCGTCAGGGGCACCGGAAGAAATAAAGATTCTTCCGTTGGGACAGGTGCATAGCCAAAAAGGTGATTTCACGGTAGATGATGAGAGCTTTGAATTGATGAACAAGCAGTTTAAGGAACGTGGACTGGATCTTGTAATTGATTATGAGCATCAGACGCTGCAGGATGTCCAGGCTCCCGCCGGGGGGTGGATTAAAGAACTGTACAAAGGTGCAGATGCAATCATTGCAAAAGTGGAATGGACAAAGAAAGCAGCTGAATATCTGGCAAATAAAGAATATAAATACCTTTCCCCTGTTGTGCTTTGCAGGAAAAAGGATGGAAAAGCCGTGACATTACATAGCGTGGCGTTAACCAATACGCCAGCTATTGATGGGATGTTCGCATTAGTGAACTCAATAGATATTATGAAAAATGGGAATTCAGAAGGAGGAAATACAATGGATCTGAAAAAATTAATTGAACTGCTGGGGCTGGATGAAAACGCAACGGAAGAAGATGTGTTAAAAGCAGTAAAGGATGCAAAAGACAGTTCTGATGCAGGAGAAAAAAAGACAGAGGAGAAGACACAGGTACAGGATGCCGGAGGCGAAACAGTAGTAGCCAATAAATCCATTTTGGAAATGTTATCCCTAAAAACCGATGCAAAAGCGGAAGATGTTACAGCAGCGATTATGGCATTAAAGTTAGGAAATCAAGGGAATTCAAAGGAACTACTTGCCTTAAAACAGCAGATGCATAAAAAGGAAGTGGACAGCCTTGTCATGGCAGCTTTAACTTCTGGAAAGATTACAGCTGCACAAAAAGAGGAAGCAACCACGCTGGCATTAAAAGACATCGAAGGATTCAAAAAGTTTATGGACATAGCGCCTGCGGTTGTCCCTATGGGAGGAATTGGTGCCGTTGAGACCAAAGCCGCTGATCAGGATCTGGACTATAAAGCATTAAAAAATATGGGGATATCCAAAGAAGATATTGAAAAATACAAGGATATGGAGGATTAAAGATGAACAGATCAGGTAATGCAAAAATGGATAATAAAATTTTATTTCTTCCGGTTGCATCCGGGGAAGAAATAAAAGAAAAATGTATGATTGCCCTGGATGAAAACGGATATGCTGTCATGGCAACCAAAAAGGAAGGGCTTAAAATTGCAGGATTATCCCAGCAATACATGGATAACCGCTTGGGTGGAGATGGTGACAGGCATGTAAATGTAAGCCGTGGGGCTTTTGTGTTTGAGAATGATGGAACCATAAAAGAAACAGATATTCTAAAAGAATGTTATGTTTCAGCGGCACAGATGGTAACTCTCACAAGTACAGGCTCCAGTGTGGCTGGCATTATCATTGGAGTGGAAGATGATGGGGTGATTGTTGATATCATTCATTCAGTAACTAATAAAGTAACTACAGGGGCATAGGAGGATAAGAAAGATGATCGTTAACCAGCAGGTATTAGCAACACTAAATACAGGATTTTCGGCAGCATTTAATAAAGGATTTGCAGGTGTGGCACCAAGATATGCCAGAATTGCAACAACAGTGCCAAGCAGCACATCGGAACAGAAATATGCGTGGATTGGAAACTTTCCCAAAATGAAGAAGTGGATCGGAGAGCGAGAAATACAATCCATGTCAGCATACGATTACATCATTAAAAATGAAAAGTTTGAATCCACAGTATCGGTAAAGCGTGATGATATTGAAGATGACCAGTATGGCGTGTATGGGGCAATTATAACAGCAATGGGACAGGAAGCAGCGAAGAACCCGGATGATTTAGTTTTCAAGGCAGTAAGAAAAGGTTTTGAACAATTATGTTATGACGGGCAGACTTTCTTCTCCGAGAACCATAAGAATGGAGACTATAAATATTCGAATAAAAGCACTGCAAAATTAAGTCAGGAAAGTTATGCTGCAGCCAGGACATCTATGATGGGAATCCTTGGGGACAATGGTGACAGCCTTGGCATAGTGCCGGATCTGTTGCTGGTATCCCCAGCAAATGAAGAAAAAGCACTTATGATCCTGAAAGCGGATTACATCAATGGGACTACAAATGTATATAAGGGGACGGCAGAACTTTTGGTTGTTCCAGAATTAGCATCATTGCCAAATGCCTGGTATCTGTTATGCACCAGCATGTTCTTAAAACCTTTTATCTATCAGGAGCGCAAAAAGATTAAGTTTGTTTCACTTACAAAAGATACCGACACCAATGTATTCATGAAAGATGAATACATCTATGGAGCAGATGGACGCTGCAACGTAGGTTATGGATTCCCGCAAATGGCATATGGATCAACCGGGGAAGCCCAGGGATAAGGGGGAATTACAAATGGCGTATTGTACAGTGGATGAGATTTTTGGGGCTGTAAAGGAAGATGCCCTAAACACGATGCTTGGAACAGATTATATTGAGGACTTAGAAGAACGCAAAGAGGCAGTCACACAGTTGGTTGTCCAGGCAATCGAAGATGCCGATGCTGAGATAAACGGGTATCTAGCAAAGCGGTATGAAATACCACTGAAAGTAATACCAAAAGTCCTGAATAAGTTTTCTAAGGATATTACCGTTTATAACCTTGCATCCAGGTCAGGCATACAGGAAGACTCCGGGGAAAAGACCGTGCTTACCAGGTATAATGCAGCCATTAAATTCCTGGAAAATGTAGCAAAGGGAATGATTGAAATCGGAGTAACCAAGAGCCAGGAAGCTGCCGCAACTGGATTTCGTATGAAGTCATCAAAAAGGCTGTTTTCCAGGGAAACCATGAAAGGGTGGTAAAGATGTCATCGATACAAGTAACACTGGAGGGTGATACCGAAAAGCTGATGGAGAAGCTTGGGAAAATGAAAAACATTGACAAGGCTGGCATTAATAAAGCTTTATCAGAGGCACTCCGGACATCTACAGTGGAACGGTTTGACAGCGGTACCGCCCCGGATGGGGGCAAGTGGAAACGGTCAATCAGGGCTTCCGGTGGAGGAGGCAAGACGTTAATAAAGGATAATAATCTGCGCAACTCCATCCGGGATAAAGCCAACAACTCCGGTTTTTCGGTTGGGACGAATACCATTTATGCGGCAACACACCAATTTGGGGACTCCAGGACAATAAAAGCTAAGAACGGGAAGTACTTATGCTTCCAGATTGGCGGAGCATGGCGGCGGGTGGCATCCGTTAAGATCACAATTCCTGCCAGACCATTCCTTGGCATCAGCAAGGAAGATGAACAGGAAATCAAATCAACATTAGAAAGCGTATTTGAGGGATAAACATGATAAAAGAACGGAATTACCTGATTGAAAAATTAAAAGCTGCAGGTATTAAATCACAGGTATATACAAGTATGAAAAGACTGAAATTGTCCAGTGAGACACATTTGGCTGCAGTACTGCACAACAGGGATGTGTTCGAACGCACAAACTCCAAAAAACGATACATAGACCAAGAGGGAGATGAAAGGTGCCGACACACCTACCTGACAAAAGAAACCAGTTTTAATGTGGTGATTTCCGATTCTGATGAAGAAAAGTGTGAATCCATCCTGAACAGCTTCCTGATGATGCTGGATAAAGGTCTGGGAGTAGATGAAAACTGGGTAGATATTGAATTGGGGGAAGCGGAGTGGATCGAGAAAGATGACAGTATCTTAAAGGCAAAGATTTCCGTGGAATTAGAAGTGAAATTTAAAGGTATACGGATGTATAAGGATAGTAAAATTCAAAAGGTTGGCATCCGTAATATTCATGTAGCAGGAGGAATAAAACATGCAGGAGAAAGCAGAAAAAAAGACAGCGGCAGCAATAACAGATTATGAAACAATTGAAATGCTCCGGGAAAAGAATGGAATTTCAAATGCTGTATTTGAAGGCGTAAAAGCGGCAAATGGATGGCGTACTGGAAAACAGGTTACAAAATCCGAATTTGAAAAGGCATGCCGGGATTTTAAGAATGCGTCCATAGATGGCAGGAAAAATGGAGGGAAAGGCTGATGTTTGGTGATGTGAACGTAAAAATTGAAGATGGAAATTTGAACAAGGTAAATACTTCCGGAATAGGAATACATGTAAAGATTGGAATAGCAGGTAATGGAAGTAATGAGATTACAACCATTACCAAAAATATGAGTGCTGCAAAGATTAAAGAAATACTCGGCAACAGCCCAATGGCTGATGCTTGCATAGATTCTATTGAGAATGGATCTTCTGTTATTTACTGCGTTCCAGTAAAAGTTGGGACACCAGGAACAAATGGGGCAGTGGAACATGTGGGTACGGGTGCAGGGGAAATAACAGTAGAAGGAACTCCGAGCAATTCCTGTGAAGTCCGCATTGAAGTTGTGGAAACCGGAATGAAAAATGCTGGAAGCATCCGCTATTCCATCGATGGAGGAAAAAAATATACTGAGGAAGAAACGATTCCGTTGTCAGGGGAGATACCAGTCCCAACGATTGGAATTAAACTGAAGTTTTCCGAAACAGAATTCAAAGCCGGAGATGTATATCATTTCAAAACAACGGCACCAAGCATGAATAACCAAGACGTTATTACAGCCTTTGACAGGCTGATCCAGCTAAACACTGCTTTTGAATTTGTGCATATCGTAGGGACAAGCGTGAAAGCATTATGGGCTTCCCTGGCAAGCATTGCAGAAGATTTTGTGAGTGATTACAAAAAGCCGATCATGATCCTCTGTGAAGCAAGGGCAAAAGGAGCAGATGAGGAACTTGAAGAGTATGTAAAATCCATGCTGGATGAGCGAAAAGGCATTAACAGTATCTTTTTACAGGTAATTCTTTCGCATGGAGAATATATCCGGATGGATGGTCGAGACCAGGAGATCAATCTGGCGGGAATCATTTCTGGATTTTATGGAACTGCAAGAGAAAGCCAATCAATTGGAGAAGTAAAATCTTTCTGTATTTCAGAAAATAAACTGGTTCGTCTTCTTCCGGAAGGAATTGCTGGTTATTTGGAGCAGTTGGATAATGCTGGGTATCTTACAGTAAGACAGTATTATGGGAAGAACGGTTATTTTGTAACCAATGCCAACATGTTAAGTCCAAATGAAAGCGATTTTAGACATGCAGAGGATGTCAGGGTATTGAATCGTATTATCCGTGATGTGCGTCTGGCAGCACTGGAAAAGCTGCAGATGGAAATTGATCCGGGAGACTTGGAAAACACACTGGCAACCATTCAAGAGGAACTAAATATCCCGATTGAAACAGCCGTTGAAGATGGAATTATCAGCTCCGGGCGGCTTACGATTGACCGGGATAACGTGGATGTCATAACGGAGGAAATGCTGGATTTGTCTGTAACCTATGTGCCTATGGGACATGTAAGACAAATGAATATCACTTTTTCTGTTGAAAATCCGTATGCAGAAATCAGTTAGGGGGAAGGAAAATGGCTTTAATTAATGGAAAAGTATATGACTGGTCGGATGTATCAATCAGTGTTACGAATTTTACAAATATTGAACTATCGGAAATTAGCTACGATGATGAGCAGGATGCAGAGATTATTCCGGGCGCTGGAGGAAAGATCCGGGGATTTGGTACAGGTGAGAAAAAGAACACCGTCAAAGTCAGCATGCTCCGGGAAGACTACGATGAGATCTGCAGGGTATTAAAGACCTTGAAAATCACGAATTTTTACAAATACATCTTTCCAAAGATCACTGTTAATTACGCAAATGAAAGTGGGCAGACCGTTACAGATGTTCTGACAAAAGTAAAATTTAATAAGCGGGCATTTAAAGCAGCCAGCGGGGACAAGAGTCTGAAAGTGGATCTGGATGGATTTGCACTTGGCGGTATTACAACAAACGGTATTAATGCATAACCAAAATAAATGACAAAAATCAGGAGGAAATATCATGACAGTATTAGAGAATGAAATCATTAACAACGATGAAATGGGAACGGAAGTAATGGAAATGCCAGAGAATCAGGAACCAGTAACGGAAGCTAAAAAAATCTTAGATGGCTACCGTGATAAGTATAAGTTTATGGACAATAAAATCTATGAGGTGACAACAACCATTCAGGAAGATGACGAAAGTGAAAAGGAAATGGTGTTTATATTCCGTAAACCCAATACGGCAAGCTATGACAGGTACGTTAAAACCTCATCTGCTTCCTCATCCAGAGCGCTGCGGACGTTTATTATGGACAACATTATCGAAGAACAGCGGGATAATCTGCAGGAAACCCTGGAAGAATACCCAGCACTTGCAATTAGTGTCGGTGAAAAACTGCTGAATATGCTGGGGCTTAGCAAAGAGACAACTGTAAAAAAGTTATAGAGGACTGCAGGGAGCAGCTGGATAATGAACTCATTACAACCGGGGAGATATTGATTTACCGATATCTCCCCGGACGTGTAATTGAGAAGCCTGTCCGGGAAATGGAGTTTGATGAATTCTTCCGTTACCTGGCAATGGCACAACTGGCAAGAGACATGGAAATTGAAGACATCCGGGTGGGCGTGGCAAAAGTAGTTGCGGCTGCTTTTGGAGAAGATCAAAGGTAAAGGGGGGATGTAGCTATGGGGATGGAATCTGTATTTAAACTTTCCGTGGTAATGGGTATGATTGATAACTTAAGCGGTGGATTGTCAAAAGTGGAAAGCAACGCTACATCTTCCGTAAGCAAGATGAATAGTGCCTTTGGAACGATGCAGAAGGCTGGAGCTGCCATGTCTGGAGTAGGGGTTGCTATATTGGGTGTGGCAGCAAAAACAGTTACGGCAACATTTGCGACACAGGATGCACTGGGAGAGCTGGCTTCCCTTGGCGTATCCGATCTGGCTGCAGTGGAAAAGGCTGCCAAGAGCTTTTCGGATACCTGGGCAGGAACATCTAAAGCTGATTTTATATCCGCAAGTTATGACATTAAATCCGGTATTGCCTCCCTTACGGATGAAGGGGTTGCGCAATTTACCGAACTTGCAGCATTAACAGCGAAGGCAACAAAGGCAACTGCCGGAGACATGACATCCTTGTTTGCCACTGGATATGGTATCTATAAAGGTTATTATTCGGATCTGTCGGATTTGGAATTTGGGGAAATGTTTTCTGCCGGGATTTCAACGGCGGTTAAAAATTACAAGACGGCTGGAACAGAAATGGCAGGTGCAATTAGTACTCTGGGTGCTACTGCTACAAACGCAAATGTACCAATGGAGGAGCAGCTTGCAATTGTGGGACAGCTACAGGCAACCATGTCGGGATCTGAAGCAGGTACAAAGTATAAGGCATTCTTAAATGCAGCTTCCAGTGCCGGTGAAAAGCTGGGACTTACCTTCCTGGATACAAATAATCAATTAATGTCTATGCCGGATATTCTGACAACACTCCGTGGAAAATACGGGGATACGATTGATGCAGTGGAGAAGCAGCAATTAAAAGAAGCTTTTGGAACCGATGAAGCGATTGCGGTCATTGACTTGCTTTACAATAATGTGGACACGTTGAGCACGGGAATTGATGACCTGAAAACGTCTATGGACGGTGGTACGGAATCCACCAAGAAGATGGCGGAGGCAATCAATAACACTCCGGCACAGAAACTGGAAGTATTAAAACAGCAGATACATAATAATACAGAGGCACTTGGAAATGCGCTTCTGCCTGCTGTAAACAATACATTGGACAAAGTAAACAGTTTTATCCAAAAAGGTTCTGAATGGATTACCAATAACCAGGAAACGGTAAACAGCATTGTCAAGATTGTTACTATCATAGGAATTTTGCTGGTAGTGTTGGGAGTGGTTACGATGGCAGTCGGTACATTTGGAAAGATGTTTCTGGCAGCGAAAAATGCCATTATGATTGCAAAAACATCCATGACCTTATTAAGTGGGGTGATGACAGCCTCGCCCATTATGCTGGTGGTACTGGCAATTGCAGCACTGGTTGCAGTTTTCTCGGTATTGTGGAATAAGTCCGAGGGATTCCGGGATTTCTGGTCAAACATTACCCAGATGATGGGACAGGCAGTACAAAAAGGGCTGGAGTTTGTAAAGAACTTACTTAGCACATTGGCTGCGGAGCTGCCTTCTATTGTTTCAACAGGAACCAGTATTATTACCAGCCTAATTACAGGTATAACGGAAGCGCTACCTGGTATTATCCAAACAGGAACACAGATATTATTGAAACTCTTAAATGCACAGATTCAGGCAATGCCAAAATTTATTCAGGCAGGAATTAAGATTATTAACAGCTTGCTGCAAGGCATTACATCAGCGTTGCCAACAATCATCCAGGCAGGGATCGATCTGTTAACCCAGCTGCTTCAGGCAATCATTGAGGCGCTGCCGCTCATTATGGATGCAGGAGTCACATTGATTACGGGATTAATCCAGGGCATTACGTCAGCACTGCCAATGATCATCCAGGCAGGGATACAGTTGCTAACAGATCTGTTAAACACAATAATGGCAGCACTGCCGATGCTCATACAAGCTGGCGTCAGCATGATTAATACACTCATCCAAGGGATTGTAACGGCACTGCCAATGATCATACAAGCTGGCATACAGCTGATTCTGTTGCTTTTACAGGGAATCATTGCGAATATTCCAACAATCATTCAGGGTGGGGTACAGGTTCTTTTATCACTTATACAAGGAATCATAACCACTATACCAACATTAATTAGTGCAATACCACAGATATTTGGTACATTCATTGATGGGATCTTGTCAGTAGACTGGTTATCGGTAGGACTTGATTTAATTATTGCGATTCTAAAAGGTGTATTGGATGGAGCATGCAGCCTTGTTGGAGGAATAGTGGATGCAATTGTAGATTTATTCAGTGACGGTGGAGAGTCTAAGGAAGTTGGAACCAATATGGGAACTGATATGGCAGCTGGTATAACCAGTGCAAGCAGTGAAGTAGAAAGTGCAGCAAATGCTACATCAAATAAAGCTCTAAAAGGATTTGACATTGATAAAATCATGGCATCCTCTTATGGATCAGATGCTTCAGGAGCTTTTGGAACAGGAATTTTGAATGGCAGCCAAGCTGCAACAAGTGCGGCAACCACAACATCAGCGGCAACGGTACAAGCATTAAGCATTAATGAAGTGGCAGCAAAAACACTGGGATCTGATTTAACCAGCGCTTACAGCGGTGGCATAACACAGGGAAGTCCGCTTGCAGTAAGTGCATCCAATACCATGTCAGCAGAAGCATTACATGCCCTTGACATAGATGAAACGGCAGCTGGGATGATGGGACTTGATTTAACTAATGCATTTGGAAACGGGGTTGCAAATGGGACGGAAACGGCAGCAAGTGCGGCACAGGCTGCATCATCAACGGTAAGCCAAAGCTTTGCGGCAGTGGGAACAGAAGCCAACGTAAACTGGCAGCAAGCATCAACTGAGGTGCAAAATGCATCAACCCAGATACAAACGGCATGTGAGATAATCGTAAGCAACTCTGAAAAAGTAACAAGTGCCTGGAAAGCGGCGGGAACACAGTTAACTTCCATATGGCAGAATCTTCCTGGTGTATTTCGGAATGCCTGGAGTGCTGTGCATTCTACAGCACTGTCTGGTACATCAAGTACAATAAACGCAATAGTATCTGCGTTTGCAAATATGAGAATCACAATACCAAGACCAAGCCTTCCAAGAGTAAATGTATCATACAGCACAGTAGGAAGCGGAGAGGCAAAAGCATCTGTCCCTAATTTTTCGGTAAGCTATTACGCAAAGGGCGGAATCATGACACGTCCTACTGCATTTGGAATAGAACCGGGGACAGGTAACACGATGGTTGGTGGAGAAGCCGGAGCGGAGGCAATCCTGCCCTTAGATCTGCTCTGGAAGAAGCTGCAGGAAGTAATCACCGGGCTGTTTCCTGGCAATGAAGATGATCCGGATGGAAAAAACAAATCCATTGTTTCTGGAATTATTAAGAAAGAAACACAATCTTTACGCCGGGAGGAAAAAACTTCTTACAGCCGGAATGAGAACTACAAAACATCGGGGAAGGGACAGAAGACAATCCGGATAAACCGTCTTAATATTACGGTAGACATTAGCCGTTTGCAGAACCTTCAGATGCTGCAGGAACTGATCGATGAGTTAACGGATGCACAAAATGGATTTGACGATGAGGATTATGCTTATGAGTAAGGAGGTACAGCATGCTGTTAAAGGTAGATAAAATAGTGAAGCTGGGAGGTATGCAGATATCTGGACAGGTACGGTCTATTGCGATTGAAGAGACTGCCAGCATTGATGATATTAAGGATAAGGATGGGAACGTAAAAAAGAACCAGCCTACAGGATATGAACCAGCCAAGGTGACGATAGAAGTCACCTTGGAATCCACAAAATCAAAGTCAGCAAGCCAGATGTTAAAGGATATGCAAAGGATCTTTAAAGCATATAGGCAAAAAAAATCCAAACTGCTGCGGATTGTGAACAGTGATTGTGCAGCAAGAGGTATATCAAAGGTCTTTTTTGAAAGGCTCTCATCCAGTAAAAATGTTTCAGAATCATCTATATCCGCAACCTTGGAGCTGCGTGCCCCAAGCATAGCCGGAATAAAAGTGGTAAAGAAGAAAAAGAAAAAGGCTGCATCCAAAAAAGGTAAGAAGAAAAAGACAACAAAATCTATAAAAAAAACTGCTGCAAAGAGTCCGGCAAAAGATACCAGGAATACAGCGGCGGGAAAGAAAAAGGCAAAAAAGCTGGTTAAAAAGTAGGAGGCTGCTATGGAATATAAAAATCTGATATGCCCGGAATTCCGGGTTACTGTTGGGGGATACGAATTAAACGAAGGCATTTCAGTAGAATGCTTTTCTTCCAGGGAATCCCACGCTGATTGGGCAAAAGTAAAGTTAAGTCCGGAATTACAGGAATATATCCAATTTACAGACCTGGATGAATCTGTAATTGAACTGGGATATGAAGATGATTTTGAAGTCCTGTTGGTCGGAAGCGCTCGCACTCCATTACAAAACAGCAGTCTTGAACTTATGATCCAGGATGACATGATAAAACTCCAGCGGCTTCAGATTAAAGCATCATTTCTGGAGTGCAGACCACAGGACATAATCCGCTATATCCTTATAAGTGCAGGAATAGAGGATTATGTAATAGATGATACCGTATATGATCTGAAAAAAGTATTTTCCATTGACCAACAAAATGGCTTGGATGCAATGCAAACAATAAATAATTTCTGGGGAATAAAAAAAGACTTCTTTTTCCGTGACCAGGTATTTTATTGGGGAACCAAGCCTATTCAGGATGACATATATGTCCTGGAAGAAAACAACAGTATTATAGATCTGGACAAAAATCTGGGTGTATGGAAAGCAGAGACCATTGGCATTCCGTGGATACATCACAGCCAGGAAATAGAAGTGCAGCATTCCAAGTACAGTGGTTATGGGATCGTTGAAAAAGTTATAATCCGGTCAGATGACAAAGGGTTTGTCCGGCAGTCTATTTATTTTGTGGAGGAAGAGGAATGTCAGACCGAATAAAGAACCTGATACACAAAGAGATCAGCAACCAGATGAAAACAAAATACACACATTTGGAAATTCCATCTGGCATGTATGCCCTGGTAACAGAAGCAAAAGAAATAACAGGAATAGCAGGAATGAATTTGTATGATGTTACGCTCAGAATACTTGACAAAAATAGAAACCGGGATGAACGGTTTGCAGATATTCCTTTTGTGAGGACAGATGTAAAACTAGCATCTGGTGACATTGTCATAGTAATTATGATGTATGGGAAACCGATGCCATATGTGGTGGGGAGGTGCTGCGAATGGAATTGACAGGAATAGAGGATGTCGATATTAAGCTGGATGAAAACGGTCAGCCAATTCTGGGAAAAACTGGTGATTTTGAAACAGTACAGGATATGGAATGCTGGCTGCAGGATATAAAAAATGAGATATTGACCGCTGAAGGGGAACTGTTTTATGAAGACCAGGACGGAACGGAGTCCTATGGGTATTCGATGATTGAATTTGTACAAGCAACCTTAGATGAGTTTACAGAAACAGAGATGGATCAGCGGATCAGAGAAAAACTATCAAAACGCCCAGAGATAGATGACATAAGTATTCAAACGGATATGGAATACCGAAGGGATGGATACCACATCCGGATAAAGTTCAAACGGAATGATGCAGCTGAGGAGTACAACATAGATTTTGACTCAGATGAAGTGGAGGTGATTACAGATGATCGATGAAAACATAATGGATAAAATAATACCTTTGCCAGATGAAGCAGAGGAAATGGAGCAGATTGAAAATGATCTGAAAGAAGAAGGGTTTCCGATTACGAATTTTAACAAGGGTGGAATCTTCTACCACCTGATCCGCATGCTTGTGACAATCTGTATCGACTTAAAAGGTCTTGCCAGGACAATCCTGAATTCCTGCTTTATAAGACATGCACAAGGAGACTGGCTGGAGATTAAAGCAGCCGATTACTCCAAAGCAAGAAAAGAAGCAGTGAAGGCACAAGGGTACATTACTGTATACAGAACCGAATATTTGAGTGCATTACAAATAACCAAAGGACATTGTTTTAAGACAAAGCTGGATGCAACCGGAAATGAACTAAAATTTTATGTTTGTGAGAATACGGTATTAGAAGCTGGTAAACAGACAGGTACAGTACTTGTAGAGGCAGAGAATGCTGGGGCAGGATATAATGTCTTGCCCGGACAGATAACCATATCTATGATTCATCTGGAGGGTGTAGACCATGTTACAAATGAAGAGGGCTGGCTGCAGAAAGAAGGGGCTGAAGCGGAAGAATATGAAAGCTTGCGTGAAAGATGTCTAAGCAGTTATTCGGAACTGGCAACCAGAACAATTGAGGAAAAGCTGATCAATGCTGCCAAATCAGTGCCGGGAGTTTTGCATGCCAGAATAGATGCCCAGCATCCCAGAGGGCAGGGAACGGTGGATGTCATCATCACAGGTTATACAGGAACAGCAACGCCGGATCTGATCCAAAAGGTAGAAACAGCAATAGAGCCATTGCAAGGAAACTATGAGGATTATTTGGTCAAATCCAACGTAGCTGTAAAACAGGATTTTGAACTGGTGGTTTATCTTGCGGAGCATGTATCAACCGAAGGCATAAAAGATCAGGCAATAAAATTAATAGAAGAAATGATGAAGCTGTCAAGAGGTGATATGAATAAACTTTATCGGGACAGTATTATACGGGTGCTAAGTAACAATATTGAGAACTACAGAAAGACAGATATCATACAGCCAGCAAATGATATCATTTATGATTTAGATAAGGTCATAATGCTGGGAGAAATAACAGTGGTTGTACAGAATGTAAGTTAGAGGAGATGCTGCAATGATAGAAAACTTTATAGAATATATGTGGTATCTGATGTCAGCGCCTTTCAAAAGAATCAAGAAGACTTTAAACAACTGGTATATATTGTGCAAAATTTTTGGCAAGAAATTTGATGAAACTAAGGAATGCATTCTGCGGACACGGGATGAAAGTATGGTCGCAACCTGTGCTCCAGAGATGCTTTATGTGCATGGAAATGATAGAGGTCTTTTCCGGTATGAGGGGGAAGACCTGGAGAACTTCCGGAAAAGAATAGCGCTCTATGAAGAAACTTGCAGCCTGGGAGGAACAAATGACGGTGTTATTTTAGCAGTAAAATCACTGGGATATGACAATGTAAGTATAATGAAGGCGAAAGAAGTTGAACACAACCCAGATCTCTGGGCTGAGTTTTACGTTATTATTCAAACACAATTGCAGCATACCGTGGATTTTCCAATCCTCTGTAAAGAAGTCAGGAAGAAAAAAGAAGTCGGTGCAAAAGATAACTACATGTTTAGAGAAACTAAAAACCAACAAGTATATACAGGTGCTGTGATCACACAGCTAATATATACTACGCTCAAACAGGAGGAATAGTATTATGGCAATTATTATAACAAACGAAGGCAACCAGCTTTTAAGAGATGCAGTTATAACTGGGAAAAAGGTTGATTTTACACAAATAGAATTGATTGCTGATCCAAAAAAATCACCAGGAGAAATGAGCTATCTGGTAAATGTAAACAGTGTGGAAGCACAAGAGAATGACACGGTAATTGTAAATGCTCATGTAAAAAACGATGGGTTCACGGAAACCTATTATTTTAACCGTGTAAATGTCTATGCAAATACAGAAAAAGTATTATTTGCATATGATGATGCATGTAATATATGCATTCCACCAGAGACAATAAAAGTACTTAATTCGCTGAACATGTATTTAAAAATAGCAACAAGCAGTACAGAATTAAAAGTAACATATGGAACCTATGTGTTAAAAGAGGATTATGATAAGACGGTTGCAAAAGTAAATAGGAATACAGAAATCGTAGATAAAAATACGGAAGATCTACGAATTGCATCCGTAATTTTACAGGGCGTGTATGAAGGGGCTGATTTAACAGCAATCCATGCAGAAGAAATAAAAGAACATGCTAATCCGTGGGCATGGATAAAAAGCAGGATTAATAATCGTAAATTTGAAGGTATCTATGTGGGGGACTACATACCAATTACTGTAAATGATGAAAAGGTAAAAATGCAGGTGGCAGGTATTGATACCTATTACCGTGCTACAGATCAGCAGCTGGGACACCATATTGATTTTATCAGCAAGGATTGTGTAAAACAGACTGTAAAATGGAGTGCCAGTGGCAACAACAACGGGAATGATACAAATGCCCATCCATACATGGCATCAGATTTACGCACTTATCTAAATGGTACACTGTTGGGCTACATTCCAGCAGAAGTTAAAGCAGTTATAAAAAATAAGCGTGACCTGTTAGAACGAAGATATGATGATACTGGTGTTAAATTAGAGGATGGAACAGCAACTAACTGGTATGACATTGGAGCACTATGGGTTCCAAGTGAATATGAGGTATTTGGCAGTTCCACTCGGGGAAGCAAGAAATTCAGTACCGGACTTGGCGTACAATATCCGATTTTTGCAAGAGGAACAAGAGACCGGGTAAAAGGATTAGGAGATGGTGGAAGAAGGTGCAACTGGTGGCTGTCTACCGTAGCATCAGAATCATCAACCAATTGTGTAAGGGTAGAGGATAGAGGGCAAGTAAATACATGGGGGGCAAGTAGTTTACTTAATGTCCCAGTATGTTTTAGGATTGGAGATTAAATATGAGGGATTTGAAATTGTTTAATGTTTCCACAGTTGCTGGTCAGAAAATCACGTTGGAATTTGCATATAGAGGAACTAAGTTTATTGTGGTTAATAGAAGCGGTGGAATGATATATGTCAATATGTCAGACAGCGTAAATGAAACAAACGGCTTTCCAGTTGCAGATGGGGAAGTCTATATTATGGTTGAAAATGAGAATATTGCACAGTTTGATTCTTATTCAAATGTGGTAAGTATTTTACCTATGAATACGTCAAACCTGGGAGTTACCGTGCAAATGGTAGATTATTGGAGGTAGGAAAATGATACATTCAGAACCTGGATTATATTCACTTAATAACGGTATAGATTGGGAATCCATAGAAGAAGGTGAAACCTTTCAAACCATAACGGATTCCAGCAAGGCATTAATTGCATGGGATCTAAAAAGTATTGCTGGGAATAAATTTAAAAATATGGGTTCGGGAGGTGAGATATTTGATGGCGTGCTGAATCCAAAGTCAGGAGAAGTACAACTAGTTTCCGGTGGTGTAAAATTTACAGAAAACGCCTGTGTAACAACAGGATATGCGCTGTCCAATGTGGCTGCATTCACTGTTGCCATAAAAATGCGGGAGATTGTGGACAATCCACAGAACGTATTTGGGCGGGTTTTCCGAGGTTCTGGAGACTGCCCGAGTATATATGCGGCAACGCCTGTGAATGGCGGGTGTTTAAATGTAAAGCTTTCTGGAAACAAAAGTGTAGATGCAGCCTACACTTATACAAATGAAGCGGAAGGATTACAGATTAATGCCAAGTCAACCCATGTATTGTGGGATACAAGAATGTCTGGGATTACAATGTTGAATCAGTCCCATGTTTTTGCATTTAGCGGAAATGGAACAGATCTGAATTATTACCGGGATGGGATGCTGCTGGCATCCCAGAAGCAGATACTAAAAGCAGAAGCTGTAAACATAGGGGTTGGGGAAACCGGGACAACGAATTATAGTCTAAAATCATTTATTTTGGAGAAATTCCTGGTATATGATATGGCGCTGCCATTGGAAGAAATCAGAAAAATAGTGTAGCGGGGGATCGAAAATGGAAGGAATCATAAAAAAAATAAAAGGATATTTTCCGGTTACGGTTGCAGATGCCGTTTTTATCAATGGTACAAATAAAAACATAAAGGACTATATCGATGAGAAAAATGGAAATACCAATGATAATGTAAATGTGAAGAGTTTCGGCGCAAAGGGGGACGGGATCGAAGATGATACGCTCACGATCCAGTCTGCTATAAATTCATGCATGGAAGGAGGCACAGTGTTTTTGCCATTTGGCAAATATAAGATAACACAGCCATTGCTGGTGTATTCCAATCAGATTATAATCGGGGAAAATTCCACAATACTGCAGGGTGCGGAAATAGACAATCTGTTACGGAATTATGCAACTAAAGAAACAGGCGTTTTATATGATGCCACCAGTAATGTAAAGCTGTATAACCTCATATTTGATGGTGGCATGTATAATACCAATAATACGCTGTTAGGGTTTAGCCATTCCAAGAATATATTAATTTCTGGCTGCCAATTCAAACATGGATTTGGAAGCTGGCATGATATTGAGATTAATTCATCAAAATGGGTATCGATAGAAAAGTGTATTTTTGAAGAATCCCGGAGGGACAGCATGAATGCAGAACAGGTTCAAATCGACAGTTTTGACAATTATGCAACATGGCCCTGGGGAGATGGGATGGCAGATAATACAGTATCATATCTAGTTGACATACATGACTGCCATTTTGCTTGTAATGAAGTTTCCCCGGCAATCGGAAACCATTCCGAGACATCCGTCAACTATATCAGGATATACAACAATACATTTGAAGATGCAAAAAGTTCAAGAAGCACAATCAATTTTAAATCCGCTACAAATGTAATGGCTTATGACAATATTTTTAGGGGTTGTACATCTCAATTTGGAAGTGATGTGATTGCGAGCAACAACAATTAAAATGGTGTAAGTATTCTCAAAATTTTTGCCATTTATTTTGAGAATCTTTGACAAAAATTTTGAGCGGCTACAGAGGATAAACGGATTCCGGATATTAAAAAACTATGGGGAGGAAAAACGCAAGGAGAGCCATATCATCTGTATTTATTGGCGGTGGGCTGTCTGGTAGAAGCAAGGCTGCCGGGAGCGGCTGTAGTCTATGGCGATATATCACTGGGACAGTGTAAGCGTGCCATCCGCTGGGCAAACCAGTATCTGGAGATACCCATAGAATTAACAGACAGGGCATGTATGATCCAGCTTTATAAGCGTGTTTTAAAAATGAGCCTGGATGATGAGGAGCGATTGGAAGCATTTCTTTCCCTTACCATGGAAAAGAAAGATGAAAAGATGGGGGATTTTATCCGGGAACATTTTGATGAAGATACCATAAAAACATATTTTCAGAAGGCATTCGGAGGGTTCACCCCGGACCAGGTAGGGTTTATCCATGAAATGAAAAAATATTTTGCCCTGGGGTTCGACCTGGAAATGTTCTGTATGCTGGTTAAGGAAAATCATAAGTGGAGAAAAGTACTAACCGCTGAAAGCATTATCCGGAGAGTCGTAAAGTCAAAATTATATGTAAAAGAGAAGAATACTTATGACTATACGGAGCATATACAGGACAGGCCTGACAGCGAAGAAATTGAGACCATGAAAGACCAGATGTCAAAGGTATTTGCCTTAATGTCCGGTGCGGTAAATGAAAACGTCAGTGCATACCTTTCTTATGATGATATGATGTCTGTTCTGGAAAAAAGCTTTAAAGAAGAGTGTGATGTGAAGAAGATTGCAGAGCAGTTTCGAAAAGAAAATGAAGAAGAACAGGAAAGTTTCCAGAGTTTGTTTTACGACAATGATGAAATCATGCTTAAGATGGGGAAAATGCTGGAAGAGGAAGAGAAAGATAAAGAAGTTTACAATATTGCGGACTTTGATGCTCTTATGCAGTATGAAGAAGGAGATACCCTGGAACCCCAGCTGGAGAAGTGCGTGATAAAGCTGATCCAATTTATGAAAAAGGTCAGCAATGAAGAGTATGACAAAAAGTTTTTACCTCTGAAAGTAAGGGAGCGGTGCAGGATGTTAATATGCAATAATGAGCAGTTCTTATTGAGTAAAAGATCCTGGAACCAGATTTTTAACCATATACTGGATGATGAGTATATGAAGAAATATTATCCTTTTTTCAGAGTGAAAGCGGTTAATGATGAGAGCTATCAAATTTATTATGCGTTGATATCCAATGAGGAACTGCTGGATCACTATTATGAATGATGGATCAGTAAGCGCATCCATCCGGCTCGTTGCCGCGGGAATAAAGATATGTCTCAGCATAAATGAAAGAAAGGGGATAAAGTGGTAATATATCCGGTTATAGACATGCCGAAGACAGGAGAGAACATAAAATGTTTATGCGAAGGAAAAAATATATCGGTAAAGGAATTGCAGGAATATATGGGATTTGCCTGTCCGCAGACCATATACCGGTGGTTTTGTGGACTGGCACTGCCAAGTGTGGATAACTTGTTAGCACTGAGTATTCTTCTGGGGATAACAATGAATGAAATACTGGTGGAACGCAATTATGAGGAAGTGGAGCAAAGTATCAAGAACAGGGATGACCTTACGGACATCTTATATAGAAGGGTAATTAAATATATGTTTAGTCTCTGCCGCGACTGCGGTGATGCCGGTCAATAAGGGGATTGTAAAGGGGAATAAGTGTATTTCCCTATAGAATTATCATAAATCCTATGCTAAAATTGAAATATGGGTTTGCTATAAAAGTAAATTGGAGGACAGTATGGGTAAAAGTGAAAAAGTAAAGCAGTTATGTGCAGATAATGGAATCAGGATGATTGATTTTAAAATGACAGATCTGGATGGCAGATGGCGCCATATCACGATTCCGGCAGAAAGGTTCGACGAGAATATATTTGAATATGGGATTGGCTTTGACGGGTCTAATTATGGGTATGCGCCCATAGAAAAAAGTGATATGGTTTTTATTCCGGATCCGGCAACTGCAGTAGTAGATCCTTTTGTTTCCATTCCTACATTATCGATGACAGGTGATGTATGTGTAATTGGCAAAGAGGACAATACTCCGTTTGATCAATATCCCCGCAATGTCAGCCTTCGTGCGGCAGAGTATATGAGGCAGACAGGGATAGCGGATAAGATGATTATCGGTCCGGAATTTGAGTTCCATATTTTTGATGATGTGCGGTTTGCCGTATCTCCGGATGAATCCTTTTATACGGTGGATACCAGGCAGGCACAGTGGAATACCGGCATTGATGATGGGTTTAACAATGGCTATCAGGTACCGGGAAAGGGCGGCTACCATATTGCAGCTCCCAATGATATTAATTATAACCTTCGAAGCAAAATGTGCATGATTATGGAAGACTGGGGAGTTAAAGTGAAGTACCATCATCATGAGGTTGGCGGTTCCGGACAGATGGAAATAGAAGTGGAACTGGGAGAAATGGTGGATATGGCAGACAAAACCATGATTACAAAATATGTGGTTAAGAATGCGGCAGTTTCAGAAGGAAAAACGGTAACGTTTATGCCAAAGCCCGTATACCGGGAAGCCGGGAATGGAATGCATGTGCATATGCTGCTGCAAAAGGACGGCGTACCGGTATTCTATGATGAAGAAGGATATTCGGGTCTTAGTAAAACAGCCCATTATTTTATAGGCGGGTTGCTTAAGCATGCAGCTTCTCTCTGTGCCTGGACGAATCCATCTACCAACTCCTTTAAACGCCTGGTACCCGGATATGAAGCGCCTGTTACAATTGGTTATGCCACTTCTAACAGAAGTGCGGTAGTGCGTATACCGGCATATGCAAAGTCACCGGAGACAAAGCGTTTTGAACTTCGCTGTCCGGATGCTACGGCGAATCCGTATTATGCATATGCTGCTATTTTAATGGCCGGACTGGATGGTGTACAGAACCAGATTGATCCATCGGAAAATGGCTGGGGTCCCTATGATTTCAATCTGTACGACCTGGATCAGGAACAGCAGGAAAAAATACAGTCATTGCCTAAAAATCTGGATGAAGCACTTGATGCACTGGAAAAGGATCATGAATACCTGACAAAATCAGGGGTATTTCCGGAGCGTCTGGTTGAGATCTGGATACAACGGAAAAGAGCGGAAAGCAAAGATATCAGCCAGGTTCCCCACCCAGCAGAATTCCAGAAATACTACGATTTATAAATCCAAGCAGAGATCTATAAACGAACAGAGATCTATAAATACGAACAGAAGAAGATAAGGATATGATACGGGTCCTTATCTTCTTCTGCATTAAAACTGATATGATTCTAATTATTTACGAAGTCTGCGGCAGAGTCACAATGAAGGTTGCTCCGCCTCCCGGTGTATCTTCCACCGCTATTTTCCCTTTGTGCAACTTTACAATTTCTTTTGCAATACACAGTCCCAGTCCAAAATGAGCCTTGTCCTTATGAGCCTTATCAACCCGGTAGAACCGGTCGAATATAGACTTTTTGGATTCATCCGGAACGCCCGGTCCGTTGTCGGCAACGTAGAGCTGAATGCGGGAGGATTCCGTCTTTAGTCCAAGTTTTATCTTTCCCCCTTTTGGTGTATAGCTCATGGCATTGTCAATGAGTATGGAAAGCACCTGGGCAACACGTTCCCCATCGCAGGGATAGGTAGGCGGGATGTCTTCCGGAAGGTCCACATCAAGGGTCAGACCTTTATCCCGGGCAATACGTTCATATTTTTCGTAGGTTTGCAAAAGCAGCGTATCCAGCTCTATATCAGAGGGATGGATACTCCAGGTTCTGTTATCGGCATTTGCCAGAGTCAGCATGTCATCGATCAGGCGGGACATTCGCTGGCCTTCCGACTGAATAGAATCCGCAAATTGTTCGGATTGCTTTTTATCTGCTACTTTCATGGCTGATAAACTGGTTAATATTACGGTTAAAGGAGAACGGAGTTCATGGGAGGCTGCGGCAATAAACTGCACCTGGCGCTCTCTGCTTTCCTTGATCGGATGGATCATTCGTTTGGTAAAATGCCAGGAAAAAATGGTGAGCAGTCCTACTGCAAGCAGGTCCAGCAGTCCAAAGAGTGTCCTTTGTACCATAATGTCATGTTCCAGGCTGTCCAGTGGATATAAAACCGTAACATTCAGATAACCATTATCTTTTGGAATCAAAGCTACGGAGGCATAATATTTCTGACCGTTGCTGCCTTTCATCTTAAATTCTATATGCCGGGCAAGAATATTTGCAGGGCTGATTCCGGCATCATTAAAATCATAGTCTGTTCTGGCTTTTTCCGCTGCCTCTTCAAAAATAACGGATATCTCCTCATCGTTATTCAGCTGCTGAGAGAAGAGTGGGGTGTCATTATCCAGAATATTTAGTTTGATATGATAATTTGCTTCCATCTGGAGAATCCACTGATGTGAAATTGTAGACTGGCTTTCAAAATGAGCCAGCATGGTATTCAGGTTATCCACAAAAGAGGTATAACTCCGGTCATTCATTCCGCTTTCTACTATATAAAGGCAAAGGGTGGTCATACTCACTAGAATTAAACCTGTTACCAGAGTACAAAAAAATGTCAGCTGCAGGTGTAATTTTTTAAACATTTGTCTCCTCCAGGCAATAACCTACGCCACGGACTGTTTTCAGCTTCAGGCTGCTTCCAACTCCCTTTAGTCGCCTTCTTAAAAAATGTATGTAGTTATCAAGGTTTCCCTCCTCCACATCTGCATCCGGTCCCCAGACCTTAGTCAGAATGGTTAGCCTAGGGAGCGTCTGCCCGGGATTGCGAAGAAATAATTCAAGCAGATCCCCTTCCCGCTTGGAAAGTGAGCAGGAAGAATCGGTTTTTACTAATTTTTTCAGTGATGCATCGTATGAAATGTCTCCAAAATTCAATAAATCACTGCTCTCCCACTTTTGAGGCCTCCGCACAATGCAGCGGATTCTCGCCATAAGTTCACCAAAGGCAAATGGTTTTACAATATAATCATCTGCGCCACAATCTAATCCCTCAATTTTATCATCCAATTCACCAAGGGCTGTTACCAGAATTACCGGTGTGGAAATATGTTCACCACGCATTAAACGCAGTACCTCCAGACCATCCATCAGCGGCATCATGCGATCCAAAAGGATAATATCATGGGCCTTATCACGAATAAGATGTAACCCGTCTTCTCCGTTATGGCAGAGATCAACGCTGATATTCTCCTGCTCCAGCTGAACCTTTAGAGATTCGCATAATTTGACATCATCTTCTACAATTAAAATTCTCATGATAGCTCCTTTACTGCTTTACTCGTTTTATTCTTTTTTATTATAGCATAAAAAAACCCTTGGACAGACCATAAATTGTGAAGTAATTGTGAAAGATATTTTTTTTCATAAATCTATAAATTTTAGAGATAACTTAGAGAAAGAGATGCTATGATGAACAGGAAATCAAGAAAAGGGTAAATAGATCAACAGGAGGAAATATGAAAGGAATCATAAAAAAGGTACTGGGGCTGTCACTGGCAGCTGCGATATCCATAAGTACTCTTGCCGGGTGCACAACTGGGAAAAGTGATAATTCCGGGGGTAGAGCGAAAGGTACCAATACTTCTGCAATGGGCAGGTACCTGGAAGAGGAGATGAAGCTTCCCCAGGGAATGAGCAAGCTTATTAATATGAATACATTGACAGATGGCAGAGTCAGAATGCTGGCTGCAGACGATCAAAATAAAGCTGGTATCTGGGATTCAAAGGATGCAGGAAACACCTGGTCAAAGGTGAGCAGCCTGCCGGAAGAGATGGAAAAGACTCAGTCTCAGATAATAGCGTCCGCAGTTTCTTCATCTGGTGAGGTGGTTGCTGCCGTAATGGGCGGGACAGCTGATACGGGGAAGGCATCCACGGATTATTGGATCACTGATAAGAATGGAACAGCAGCTGAACTGAAATTAGATTTACCCCAAGTGAGTACAATAAATGCAGGAAATGGGGAGCCAGCCGCAAATGAAGAGTCTGCTTCGAATGGAGAATCAAACGCAGGCGCATACATGTCATATGAAAATGCTGTTTCTAAATTTTCTTTTACAGATGACGGCAGTCTGGTTGGACTGGACTTTGAGAATAATATCCATGTGATCAACCCAAAGACCGGGAAAATAACAAAGAGTTTCAACAGTGCAGATAAGAAAGGGTATGTAATTACCTTTGAAGCGGTGGGGAATACCTTGATTGTGGTAACCGATACGGAAGTACAGTTATATAATCTGGATACAGGAGATCAAATGGAAAAGGACGCAGCCCTTGATGAACAGCTGTTAAAAGGGAAAGACGAAACAGAAATAATGCAGATGTCGGGGGGCATGGGAGAAGCTTTTAAATTTACAAAAGGAAAAGATGATAAATCGGTGTTCTTTAGTACAAACGGTGGTTTATACAGCCATACAATCGGCGGAAATCTGGTAGAACAGGTAATCAATGGTGCGCTAACCTCAATGGGGAATCCGAAATTTTCATTTATTTCGCTGGCGGCGCTGGAAGACGGATCATTTTTAGTTGCCGGAGCGGAAGGAACGGAAACCTACAAACTCTTTAAATATACTTACTCCAAAGACACACCGTCCACACCCAGCAAAGAGGTGAAAGTATACAGTCTCGAAGATAATGGAGAAATCCGTCAGGCAATAGCATTCTTTCAGAAAAAGAATCCGGATATCTTTGTTACCATGGAAGTAGGGACGGCAGGAAATGATGCTGTTACTGTCTCGGATGCACTTCGTACATTAAATACTAATATCATGGCAGGTAAAGGACCGGATGTATTAGTATTGGATGGCATGCCGGTGAAATCCTATCTGGAAAAAGGATTGCTGACGGATCTCACAGAAATATTAAATAAAGTAGAAAGTGCAGAGGGAATCATCCCAAGCATTAAAAATACGTATGCAAACGGGGATGTGATACAGGCAATTCCAACCAGGTTTAAGATGCCGCTGATTCAGGGAAGAAAAGGAGATATAGAGGATATCAATGATCTATCTACGATGGTGGAGCAGCTTAAGAAATTGAAAAAAGAAAATCCTGATAAAGGGATGCTGGGTAATGATGAACCTGGAGATCTAGTTGAAAAACTTTATGCGAGTAATTCAGCAGCATGGTTAAAAGAAGATGGCACTTTAAATGAGAATGCCTTAAAAGATTTCTATACACAGTTAAAACAAATCTATGACAGTGATCAGCATCCGGAGGCGGATGAAAATGAGATGGTTATGGGTGAATACGGGAAATCTTCATTCTATAACATCAATGGGGGTATTGGAGAATTAGTGGGAGGAGAGAACATTCTAAATGCCGGCCTGCTATCCGATTTTTCCCAGTATGCTCAGGTGGTCTCAGCCAATCAGGCGATGGGAGACGGGGCGGTAAAGCTTTTAAACGGGCAGACCTCCAATGCATTTGTTCCAATGGCAACTATTGGAATCAGCAGTAAAAGTGCTGATACGGAAACGGCAGGTACATTCGTGGAATTTTTACTTTCTAAAGAAGCTCAGAGTATTAATCAGGGCGGTGGGCTGCCCGTAAATAAAACAGCATTTGATGAAGGGATTAGAGCCGGAAGCGAAGGTTTGGGAGAAACAGTACCATATCTGACAGCCAGCGGTGAAAATAAAGAGTTCAAGATGGAACAGCCCTCGGAATCTGATATCAGGGAGCTTAATGCGATGGTTGAGTCTCTGACTACACCCGCGGTAGTAGACAATGTTATCAAAGACAACATCAAAGAGCAGGCGGAACAATGTGTAAAGGGTAACATTACCAGCCAGGAGGCTGTGAAAAATGTAATGCAGAAAATAAATCTGTACTTGTCAGAATAACAGGTCAAATAGTTCGATAGAAGGGAAATACCGGCAGGGGCGTCATATGAAAATAAATAGGAAGATGAAAGACAGAACTAAAATAAGAAAAAAAACAAAATATGAATGGTCGGGCTTGCTCTTTATCCTTCCCAGTTTTATCGGCGTTAGTATATTTGTATTAATTCCGTTTCTGGATGTAATACGAAGGTCATTTTCGGAGGCGATCAATGGTAAATGGGTTGGAATGAATAATTATATAACCATATTTACCAATCCCGCCTTCAAGCAGGCAGCGGGCAATACGGTAAGATTTGTGGCGATATGTATTCCGATACTGATTATATTATCGCTGCTGATCGCAGTATTTTTACATAGGCAGAAGAGGTTTGGAAGTCTGTTAAAAAGCAGTTTTCTGATACCAATGGCAATTCCGGTAGCATCCATCGTACTGTTATGGAGGCTCTTGTTCGATAATCATGGAATGTTAAATGGTATAATAGAAAAGTTTGGCGGTACAACCGTAGACTGGATGAATACAGGATATGCATTCTGGATACTGGTATTCAGTTATGTGTGGAAAAACCTGGGATATGATATCGTTCTTTGGGTAGCCGGACTTTCGGGCATATCTGAGAGTGTATATGAAGCTGCTAAAGTAGATGGAGCAGGAGAATGGAAATGTTTCTGGAAGATTACATTACCCAATCTTCTTCCGTCGCTCTTTACCATTGCAGTATTGTCCTTCCTGAATTCCTTTAAGGTCTTCCGGGAGGCGTATCTGGTAGCGGGGGATTACCCGGATACCAGCATCTATCTCATTCAGCATCTGCTAAGCAATTGGTTCCGGAATCTGGAACTGGATAAGATGGCGGCGGCAGCTGTTGTAAACGCATTGGTTATATTTATATTAATTATGCTACTGCAAAAAGCATGGGATACAAAGGAGTAGAAAAGGATGAAGAAAAAAATTGTTTTCGTTTTTTTATGTCTGTTGGCATTTGTTGCCTGCTATCCCATTCTCTTTTTGTTTACCGGATCATTTATGAGTGCTTCGGAACTAAAGGAAAACCTAAAGCCGGTTCTTGCCGGTACCAGCGGATATGTGGAATGGCGTCTGATACCTATGTCGCCTACCCTGCGGTCTTATGTGGAACTGCTGATAGATTCACCAGAATTTTTCAAGATGTTCTGGAACTCCGTAAAACTGGTAGTAGGTATCTTACTGGGGCAGCTGCTGATCGGTGTGCCGGCAGCATGGGGATTTGCCAAATTTAAATTCCCATTTAAGAAAGCGTTATTTACGCTGTATATTATGCTGATGATGATGCCATTCCAGGTATTGATGCTTTCAAATTACCTGGTTTTAGATAAACTGCACCTGATAGATACCCACCTGGGGATTATACTTCCGGCAGTTTTCTCCACTTTCCCGGTATTCATTATGTACCGTTTTTTCGAGAGTGTACCCGATGCGGTAATCGAATCCGCGAAGATCGACGGAGCCGGAAATATACAGATCTTTGTCTGGCTGGGGATACCACTGGGATCGGCAGGAATTATATCGGCTATGGTATTGGGGTTCCTGGAATATTGGAATCTGATAGAGCAGCCCCTTACATTTTTAAAAGATAAGACATTGTGGCCGTTATCATTGTTCCTGCCTAATATAGGGCTGGAACAGGCGGGGATTGCGTTTACAACTTCAATTGTAACATTAATCCCGGCAATCCTGGTCTTCATGGGAGGACAGGATTATCTGGAACAGGGAATCGTAGCAGCGGCGGTAAAGGAGTAGGTGACATGGACAGGAAAAAAATAATTAAAATATTAGCTTCATTTTTAGTGCTGATGCTGCTGTTTACAGTATTATCCAGAGCAGCAGACAGTGCAAGTCTGGCAAACGTGCAGACAAAAACAGCACAGAACATGACAATTGATCATACGGTAACCGGAAGCGGAAAAGTAATGCAGAACCGGGAACAGGCGGTATCCACGATTGGAGACCAGAAAGTGCAGACCATATATGTAAGTGAAGGCCAGTCCGTAGAGGCAGGAGATCTTTTGTTTGATCTGGATATTGCAAACCTGAAGGAACAGATCCTTCTTAAAAAGCAGGAAATAGAAAAAATGGATCTTACAGAAGGGGATAACCAGAGTAAGTCAAGTGCAGAGGAACAGAAAAAATCAAGTACGAAAAACAGGGCGGAGCAGGATGTGAATCTGGCTGCGGGAAAGGGAAACGAAGCGATAACCAGAGCGGCGGATGCCTTGCAGAAAGCGCAGCAGAAGCTGCAGGATTACCGAAACCAGCAGGGAATTCCCACAGATGGGAACGATGCGGTGTATGCGGAACTGAATAAAACCCTGAAAGCAAAAGAAAAGGCGCTTCAGCAGGCACAGGATGAACTTAAGGAACTGGAACGGAAAATTGAGCGGGAAGTAAATAAGGCATTAGACGCAGCGGAAAAGAAAAATCAGGAAGCTCAGGCGCAGGCTGCAAAAGCCCAGGCTCAGGCAGCAGCGTTTACAGAGGCGCAGAAAGAAACCCCTGCTGAGCCAGCCAGTGATGAGAACGGAGCAGCCCCCCAGACCGTGTCACAGCCAGAGACTCAGTCACAAACCCAGCCCCAGACCCAGCCGGAGACCCAGCCCCAGACTAAGGCTCCGGAAACGGAAGACCTGGCTAAGGTTGAGAAGGAAGTCCGGAACCAGTATAAGAGTGAACTGGAGAAAGCAAATAAAAAGGTTGAAAAGGCGCAGGGTGAAAAAGCGTCTGCCGAACAGGCAATCCAGCAGTACCAGCAGGATCAGGCTTCAAACCAGTCAAAAGAATCACAGGAGCAGGAACAGCTGCTGATAGATGATGTAAATGCAAAGCAGCAGGCTTACGATGATGCGGTAAATGCAAGAGACGACGGTGTACGAACCGCCCAGCGGGCATTAGAGGATGCAAATGCCCCGGAAGGAACGGACAGTACGGGTAAAATCAGCAAACTGGATAAAGAAAAACTTCAGATGGAGTTACAGAAACTGGAGGCACTTCTGGCGGCAGGGGGTCAGGTAAAGGCCCCGATTAAAGGAATTGTAACCAAAATAGCGGTCACAACCGGAGATAAGACCATGGATGGAACAGCTATGCTGCTGGCAGATACGACCAATGGAAGCAAATTTGTGGCACAAGTACCGGTTGACCAGGAAAAATATCTCGCGAAAAACGATCCGGTTGTAATAAAACCCGGTAATAATGGAAATCCGGTGGAAGGCCTGAAGGTGGAATCCGTAAAGGCAAACGAAGAAAACAAGGAAATGCTGGATGTTACCGTAAAATTACCGGCGGATACATTAGAGATCGGGACGGCGGCAGAGTTTGAGGTAACAAGAATGTCCAAGACCTACCGGACCTGTGTGCCAATTTCTGCCATACATGAGGATAGCAATGAAAAATTCGTATATGTAATCCAGGAAACAGAATCTGTCCTTGGAAATGAATTAAAGGCGCAGAAGGTAGTGGTAAAAGTATTAGACCAGAATGAGAACTATGCAGCTCTTTCGGATGGAACAATTACAAGTGACCAGAAAATTATTACAGGAACAGATAAGAATATTTCAGGAGGCAGCCGTGTGCGGCTGGCAGAGGAATGATGTTAAAAAAGTATTGGGCGAGAATAGCAGGCGCGCTTCTTATGATTTTATGTTATGGTTTGTCAGTTTTCTATAACGGTAAAATGATGAGCGATAATCCGGGGACAGCTACGGCTGTCCTGACAGATAACCGGTTAGATGCAAAATCTGCTTCTGAAGTACAAAAAACAGAACAAAAGCAGGATAACCCGCTGCTGTTTACGATTTGGGGCGAAAAAGAAAATGCCAGGCTGTTAAATAAAAAGTACCAGCGAAGCAGTTCGGCAACCGCTGTATTGGTGTGCAATAATCCCCAGCTTCTTTTTAACGGGACGGCAGCACTTGCGCCGGATGATAAAACGGGTTGTTTAATTGATGAAAAAACTGCTGACGAATTATTTGGCAGTACCGATGTAGTTGGAAAACAACTGGAGTATATGGACAGGAAACTGACTGTAAGGGGTATCTTAAAAGGGGTTGACGATGAAAGACAGCTGGTGGTAATGCAGGCAGACGGAGAAGATCAGGATCTGGACAGTATTACCATAAGGATTCCGGAAGGAAGTGAAACGGAGACCACCGTTAATGAGTTCCTCATGCGTCATGCCCTGGAAGGAAAAATCATGGATCTGGATCTTTTAAAAGGCATTACCAGAATATTGATACTGCTGCTTCCGGTATTTTTTGCATTTGGAATTATGATCAATCTGCTGCGCTATGCCAGAGAAGAAAAAGGCCAGGGAGTTTCTTACTATATCTGGTGGGGCGCCGTGGTTGTAATATTGATTATAACCATACTGGGGATTTCACGGTTTATCACAATCCCAAAAGAAATGATACCCACTAAATGGTCTGATTTTGATTTCTGGACAAATCTGTGGAAAAAGAAGGAGGAGGCGTTTCTCTTTCTCATACAAACCGCAAAGCATCAGCCGCAGATTGATATGATACTGGCATTTTTCCACTCCGTATTCTTCAGTATGCTGTCCATCATTCTGTATTTTATTAGTTTTCGTAAAAGGCGGGAAGCATGATAAGATCAGAAAAATTATAAAATACATCAGAAATTTACAACGGGGCTGATAATTTGCGGATTATCGGCCTTTTTCGGTATTTTTAAAAACCCGAATTAATAAAAAACCACTATATTTCTGGAGGGATATCTGATATACTGGTACTGCATTTACGCAATGAAGTACTAGCACATCATTGCGTAAATAATCAAGTAATACACTTCGGCTATCCGCACCAGGAAATCCGAACCCTTCTTTGATGTAGCCCGCTACGCCTGCAGAAGGGTTCGGATCCCCTGATACGAATATCCTGTGTGTATTACTCAATTATTTACGCAATGATGTACTAGAATATTTTGTAATGGAGGCAATACCATGAGATATAAAAAACTACTGTTAGTGATTCTAGCCGCATGTACACTAAGCGGATGTCAGCCTAAGAGTGATCCTGACAGCCCTCTTAATCTGGGGATGGCGGCAATGGAGCAGCAGAAATATGATGCAGCATTGAAAAGCTTTGAAAGTTCCATTGCAGAAGAAAAGGATGTGGTTCTGGCATACCGCGGAGAAGGTATGGCATATATTGGACTTGGTGAATATGATAAGGCTGTAACGGCATTTAACTCGGCGCTTGATCATGCAGGTGAAAAAATGGTGAAGACTATTAAAGACATCCGGCTGTATAAAGCGTCCGCACAGTTAAAATCCGAAGATTATGATGGTACCATAGAGACCTGCAGTCAGATTTTATCTGCAGATGAAGATGGGGATGCATACTATATGCGGGGAACCTGTTATCTGCAAAAAGAGGATGAAGCGAAAGCAAAAGCAGACTTTGATAAAGCATCTGCCATGTCCCCTGAAGATTATGATCTGTTCTGGAATATCTATGAAGCATATAAAGAAAAAAATCTTTCTGCAAAAGGAGACGAATATCTGCAGAAGGCTTTGAACATCGGCGGAGAAAAAACAGAGGATTATTATCAGCGGGGACGCATATACTATTATCTGGAGAACTATGAAAAATCAAAAGAAGAGCTGATAAAGCCGGTTGAGGATAAGGACAAGGCATCTGCACTGCTGCTTGGAAAAGTATATCTGAAACTGGAGGATTCCAAGCTTGCCAGAAATATTTATCAGCAGTATCTAAATGACTTCGGAGAAGCACCTGAGGCATATAATGGAATAGCACTGTGTGATCTGGCAGACAATGCCCCGGATGCAGCCATTGCAACGATACAAAAGGGCCTGGCACTGAACGGAGAGACCGGGAAGCAGGATCTGCTCTATAATGAGATTGTGGCATATGAGCGGAAGAAAGATTTCCAGACCGCAAAGGAAAAGGCGGAAGCTTATATTGCAAAATACCCAAATGATGCGGCAGGCAAGAAAGAATATGACTTCTTGTCCACACGTTAACAGGAGAGAAAATGACAGATTTATATGAAATGGAAGAATTAGAAGAAAAAGTAATTCTGGTAGGCGTCAGCACATCCGATAGTGACGATACACAGGAATCCCTGGATGAATTAAAAGACCTGGTTTCCACAGCAGGAGCCGTAACGGTGGGGCGGATCATCCAGAACAGGGAAGAGGTTCATCCGGGAACCTATATCGGGAAAGGTAAAATCCAGGAACTGCGTGAGATGGCATATGAGCTTTCGGCAACCGGAGTGATCTGCGACGATGAACTGTCACCGGCGCAGCTTCGGAATCTGGAGCAGGAACTGGATATAAAGGTGATGGACAGGACCCTCATCATTCTGGATATCTTCGCTGCAAGGGCATCTACAAGCGAAGGAAAGATCCAGGTGGAACTGGCGCAGTTAAAGTACCGTCTGGCGCGTCTGGTGGGGCTTAGAAGCTCCCTGTCCCGTCTTGGCGGCGGTATTGGTACCAGAGGACCCGGTGAAAAGAAGCTGGAGATGGACCGGCGTCTGATCAAAGACAGAATCGCCCAGCTGGGCCGTGAGCTTGCGGATGTGAAGCGGCATCGTGAAGTGGTACGCATGAAGCGGAGCAAGAACCAGACCTTGGTAGCGGCGATTGTGGGATACACCAATGCAGGAAAATCAACCCTCTTAAATCATCTTACGGATGCACAGGTACTGGAAGAGGACAAGCTGTTTGCAACGCTTGATCCTACGACCAGGATGCTGGCACTAAATGGAGGCCAGGAGATTCTGCTGACGGATACGGTAGGGTTCATACGTAAGCTGCCCCATCATCTGATCGAGGCGTTTCGCAGCACACTGGAGGAGGCAAAATATGCCGACATTATCCTTCATGTGGTAGATGCATCAAATCCACAGATGGAAAAGCAGATGTATGTTGTTTATGAAACACTGGCAAATCTGGGTGTCACAGATAAAACTGTGGTGACACTTTTTAATAAACAGGATAAGGTTACGGAAAAAGAAACCCTGCGTGATTTTAAGGCAGATAAAACTTTGTGCATTTCTGCCAAAACAGGAGAAGGTCTGGATGAGCTGAAAAATATCCTGGAACAGATTCTCCAGGAAAAAAATATTTTGATCGAGCGGGTCTATCCCTATGCTGATGCGGGTTTGATCCAGTTAATACGAAAATACGGCCAGCTTTTGGAAGAAGATTATCGTGCAGAAGGTATATATGTGAAAGCATATGTGCCCATGGAAATTTATGGAAATGTGACGGGCTGAGGGACAGGCTAAATACTGTAAAATAAAGGGAAAGTACTATATCTAGTGTTATGTGCCAAAAATAATACATAGATATGGTACTTTTTTGGCTTGACGGTAAATAATTTATTTGCTACAATAATTGCAGTCGCTCTTAAACGGGAGGACGAATAGAGCTTTTTTTGACTGAAAATATGTCATTTCCAGTTAGAACAATAGATGAGCTGATGTATGAGAATTGGAAGGAGCATGGGTATGTTTAGAGTAGTAAAGCGTGACGGGGAAGTAGCAGATTTTAATTTGGGAAAGATAAGCGATGCCATCACAAAGGCATTTGAAGCTTCACAAAAGGAATTTAATGAGGATATGACCAATCTTCTGGGTCTTCGTGTGACAGCTGATTTCCAGGGGAAGATTAAAGAAGGGGTCATCGATGTGGAAAGCATTCAGGACAGCGTGGAAAACGTGCTTGTCCAGGCTGGCTACGGAGATGTGGCGAAGGCATATATCTTATACCGCAAACAGCGGGAAAAAATCCGCAATATGAAATCTACGATCCTGGATTACAAGGAAATTGTGAACAGCTACGTAAAAGTAGAGGATTGGCGTGTAAAAGAGAATTCTACAGTTACATATTCCGTCGGAGGTCTGATCCTGAGCAACTCAGGTGCCGTTACGGCAAATTACTGGCTGTCTGAGATCTATGATGAAGAAATAGCGGATGCACATAGAAATGCAGATGTCCACATTCATGACTTGTCAATGCTGACCGGATATTGTGCAGGCTGGTCCTTAAAACAGCTGATACAGGAAGGCCTGGGAGGAATCAAGGGCAAGATTACTTCGGCACCGGCAAAGCATTTATCCGTACTCTGTAACCAGATGGTGAATTTCCTTGGGATCATGCAGAACGAGTGGGCAGGAGCACAGGCATTTTCCTCATTTGATACCTATCTGGCGCCATTTGCAAAGGTAGATAACCTGAATTACCGGGAAGTGAAAAAATGTATCGAGTCCTTCATCTACGGTGTAAATACGCCCAGCAGATGGGGAACCCAGGCACCATTTTCCAATATTACGCTAGACTGGACCGTACCCGGGGATCTGGCGGAGCTTCCGGCAATTGTTGGCGGAAAAGAAATGGATTTCTGCTATAAAGACTGTAAAAAAGAGATGGATATGATCAATAAGGCATTTATTGAGACTATGATTGAAGGAGATGCAAACGGAAGGGGATTCCAGTATCCGATTCCAACATACTCCATCACCAATGATTTTGACTGGTCCGATACCGAAAACAACAAATTGTTATTTGAGATGACATCCAAATATGGAACACCTTATTTTTCAAATTACATTAACAGCGACATGGAACCAAGTGACGTGAGAAGTATGTGCTGCCGCCTGCGTCTGGATCTTCGGGAGCTGCGCAAAAAGACCGGCGGATTCTTCGGCTCGGGAGAAAGTACAGGCAGCGTAGGGGTAGTTACGATTAACATGCCTCGTATTGCTTATCTGGCAAGTAACAAAGAAGACTTTTATAAACGTCTGGACCGTATGATGGATATTTCTGCACGATCCTTAAAGATCAAGCGGGATGTCATTACGAAGCTTCTGGATGAGGGTCTGTATCCATATACAAAACGTTATTTGGGCGATTTCAGCAATCATTTCTCAACCATCGGATTAATCGGAATGAATGAAGTTGGTTTAAATGCAAGATGGCTTGGCAGTGATCTGTCTGATGATAAGACACAGCAATTTACAAAAGATGTGTTAAACTATATGAGAAACCGCCTGATCATTTATCAGGAGGAATATGGTGATTTATATAACCTGGAGGCTACTCCGGCTGAATCTACAACATACCGCCTTGCAAAGCATGACAGAAAGCGCTGGCCGGATATAAAAACGGCAGGCAAAGACGGAGATACTCCGTATTACACCAACAGCTCCCATCTGCCGGTAGATTATACAGCTGATATCTTTGAAGCATTAGACATCCAGGATGAACTTCAGACCTTATATACATCCGGAACAGTATTCCATGCATTCCTGGGTGAGAAACTGCCGGACTGGAAAGCAGCAGCAGCATTGGTACGCAAGATCGCAGAAAATTATAAGCTTCCTTATTATACGCTTTCACCGACTTATTCTGTATGTAAGAATCATGGATATATCGCAGGGGAACACTTTGTTTGTCCGGAGTGCGGAGAGACAGCAGAAGTATACAGCCGTATCACAGGGTATTACCGTCCGGTTCAGAACTGGAATGACGGAAAGACCCAGGAATACAAAAACCGCCAGTTATACGATGTAGACCAATCCTGTCTGCATAAGGTTCACAGCAGCATTGTCACCATATCGAAAGACGATGTAAAAGTAGAACCGGGCAAAGGAATCAAATATCTGTTTACTACTAAGACCTGTCCAAACTGTAAGATCGCAAAGGAAATGCTGGGAAGTGAGCATTACGTTGTGATCGATGCGGAAGAAAATCAGGAACTGGTACAGAAATTCGGAGTTATGCAGGCGCCTACACTGGTTGTGGTAGAAGGTGATAAGGCTAAGAAATATGTGAATGCATCTAATATTAAAAAGTATGTAGATACGAATCACTAAAACAGCAAATAAAATATTTATAGAATAACGAATAGCGCAGATAGGATAAACGCCCTGTTTCATACAGGTGACCATATCCTGCCTGCGCTTTTATATGGATAAAAGGAGACGAAAAAGAATAGGGTTGCTATACTAAATACATAGTATAACAACCCTATTCCGGTTTCGCAAGATTAACCGAAATTACATTTTTTCAACGTTAGCTGCCTGCATTCCGCGAGCGCCTTCTGTTAAATCATAAGAAACTGCCTGACCTTCTTCAAGAGATTTGAAGCCGTCTCCCTGGATAGCTGAGAAATGTACGAATACATCTGCTCCGTCTTCTCCTGTGATAAATCCGTAACCTTTTTCTGCGTTAAACCATTTCACTGTACCTTTGTTCATTTTGTGGTACCTCCATTAGAATATTGTGCTCTTGAAAATAAAAAAATTCACCAGCTATTACAGATTATATAGGTGTTAAATATAATCTCTAATAACTAGTGAATTACTTTACATCCAATAAATCTTTGATACAAGTCAAATTATAGTCGTTTAAGGGGAAAATGTCAAGCAAAAAATAAGGAATTTAAGGGCATTCTGATAGGAAAATATTTTAAGGAAAATCCTCTGATTTTTCTGGGTTAGAACCTCTATCTATTCGTTAATAATTGTGTTAAAATGAAACAAGAAACAGGTACTTTCTGGAAATAAAGGAGTTTAACGGTTATGACAAATTATGAAGAGAATGAAATTATAACTTTTGCCGACAATATATTGAAGAAATATTTTTGTGAAGGGGATATTGATTATTTAATTTCTACGCTAAGCCAGGACATTATCTGGCTGGGAGCGGGAGAGAAACAGCGTGCTGAAGGAAAGGAAGAAGTCAGCCGTCACTTTCTGGAGGGAAAAGATGATCTGATTCTTTGTGATATGTGGGATGAGCGTTACGTAGTATCCAAACTGGGACCTGATTATTACCTCTGTGAGGGGGAAAGTATGCTGGAAGCAAAACCTCATACCGGAATGAACATGCATACCAGACAAAGAGTTACTTTTATATTCAGAAGAACGGAAAATGGTCTTGAAGCAATGCATATACATAATTCAGTTCCACTGTCAGCTTTGGGAGATGATGAGTTGTTTCCGGTTGAGGCTGCAAAGGAAGCCTATGAGAAGATGCAGGAGAAGGTGATCGAGCAGAACCGTCAGATTGAACTGATGATGTCACAGCTTCCGGGAGGGATGGCAGTCTGCAAAATGGATGAGCACTTTACTGTCAGCTGGATCAGCACCGGGCTCTGCCAGGTGTTAGGATGTGAAAGTGAGAACGGATATGATGGTAAAACCCAGATTTGTTTCCGGGACTTTATATTTCCGGAAGATTATGAAAAAGTAAGGCAGCGGGTCGAACAAGCTTTTAAAGAAGGAGATCATTATTCAATAGAATACCGCATTCAGCGTCCTGATGGAAAAGTTTTGTGGATCCTGGATATTGGCAAGAGAGTTGAGGATGGAGATGAACCCTCTATATCCTGCTTTATCACAGATATATCCGATCGTAAAAATCAGGAGTTTAAGCTTTTGAAAGCAAACCGGGATGTGAAAAGGCAGGCTGATTTCCTGACACAGCTCTATAATACCATTCCCAGCGGAATCATTCAGCTCAGTACAGAGCCTAGCCATAAAATATATTATGCAAACCGCTGTGCATGGGAAATCTATGGATATAATGAAGAGGATTTCCTACGGAACAAAAGGGATACTTTTGATTTGATATTAAAAGAAGAAAATCAGCATTACCGGATTATATTTGACGGCTTAAAGTGCACCGGTGACAAAGCGTCTTATGAGAGAGAAGGAATCCGCAAAGATGGGACCAGGTATTGGATCAGTGTATATATGGAGCGGCTTATCAATGCCAACGGCGTTGAGGTGATTCAGGCGGTGTTGAATGATATTACCGAGAACAAGCAGCTTTCCAGGGAGCGGGAACAGGGACAGCTGCTGGAAAACCAGATCTTGAGAGCTGCCATTTTTACCGCATATCCATTAATCATGAAAATCAACTTGACCCAAAATACATATGACTGTCTGACTACAGGGCACTTTATTATGCAGCATGATGCCCAGGGAGCTTATAATGAGATGGTAGATAAAGTGCATACTCTGATCTATCCGTCCTACCGGGAAGAGTACAGGCGGACATTTGAGAGAGCGGGCATGCTGAAGAGATTTGAAAGCGGGAGCCATGACATTTATTCGGAATTAAGGCAGATGGGAGATGACGGAAAGTATCATTGGATTGCAACCCATGTCATATTTGTGGACAATCCATACGATGACGACATCCTTGCAATCATGCTTTTCCGGGTTCTGGATGAACAAAGGGCAGAGAAGGCACGCCAGGAGCAGCTCTTGCGGGATACGCTGGCGGCTGCGGAGTCAGCCAATAATGCCAAGTCTGATTTCTTATCCAGGATGAGCCATGATATCCGCACGCCAATGAACGCAATTATAGGAATGAGTACAATTGGGCAGTTAAAAATAGATGATAAAGGCAGAATGCTGGATTGCTTTCAGAAAATTGATGCATCATCCCGATATCTGCTTGCCCTGATCAATGATATTTTAGATATGTCCAAGATCGAACGGGGAAAAATGGTCCTTGCCAACTCGCGGTTTGATTTCACCGAATTTATAAAGAATTTAACCGAAGTTATTTATCCCCAGTCAGTAATGCGCGGGATTGATTTTGAAGTTCACCATGTAGAACCGCTGGAGCATTTCTATATAGGGGATTCCCTTCGACTGAACCAGATACTTATGAATCTGATTTCCAATGCACTTAAGTTCACCCGTTCGGGAGGGAATATTCTCCTGGGTGTACAGGAAGTCAGACGATCTGAAGGATCGGCTGTTCTGGAATTTACCGTTTCAGATACCGGTGTGGGCATGTCAGATGACTTTATGAAAAAATTATATCAGCCATTTGAGCAGGAAAATACCGATATGGCAAGAAACCAAACGGGAAGCGGGCTGGGTCTGTCCATTGTGCAGAATCTGGTACAGCTGATGAGAGGCAGCATTCAGGTGGAAAGTACTTTAGGAAAAGGAACTTCCTTTAAAGTGGAAATCCCCCTTGGTGTTACAGATGACGATGCTCATGAGGATAGTAACCGCAAATCAAAAGAACTTTTAAAAGGGATTAGTGTCCTGATCGTAGATGATGACAGTATAGTAGGGGAACAGGCGTCCATGATTCTTTCCAATATCGGGGCCAGGTCAGTCTGGGTTGATTCCGGGCAGCGGGCAGTTGAAGAAGTGGAGACGGCGCTTACAAATGAATGTCTGTTTGACATCGCGTTAATTGACTGGAAGATGCCGGATATGGATGGTGTGGCGACCACCAGAAAAATACGTGAGTTGACCGGGCAAAATACGATGATTATCATTATCTCTGCATATGACTGGAGTACGATAGAGACGGAAGCAAAAGCGGCAGGTGCTGATTATTTTATACCGAAACCGTTATTTAAGTCCACACTGTATGATACTCTGTTACAGCTTCAGATTACCCATAAGGAGCCGGAAGTAAAAAAAGGTTATCACCTGAACGGACAGCATGTTCTTCTCGTAGAGGACAATGCACTTAACATGGAAATAGCAAAGTCTCTGCTGGAACTGCATAAGATCGTGGTAGACACAGCAGAGAATGGGGCAGAGGCACTGGAAAAGTTTCAGAGTATGCCGGAAAATTATTATCTGGCTGTTCTCATGGATATTCGTATGCCCGTGATGAATGGGCTGGATGCAGCCAGAGCCATCAGAAGCGTGCAAAAGAAAGATGCAGGGACCATTCCCATAATAGCAATGTCCGCAAATGCATTTGATGAGGATAAAGCCCTGGCTTTTGAAGCGGGAATGAACGGGTATCTGGTAAAACCGGTAGATGTTGATAAATTATTCCATACCCTGGAGAAATATTTATAGAGCAACAGAATAACAGGCAGCGGAAGTATGGGGATATTGTTCATTCAATATCTCCATTTTATTGCATAAAAATAAAAAAGTACTTTACGTGATGGAGTAATTGTGTTATGATTACTTCATCAGATAAAGTAATTACTCTACGTGATGAAGAACAGGGGGCGGGGATTTGATCAGCAGCGATGTTTTAAGGGGTTATAATGACTCAATTCTTCTAAGTATCCTGTCAAAGGGGGATTCCTATGGGTATGAAATTTCCAAGGAAATCAAGCGGATCTCAGATGAAAAATACGTAATGAAGGAAACAACACTCTATTCCGCTTTTAACCGTTTGGAGAAGAATGGATATATTGAATCCTATTTTGGAGATGAGACCTACGGAAAAAGAAGGACTTATTTTAGAATTACAGATACCGGAAAGAAATACCTCAGTGAAAAGTGCGAAGAATGGAAATTGACAAAGGAAGTAATTAATAAATTTTTAAAGGAGATGAGCTGATGGATACGATTAGAACATATGTGGATACCATGTTTCGGGGACTTATGATGTCCAGGGAGATGGAACAGCTGAAGGAAGAAATTCTGTGTAATATGGAAGAGAAATACCAGGAATTAAAAAGGGATGGTAAGACCGAAAATGAAGCGGTAGGTATTGTAATCTCTGAATTTGGCAATATTGATGAGCTGATAAAAGAATTTGGAATTGATCCGCAGAGTGCTGCCAGCCGCAGCGATTATAACCAGATGACCAGTGCAGAAGTAGACGAATATCTGAAAAAGAGTAAGAAAAGTGCAAAGCTGGTGGCGGTGGGAGTGGATATCATTCTGCTTGGAGTGGCATACATGGTGCTTATGTTCGGGCTTTTGGATGACCGTGGGATGAACGAAAATCTGTTGGTCAGCATCACACTGTTTCCACTGCTTTTCGTAATCATTATTTCGGTAGGATTATTTATATATTCCGGTTTTTCACTGGAAAAATATAAAAATATTGAAAAAGGTGAATTCCAGATATCATATGAAACAAAGGCATTTCTGGAAAGCTTAATCGAACAGGAAAGACCGGCAATGATTATTTCTGTAATTGTTGGCGTAGGCCTGTGTATTGCATCACCGGTTCCGGTCATATTGGGCAGATTTATGAATGACAAGGCATCTGTTGCAGGAGTCAGTCTTTTACTGATTATGATTGCAGCGGCGGTATACCTGTTTATTGTATTTGGAACAAGGTCTGAATGCTGCAAACGTCTTCTGAAAATTGAAGAATTTGCCGTAGAAGAGCAGCGGAAAAACAAAGTAATCGGAGCTGTGGCAGCAGTTGTATTTCCTATTGCAGCTTTGATTTTTCTCATTTGGGGAATTGGATTTGGAGGATGGAAAATATGCTGGCTTGTCTTTCCGGCAGCCGGTATCTTGTTCGGAATCTTTGCATCGGCTTATTCCAGCCTTAAAGGAAATGCTTAAGCAGAGCATCAGAATAGCACCGGAATTGCATAGAGCAGCATCGGAATAGCATCAGAACAGCATCCGCAAAGGAGTTTGAAAAGCAGTCTTATATGGGGTTAAAACCCTGATATAAGGCTGCATTTTGATTGTAAGCTTGCAACAACGGAGTTTCTATGTTAAGATGTAACAACAATCAGATACCCCAGCCGTAATCGTTTGGAGATCTGATCCTCGCAGCCGCAGCCGGATGGATTTGCAAGAGTGCTAATACGGAACGCTGCCAGCGGAAATAAGTGAATGAGGTATACAAATGAGTAACGTGGTTTTAATCGGAATGCCGGGCGTAGGCAAAAGTACTGTCGGGGTAATTCTGGCTAAAGTGCTGGGATATCATTTCGTAGATGCAGATATATTGATTCAGGAGCAGGAAGACAGACTGCTTCGGGAAATTATTGAAGAAGACGGTGTAGATGGGTTTATTGAGATTGAAAACAGGGTGAACAGCCGGATTCAGGAAGAAAATGCCGTAATCGCTACCGGAGGCAGCGTGGTATACGGAAAAGAGGCAATGGAGAACTTAAGCCGCATTGGAACTGTAATTTATTTACAATTAGATTACGAACTTTTGTCAGAGCGTCTGGGAGATTTGAAAGGACGCGGTGTAGTTCTGAGAGAGGGGCAGACCCTTTTGAATCTGTTTGATGAGCGGACGCCGCTTTATGATAAATATGCAGATATTGTTGTCAATGAAGCCGGATTAACGGTGGAAGAGACACTGGATGCAGTTGTGGAAGGTTTGAAAAAACTGGGAATTGCACCTGGAGACAGATCGAAGCGCAGAAAAAAATAGACAAATAGAATTACATAATTTTGTAACATTTTGCCATATTTTAGGGGTAATAGTGCACAGGAAATGCTTTTTGATTGTATTTTTTTTGAAAGATATATGGAAAAAATTACTTAAATTTTAATTTTTGTTTACAAAAGTAAAGAATGTGATATAATATAGTTTAGATATTTTAAAGGGGTAACAGTGAGACAAAATTCGAGGGGTCGTTTTTGTCTGTAGATTTGAAGAGAGTATAAATAAGTATAGAGGTGTCCTATGGAACAATATATTATTAAAGGCGGTAACCCACTGGTAGGTGATGTTGAAATCGGTGGGGCTAAGAATGCAGCGCTTGGAATCCTTGCGGCCGCAATTATGACAGATGAGACCATACTAGTAGAAAATTTACCAGATGTACAGGACGTGAATGTACTGTTAGAAGCTATCAGTGTAATTGGCGCCAAGGTGGAACGAGTAAGCAGGAGCGCAGTTTTAATTAATGGCTCCATGATTGGCAGTGTCAGCGTGGATTATGAGTTCATAAAGAAGATAAGAGCCTCTTACTATTTATTAGGAGCGTTATTAGGAAAATACAAGAAGGCAGAAGTACCTCTGCCGGGCGGATGCAATATTGGCAGCAGGCCGATTGATTTGCATTTGAAAGGTTTTAAGGCATTAGGAGCAAAGGTGAGTATTCAGCATGGTGCAATTGTTGCCCAGGCGGACAGACTCGTTGGTAAGCATATATTTTTAGATACTGTTTCCGTTGGTGCTACAATTAATATTATGATGGCGGCTACCATGGCGGAAGGATATACCATTATTGAAAATTCAGCGAGAGAACCTCATGTAGTTGACGTGGCAAACTTCCTGAACAGTATGGGAGCAAATATCAAAGGCGCAGGTACCGATGTAATCCGTATCCGCGGTGTTGAGAAGCTTCATAAAACAGAATATTCCATAATTCCGGATCAGATAGAAGCAGGGACCTTTATGTTTGCAGCAGCAGCAACGAAGGGTGATGTTATGGTGAGAAATGTGATTCCAAAGCATTTAGAAGCCACAACAGCAAAATTAATTGAAATTGGCTGTGAAGTAGAAGAATTTGATGATGCGGTGCGCGTTGTCGCGTCAAAACAGTTACGCAATACCAATGTTAAGACATTACCATATCCCGGATATCCTACGGATATGCAGCCCCAGATCGGAGTTACCCTGGCACTGGCAACAGGAACCAGTATTGTAACAGAGAGCATCTTTGAGAATCGTTTTAAGTATGTGGATGAGCTTGCGAGAATGGGAGCAACAGTTAAGGTTGAAGGCAACACGGCAGTTATCTACGGAGTGGACAAACTGACCGGTGCACAGGTGAGCGCACCGGATTTGAGAGCTGGGGCAGCCCTTGTAATTGCAGGACTTGCAGCAGAAGGAATTACGATTGTAGATGATATCGTTTATATTCAGCGTGGCTATGAGAGTTTTGAAGATAAACTCCGTGGACTTGGAGCTGAAATAGAGAAGGTTTCCAGCGAAAAGGAAATTCAGAAATTTAAATTGAGAATTGGTTGAAACACCATATAGCAGTCAGGGACGGAGGATTTTTATAAATCCTTTGTCCTTTCTTTGTTTATTTTCAGGGAAAATGAGCCAAAAGGTTGTACACAAAGAATTATTTCTTTGGATTTTATAAAATATGGGAGGAATTCATGATGGAACAGGAGAAAATATTTCGTTTTGCAATTATGGGAGCAGGAGGGATTGCTGAAAAGTTTTGTGATGCAGTTAACCGGATTTCGAATATGGAAGTTGTGGCGGTAGCCAGTAAAAGTCTGGACCGGGCAGAGCAGTTTGCCAAGAAGAATCATGTGGCACAGGCATATGACAGTTACGAACAGATGTTAAAGGAAGCTGACCCGGATGGAGTCTATATTGCGACAACGCCTAATTATCATTTTGAACTTACTATGCTCTGCCTGGATTATAAAAAACCAGTGCTTTGTGAGAAGGCAATGCTGGTAAATGCAGAAGAGGCAGGAAAAGTTTTCAAAAGATCCAAAGAGCTGGGGGTATTTGTTATGGAGGGCATGTGGTCCAGATTTCTGCCCCATAACATAATTGCAAAAAAATGGCTGGAAGAAGGAAAAATTGGCAATGTGGAACTGGCGGAAATTAACATTGGATTCCCGGCTGGCAATGATCCCAAGAACCGCTTTAATAACCCGGAACTGGCTGGTGGTGCGGCAACGGACGTGACGGTCTATTGTTTTGAGCTGATGACCTATTTTCTGGATCGTCCCATTCGGGATATGCATACATATATGATTCGGTCTGAGACAGGAGTGGATAAGACGGAACAGATATCCATTTTATACGACAACTGTATTGCGAATATGCATGCAAGCATAGCAGCCAGACTTAACGATGATGCGGTATTTTATGGAACGGAGGGCAAAATCGTGATTCCACTGGTACATTACGGCCAGGAATGCATCCTTTACCGTGACCAGGAGGAACCGGTGCACTTTCAGGATCAGACGGAAAACGGATTTGTCTTTGAAATACAGGAGATGGTTGACTGCGTGAGACGGGGTGAGGTGCAGAGCAAGACAGCTCCTCATGAAATGACAATTCGCTGCGCTGAAATGTTTGACCAGCTAATGGGCAGAAAAGAATAATGCCCTATTTTCTGAATTTATAAGTTTATATTGTTAAAAATGTAATTCTTCTTTATAAATATCGTGTAATATAGTATGATATTAACTGATACTGTTCATAATCAGAGTAAAGGAGAAAACGAACATGAAAAATAAAAACATGAAGTATATCATTGCCGGAGTTGTAGTGCTCGTTGTAATCGCAGTAATTGCGGTGGTAGTGGTGACAGGAAAAAAGAAAAATAATTCTGAAGATAAAGTGAGTAAAACGGAACAGACGTCAGAGACACAGACGGAACAAAAAACAGAAAGTACCACAAGTCCTACGGAAGAAAAAACAGAGGGATCATCTGAAAATTCCGAGGAAAATGTAATTACAGCCATGTATCTTACCTATGGCGAGGATAACTTTATTTTTATTGATACAAAAAATGGAACACTCTTTACAGCACCGATTCCTGAAGGGGGACTGGTGGACAAAGAAGGTAAACAGCTTGAGCAGAAAGATCTGGCAAGAGGAAATATCCTGAAGATTTATGGCAATGGAATTATGCTGCAGTCTTATCCTGGACAATATCCGGGTGTAACGAAAATGGTACTTGACCAGACTGGAAAACCGGAAGATGCGGACCAGTATAACGAATTGATTGATCAGATATACCAGGAGCCTGATCCTGCGGAACCGCCATACCTTTCAGCGGAGTACAGCCAGCCGGAAGCAATCGTATCTGCGGCAATTACCAGAGGCGGCTATGAATGGAGCTATGAAAAAGAAGACGGTACCACAGACACAGCCAAGACCGACATTTCGCCTGTTCTGGGCTGGAAGGAAATCAACGACCTTACCTTAAATGAACCTACTGACGTGAAGCTGTCCTTTACAAAAGAACCAGTCAGCGTAGAAGTGATTCGGTGGACTGAGGACGTACAGAAGCAGTATAGCGAAGGCAGTGACGTACCGGAAGGCGAAAAGGTTGAATTAAAAGAGAAGGACGGCGAACTCTATATCCCTTCAGCAGAAGCGGGTTATACCTACCAGGTTACCGCCAAATGGGACAATGGTACGGTAGAATATGGTTTTGTAACAAAGAGTAAAAACTAATTCATGCAGTTTTAGAAATGATTTAAGGGGACAGATAAAAGCTGAAAGGATAAGAGACAATGGAATTTTTGGAAAGCACATTAGTGTCTATCGTAAACCTGGCGGTGCTGCTCTTTGAGTATATTGGGGTGGGTGTGATTGCATTTACCGGTATCGAGGGTATTATCAATTATATCAGGAGAAAACCGGAGACCCGCCTTAGGTTGGCAAAAGGGCTGGCGATGGGATTAGAATTTAAGCTGGGCAGTGAAATTCTCAGAACGGTAGTGGTTCGCCAGATTTCAGAAATTGTGCTGGTAGCAGGAATCATTGCGCTCAGGGCGATCCTGACATTCTTGATTCACTGGGAAATTAAAAATGAAGAAAAGGAATATGATCTTCACATCAGTAAGAAAGAAGAAAGCTGATATAATCCAGCATTTATGCGGTCTGAGAGGCATGTAAAAGAACTTTTACAATGGTTTTCGTGCCAATGTTAAAAGGATTTGATAGAAATATTTCACTTGATCATTTAATATCTGCATCAGGAGGCAAAACGAAGCGGAGCGTTTCGTTACCTGCATCCAAAATAGAGAAGGAGATGTGGATAGGATGAAAAATGAAATGGCAGGCAACAAAATGGTATTCTGGGGGAAGGGTATGATTGCAGGTATGGTACTGATGCCCCTGTCTATAGGTCCCGCAGTCAGATTCTTAGGTACCAAAGGATTATTAGTTACGTTTCTGTTCGGAATGGTCATGCTTGTGTCAGCTGTTCAGGCAGAGAGGCTGAAAAAGAAAAACAATGTTCATACTTACTCAGAGATTCTGGCTTATATGGAAAACAGTGAGAGTGAGGTCTAAAGAAATTAGTATAATTTGCAAAAGGCATGGAGCGAATCCATGCCTTTTGTTTCTGAAAAGCTTTATACAGAGCCCTCAGAGGCTCTTTTCTTTTACGAAAACGGTAATCTGTATAACATAATTGTCCGGACCGTTAACGGTAAGTTCATCCAGCAGATAATCTTCAAAAAAGAGGTCATCTAATTCAAGTGCATGCTCTCTGGCATAAGCGAGCATCCGCTGGTATGTTTCACCGATCTGTTCCCAACTGCCCTGATGATAACCGTATAAATATCTTCCGCCTGGCTTCAGAGTATAAGAAACACCTTTTGGCGGTGTATCCAGGAGCAGGTAAATATGGCGGTAATCGTTGTATATTTCCTGGTGGATCTTGGTTCCATACTGCAGAAAACCAATGCCATAAGGACTCTTAATCCCCAGCTTTTCGCCCAGATTAACCAGTTCTCCAATCTTTTTCGCCAGTTCTTTGTCATTGGAAGAGGAAGTATGGGTAAGGATATAGTACTGGGGTTCCATTTTGGATAACTCGATCCTGGAGAAATCTTTTTGAAGAGCTGTTTGGATAAAATCTGATTTAAACTGCAGCCATTTCTTGGTCTTTTTAAGCTTTGCCAGCTTCCGGTCAATTATTTTTTCCTCTTCTTCCAGAAGTGTGATCAGTGCCCGGGGACTTTTATGGTCCAAGTAGTTTTTGATGTCGGACAGAGGCATATCCAGTTCCTTTAGAGTCCAGATGACATCAAACACATCCAGCTGGGAAATGGAGTAATACCGGTATTCGTTGTCCAGTTTTATTTCAGGTGAAAAAAGACCAATTTTATCATAATGAAATAAAGTATGCTTTGTGACGCCTGCAAGTTTTGCAAATTCTCCTGTTGTGAGATATAGATCTTTGTTTATCATAGGATTTTCCTTTTTGAGAGTGATATTTATCTGGTATTCGTGTTTATCTAAAAAAATCTTGACTATAGGGTTACCCTATACCTTATGATAGTAAAGAAAGTGTTAAAATGCAATAAAAAGAGGTGTTATATTATGAAAAATTCGATTACGAAAGATTTTAATTTTGTTTCTCTGCTCCGATTTGCACTGCCTACTATGGTAATGATGGTTTTTATGTCCCTGTATACGATTGTAGATGGTGTCTTTATATCCAGGCTTCTTGGAAGTGATGCTCTTTCAGCAACTAACATTGTTTATCCTGCTGTGAATATTCTCATAGCGGTCGGCGTTATGCTGGCTACCGGAGGCAGTGCAATTATAGCCAGAAAAATGGGGGAGAAGAAACCGGAGGAAGCCAGACAGAATTTCACTTTAATTATAGTGTCCGGGCTGATCTTCGGCATTCTGTCCTTAGTGGCGGGGAACCTTTTTATAGAGCCGCTGGTGAAAATGCTGGGAGCTACGGATAAAATAATGGGAAACAGTATTTCTTACCTGCAGATGCTTCTTGTATTCGCACCGGCATGTGTACTTCAACTGTTGTTCCAGTCTTTTTTTGTGACTGCGGGCAAGCCCATGATTGGACTGGGTCTGACATTGCTTGGAGGATTTGCCAATGCAGTACTGGATTATGTTTTTATGGGACCGCTGCAGATGGGAATCGGCGGAGCCGCACTGGCGACGGGAATGGGTCAGGCAATCCCTGCTGTGGCAGGTCTTATTTATTTTTGGAAAATAAGAAGAGAATTATTCTTTGTAAAGCCCAAAATGGATTTCTCCGTATTAAAAGAGAGTTGTCTGAATGGCTCCTCGGAGATGGTTACGAATCTGTCTACGGCAATTGTTACCTTTTTGTTTAATGTTATTATGCTGCGGTTTCTGGGGGAAAATGGTGTAGCTGCAATTACCATAGTCCTATACGGACAATTCTTGTTTAATGCATTATATCTGGGCTTTACCATTGGAGTTGCTCCGGTGTTCAGCTTCAACTATGGAAGCGGAAATGTGGCTTTATTACAGCGGATATATAAAATCTGTACCCGCTTTGTGGCGGTGTCCGCTGTTGTAATTACCATAATAGCGCTGGCGGGTGCGCCTGTAATTGTAGAAATATTTACACCACGTACATCAGCGACTTATGAAATAGCCAGGAGAGGATTCTTTCTGTTTTCCTTTAACTACCTGTTTGCAGGAATAAATATTTTTGCATCCGGTATGTTTACTGCATTTTCCAACGGTAAAATATCAGCAGCAATTTCCTTTATGCGTACATTTGGATTTATCGTGGGCTGTATTTTGATTCTGCCTTATATCATAGGTGTGGACGGGGTATGGATGGCAGTACCTTTAGCCGAGTGCTTTACGGTATTTATTTCCTGCTTCTTCTTTCGCAGAAAGAGGGAAGTATACCGTTATGCGGTATAAAAAAAGTTATCAGGAGTGATTCTGATAACTTTTTTTTGCAGTATTATTTAATTACTATATCATTATTCAATTACTATATCATTATTCAATTACTATATCATTAATTAATTACGATATCATTATTCAATTTCGTTATCATTAATCATATTTGATAACATCATTCTAGAGTATCATTCAGCTAAGATTTCATTAGCATATTTTTACAGCTGTTTTTACAAATACGGCACACCGGGAATCTCCGGATAACTACCCATGGAAATCAATAGTTCAAGACCAACCTGTCTTGCAGTGAGAACCGCTTCTTTTACAGCGCTGGCATTGCCGGATACAGCCAGGATTACTTCATTGGAATGGCTGGTACCTTTATTGGGAGTCATATATTCAATAATGCTTACACCAGCTGCTTTCATCGCCTGATCGGCCATTACAAGTCCGATAGCTGCCGGAGAACCGCATAAAAATCCAAATGCCTGCCCAACAGGAGCATGAAATGCTTTATTCAATACCTGTCCGGCGCTTGCGGAAAAGGCAAATTCTAAGTGCCCCGCTTCACTGATATAGAGTTCGCCTGCGTATTTATTCGTCAGTTCCAGGGCGATGGAAACTGCCTGTCGGACATCGGAGACACTGTTTCCGCCCAGCACTATATAGTTTCCATGTCCGCCCCAGCCTTTGGTATCTCTGGGAAGTTCAATAGATAATACCTCTGTATTTGTGGCTTTCACAGCTTCGTCCACAGCGGTAAGCTGCCCGGCTGCCCCGGTACGGGAACTGAAAACACCTATGGTGTGGTAAGCTTTACCAACATTCATTTGTTCCAAAAGGGCTTCATCGATTCCGGCTATTACCAGACCGATTGTGTCCAGTACGGCGGTTCCGATAAACTCTGTTCTTGTGCAGTTCATGCTGATTGATCTTACATCCATAGTATCCTGATCTCCTCTTTTACAATACATTTATATTTTCAGTATAAAGAAAAAACAACAAAAAGTCAACGAAAACAAAAGTCTTTGTGTACAGTACGATTTTAATAGTAATGAAACACCAATCTTTCATAAATTTAAAAGCAGTAACCACTTTACAAGAAAGTGGATTACTGCTATAATACAGATAACAGGTAACATAAGTAAAACTTATGTTTGCCCTCAGTTTGGAATGATTATCCTAACCTTTGGTGTTGGTGGAGGATAATCATTTTTTATTGCCCAGTTTTATCAACTGAACAATAAGAGTGATTAATGCTACAACAAACGTTCCAAATAATAACATTAAAGTCAATGCTTCGGATATTGTCATCAGGCTCACTCCCCTTTCCTATTTGTTATAGTATGGAAGTTCACCTCCTCTTATGTATAATGTAAGAGGGCAAACACTCGTAATTATCCTACGAATCTGTTATCAATTTATATCTTATCATATTGAATAAAAAGTGTCTATAATAAAATTAATATTTATTATATTATAAATAAATACTCATATTATATGTGCAAAATACTATCTTTTGGATTATTAAAAATCGCAGCGGCTACTGATCACTTTACAATGTTATTTTGAATACAATAATAATATTGGAATTCGAAACTTAATGAAATTTAATGACATTGGAGGCGTGAATCGGACTGAACAGCAACAATTTTTATCAATATCATAAATTCCAAAAAAAAGTACTTGACGAATAAGCAAATAAGCGTTATCGTAATAGCGTAACAAAATTAAATATTATATTTTCTCTTATTCAGAGTGGTGGAGATACAAAGGATCTGTGAAACCACGGCAACCCCGTCAGAGGAAGGTGCCAACCTGAGCGAGTTATTCGAACAATAAGAGGATTTACTTATCATAATAGATAGGGGGTCCGCTTAATGCGGATCTTTTTTAGTTTCATAGCAGGCGTTATTCTGGGAATTGGGACAGGTTCCGGGAAAGAAAAGCCTGCAAGATATGTTAAATCGATCTCGTGAGAAAATATATACCGTTCTTATCAAAGGAGGACATTATGGAAAAATTATTATTTACTTCTGAATCAGTAACAGAAGGACATCCGGACAAAATGTGTGACCAGATCTCTGATGCGATCTTAGATGCACTGTTAGAACAGGATCCAATGAGCCGTGTGGCATGCGAGACTGCTACTACCACAGGTATGGTTCTGGTTATGGGAGAGATCTCCACCAATGCTTATGTAGATATCCAGAAAATTGTGCGGGATACAGTAAGAAATATTGGATATACACGTGGAAAATATGGATTTGATGCAGAGACCTGCGGCGTTATTACTGCGATTGACGAGCAGTCATCCGATATTGCAATGGGAGTTGACAAAGCTCTGGAAGCAAAAGAAAATACCATGACCGATGATGAAATTGAAGCAATCGGTGCAGGCGATCAGGGAATGATGTTTGGATATGCGGTAAATGAAACGGAAGAATTAATGCCCTATCCAATTTCTCTTGCACACAAATTAGCTTTACAGCTTACCAAAGTACGCAAAGATGGTACACTTTCCTATCTAAGGCCTGATGGAAAGACCCAGGTCAGCGTGGAATATGATGAAAATGGCAAACCATCCAGACTGGATGCCGTTGTACTTTCCACACAGCATGATCCGGATATCACCCAGGAACAGATTCATGAAGATATTAAGAAGTATGTATTTGATGTAATTCTGCCGGCTGAAATGGTAGATGGCAATACAAAGTTCTTTATCAATCCTACCGGACGTTTTGTAATCGGGGGACCTCACGGAGACAGCGGCCTTACCGGACGTAAGATTATCGTTGACACTTACGGCGGATATGCAAGACATGGCGGCGGTGCTTTTTCCGGGAAAGACTGTACCAAGGTAGACCGTTCAGCAGCATATGCTGCACGTTATGTGGCAAAGAATATCGTGGCTGCGGGACTTGCTGACAAATGTGAGATTCAGTTATCTTACGCAATCGGAGTTGCAAAACCTACCTCCGTTATGATTGATACTTTCGGTACAGGTAAGTTATCAGATGAGAAGCTTACGGAGATTGTAAGAGAGAATTTTGACCTCCGCCCGGCGGGAATTATTAAGATGCTGGATCTTCGCCGCCCAATTTACAAGCAGACTGCAGCTTATGGACATTTTGGCAGAAATGATCTGGATCTTCCCTGGGAGAAGCTGGATAAAGTCGAAATTCTTAAGAAGTACTTGTAAATTTATGAAAAATTTATAAAAGTCCTTGTTTGTTTAGATGTAAATATGGCTCCTTTATGCTATACTGAAAAGAGAACGGTATAACATAAAGGAGTTTTTGCTATGAAATTAAAAACGAGGCTTATCATAGCCTTTTTTGTAATTATATGTGTCCCGCTTCTGTTAACAGGCGTAGCACTGTTGGGTTTCAGCCAGTATCAGTTAAAATCCATTGAGGATAAATATGGAATTGACAATGTCTCCTATGATGCATTTTCTAATTCGGTACAGATGCTGAGTATCACCACGAAGCGTATTTTTGAAGAGATGAAGAAGGAGGCTGACAAAGATCCGGATCAGTTTCTGGATGTGGATTATCTGTGTACAATCAATGATAAATTGCAGGACAAGAATTCTTATCTCATTGTGCGCAAAGGAAGTTCCCAGTACTATTCCGGGACCTCTGAGAACAATGCACAGCTTTTTAAAGAGCTGCCCGGGCCCAATACCTATGCAACATCGGCAGACAGCGGAACGTATATCGGAAAAGATGTAAGGGCATTTGTAAAACAGATTGATGTTACCTTTTCAGATTCCACAACAGGAAGTATTTTTATCATAACCAGCATGGATATTATGCTGCCGCAGATGAAGTCCCTGCTGCGTGATATGTTTATTACCATCGTTGTGATTCTGATTTTAACGGCAGGCCTTTTAAGTACCTGGATTTATTCCGGGATCAGCACACCTCTAAGGAAACTTCGGGCGGCTACTCAGAATATAAAAGAAGGAAACCTGGACTTTACCCTTGCAGCGGAAGGGGAAGATGAAATCAGCGAGCTGTGCCAGGACTTCGAAGAGATGAGAAAGCGGCTGAAAGAATCCGCGGAAGAAAAAGTAGAGTATGACAGGGAGAACAAGGAACTGATCAGCAATATCTCCCATGACCTGAAGACTCCTATCACAGCGGTAAAAGGCTATGTGGAAGGAATCATGGATGGTGTGGCGGACACGCCCGAGAAGATGAATAAATATATCCGAACGATCTATAATAAGGCTAATGATATGGACAGACTGATTAACGAATTGACCTTTTATTCGAAGATCGATACGAACCGTATTCCATATACGTTCAGTAAAATTAATGTTTCCAGTTATTTTGATGATTGTTTTGAAGAGGTTGGGCTGGATCTGGAATCCAAGAATATTGAGTTTTCTTATTTTAACTACGCGGATGAGGAAACCTGGATTATTGCAGATGCAGAACAGCTGAAGCGTGTAATTAATAATATTATAGGCAATTCGGTAAAATATCTGGATAAGCCAAAGGGATATATCAATATCCGGGTAAAAGACGTGGGCGACTTCATTCAGGTGGAAATTGAGGACAATGGAAAAGGCATTGCACCAAAAGATCTGCCCCTTGTCTTTGACCGGTTCTACCGTACAGATGCATCCAGAAATTCTGCCCAGGGCGGAAGCGGAATCGGACTGTCCATAGTCAAGAAGATCATAGAAGATCACGGCGGTAAAATTTGGGCAAGCAGTAAAATGGGAACAGGCACAGTTATGTACTTTGTGCTTAGAAAATATCAGGAGGTACCTGTCAATGAGTAAGATTTTAATTATTGAGGATGAGGAAAGTATCGCAGATCTGGAGAAAGATTATCTGGAGCTAAGTGGTTTTGAGGTAGAGATTGAAAATCGCGGCGATATTGGACTTAAGAGAGCATTAGAAGAAGAATTTGATTTATTTATCCTGGATCTGATGCTGCCGGGAGTAGATGGTTTTGAGATATGCAAATCCATTCGTGACAAGAAGAACACACCGATTCTTATGGTTTCTGCGAAAAAGGATGATATCGATAAAATCCGCGGACTTGGTCTGGGAGCAGATGACTATATGACAAAGCCTTTCAGCCCCAGTGAACTGGTAGCAAGAGTCAAGGCACATATGGCACGTTACGACAGACTGATCAGCAGTAATGTACAGACAAATGATATTGTAGAGATTCGCGGAATTAAGATAGACAAGACCGCCAGAAGAGTCTGGATAAACGGAGAAGAGAAAACCTTTACCACAAAAGAATTTGATTTATTAACGTTCCTTGCGGAACATCCGAACCATGTATTTACCAAAGAAGAATTATTTAGTGAAATATGGGATATGGAATCAATCGGTGATATAGCAACTGTAACTGTGCATATTAAGAAGATTCGAGAGAAGATAGAGTTCAATACGGCGAAACCTCAGTATATAGAGACAATTTGGGGTGTAGGGTACCGGTTTAAGATATAGGAAGTAAAAAGTATGATTTAGATCTTGCGATACAAGTAAGCAATAATATAATGATTGAGATAGAAAGAGCTGTCAAATATAAATACCATTCCTAATAGAGAAATGATATCTATATTTGGCGGCTCTATTTTTTTCTTTTAAAGTAAATCAATTCGGCTATCCGCATAAGGAAATCCGAGTATTCTTTGATGCAGCCCGCTACACCAGCAGAATAGTTCGAATTCCCCGAAACATTTTCATTTCCCCCATTGACAAATTCAAATAAGTATGCTTTAATACACATATAGTTAATTAGTCAAGCAACTAACCAACAAACAAGAGGTGGTTTTCATGAAATTAAATTTTGAGGACGAAAAACCTATTTTCATGCAGATAGCGGAGGGTGTTGAAGATGCGATTCTGACAGAGGCTTTTCAGGAGGAGGGGCAGATTCCCTCGATTACGGAATTTTCTGTAACTTATAAGATCAATCCGGCAACGGCCCTGAAGGGCATTAACATGCTGGTTGAGGAAGGCATTGTTTATAAAAAGAGAGGTGTAGGTATGTTTGTAGCAGTTGGAGCGGTTGAGAAGCTGAGACAAAAGAGGAAGGATCAGTTCTTTGAACACTATATCAGCGGGATGATTGAGGAAGCAAAGAGATTGAATATTTCAGATGAAGAATTATTAGGGATGATCGAAAGGGGATATAAGAAATGACTGGGATAGAGGTTGTAAATATCAGTAAAAGATTTAAGGATACCGTGGCACTGGATCATGTGAATCTCTTTTTTGAGGAAGAGAAGATTTATGGGCTTCTTGGAAGAAATGGTGCGGGAAAGTCTACACTGCTTAATGTGATCAGCAACCGTATTTTTCCGGATGAAGGAAAAGTCCTGATGAATGGAATGCCGGTGCGGGAAAATGATCAGGCATTGGAACAGATTTATCTGATGAGTGAAAAAACATTGTATCCTGAATCTATGAGAATTAAAGAAATTTTTAAGTGGAGTAAAGAATTCTATAAAAACTTTGATATTGATTTTGCTATGAATATGGCAGAGCAGTTTCGGCTGGATGTGAAAAAGAAGGTGAAAGGATTATCCACTGGTTATACTTCTATATTTAAGAATGTGATTGCACTGTCGGTAAATGTACCCTATGTGTTCCTGGATGAACCTGTTCTGGGTCTGGATGCAAACCACAGGGAGTTGTTTTACCGGATTCTGATTGAAAAATACAGTGAAAATCCATTTACTGCAGTGATATCTACCCATTTAATAGAAGAAGTATCCAGCGTGATTGAAGATATCGTAATCATTAAAAACGGTCAGGTAATCCGGTCTGAAACCAGAGAAGACCTGCTTGGCAGGGGCTATACGGTTTCTGGTAACGGTGTACTTGTGGATAAGTATTTAAGAGGGAAAGAAGTAATCGGTTCAGATGTTCTGGGAGGCTTGAAAACAGCGTATGTAATTGGCAGACCGGATCGGGCAAATCTTCCTGATGGATTAGAGATAACGGGATTGGATCTGCAAAAATTATTTATTCAGTTGACAAATTAGGGGGAAAGAATATGAAACTGTGGTCGGTATATAAATATCAGATGAGAGAGTACATGAGCGCCGGAATAGGCTATGCGGCTGTAGTACTGTCGCTGGTTATCTTTTTCAGCGGATTGGTTATATTCGGGCAGGTTAGTGCCGACGGTTCTTTTAACGGTCTGGAATTTGGAACTGTTATATTTGGTTTTGTAATGGGTTGTTCCTGCTTCCAGGAAGGTTTTCTGCTGATGGTGCAAAACGGGGTTTCCAGAAAAACCATTTTTACCAGCAGAATTCTAACTACCATAATCACCAGCATTCTGCTTGCGTTATTAAATATGATTCTTATTCTAATTTGCCAGATCATTGTACATTTCAATGATGCCATCAGATTAGAAACTAATATTCTTCAGGTGATGTACCCGAAAATGCTGGGAGAAATGGCAGCGCTGCCTTTGTTTTTTACAAATATCCTTTATTGGAGTCTGGCGCTCATTCTGGCTACCTTGTGCGGATTTGCCATCAGTTCCCTGCTGTACCATCTGTCCAGAGCAGCAAAGATTATTTTAGGAGTTGGACTCTCTGTATTTGTAGTAATCTTACTTCCAATCATTGATGTGGTGCTGACAAAAGGGGTATTGTATAAGAATATCGCGAACTTTCTGTTGATCATTATGGGGGAAAAGAGCCATAATCCATTTGTTGCTGTGATTACATTTGCGGTGGGAATTGTAATTCTGGGGGTAGTGAACTATGTGCTGATCATCCGTGCACAGGTACAGAAATAGAGGGAGAGAAGAAATGAGAATAAAATCAGTTTTTAAATATCAGTTTCGGGATTACAAAATTTCTTATTTGATGTTTTTTGGGATTTTGCTATTTCTGGAAGCAGCAAATCTAGTAGGAATTAAGCTGAGCGGAGTGGAAGATAAGGGGATTTATTTTCGCAATGAATCCATGGTGGTTTTGGCTGGATTCATTATGGGGGCAAATGCTTTCCGGGAGAATTTTCAGATGCTGATGCAGAATAATGTAAGCCGTAAATTAATAGAGGCGGGAAGAATTCTAAATACTCTTTTAAGCGGAATTATACTTGCGGTTCTCTGCAGGCTGGTTTCTCTGGTTTATGAACTGGCAGCACTGGGAGACAGCCGTATGCAGGCAAGAAGCGTTTTCGGCATTCTTTATCCTTCCTTTTGGGAACAGGCAAATGGGTTGGAAAAGCTGGGAGTAGAACTTCTTTTCTGGGCAGGATTCGTCATTTTATTTACCATGCTGGGATATTTCTTCGGAGCGTTGTATTATAATCTGGGTAAAGTACAAAAGACATTACTCAGCATTGGGATTCCTGTATTTCTGTTGCTTGTCCTGCCGATTCTTGATGTGTATGCTGCCGGGGGAAGAATAGCCAAATTTTTCTTGGGGATGCTAACCCTTTTGCTTGGCGGTACGGCGGGTAACCCGGCATGGTCGTTTTTCAGTACTTTGATTGGGGCAGCGATATTTGGCGGAATAGCCGTGCTGATCGCATTAAGATCCCCGGTACAAAATTAAAAAAGAGGCGCTTTAACCAAAATCGGAACATATCCGTTCATTTGGCTGAAGCGTCTCTTTTTCATTGATAATGGCAGGTATATCCCAAAGCAGCGCGTGCAGAGGACAAAATAGGCAGTGCTGTCAGCAGGGTTTCTAGCCGGATGCAGTTCTAGGTTTATCTTAAAATAATAAAGCCCATAAATGCGGCATAGCCCAATAACATAATCCATCCTTCGATCCGATTCAGAATCTTGCGCTGGAGTGCAAAAGCAAATACAACGATACTGGCTGCGATCAGAATCATGATATCATAAACAGAGAACAGATTGACTGCAACCGGGTGAAGCGCAGAAGATGCGCCTAATACCAGAAGGATATTGAAGATATTAGATCCTACCACATTTCCCAGGGCAATATCATTTTCTCCCTTGCGGGAAGCCACAATGGAAGTTACCAGTTCCGGAAGGGAAGTTCCCAGTGCGACAATGGTCAGACCGATGAGTGTCTGGCTGAGTCCGAAAGACTCGGCTATGGAAACGGCACTGTTCACCACCAGATCACCCCCGATTACAATGGCAGCCAGACCGCCGATAATGCAGATACCGCTTAAGAGGGGAGATAACTGTTTGATGTCTTCCGTAGGATCTGACTGTATTTCATTTCGGCTTTTTAATGCACTTTTTACAGTGAAAATAAGGAAAAGCACGAAGAAAGCAAGTAAGATCCATCCATCTGTCTGGCCTACCTCATGATCCAGTGACAGCAGAAGTAATACAACGGTTATTACAATTGAAAAGGGAAATTCACGTTTAAGAACGGAGAGAGTAATTCCCATTGGCTTGATCACGGCACATACACCTACCACAACCAGCAGGTTGAAAATATTAGACCCGATGACATTGCTCAGCGCCAGCTCGTTTTGGGCTTCCATGGCAGCGGTGATGCTGACGGAAGCTTCCGGCATGCTTGTACCAAACGCAACGACAGTAAGTCCGATGATGACACTGGGGATACGGAGAAGTCTTGCAATATTGGAGCTGCCCTCTACAAAGTAGTCAGCACCTTTTATAAGCAGTACAAATCCTATGATTAGCAGAACGTAAGTTAACATTTTTTTCCTCCTTAAATGACCTGTTGTCATCATACTGAATTACCAGAATTTTGTCAAATAATTTTACTTAAATAGTTTATAATGATCCGGAAGTATTGCCAAGAATATTGATCAATGTTATTATTTCCTATATTAAGCAAAAAACAACTGGAAAAATAAATATGAAAAAAGAGGGAATCCTAATGTTAAATATTATTTTTGAAGACGACCAGATTCTGGTATGTGAAAAACCTTCCGGTGTGGCGGTACAAAGTGCCGGAATTGGCACAATGGATCTGGAAAGCAGGATAAAAAATTATCTGAGTACGCAAAATGAAGGGAAAGGAGAACCTTATCTGGGAATTATCCACAGGCTGGATCAGCCGGTGGGAGGCGTGCTGGTATTTGCAAAAACAGCTTCTGCAGCTGCTTTTTTAAGTAAACAGACCGGAAATGGGGAAATGGATAAACGGTATCAGGCAGTTGTATGTGGAAAACTTCCTGAAAATTCAGGGGTACTTGTGGATTATTTATATAAGGACGGAAAAACCAATACCTCCCGGATTGTGAAAAAAGATCAAAAAGGAGCCAAAAAGGCGGAATTGCATTATACGGTTTTAGATGAAAAGGAAGAACTGTCATTACTGGAAATTCATCTGATTACCGGGCGCCATCATCAGATAAGGGTGCAGATGGCAGGAGCCAAAACGCCATTGTATGGGGATAAGAAATACAATCCCAATGCAGACAGCGGACAAAAAACTACGATAGGGTTATACGCCTGCAAATTAAGCTTTATTCATCCAAAAACAAAAAAGCAGATGGTTTTTTCCTGCGAACCAAAAGGCGATGCATTTTCCATATTTATACCCCGGCATACCGTTGACAGGTCTGCGGTATTGCACCAATAGAAAGCTTGTAACGCTTTTTGTTTCCAACTTGCCACCAGATAATGACATGTCGGTTATTGCCAGTTGTACCAGCTGTCTGTTCTTCAAAAATGAATAATGAAAGTTAATCTGCACATCCTAGTACAGCAAACAAATTAGTGTGACGTGAAAATCATTTTCAGACGCACACTGATCTTAGACTACAGGAGGGCGAAAGGATGGGCAGAGCAGAGAAATATAGAGAAGTACTTATTGTCATAGGGATTGCAATTGCGGTATTCATAGGAATGAAATATCTCCTGCCATTTGTAGCCCCTTTTTTTATTGCTTATATCATCGTTCGGATACTGAACCCATTTGTAAAACGGCTGCAGCGCAAAATAAAGTTAAAAAAAGAATGGCTGGCGGCGATTGTTCTGGGCTTTTTTTCTATTTTGCTGATTGTGGGCCTGTATTATCTGACCGTACAATTATTTGCCCAGATTAAAGCTATTGTAAGCAATCTGGACAGCTATGAAAAAGAATTCAGGCTCATTTTGGGCAACTGCTGTTCTGCAATGGAGCAGACTCTGGGGATTCAGGCAGAGGCAATCGAAGACTTCGTCTATCAGAATATAGAAGTGATGACAGACCGTCTCCAGGTCTATATTGTACCGGATATGTTTAATTATTCCCTGCAGTATCTCCTTGGTTTTGTAAAAGCTGCCGGTCTGTTTTTTGCATTATTTGTATCTGTACTGCTGCTGCTTAAGGACTATGATGAAATACACGACAAACTTAAGAAATATGAGCTGTACCGCCGAACAGCCACAGTGCTGAACCGCCTCTGGGGACTGGGAGGCGCCTATTTTAAAGCGCAGCTGATCATAATGAGTATCGTATCTGTAATCTGCGTTGCCGGGCTGTGGGTGATCCGGTATCCCTATGCTCTGCTGGTGGGATTGCTGATCGGAGTATCGGATGCCCTGCCTTTTATTGGAACAGGTACCATTTTGATACCCTGGGCAATAGTCTGTGCTCTTCAGGGGGATTTCGTACATGCAGCTGCCTATGCAACATTATTCTTTGTTGCAAATACGACCAGAGAGTTTCTGGAACCTAAGATGATTGGAAAAAAACTGGGTGTTTATCCCATTGTAATTGCAGTTGCAGTGTATGCAGGAATCTGCATTTACGGAGTCGCCGGCGTAATACTGGGACCGTTGACTTTGCTGGCAATTGTGGAGATTTACAAGGAAATCAAAAGAGGAGAAGTAGTGGAAGAGTAGAAATTGCCTGTTTTTAGCGGCTTACCCTTGCCTGACACAGCATCATTGACAATTCTATTGTATTTCTATATCATATAAGATAGAATAATAAAGAATTAAAATAAATGTTCAGGGAGGCAAAAATGTACAAAGTATTATTAGTTGATGATGAAGCCCTTATCCGGGAGGCTATCAGTGAAAATACAAGGTGGAATGAATTGGGTTATGAACTGGTCGGTGCTTGTAAAAATGGGAAAGAGGCTATGGACATGATTATTCAGAATCCCCCGGATCTCCTTCTTACAGATATCTGTATGCCACATGTTGACGGCATGGAGCTTACAAAATTTGTATATGAACAGTATAAAGATACGAAAGTAGTAATCATCAGCGGCTATGATGAATTTGAATATGCAAAAAAGGCAGTTAAATATCAGGTGGTGGAATACATCCTGAAGCCCATCACTGCTTTTGAACTGTCGGAAACACTCCTTAAGGTAAAAGAAGCCCTGGATGCAGAGCAGTTAAAAAAACAGAATATGAAGAAAATACGCGGAGCTTATATCAGTAACCTGCCATTGATGCGCGGGCGTTTTTTAATTGGACTTCTACAGGGAAACGTAAATGAAGATACCATAGAGGACAAGCTCCTGGATTATCAGATCCAGTTAAATGGCAGCCAGTTTATGGCGGCAATGGTCATTGGGGATGACCTTTCCCCGTTTCTAAGCCAGGAGGCAGAGACGAAGACAGACCTGGCTTACTTTGCCATCTTTAATATTGCATCTGAGATTATGGCGTCTTACGGTGCCGGGGTGACTTTCCAGGCATTTGAAGAAAAAACCGTCATGATTTTCTCCGGAAATGGGGAGTTGGAAGAAATGGCACTGCGTGTCTGCGAGGAAATTCAGGAGGCGATTTTAAAGTTCTTAAAAATAGAATGTACCATAGGTCTTGGCAGAGCGGTCAATACCCTGACTCAGGTTTATAGTTCTTTTAATGATACCAAAAAGGCAATGGAATACCGGTTCCTGCTGGGCGGCAACCAGGTGATCTATGCCAAGAATTTAAGAGATAACCAGGAGATACAAAATGTGGATGTCTCCAAATGGGCGAATCAGATCGTCCTGGCGATTAAAACAAACAACGAGCATGAGATACGAAAATATGTGCTGGGATTTGTACAGTCTTTAAGAGATGCCTATGTGACGAAAAACAGAAGTATTTTCTATGTACAGAACATGGTGCTTTCCATAATGAATGAGCTGGATGCTTCCACATTAAGTGAAAGCGAAATCTTTATCGAAGAAAGAGAACTGTTGAACTCAATCTATGAAAAAGAGCATTTGACGGACATTGCCGAAGATCTGATTCAGTTTGGCAAGACCCTTTCCCACAGTATGAAAGACCAAAAGGACAGCTACTGTAAGAAGCAGGCATTGCAGGCGCTGGATTACATAGACAAGAATTATGGGGATTCTAAGATATCCCTGAATTCGGTATGCCTGCATCTGGCGATGAGTACCAGTTATTTCAGTTCTATTTTCAAGAATTATACCGGGGAGACCTTTATTGAAGCGCTGACGAAGAAGCGGATCGAGAAGGCAAAGTCCCTGATTGAAAATACTGCGAAGAAGACTTATGAAATCGCAGAAGATGTGGGTTACAGTGATCCCCATTACTTCAGTATTACATTTAAAAAGATTACAGGGATGACACCTACTGAATATGCGAAAAAGATGAGGTAATTTATGGATAAGAAAAAAAGGGGTGAGGCAGTGCGGTTTCTATTTCACTTTAAAAGTATACGTAATTCCATGTTATTTTCCTTTACCCTGGTGGTTGTTCTGGCGCTGCTGATATTCCTTCTTTTCTCTTTGAACTATACAGAAGAAACGGTTCTGGACAACTCCAAGGACTATACCAAGCAGCTGGTGGAACAGGTAAATTCCAATATTGATTCTTATATCAGTTACATGGAATCCATTTCCCAAATGGTAACGGACCATTCGGATGTTGTGGATTATCTGTTTGGAAATGAAGGCAAGGGGGAAGTCCTGAAGAGACGTCTGCTTGAGCAGTTTAAAACAGTTTTGGATACCAGAGAAGATATCTATAATATTGCAGTTATTGCGGATAATGGCAAGATGGTTCTAAACAGAGGGGTGGCAACCCTGAATCCAAACGGGGATATCCGGGATAAGCCCTGGTATATCAATACTATAAAAGCAAACGGAGCCGCAGTAGTGTCCGGCTCCCATGTACAGAACGCATTTAAGGATAAATACCAGTGGGTGGTTACGCTGAGCAAAGGGCTGATTAATCCGGCAACCCATAAGATTGAAGGAATCTTTTTTATCGATTTAAATTACAGTGCCATTAAGAGCCTGTGTGAAAAAATCAGCCTGGGAAATAAGGGATATATGTTTATTCTGGACAAAGACGGCAGTATCATTTACCATCCCCAGCAGCAGCTTCTGAACAGCGGTTTAAAAGTGGAAGCAATTGACCGGGTTCTCCTTCAGAAAGACGGAAGCTTTATAGCGGATGACGGAAATGGCAGTAAGCTTTATACGGTCAGTACCTCAAGTGAAACCGGATGGACAATCGCAGGTGTTTCCTACATAGGGGAGCTGATCAAGAATAAAGATGAGATGCAGATCTTTTATCTGGTAATCGCCTCCGGGCTGTTTGCACTTGCCATGGTTCTGGCGGTTGTGCTGTCAATGGAAATTACAAAACCCATTAAGGATCTGAAGGATTCCATGAAAGAAGTGGAGCGGGGGAATTTCCAGAATGCTGCATTTGTCAGCAAAGGGGAAAATGAGGTGGCTAGCCTTGGAAAGTCCTTTAATATTATGACTGGCAAGATCCAGAACCTCATGGAAGAAAACGTCCGGGAACAGAAAGAAAAAAGAAAGAGCGAATTAAAGGTCTTACAGTCTCAGATCAATCCACATTTTCTGTATAATACGCTGGATTCCATCATTTGGATGTCGGAAGGAGGGAAAAACCGTGAGGTTGTCCAGATGACATCGTCTCTGGCTAAGCTTTTGCGCCAGAGTATCAGCAATGAGGATGAAATCGTAACGATTGGAAAAGAGCTGGGGTACACCAGAGAATATCTGACGATTCAAAAAATGCGGTACCGGGATCAGCTGGAATTCGAAATAGAGGTGCCTGACCGGATACAGAGAAAGAATATTGTGAAGCTGGTAATTCAGCCCATTGTTGAAAATGCAATTTATCATGGTATAAAATACAAAGAGACGAAAGGAATGATTTATATTACCGGCGAGATGACGAAGGAGAAGATTATTCTCTGCATCCGGGATAATGGTGTAGGCATGGAAAAAGAAATCCTGGATCACGTACTGGAGAACAAACGTCCCGATGATGTATCTAATAAAGTAGGGGTCTATAATGTCCATAACCGCCTGCAGCTGTATTACGGAAGGGAATATGGACTGGCTTATGAGAGTACGCCGGGAATTGGTACAAGCGTATACGTAACGATACCAAATGATGAAATGGAGGAAGATACGTATGACGAAGAGTAAAAAATCGATCCTGGTCATTCTGGCAGTTGGTGCAGTGCTCCTGTTCACGGGCTGGGCACTGATTGGACACTGGCAGGGCAAGACCAGTCCGGTTAAGATCGTATTTATTCCCAAGATAGTGGATGATTCTGATTTTTGGGGATCCCTTACAGAAGGGGCGCAGGTGGCGGCAAAGGAATACGATGCCAATATGACCATTACAGGCGCAGATTCTGAAAATGACTATGTGAAACAAAGGGAGCTGCTTCTTCAGGCAGCAGAAGAAAGGCCTGACGTCATTATGATTGCGCCCAGCAGTTTTACGGATATAACGGATGCAATTAAGCAGACAATGGAGATGGGGATTAAGGTTGTGCTTGTGGATTCCTCCATCGATCAGGAACTGGGGTTAACCCTGGTAGGAACTGACAATTTCCAGGCGGGGCAGAAAATGGGAGATTTTATTAAACAAAACCTGCCGGACAGAGACCCGGTAATCGGCATTGTGGCACATGTTAAAGGCTCTTCTACGGCTATGGAACGGGAGCATGGACTGCGGGATGGACTGGGAGAATATGAAAAAAATATTGTAGATACGGTATTTTGTAATTCCAATTACCAGAAGGCGTATGAGGTTACAAAAGAAATGCTGGAGAAAAATCCAGGGATTAACGTCATAGCCGGTTTAAATGAATATTCGGCAGTAGGGGCTGCCCGTGCAGTAAAAGATCTGAATCTTGAAGGCAAGATTACCATGGTTGGATTCGACAGTTCCATAGAAGAAATCCAATTGCTGGAAGAAGGTGTCTTTCAGGGGATTATTATTCAGAAGCCCTTTAATATGGGATATCTTGGTGTGCAGAAGGCAGTGGAAATTGCCCATGGAACCGTGGTAGAGAAAGATGTGGATTCCGGATCTGAATTAATTACAAAGGATAATATGTATACAGAAGAAAATCAAAAACTGCTGTTCCATTTTCGGGAATCTAACTAGTACTCCATCCAGACAGAATGTTTCGGATCTCCGAAGTGCATTCCACAATCTTTTGCGTCATTCTGTACATCCAAAAGGTAAAAATTTTATGATACAGTAAGATTTTTACCTTTTCTAAGAAGATATTCTATTGTTATATTCACATTTTAGACATATAATGTTCATTAGTTAGAGGAAAGTTATTTAATAACTGCAAAAAAAAGAAATGGAAGGTGAGAACGTGGGTGATGTAATACTGACAATGAAAGGCATTGATAAGTCTTTCCCCGGAGTCCATGCCTTAAAAGAGGTTAATCTGGAATTAAGAAAAGGTGAAGTTCATGCACTTATGGGTGAGAACGGAGCCGGTAAATCAACTCTGATGAAAGTATTAACCGGAATTTATGCAAAGGACAAAGGTACCATTACATTTGAGGGTAAAGAAGTAGAGTTCAAAAGCCCAAAAGAAGCTCAGACAGCAGGTATCGTTATTGTGCATCAGGAATTGAACATGATGAATCATTTGACTGTTGCTCAAAATATATTTATCGGACGCGAAAGCATGAACGGTAAAATGATCAATGACAGAAAGATGAATGTCGAAGCACAAAAATTATTTGATTTATTGAATATTGATATTGACCCCAGGGACACGATGGGACGTCTTACAGTAGGAAGACAGCAGATGTGTGAAATTGCAAAAGCTATTTCTACAGATGCAAAAGTAATCGTATTCGATGAACCGACAGCGGCACTTACAGATGCTGAAATCACTGAGTTATTCAAGATCATCGATGACCTTCGCAAGAAGAACATCGGAATCGTCTACATATCTCACAGAATGGATGAAATTAAGCGAATTACTGACAGAGTAACGGTTATGCGAGATGGTGAGTATGTAGGAACTATCGTAACAAAAGATTCCACCAAAGATGATATCATCAACATGATGGTTGGACGTGTTGTTTACGAAGATCCCAAAGAACACAGTAATGTACCTCCAAATGCACCGGTTGTATTAAGTGTTAAAAACTTGAATGCCGGAAAGATGGTTCGAAATGTCAGCTTTGATCTTCACAAAGGAGAAATCCTTGGCTTCTCAGGATTGATGGGAGCAGGAAGAACAGAAACAGCAAGAGCATTGTTCGGTGCCGATAAAAAAGACAGCGGTGAAGTATATATCAATGGCAAAAAGGTTGAGATCAAAAGCCCTCAGGATGCAGTTAATGCGGGTATCGGATACCTGTCAGAAGACAGAAAGCGTTTCGGTGTTAATGTTGAGAAAACAGTAGCTGAAAATACGACAATGGCTTCCCTGGAGAACTTTACAAACGGTCTTTTCATCGATAAGAAAAAAGAAAAAGAAGTTACCAGGAATTATGTAGAAGCGTTAAAGACAAAAACACCTTCGATTGAACAGAAAGTAAAGAACTTATCTGGTGGTAACCAGCAGAAGGTAGTTATAGCAAAATGGCTTACCAGAGACTGTGACATCCTGATTTTCGACGAACCTACCCGTGGTATTGACGTCGGTGCAAAGAGCGAGATTTATGCTCTGATGAATGAACTTGTAAAAGATGGAAAATCAATTATCATGATTTCATCAGAACTTACGGAAGTACTTCGTATGAGTGACAGAGTCATTATTATGTGTGAAGGCCGTAAGACTGGAGAGCTTACAATTGAAGAAGCTTCTCAGGAAAAGATCATGCATGCTGCAACATTAAGAGAATAATCAGGAGGTTAAGAGAAAATGGCAGAGCAGAAAAAAGGAAAGTTAGGAAGTATTGGAACGCAGAAATTGGTAGCTGTAGCGGCACTGGTTGTATTATTTATCTTCTTTTGTATAGCCGGAACCAACTTCGCTCAATATAGTACATTTATCAGTATTTTAGATTCATCTTATTACATTGGATTTTTAGCAATTGGTGTAACTTTTGTAATTATTACAGGCGGAATTGACTTATCAATCGGTACAGTCTGTGTCTGCTGTGCATTGATCGGTGGTACTTTATTTAATAAAGCAGGTCTTCCGATGGCACTTTGTATGGTAGTGATCTTAGTTTTAGGTATCTTATTCGGTATGGCAAACGGCTTAATGGTTTCAGTAATGGGACTTCCGGCTTTTATCGCTACACTGGGTATGATGATGATCACAAGAGGTTTAGGTTCTATCGTAACAGCAACAGCAAGTGTTACTTTCCCACAGGGCGAGTCAGCAGGAAGCTGGTTTAGAAATATCTTCAAGTTCCAGGGAGAAGGTCTTCCGTTAGCCGGAATTCCGACAGGATTTATCTTATTGATTGTATTGGCAATCATTATGTCCATCTTCTTAAATAAAACCCGTCCGGGACGTTACATCCTTGCATTAGGAAGTAATAAAGAAGCAACCAGACTGTCTGGTGTAAACGTAGTAAAATGGGAAACATTAGCATATGTAATCAGTGGATTCTTTGCAGCATTAGCAGGTATCTCCTATGCAGCAGTTTACTTAACCATCATGCCTGGTACAGGTAATGGTTACGAATTGGATGCAATCGCCGGCGTAGTAATCGGTGGTACATCTCTTTCCGGTGGTGTTGGTTCCGTATCCGGTACATTGATTGGTGTATTTATCATGTCCGTACTGAAAACAGGTCTTCCATTTATTGGATTACAGCCTCACTATCAGTTATTCATTACAGGTTTCGTATTAATCGTCGCTGTATTTGCAGATGTTTATAACAGAAGGAAACAGGGTTAATCAGAAGCAACTGACAATGTTATTCAATCTTCCTGCAAAATGCAGGAAGACCAAAATAAAAACTTCAAATTCTATTAAGGGAGGATTTAACAATGAAGAAAAAAGTGATTAGTGTAGTATTAGGCGTATCTATGGTAGCAGCTTTAGCTGTAGGGTGTGGAAGTTCCGAAACAAAGACAACTGAAGCAGCAACAACAGCATCTACAGAAAAAGAAACTACAGCAGCAACAACTGAGGCAGCAAGCGAAGCAGCATCTGAAGCAGCTACAACAGAAGCAGCAGGAAGCGAAGCAGCATCAGAGGCTTCTACTACAGCAGCAGCTACAGGCGATTACAGTGATGTTACAGTTGAAATCGTTGCAAAAGGTTTCCAGCATGACTTCTGGAAAGCTGTTAAATTAGGTACCGAAAAAGCTGCAGAAGAACTTGGATTAAAAGGAACAAACTTCGTTGGACCACAGAATGAAAGTGCTATTCCAGAGCAGGTTGAGCAGTTAAAGAATGCAATCAATAAAAAACCAAGTGCTATTTGTCTGGCAGCTCTTGATACAGAAGCAGTATTAGGTTCTTTAAATGATGCACAGGCATCAGGAATCCCGGTTGTTGGATTTGACTCAGGTGTACCGGATGCTCCAGAAGGTGCAATTGTTGCTAACGCAGCTACAGATAACTATGCAGCAGGAGAACTTGCAGCAGAAAAATTATATGACCTGATCAAAGACAAAGTAACAGACCCGGCTGAAACCGTAAGAATCGGCTGTGTATCTCAGGATGCTACCTCTCAGTCTATCGGTGAACGTACTGGCGGTTTCATTGACAAAATGGTTTCTTTAATCGGAGCTGACAAAACTTCTGTTGAAGGACATGACAAATACAACGCTAAAGTTGACGGTGCAAAAGTTGTTATCGAAGTAGGTATCCCTGCAACAACAGATGATGCAGCATGTGTTACAGTAGCAAATACACTGTTAAACAAAGCTGACTTAGTTGCAATCTATGGTTCTAACGAATTCTCAGCTAAGAATATCGTTACTGCTAATGAAAGTTTACAGAAACTTGGCGCTGACAAAATCATCGCTGTAGGATTTGACTCCGGTAAAATTCAGTTACAGGCAATCAAAGATGGTATCTTCGCAGGATCTATCACACAGAACCCGGTTCAGATCGGTTACCAGGCAGTTACTTTAGCAGCAAAAGCAGCTAAAGGTGAAGAAGTAGCTGATGTTGATACAGGATGCTTATATTACACAGCTGAAACTATGGAAGATCCAGACATCGCTCCTTGTCTGTATGAATAATCTATAGGATACTACTGAAATACAATACTGTATACTTTTAACTCATAGTTTTAATTAAATACGTTTCAAAACGGAATAGAGAGTGGATTTTAAATTCCCTCTCTATTTTTGTATTTAAATTGCTTGGTAATTGATGGAAAAATTGATAAAATATTCTGAATTTTCAGAATTTTTTATAGAGTAACCAAAAACGAACAAGAAAAGGAGAAGAGGTATGAAGAAAACGTGGAAAAGATTTGTGTCGTCAGCAATGACCGCAGCGATGATCGTACCAGGTGTTTTGGCACCAGTGAGCTCAATGAGCGCTAAGGCTGAAACCAGGGAAGCAAACAGGGAGGGTGTCTACAGCATCGATTTGAGTGAAAATGGAACTGCAGCGCCTGCACCATGGGGGGAAGTACCGAGCCAGAACCAATACGATTATCAGAAACAGGAATTAGCTGCGTTTTGTCACTTCGGCATGAATACTTATACCAACACGGAATGGGGAAATGGTAAAGAATCACCAAGTAGTTTTGCACTTGCAAATAATTTTGATGCTGATAACATGATAAAATCATTGCAGGGTGCCGGGTTTAAAAAGATAATCGTTACGGCAAAGCATCATGATGGATTCTGTATATGGAGAAGTGCCTATACAGATCATGATCTGGAAAGTACGAATTATGAGGGGGATGTATTAAAAGAAATATCAGCGGCATGTACAAAATACGATATGGATATGGGATTATACTTATCACCATGGGATGTAAATAATCCTTCATACGGATATCGTGATGAAGCAGGGAATCCAACTGATAAAGAGCATGATGTCTTAGATTATAATAAATATTATAATAATCAGCTCCAGGAAATTCTGGGAAATGACGAATATGGAAATAACGGACATTTCGTAGAAGTGTGGATGGACGGAGCAAAGGGCGACGGTTCCATGGCTCAGGATTATGATTTTGATTTATGGTTTAAAACAATCCAGGAAAATGAAGGAATTGCATCCGAAAATTTTGAATCTGATTGTATGCTCTTTGGTGCACAATCCCGTACAACGGTACGCTGGATTGGGAATGAAAGCGGATTTGCAAACGAAGAGACATGGTCAAAATCAAGGGTGGATAAGGATAATGACACCATTGACAGCAGACAGATAGGCGGGGCAACCTCCGGTTACCATGACGGCAATCAATGGACAGTTCCGGAAGTAGATGCCAAGATTACATCGGGCTGGTTCTGGGGACCGGGTAAGAAGACACCGCTCAGTCTGGAACAGCTTTCCAATATGTATTTTGATTCTGTGGGACATGGTGCGGTTCTGTTATTAAATATACCGCCTAACAGGGAAGGTACCATAGATCAGGCTATCTTAGACCGGGTTGGGGAATTCGGAACGAATATCGATGAGACATTTAAGAAGAATTTAGCTGCACAGGAAGGTGTAACTATTTCTGCATCATCGGTAAGAGGCGATGACATCGCATATTCACCGGATAATTTAAAAGATGATAATGATGATACCTATTGGACCATGGATGATGGTTCTACTACAGGTTCCATTACGATTGACCTTGGATCAACAAAAACATTTGATGTGGTATCTATAGAAGAAGCGATTAAGCTGGGACAGCGGGTTTCTTCCTTTACTGTGGAATACCAGAACCAGGGCGGAGAATGGAAAAAGTTTGCAGAAGGGACTACAATCGGTCCGAAAAAACTCTGCCGGAAAACTCCTGTAAAAGCAGATAAGGTACGTATCAATATTACCGGCTCTTATGCAGTTCCTGTAATCAGTGAAGTAGGACTTTATAAAGCATCCCAGGGCTTTGAAGTTGGACAGGCGATCCCGGATGGTCTGGATAACATCGATATCAAAGATACGGATACAACAGATGGCATTGGATTTGAAATTGGAAACGGATGGACCCAGGAAACGGGATCCCAGTACACAAATGGTACGAATATGTGGGCAAATCCAAATGCTGAAGTAACGCTTAAGTTTAAAGGCACAAAAGCGTGGCTCTTAGGAACAGAAGATCCGAATCATGGAACAGCAGATTTGTATATTGACGGTGCTTCAACCCCGGTGACGATTAACACAAGTGCATCCAAGAGGGCAGTGGGACAGGTCTTATATGAAACACCTGATTTAGAGGATGGTCTGCATACCATCAGACTGGTCGTAAAAAATAAGGCAATCGGACTGGAAGCGGCATTGGCATTAAATAATGGCGGAAAAGGAATGTTCGAATTAGAACAAACGGCCTACACGGTGCCGGAAGATACCAGAAATGAGTTCGTTGTAAAACGTATCGGCGGTTCCAAAGGCAGGGCAACTGTTCTGTTCCAGGATAACCCGGGAACGGCAGTACAAAGTGATTACATACCTACAGAGGGAATAGAGCTGGTATTTGAAGATGGAGAAACGGAAAAAACAGCCCATGTTACCACAAAACGCCAGACATTAAATACCGGTGATGTGTACTTCAGCATTGACCTGGTAGAGCCATCCGATGGCACGGTACTTGGATTTAAACCGTCAGCCCGTGTAACCATTACAGACGCGGATAAAATCACAAAAGAAATGGTATCGGAACTGATTGCATCTACCGATTCTCTGGTAAGTGCATACTACAAGGAAGACAGCTGGAACGCAATGCTGGAAGCGAAAAAAGAGGCACAGAAGGTTGTGGATAATGAAAGTGCAACCGGAGTTGCTGTCACAAATGCATATAATAACCTGAAAGCGGCAATTGACGGACTGGTGTCCAGAGATCCATACACAGAAGAAGATCCATTTGCTTTCCCCGCATATAAAGATCAGACAAAACTTCTGGAAGCAGAATTTTTTGCACTGGATCCGATCGAAGGAAATAAATATGTAAGAATTACTGAAAGTGACCAGGCAAGCAACGGAAAAGAAGTCAACTGGTTCGAACCTGGAAATAAGATTATTCTTCATTACACTGCAGAAAAAGCAGGTACCTACAATCTGGAAGCAACATATCGAAGCGGCAGGACTCAGAGTAATCCAAACGCGTTTGTATGGAGCGGTGACAAGATTGAAAGCGGAAACCAGGACGTTTACGGTGAAGACGGAGCAACCCAGTACCACAAAATTGTACTTCCTATCAATATCACAGAAGCAGGTGCAGGAACTTTAATCTTTACGGCAGATGCAAAAGCAGGACCGGTAATTGATAAGTTTGAAATTACACCAAATGAAATTGATTATGTACAGTTCCAGATGGACGCATCAGCAGGAGATCATGGAAGTATCAGCGATCCAGGCGAAACAAACGTTTATCAGGGAACAGATAAGAAATTTGTGATCACACCAGAAGCTAATTACAAGATTGATGATGTATTAGTGAATGGCGAATCGGTAAAGGATCAGTTAGTGGCAGAAGATGAAGCAGCAAATTCATATTCTTATACTTTTGTAAATATTCAGGAAAATAATACAATTGAAGCTTCTTTCGTATTTGACCATTATACAGAAGCAGTGCCATTTGCATTCCCATCTGATGAAAGCACAGCGAATTTAGAAGCGGAACACTTTACCTTATATCCGGTAAATACCGATAAGTATGTAAGAATTTCTGATAACACGAATGCAAGCAACGGAAAAGAAATCAACTGGTTTGAAACAGGAAATGTGATTAAACTTCCGTTTACCGCAGAACAGGCAGGTACCTATACACTGACTGCAACTTACAGAAGCGGCAGGACATCTGCAGCACCAAATGCATTTGTATGGAGCGGTACTAACGTAGTAAGCGGCAACAAGGATGTATACGGACCGGATGCCAATGTATATCAAACAGTGGAACTTCCCGTTGTAGTGACAAAAGCAGGTGCCGGAGAGCTGGTATTAACAGCAGATAGCAAGGCAGGACCTGTGATCGATAAGTTCGATGTTCAGTTTACAGCTCCTTCTACACCGGTAGAAAGTGTCGTACTGGATCAGAACAGCGCAACACTGACCCAGGTGGGAGAGACCTTACAGTTAAATGCAACAGTAGCACCGGAAAATGCAACCAATAAAAACGTAACCTGGGAATCATCCAATCCGGCAGCAGCAACCGTTGACGAAAATGGAATGGTAACCGCAGTTGCAACTGGAACCGCTAAGATTACCGTAACCACGGAAGATGGAAATAAAACAGCAGAGTGTGAAGTTACCGTAGGGCTTCGGGTAACCGGAATTGCCTTTGACGTAAAGGAAAAAACCTTAACGGCTGCGGGAGAAACCTTCCAGTTAAACCCTGTATTTACACCACAGGATGCAATGAATAAAAAATTATCCTGGAAATCTACAAATGAAAATGCAGCTACAGTAGACCAAAGTGGAATGGTAACCGCAGCAGCAACCGGAAATACAGAAATTATAGCAATTACAGAAGACGGCGGCTTTGTGGCTGCATGCAGAGTAAATGTAGAAATACCGGTTAAAGCAGAAGGAGTCACACTGGATCGCACAACTGCAGAAATTACTACAGAGAATGGTAATATCCAGTTGACGGCAACCGTAAATCCGGAAAATGCCACCAACAAAAATGTAAGCTGGGAATCTTCTGAGCCAGGTGTCGCAGCCGTTGATGGAAATGGTCTGGTAACAGCAGTTTCCGATGGACCTGCAACGATTACCGTAACTACGGAAGATGGCGGATTCACCGCTCAATGTGAAGTTACCGTAGCAATTGTACCAGAGGTAGTACCGGTAGAAGGTATCACAATGGATGTTACGGAACACACCATGCAGAAAGCAGGCGAAACACTGCAGTTAAAACCGCAGGTACAGCCGTCTAATGCAAGCAACCAGAAAGTAACCTATAAAACTTCCAATCCGGAGGCGGCAACCGTTGATGAAAATGGCTGTGTAACGGCAATTGCAAATGGTGAAGCGGTGATCACGGTTACAACAGAGGATGGCGGTTTTGAAGCAGTTTGCAACATTAAGGTAGCCATTCCGGCAGCAGTGACTGGGCTTACCTTAGACAAGAAAGAAGCATCACTGACAAAAGCAGGCGAAACATTAGCATTAGAAGCAGCCGTAATGCCGGAAAACGCAACTAATAAAAATGTCACCTGGATTTCCACAATGCCGGAAGTGGCAGATGTTGACCAGGGCGTGGTAACCGCAGTGGCAGACGGAACAACTACCATTATCGCATTAACAGAAGACGGACATTTCACAGCAACCTGCCAGATAACGGTTTCTATTGTAAAACCAGTTACCGGAATTTCATTAAATGAAACGACTCTGAAATTCAGCAAGGCAGGCGCAACAGCCCAGCTAAAAGCAGCTATCGCACCGGCAGATGCTACCAACAAGAACGTTACCTGGACTTCTTCCGATTCCAAGGTGGCAGAAGTTGATCAGAATGGTGTGGTAACGGCAGCAGCAGACGGAAAAGCAATTATTACGGTAAAATCAGAAGATGGAGCCTTTATGGCATCCTGTGAGACAGAGGTGAAGATAGACAAACCTGTGATCTCCGTAACCGGTGTAAGCCTGAATAAAACAAGTGCTGTATTATACGGCAAAGGGGCAGTGATCCAGCTGGAAGCAGATGTTTATCCTGAAAATGCAGCTAACAAAAAAGTAACCTGGTCATCAAAGGATAAAAAAGTAGCAAAAGTGGATTCCAATGGTAAAGTTACGGCTGTATCCAACGGTAAAACAGATATTATTGTGAAAACAGCAGATGGAAATATTACAGCAAAATGCACCATCACGGTTAAGGATGATAACAAACCGGCAGTGGTAATACCAGGCAGGGTTACCAATGTAAAAGTCAGCGGTCAGGAAAAACATTCCATGAAAGTGACCTGGAATAAAGTGAAAGGTGCGGATACCTACCGGGTATACGTATACAATCAAAAAATCAAGAAATGGTCTAAGGCTGGAACAACCGGAGAAACCGGAATGACAATTAAGAGACTTCCGGTTGGCATGGAATGCCAGGTCAAAGTTGCAGCAGTAAATAAAGCCGGAAAAGGTGCTTATTCAACTGCAGTAACCACAGCTACAAAGCCAAATAAAGTTACCTTAAAGTCTGTAAAGAAAACTGCAGATGGCAGTGCAAAACTTACCTTCAGCAATGTAAGGAGTGATGGATTTGCAGTATACATGAAGGCAGGCAAAGGAAAATACAAAAAAGTGGATACAGTAAAAACTACAACAGCAGTAGTAGATAAACTGAAAAAAGGCACAACCTATAGCTTTAAAGTACGTGCATACGTAAAAGCAGATGGAAAAACCTATTATGGAAAATATTCCAACGAAATTACTTACAAAGTGAAGTAATATCTCTTGAAAATGTTTTCCCACAGTGCAATAATAGTAAAGCCATCATAAAATAAAAACAATGCATATGTTAGGAGGACAAACAAATGTTAAAAGGAATACCACAGATTTTATCACCAGAGTTATTAAAAGTATTATGCGAAATGGGACACAGTGACCGTCTTGTAATCTCAGACGGAAATTTCCCTGCAGAATCCATGGGAAAAGATGCAATCGTGATCCGCTGTGACGGACATGGCGTACCGGAAATCCTGGATGCTATTTTAAAAGTATTTCCACTGGATACCTATGTAGAGAATCCCGTTAACTTAATGGAAGTAATGCCGGGGGATGATGTAGAGACACCGATCTGGGATACATACAAAGAGATCGTTGCAAAATACGACAGCCGCGGGGATAAAGCCATTGGGAATATCGAACGGTTTGCGTTCTATGATGAAGCAAAAACTGCTTATGCCATTATTGCAACCAGTGAGAAAGCTCTTTATGCAAATATTATGCTGCAAAAAGGGGTAGTAGTAGAATAGAATTAATGTAACAGCGTTACACAAAATAAGATGCCGTAAAATAACTGCCGGTCAGTTATCTTACGGCATCTTTTATACTGTAAAAAGGGGACATCGACTGTGAAAACGGCAGGTTTCGTTGACTTTACGGCTGGGAGTTGTTACAATTTTAATATTATTTATCCTTTGGCTGCATATCCCCATTCTGCAGTCACTATGGTATTTCCGGGAGGATCACATGAAGAGAAAAAGTGTAAAAAGTACAGAAGGAAAAAAGCACCGGTCTTATTATAAAAGAATACTGATCTTCATGCTGGTATTTCTTACCTGTGTGGTAATGCCATTTACCGGAATCCTTTACAATAAGTCTGTAAACAATGTCATGGACAGCATTAACCAATCCAACGAGAGCGTATTAAAGCAGATGAAGTTTAATTATACCTACTTTTCAGAAAATATCTCTGCACTGTGTCTGTCCACATTTTTTCGATATGACGTAAAAGAACTGATGTATAATGATGAACAAAATTATAACGATGTATATCTTACCATAAAGAATCTGAAAGACAATATTTTACAGTCACAGCCCTCTCTTCAGTCTGTGACAATGTATAATGCCGTTAATAATTCCTGGTACTCTACTGAAGGGAATGACAGCAGGGCAACAGAGGAACTGAAGAAGTACCTGAAAGAAAACGGAGATGTCCAGAAGTTAAAGCCGATACTGCGCCGGGTATCTGCGGGAACAGAAGATATAGAGTTATATGGTTACGTCTTTTCCTATTTTATGTATGAATATTCCAATCCATCCCGGGGAGCAGACAGTTTCATTGTTTTCAACCAGACCGCAGATGGATTTATTAACAATCTGAATGATGCCATAACAGGAAAATACCCTGTATCCATTTACATAGCGGATAAGGAAGGGGATATTTACAGCAGCCAGAAAATAGATAACCAGGTACAGAAGGAACTGGTGCAGGAGTGTATTGCCGAAAGGCTGGGGGAGGGGAAGGAAAAAGACGGATTCTACGTGAAGAAGCATGGCAGCGGGAAGTATCTGATCTCTTATACCGATCTTGGGGATGATACCAATTGCATAGTTATGATCCAAAACTATCAGGATATTTTCAGCAGCATGCTGCGGTTGCGAAATGACTTTATCATTTTGTGCATCGTCTATGCAGTGGTTGCACTGGCAATGCTTATTCTCATTTCCAGGAGGATTTATAATCCGGTCAATGAGCTGGTGAATTATGTATCTGCTATTCCGGAACTTAAGGTGGATGAAAAGGGAGAGCGGCTGGATGAAATAGGGCGGCTTCGACAGGTCTTTCAGAAAGCAAACATGCTGAACAATGAATTGCGCCAGGAAAAGAAAAGCTCTCAGAAAATCGTAGAAAATTACTGGCTTGGGAATCTGCTCAGTGACAGTTCGGAAGAAGCCTGGGATGGGTTTTACAGAAGTATGCCTCAGTCCGTTTTAAGTCAGGCTGAAGACTACGCTCTGGCAGTGATCGGCATGCACCTGGACGGGTACCACAATAATATTTACGCATTTGCGGAAGAAGATCGGGAACTGCTGCTGGATACTTTCCGAAACGTATTGCAGGAAACACTGGAGCCTGATTTTGCTTCGGCTGAAGAAGTTTAAAAAATGTACGGATATTTCCTTAAATGAGTTTATTCTAAATGTGCGGATGAAACAGGCGGTCCATCTGCTGACCAATACGGATATGTCGGTGAACCAGGTGACAGAGAATATCGGGATAGAGAATGAGAATTACTTTTACCGCCTGTTTAAAAAGGTTTATGGATGTACCCCCAGAGAGTTTGCAAAAAAAAGAGAAGGTAACGGATGATACAGCTGAGCAGCAGCCGGAGGATGAACCCTCCGGCTATTTTTGTATTCGTATTAAGGAAAATGGGTTCAGATATGAGTCCCACAATTGAAATGACTGTAAAATTGTGACACTGCAAAAAAGGAACATGTGGTAATTTTGCATGATAAAAGCCCATCTTTTGAGTAGAAAGAAGAGAAGATCCTGACTTATTATAAATGCAACAGGCACCGAGCACTGTAGCAAGAAATCATATCATATTGGGAGGTATTAGGATGAAAAATTTAAAAAAACTGACAGCATTGGGACTGGCGGCAATTATGGCTTTATCTTTGGGAGCGTGCAAGAGTTCCGAAAAAGCGGCAGCGGACACAGGTACGGGGGAAAGCGGAACGGCAGCGGCATCTTCTGCACCGGAAAGCACAGGTGAAACAATTCCCTTAAAATGGTATATGGCGGGTTCCGGTCCCCAGGCAGATGTAGAGACGGTTCAGAAAGCCGTAAATGAGTACCTGCTTCAAAAGTACAATATGAACATCGACCTGCAAATTGTAGCAACGGATTACGCGAACTATTCTCAGAAGATGCAGATGGTTATATCTTCAGGAGAAGAGTATGACATCTGCTGGACGTCCAACTGGAATAACAGCTACTATGACAATGTTAATAAGAATGCATTTCTGGAACTGGATGAGCTTCTGACATCAGACGCACCGGAACTGCTGGCATCTATGGACCAAAGCGTATGGGATGGTGTTAAAGTGAAGGGAAAAATCTATGGAGTTCCATCACAGCAGATTTTCCCCAAACAAAATTATGTTGTAATAGACAAGGCTTATATTGATAAATACGGACTGGACACCAGTAAAGTAAAAAAATTAAGTGATCTGGAAGAGTTTTTCTTAAAGGTAAAAGCAGACAATCCGGAGATATATCCTATGGCGGCATCCAGTAACGGCCTCATCGGTAAACTGTACTTATCCCTGGGATTTGAGCCTATCGCGGGACACAAGATCCCGGGTGCGATTGCCATTGACGGCACCGATACAAAAATTGTTAATCAGTATGCAGAAATGGATCCCCTTAAGGAATTTTATGAATTAATGTACAGCTGGCAGCAAAAAGGCATTGTTCGCCAGGATGCAGCAACCGTGTCGGATAATGCAGTTCCGGATATGAAGGCTGGAAAGCATATTGCAGCTGTAAATGCTACCTATAAACCGGGAATCGAAGTTACCGAGCAGAGTAATTTCGGAGGGCGCGATGTGGAATTTATCCTGCTGTCCGAGGGCTACACCGCTACGGACAGCCTGGTATCCAGTTTAAATGCAGTCAGCAGAACATCTAAACATCCCCAGGAAGCAATGAAGTTTCTAAACCTGGTTAATACAGATCCGGAGTTATTTAACCTGCTGTGCTTTGGGGTGGAAGGAACCCATTATACGCTGAATGACGAAGGCAAGGCAGTTACCGATGACAGCAAAGGCTATAACCCCAATGTAGACTGGATGATGGGCAATCAGTTTAACGCACTGCTGAGAGAAGGCCAGGATGACGATACCTGGGAAAAAACAAAAGAAATCAATGAATCAGCAACAACTTCCAGAATACTGGGATTTGCGTTTGATTCTACTACGGTAACCAATGAACTGGCTGGTGTAAACGCAGTGATAGACCAGTATGCATTATCCCTGGAAACCGGGGCTGTGGATCCTGCAACGGCACTGCCGGAATTTGTGGAGAAATTAAAAGCAGCCGGAAGTGACAAAATAGTAGAAGAAATGCAGAAACAATTAGATTCCTGGATAGAAAGTAAATAAAAATCCATCCCTGCTGCCTGCACACCCCACTTTGCAAGATATCCGGGAGCGTAGTTGGAGCAACCCGGATATCCGGCGGCAGGAATATAAATATGCCGGGAGATGAGAGGAGAAAATTATGGCAAATAAGATGAAACAACAGATACGGACTACCGGGAAAAAGAAGAAACGGATGAATTGGGGGCTGCTGCTGCTGGCAGCTCCGGGCCTGGTCTTTCTGATCGGTTATTATTACCTTCCGCTGTTCGGGCTTGTGATCCCATTTAAAAAAATGGATGTAGCGAAGGGGATCATGGGAAGTGAATGGTGCGGCTTGGACAACTTTAAATTTTTCTTTAACTCTCCCGATGTATGGACCGTTACCCGCAATACCATAGGACTAAATGCCCTGTTTATTGCAATAACTCTGACCATATCTGTATTAGCAGCACTGGGTCTTTACGAAATGTCAAAGAAAAAGGTCAAGCTTTTTCAAACCTGCTTTTTTGTTCCTTACTTTATATCCTGGGTGGTAGGCAGTTATATCGTATATGCACTGCTGAGTCCGGATCTGGGCGTACTTCCCAATATTATGGAGAAATTGGGAATGACGGTTCCTAATTTCTATAATGAACCTAAATACTGGGTAGTCATTTTAACCTTGTCTTACATCTGGAAGCATGTGGGCTATAATGCATTAATCTTCTACGCTACCCTGATTGGCATGGATTCTGCACTGCATGAAGCGGCTGCTATAGACGGAGCTACGAAATTCCAGAGAATTAAATATATCTGTGTTCCTTACCTGATGCCCACCATCGTCTTAATGGCGGTACTGATGATCGGAAAAATATTCTATGCAGATTTTGGTATGTTCTATTTCCTGCCGAGAAATTCGGGAACGCTGTACCCGGTAACCGATGTTATTGATACCTATGTTTTCCGTATGCTTCGTGTCATGGGTAATATTGGGATGTCCTCTGCCGTTGGTTTATACCAGTCTGTAGTAGGATTTGTACTGGTGCTGGTTACCAATTTAATCGTGAAAAAGAAAAATAAAGATTATGCGCTATTTTAGAAAGTGTCTTAATCATGCAAGGTGTCTTTTTGACCTGCAAAAGGAAGGAGATCAGATATGATTCAAAGTAAGGAAGAAAAAATCGCAAACCGGGTTATTACGCTGATTTTTATTATTATTGGATTGTTTTGCGTAGTTCCAATATTCTATATTCTGGCAGCGTCACTGTCGGATGAAATTACACTGTCCAGGGAAGGTTATTCCCTGCTTCCCAGAGGATTTTCCCTGGAGGCTTACAAGTATGTTCTGGAAAGTCCCAAAGCGATCTTAAATGCTTATGGCGTGACAATTCTGGTGACGCTTGGAGGAACCGTGGTAAGCCTGCTGTTTACAGCAATGTTTGCCTATGTTATTGCAAGGAAAGACTTTAAATTAAGCAGGGTATTTTCTTTTATGGTATTCTTCTCCATGCTGTTTAACGGGGGACTGGTTCCTACTTATATTATGATGACAAAATACTATAATATGAAAGACATGATATTTGCCCTGATTATCCCTTATATTATCATGCCCTGGCATGTGTTTCTGATGAAAGGCTTCCTGTCGGATATCCCCACATCGCTGATAGAAGCGGCAAAAATTGATGGAGCTGGAGAGGTTAAGACATTTTTTAAAATCATTCTTCCCATCTCCAAACCCGCCATGGCTACGGTTGGATTGTTTATTGCATTTACATATTGGAATGACTGGTATCAATCCATGCTCTATATTGATAAGGCTTCCTTAAACTCTCTTCAGTTTTACTTATACAGGATCATGAATAACATTCAGTATCTCAGTTCCTCCATGATGTCAGGCAATATTTCGATTGATATGTCTAATATGCCAAGCGAGACGGCACGAATGGCGCTGTGCATACTGGCAGCGGGACCTATGCTGGTCATATTCCCGTTTTTTCAGAAATATTTTGTAAAGGGTCTGACGGTAGGTGCGGTAAAGGGCTGAGGAACTATAAAAATTGTTGAACCAGAAAAAGGTTGAATCATAAATGAGGCGTGGAAATGGATAAAATAAAAAATGCATTTGAAATCTGTCTGAAAAAATTTGATCATATTATGAGGGATCTGCCCGCAGCTTTGCCGGAATATTATGCCTGCAGCTCCGGAGATTACATAAGGAAATATGAAACGGAACCCCTGGATTTTATGAAAACAGAGGTGTGGCAGCCATCTTTTTTCACCGGGGAAGCACTCCTTGCCTATGAAGTCACAAAAGACGGAAAGTACCTTCAGTGGCTGGAAAAATTCAAGAGCCGTTACAGCGATAAGGTAACCATCCACAGTGAGCATACCATGCATGATCTGGGCTTTCTGTATATCTTATATTCGGTTGGCATCTACCGTGCTGCCGGGATTGAAGAATATAAGAACATATCCCTGAGAGCGGCAGATGAGCTGGCAAAACGGTATCATATCAACGGAGCGTTTATCAGAGCCTGGGGAGAAACAGGGGACTCCGGGGACGGCCGCTGCGGAATTGCAATTATTGACTGCATGATGAACCTGTCTCTCCTGTTCTGGGCAGCATCCGTTACCGGAAATCCATTTTATAAGAATATCGCAGAGAAGCACGCAGATACGGTGCTGAAATGCTTTGTCAGAGAGGACGGTTCCGTATATCATGCATATCGGTTTGACCGGGAGACGGGGAATGCCTTAAATGGCGAAAATTTCTGCGGATTTGCAAGAGAGTCTCATTGGGCAAGGGGAGCAGCCTGGGCAATTTATGGTTTTGCAAACTGCTTTACCCATACCGGGAATCAGAAATACATGCTTGCAGCATTAAAAATATGCCATAAATTTATAGACTGCACCAGGGAAGCCGGGGAAGAGGAAGTGATTCCCCCATGGGATTTTCGTCTGCCAAAAGATAAGGAACAGGCAAAAGATACTTCAGCAGCAATTATAACGGCATGCGGCATCAGCGAATTGCTTCGTTACACAGAGGATGATCAGCTGAAAAACTACAAGGATGCGGTCATTGCCGCATTATTGACGGAGACATACTTCGATAGAAATGAAGATATTCCCGGAATGGTCAGAGAGTCCAATGGACTGCACCACTATACTTTATTTGGAGACTATTATTTTATGGAGTTGCTGGCAAAAGAAGGTTATGGGTATCTTGGACTTTGGTAGGCAGTGTTTTATGGAGGATTTTATCCCCCCCAATCAATGCTTGTGAAATCAAATGTGATTATGTATAATTAAATAAACAGGCCGCCTTGCATGCTATGCGGGGCGGCCCTTTCACGAATGATGAATCCTGGGGGAAATAAAAGACATGGAAAGAATGAAAAGATTTGTTTTGGCGGCAGCTGCACTGGCGCTTATGGGGATGGCGGGCTGCAGCAGGGGAGAGGGAAATGCAGCTGCCGTGGATACCCAAAAGGAATCCACGGACCCGGTACCCATCATCTGGTACCTTTGCGCGAATCATGAGCAGCCGGATATCGGATCTGTGGAAGCAGCCGCAGATGCCTATCTGCAGGAACAGTACGGCCTGTCTGTAGAACTGAATCTGAAGATCTCCGATTATGCCGGTTTTTCTGATAAAATGCAGATGGTAATTGCTTCTGAAAAGCCCTATGATATTTGTTTTACATCCAGCTGGAACAATAATTTTAACGGAAATGCAGCCAGAGGTGCATATTATCCCCTGGACCTGCTTCTGAAGGATTACGGAAAGGACGTATGGGCATCCATGCCGGAAAAGTTCTGGGAAGCCGGCAAATTTCAGGGGACCGTCTATGGGGTTCCCAGCCAGCAGGTATTTTTTAAGCGGAATTATGTGACTGTGGTCGCTGAATATGCCAGGGAATATGGGCTTGACACAGACAAAATAAAAGGACTTGAGGATCTGAAAGATTTCTTCTATCAGGTCAAAGCAGATCATCCACAGATTTATCCACTGGCGTTGAGCGAAAACGGAATTAACGGGAAGAACCTTTTGTCCATGGGATTTGAAAATATTACAGGGGAGTACCTGCCTGGAGTAATCCGAATTACGGATCAGTCAGCCACAGTAGTTAATCAGTATGAGACGCCGGAGATGGAAGAGCTGTATCAGATGATTTATCAGTTCCGGCTGGATGGCATTATTAAGCCGGACGCAGCCCTTACTACCAACAATGGCGTGGCAGGGATGAAGGATGGTACCCATATTGCCAGTGTAAATGCAACCCTGAAACCAGGAGCCGAGAGTACGGAAAAAGAAAATTTTGGAGGCAGGGAAGTCCTGCTTATTCCCATATCAGAGCCATGGATTACCACAGAAAGCCTTACCTCCGGGATGAATGCTGTCAGCAGCAATTCCAAGTACCCGGAACTGGCAATGCAGATACTGAACCTGGTAAACACAGATGAAAAACTATATAATCTGTTATGCTTTGGAATAGAAGGAAAACATTATCAGAAGAATGGGGACGGAACCATTAAGACCATCGAAGGTGCAGGATATGACCCGGGTTCGGACTGGGTATTCGGCAATCAGTTTATGGCGTGGAAAAGAGAGGGGCAGGCGGCGGATATCTGGGAGAAAACCATAGAAGAAAATGAAAGTGCAAGAACATCACCTGCGATGGGATTTGTATTTGATCCCATGCCGGTGCAGAAACAGATAGCGGGAGTCAATACCATACTTGATAAATACCGGATTCCCCTGGAAACGGGGCTGAAAGATCCAAAGGAGGCATTGCCACAGTTTCGGGAGGAACTGAAAAAAGCGGGAAGCGATGAAATTATCGCAGAGGCAGAACGCCAGCTAAGGCTGTATTGCGGAGTCAACGGTAAATAAAGTACCTGATATCAAGTCAGGAGTGCGTCTGCAAAGCGGCGGCGCGTGAGGCTGCGATTGGCTTCTCAGATGTGCACACTGCAAAATAGAAACATACTGTAAAACAGGCATCTCTTACTGATATGAACCAAAAGTGAAGGGGTGTCTGTTTCTTTGAGTAGAATTATCACTCACTCTGGGATATCATAACTGGGAAAGAAAATAGCTTTCACACTGCTGAATTGAGAAGTGTACCAGCTCCTGCTTGGGCGATTCCCGGCAGAGGTTGAAAGCAGATGATGAGCAACGTATGATATGGAGGTATTTATGAAAAACGACCAATTTGCCGACATTGCTGCCGGAGGAGTGAACACAGAGAATAAGGGGCTTGAAAATATTCTGCCCCCAGCTATGGATTACCCGGAACTGGAATTGCAAAAGGGTATAAAAAGCGTGGCATTTCCTAAAAAAATGGATTCCAAGGAAGAATTATATCAGGAACTGGAGAAACAAAAAGAATATTACCGGCAATATCTGCGTAAGCTGGCACCCGCTATGGAGCCCTTAAGACATCGGATAAAACTGGACAGATTTGACTGGAGAATAGCAGAGCCCAATGATAAATTATCTTTTTCCCGGGTTATCACCGGAGAGGGAAGCTGGGAACAGGTGGAGATTCCCCATTATGGCGGTCCCCTGGGCAGCCAGACTACCTATTACCGCACGGTATTTCATGCAGAAAAGCAAGAGTGCAAAGCCTTATTTCTACATTTTGACGGAGTGGATTATCTGGCTAATGTATTTGTTAACGGGAGCCTTGCCGGATCCCATGAAGGCTTTTTCGCAGCCTTTGAGTTTGACATCACAGATTATGTGGGAAACGGTGAAAATATTCTGGTAGTAGAGGTGGTCAATGATTTTGTTCACAAACGTAATGAAGAGAAGTACCGGGGAGAAATGCTGGGGGGCGACAAGATTTATGCGGCTACCGGACCGGGTTACGATGACCCCTTGCTGGGCTGGCATCACTGTCCGCCGGGAATGGGCATTTACCAGGGAGTGTATCTGGAGATGCGAAGCAGGTGTTTTATCCGGGACAGCTTTGTACGACCCCTTCCGGATACGGAACAGGCGGAATTATGGTTAGAAATTTATAAATGTGATCCCGGTTACGAAGATCTTACAATCCAATACTCTCTATACGGCAGGAACTTTGAAGAAGTTGTGTTCGAAGGGAAGACCTATACCCCGTTTACCGGATGTGAAATCGGGCTTGGAGATACTTTTACCAAGGCAAGCCTAACAGCCAATGGACAGATCAATCAGCCTGTTAAAATTTATATGGAAAAAGGGATCAACTATTTGAAAATTCCCTTTGATCTGCCAGATGCCAGAACCTGGACGCCTCAGACACCGTATCTGTATGAGCTTCAGATACACCTGGTAGAAAAAAACGGCACGATTACAGACAATAAGAACCAAAGCTTTGGAATGCGCAGTTTCACGATGGATACGGACACTGTTCCAAAAGGGACCTTTTACCTGAATGGAGAGAAGATTCGCCTGAGGGGAGCCAATACCATGGGACATGAGCAGCAGTGTGTGATGAAAGGAGATTTTGATCAGCTCCTGGACGATCTTCTGCTTGCTAAAATCTGCAATATGAACTTTTTAAGACTGACACAGAGACCGGTTCAGGAAGAAGTGTATGATTATTGCGATATGGTGGGATTAATGACCCAGACCGATCTTCCGCTGTTCGGCGTCCTGAGGCGGAATCAGTTTACGGAGGCGCTGAGACAGACGGAAGAAATGGAGAAGCTGGTACGCAGACATCCCTGCAATATACTGGTGTCCTATATTAATGAGCCGTTTCCTAATGCATATAACCAGCCCCACAGACATCTGGGAAGAAAAGATCTGATGAACTTTTTTGACTGCGCGGATATGATTGTAAAAATGAATAACCCGGAACGTGTAATCAAACATGTGGACGGGGATTATGATCCTCCCAGCAAAACCCTCCCGGACAACCATTGTTACACCTGCTGGTACAATGGGCATGGAGTAGATGCAGGCGCCCTGCATAAAGGATACTGGATTCCTATAAAACACGGATGGAACTGCGGCTGCGGAGAATTTGGCACAGAAGGGCTGGATTATGAAGCTGTTATGAGAAAGTATTACCCCAGCAGCTGGCTTCCCGGGAATCAGGAAGAGGAACGCAGATGGTCAGCGGGAAGTATATGCGGATCCCAGACCGGAAATTTCCACTATTTTTTCTTTGATACACCGGATTCTCTGAAAGGGTGGATAGAAGCCTCCCAGGAACATCAGGCATGGGCTGCGAAATGGATGACGGAAGCTTTCAGACGGAATGCCAGAATGGTGTCCATCGCCATACATCTGTTTATCGATGCTTTTCCGGCAGGCTGGATGAAAACGATAATGGATGTGGATCGCAACCCCAAGCCGGCATACTTTGCGTACCGGGATGCACTGACACCGGTTATGGCCAGCCTCAGAACAGACCGGTTTACCTGTTTTGCGGGGGAAACGGTTCCGGTAGAACTGTGGATCTGCAATGATACGCCTGGGAATCTGGAAGGGTACCGGTGCATCTATGAAATCCTGGATGAAAACCAGAAGGTGCTGGCTCAGGGAAGTACACCGGCAGAGGCAGGAGCATCTGACAGCCAATGCATGGGAATAATCCCGGTAAGAACAAAAAAAGCGAGTGGAAAAGCACTTGTCCGGGCGGCAGTCCTGAATAAAGAAGGTGTGATACTGCATACAAACCAGGTAGAAATCACAGTGTATGAGGATAATGGTTTCCATACCGGCAGGCAGGTAATTGTACCGGGTGTGGATGGTTACGCTTTCCGGCTGCTAAAGGACCTGGGGATTGATCCGGTTCCATTAGAAAATGCCGGAATGAAAAGTATTATTCTGATCGATGATTACAATGAATATTTAAATTATAAGGAAGAAATAGATCTCATTGTACAAAAAGGAGGAAGGCTGATATTCCTGGAACTTGAGCCGGGAACTTATCAGGCAGCCGGAAGAGAATTCACGGTTAAAAACAGTGCCATGCTGCCGATGAACTTCGTATCAAACGCCACCGGACATCCCATGGCACAGGGATTTGGAAAGAAAGCATTTTGGAATTGGTATGATAAACAGGCAGATATGATTACCCCGATTCTTTCATCCACGGTGTCCGGAGCAGGAATGAGGCCGATCCTTACCAGCGGAAATACGGATGAAAATGGCAATTGGCAGACTGCCCCGGCAGTAGTGGAAGCAGCGTGCCAGGATGGAATGGTAGTGGTATGCCAGCTGAAACTGTCCGGCAGGACAAAAGAGAATCCAGTGGCGAAACTGTTCTTTGAAAAACTGATGCAGTGATTTTCACTGCGGTATAGAAAGACTTACGGCATGTTCCGCCAAAAGCACCGTCCAGCTGCAGAAAGCAGGACGGTGCTTTTAAATTTCAAAACTCCGGCAAACTTCCGGTACTGCTATGTATAAAATTCCAATTTCTGCAAATATTATTTGTGTATAATGTGTAAAAAATAACACTCCAGTTAAAAGTTTGTCAAATATATATATAAAATCGGGAAAGTTTTGTGCATTATTTAGTGAAATAACTAGACATTATCTGGAAAATGTTTTAAGATAATAATACGGTAAAATATCGTAAAGGAGGCGGATGTGTGAAATATAAGAAAGATGTTTTTCGATCACTGGCAATGATTACCCAAATTGGCATCAGTATGCTGGCACCGATTATCTTGTGCGTATTTGCCGGATACTGGCTGGACCGGAAATTTGGCTGGAACACCACCATTGTCCTTCTCATTCTGGGTATTCTTGCCGGCGGACGCAATTGTTATATGTTATTAAAAGATATGGTGAATGCAGGAGGAAAGAAAAAGGATGATTAAGAAGTTAAATCCTGTATCAAAAGAGCTGATTCTTGGCATTCTAATATGTGGGGTTATATTTCAGTTTTCACTGATCTGGCTGTCCGATTCCAAAGTGCTTTATACAACCGGGCTGTGGATTGGAACTGCAATTTCTGTATTTATGGCTGTTCACATGAATTGGTCTATTGAAAATGCAGTGGAAATGGATGAAAAAGGCGCTGTCAGCCACATGAAGAAAATGTTCATGCTGCGTGCCCTTGTAGTGGTGGTAATATTTTTTGGCACATACCTGCTGAAGCTGGGGGATGTTGTCGCAGTATTTTTAGGTTTATTTGGATTAAAGATAGGAGCTTATCTGCAGCCGCTCCTTCATATTTTAATTCAGAAAATAAAAAATAAAAAATTAAGTAAAGGAAGGTGAGAACGTGGGAAATGCGTATCTTTGTCAGGGCCAGCTGCTGGCGGCGGGCGGTGAAGTTGATTTTATGATTCACGGACTGTTCAAATACAAACTGTTTGGACAGGAATTCTATATCACAACCACCCATGTCAGCATTCTGATCGTTATGATCATTCTTTTTGTATTTGCTGTTATAGCAAACCGCAAGATGAAGAATCCCGATGAGATACCGGGAGGGTTTCAGAATGCAGTGGAAATGATTGTAGAGATGCTGGATAAAATGGTACATGGAAGCATGGGAAAATACGCAGGCAAATTTGCTAACTACATCGGTTCCATATTTTTGTTTATCTTTGTCAGTAATATTTCCGGACTATTTGGCCTCAGGCCCCCCACTGCGGATTACGGCGTCACGCTGCCGCTGGGTATTATGACATTTGCTATTATTCAGTACAATAATATCAGATACAATAAGTTCGGAGCACTGACCGGCTTGTTTAAGCCGCTGCCGTTTTTATTTCCGATCAACCTTATTGGTGAAATTGCAGTACCATTTTCACTGTCGCTGCGTTTGTTCGGTAATATTTTATCCGGTACCGTAATGATGTCGCTGATTTATACGCTGCTGGCACCGATTGCAATTGGATGGCCGGGATTTTTACACATTTACTTTGATATTTTTTCCGGTGCGATACAGACCTATGTATTCTGTATGCTGACGATGGTATTCGTAACGGATAAGCTTCCAGGTGAGGCGTAGCAATTTAAAAAATTATAATATAAGGATCAGGAGGATTTCAGAATGAGCAATATAACAAATGAAGGTTTAATTTTAGCGTGTTCCGCAATTGGTGCCGGTTTGGCGATGATCGCCGGTGTAGGACCCGGTATTGGACAGGGTATTGCAGCAGGTTATGGTGCAAGTGCAGTAGGTAGAAACCCGGGAGCAAAATCCGATATCACATCTACCATGCTTTTAGGACAGGCAGTTGCAGAGACAACCGGTCTTTACGGTTTGGCGATTGCATTTATTTTACTCTTTGCAAATCCGCTTCTTGGAAAGCTTTAAGAGAATTAGGTCTGAATAATAAGCGAAAGGAGGCGAAACCTTGGAACGATTATTTAATCTGGACCCGCAGTTGATTCATGATGCGGTGCTGCTTATGATCTCGATGTTTGTAATGTTTACTTTTCTGTCATACCTGCTGTTTAATCCGGCAAGGAAAATGCTGCAAAAGCGTCAGGACAGGATCAGGACAGATATCGATACGGCTGCACGGGATAAAGAAGATGCGAAGAAGCTCATGGAGGATTATGACAGAAGGCTTAAGGACATCAATAAAGAAGCAGAAGAAATCCTGAGTGCCGCCAGACAAAAAGCACTGAAAAATGAAGCCAGGATCATAGAAGAGGCAAAGGAAGAAGCAGGAAGAATTATTGCCAGAGCCAGCGCCCAGGTGGAACTGGAGAGAAAGAAAGCGGCAGATGATATGAAGAAAGAAATAATATCCATTGCTTCGCTTATGGCTGGTAAAGTTGTGAAGGCTTCTATTGATATGGAAGCCCAGGATTCATTAATAGAGGATACGTTAAAGGAAATAGGTGATCAGACATGGCAAAGTTAGTTTCGAAAGTATACGGCGACGCCCTGTTTGAAGTTGGACTGGAAAAAGCAAGACTGGGAGAACTGGAGAGTGAGGTACTGTCTGTAAAGCAGATCCTCCTTCAAAATCCGGAATTTGATCAGTTGATGCTGCATCCTAAAATTGACAATGACGCAAAGATAAAATCAATGGAGTCTGTTTTTAAAGGCAGAATCTCGGATGATTGTCTGGGATTGCTGGTCATTGTTGTTACGAAGGGGCGTTATAAAGAGCTACCCCGGATATTTGATTATTTTATTACGAAAGTAAAGGAATATCAGAAAATTGGAATTGCCCATGTAACATCTGCAGTTCCATTAAAAGATGACTGGAAAAAGAAAATTGAGGCAAAACTGTTAGAAACTACGGACTATGTGAAAATGGAAATGGAATTTCATGTAGACGAAAGCCTGATTGGCGGATTGATTATAAGAATTGGCGACCGGGTTGTGGACAGCAGTATTAAAAGTCATCTTGTGGATCTCACCGGGCAGCTTACCAGGATTTCCCTGGAAGCCTGATATTAGAGTAGTTTGGTATCAGAGAAGTTTGGTACAGCGATGAGATTTCAGGAAATTTAGATTTATATAAATAGCAGGAAAGAAGGTGGCAAAGCCTCATGAATTTAAGACCAGAGGAAATTAGTTCCGTTATTAAAGAACAGATAAAAAGATATTCCTCCGAGATGACCGTGTCTGATGTGGGTACGGTAATCCAGGTGGCCGATGGGATTGCCCGTATTCATGGTCTGGAAAATGCCATGCAGGGAGAACTTCTGGAGTTTACGGGAGATGTCCACGGTATGGTTCTGAACCTGGAAGAAGATAATGTAGGTGCTGTTTTGCTGGGAGATACCACCAGTATCAGTGAAGGCGATACCGTTAAGACAACCGGAAGAGTGGTAGAGGTACCGGTTGGTGACGGTATGCTGGGAAGAGTTGTAAATTCCCTGGGAATGCCCATTGATGGAAGAGGTCCCATTCGTGCAGATAATTATCGCAAAATTGAACGTGTTGCATTTGGTGTAATTGCCAGAAAATCGGTAGATACACCGCTTCAGACAGGAATAAAGGCAATTGATTCCATGGTTCCCATCGGACGGGGACAAAGGGAGTTAATCATTGGCGACAGGCAGACCGGAAAGACGGCAATCGCCCTGGATACGATTATCAATCAAAAGGGACAGGGTGTAAAATGTATCTATGTTGCAATTGGACAGAAGGCATCTACAATTGCCGGAATTGTGAAGAAACTGGAAGAGTTCGGAGCAATGGACTATACCACAATCGTGGCTTCCACTGCAAGTGAACTGGCTCCGCTTCAGTATATTGCACCTTATGCAGGATGCGCAATTGGCGAGGAATGGATGGAAAAGGGCCAGGATGTTTTGGTGGTTTATGATGACTTATCCAAACATGCAGCGGCTTACCGTACCCTGTCATTGCTTCTGAGAAGGCCGCCAGGCCGTGAAGCTTACCCAGGTGATGTCTTCTATCTTCATTCCAGGCTTCTGGAGAGGGCAGCCAGACTGTCAGATGAACTGGGCGGCGGTTCCTTAACGGCACTTCCCATTATTGAGACTCAGGCAGGAGATGTGTCTGCTTATATACCCACAAACGTAATTTCTATTACTGACGGACAGATTTATCTGGAAACAGAAATGTTTAATGCAGGATTCCGTCCGGCGATCAATGCCGGTTTATCCGTATCCCGTGTAGGCGGTGCGGCACAGATTAAGGCGATGAAGAAGATTGCATCCCCGATTCGTGTGGAGCTTGCGCAGTATCGAGAGCTGGCGGCATTTTCCCAGTTTGGTTCCGAGCTGGACAATGATACCAGAGAGAAGCTGGCACAGGGCGAGCGGATCAAGGAAGTGTTAAAGCAGCCTCAGTATAAGCCCATGCCAGTGGAATACCAGGTAATGATTATCTTCGCAGCTACCCGTAAGTATCTGCTGGATATTAATGTGGAAGAGATACTGGCATTTGAAAAAGCGCTGTTTGAGTATATTGATATAAAATATCCCGAGATTCCGGAAGAAATCCGGACAACGAAGCAGATTTCTGATGAAACAGCAGATGCACTTATAAAAGCAATCGAAGAATGCAAAGCAGAGTTTAAAGAATCCAGATAGGGTAAAGTAAGAAAGGATGATACAATGGCTTCGATGAGAGATATCAGGCGGCGACGGGCGGGCATAACCAGCATTCAGCAGATTACAAAGGCTATGAAGCTGGTATCCACCGTAAAGCTGCAGAAGGCAAGGACCCATGCAGAACAGTCCAAGCCGTATTTTGAGCGGATGTATGCTGTGGTAACTTCCATGCTTGCCAGGTCAGGCAAACTGGATCATCCCTATCTGAGACCCGGAAAGTCTCCGAAGAAAGCGGTGATCGTCATCACTTCCAACAGAGGGCTTGCAGGCGGGTATAACTCCAATGTAACGAAGCTGATTACAGCAGGAGAATGGAAAAAGGAAGATCTGGAGATTTATGCCATAGGACGAAAAGGGAAGGAATCCCTGGAGAAAAAAGGATATCATATCCGCGGGGATTACAGCGAAGTAATCAATGCGCCTATGTTCCAGGATGCACAGGAGATCAGCAAAGAAGTGCTGGATGCTTTTGCCCGGGATGAGATAGGTGAGATCTACGTTGCCTATACCTCATTCAAAAATACCGTAGTTCATGAACCGAAACTGATGAAGCTCCTCCCGGTTGAATTTACGGAAGGTGAATTATCAAGAGAAGACAAAATGTCGCTGATGAATTACGAGCCGGATGAGGATGAGGCGCTTAATATCATTATTCCAAAGTATGTAACTAGTATCCTGTACGGATCTTTTACAGAAGCACTGGCGAGTGAAAACGGAGCCAGAATGCAGGCAATGGATGCGGCAACAAGCAACGCAGATGAAATGATAGATAAACTGGCACTTCAGTACAACCGTGCAAGACAGGGATCTATCACACAGGAATTAACAGAAATTATTGCTGGTGCGGAGGCGATCAGTTAGAGGTGCCTGCAAGATACAGTGTTTAAAATATGGAAAGAAAAAGGAGTGAGAACCAGACAATGTCAGAAAAAAGCAAAGGCAAAATCACTCAAATCATAGGTGCGGTATTGGATATTAAGTTTCCGGAGGGACATCTTCCGGAAATTTATGAGGCGGTACACATTAAAAGAAACGACGGTGAAAGGCTGGTGGTAGAAGTTGCACAGCATCTGGGTGACGATACGGTCAGATGTATTGCAATGGGCTCTACAGACGGTTTAGTCCGGGGAATGGAAGCTTTGGCAACTGGCGCTCCCATAACCGTACCGGTTGGGGAACATACACTGGGAAGAATCTTTAATGTAACCGGAGATGTCATAGACAATAAAGAAGCGCCTAAGGATGTAGCATATTTGCCGATACACAGAAAGGCGCCGTCTTTTGAAGAGCAGTCCACATCCACAGAGGTACTGGAAACCGGTATTAAAGTAGTGGATCTGCTCTGTCCCTATCAAAAGGGCGGGAAGATTGGATTATTCGGTGGTGCCGGAGTAGGTAAGACCGTACTGATTCAGGAGCTGATCCGTAATATTGCAACAGAGCATGGCGGATATTCTGTATTTACCGGTGTAGGGGAACGAACACGAGAAGGAAATGACCTCTATTATGAAATGACAGAATCCGGCGTTATTAATAAAACTACCATGGTATTCGGGCAGATGAATGAGCCGCCGGGAGCCAGAATGAGAGTTGGGCTTACGGGGCTTACCATGGCTGAATATTTTCGTGATGAAGGCGGTAAAGATGTACTGCTCTTTATTGATAATATTTTCCGTTTCACACAGGCGGGTTCAGAAGTATCGGCGCTTTTAGGACGTATGCCATCCGCAGTTGGATACCAGCCCACACTCCAGACAGAGATGGGTGCCCTGCAGGAACGTATTACATCCACAAGAAACGGTTCCATCACTTCCGTTCAGGCTGTTTATGTTCCGGCGGATGACCTGACAGACCCGGCTCCGGCTACTACTTTTGCCCATCTGGATGCCACCACCGTATTATCCCGTTCCATTGTGGAGCTGGGTATTTATCCGGCAGTGGATCCGCTGGATTCTTCCTCCCGTATCCTGGATCCCCAGATCGTGGGAGAGGAACACTATGGGGTAGCCAGGGGTGTTCAGGAAATTCTGCAGAGATACAAAGAACTGCAGGATATCATAGCAATTTTAGGTATGGATGAGTTGTCAGAAGATGAAAAGCTGATCGTAAACCGCGCCAGAAAGATACAGAGATTCCTGTCACAGCCGTTTTTCGTTGCAACACAGTTTACAGGGCTGGATGGTAAGTATGTGCCAATCAGTGAAACGATCCGGGGATTTGGAGAGATCCTGGATGGCAAACACGATGATATCCCGGAGAGTTATTTCTTAAATGCAGGTACCATAGACGATGTACTGGAGCGTGTAAAATAACAGGAAGCGTTCAGCAATGTCCATGTCTGGGACAGATAGGAGTTTTATGGCGGATGAAAAATTTTTTGAATTGGAGATTATTTCTCCGGACCGGATATTTTATCAGGGAAAGGCAAGTATGGTAGAGCTCAATACTTCCGAAGGTGAAATAGGTGTTTATAAGAACCATATTCCGCTGACGACCATACTGGTTCCGGGAATTGTCACCATTACAGAAGCTTCCGGCAAAAAAGAAGCTGCGGTTCACGCAGGTTTTATAGAGATTTTAAAAGAAAAAATAACAATACTTGCAGAAATTGCAGAGTGGCCGGAAGAAATAGATATAAATCGTGCAAATGAAGCAAGGCAGCGTGCCGAAAGAAGAATTCAGTCCAACACTTCAGAAATAAATGTGACGCGTGCTGAGATGGCTTTGCGGAAAGCATTAATTCGAATTGAACTGGCTGGTAAATAGTATAAAACCCCTTCCATTGGTAATACTTAGATATTACGAATTGGAGGGGTTTTTTGTATGAAGAAAATATGGGTTGCATTTATTGTCCTTTTATGGGGCGTTGCAGGATTTCAGATCATACAGGGGAAAGCAGCAGCGGAAGAAAACAAGATTATCCAGGTTTTCCACACTGTTGGAAGTGAACAGAAGACAAGTATGGTGGAATACTATGGAACATACGATGATGAATATCTCCCAATTGAAAAACGGGAAGCGCTTCTTCGTGATATAGCGCAGAAACTTGGAATTACAAGAGGCCTGGAGACAGACCGGACAAATGAAGAAAAAAGACAGGAAATTTCTCTGACAAAAAAGGCAAAACACGCTGTGACAACCCTTAGATTTATCACAAATGAAGAAGGGAAAGAGATCAAGCAGTATATGATAGCCAGCATTGCACTGGATAAAGATATGGAAAGTGCCCTTGCACATAAAAAGAAACTGGAAAAAATTCTGGGTGACTATACAAAGGACAGCAGAAGTTCAGCCAATGTAATCGGTACTTATGATGGGAAACTGGATTTAGATAAAAGAAATGAAGTAGCAGATGGGATCCTTGGGGAAATGGGTGCCAAAATCGTAACAGAACACAGGGATATGAAGCTTTATACCATTTATGCATACACGACTTATGTGTCTGACTATGTAATGCAGGAAGACCAGGCGGTCAATGTAAATATAGCCATGCGGTATAATGAAGAAGAGGATAAAACTTATGTCTATGTGGCAACTCCGGTTCTGGGGCTGGATTACTAAATGGGACAGGAGTAAAATTTCATAGGAGTAATTTTCCCGGATACGCTTCACTTTTTAAGGCAGCAGCATATATTATAGTAAATGCGTATTAAAGGAGTAGTTTATGGAGGAACATAAAAGCAATCCCCATAGCCAAATAGAAAATTGTCCGTGCTATCCTAATTGTGACGATATGATGCATAAGCAAGGCGGGGAACAGCCTCAAAAACCATTTTGGCCGCCTTTGCCATCACAGCCTATACCAGCAGTCTGGCCATCAATGGGGGATACACCGGATCGTTCCGATCTGGGGAGAACAGATCCAGTAAGACCGGTGCCAGGCAGGCTGCAGCCATGGCAGCCATATGACGATGAGCAAGAGGAAGATAATTGGGGCAGACAGCAGCCGTGGCGTCGGGAAGAAGATTGGAATGAAAGACCGGAGTGGGAAAGACAGCAGCCATGGTCACCCAGGAATTTAGAAATGGAGAGTGCCGGGCGGCAAGGAGAAGCTGACAATTCAGAGGACATGGATTCGGACATGGGCTGGGATATGGACTCAGACCGTCAGAACAGTGACATGCCGGATAACCGGATGAGATCCGATATGAAAATGCCTCAAAGCTGGGGAAATCCATGGATGGATGAATCCAATATGTATGACAATCCGGAAGCTGACATGAATGGAGATATTAATATGCCCCAGAGCCGTCCGTCCCAGGAGATGAATATGCCAAATGGAGGCGCGTGGCCCCAGACAGGGACACCGTCTAATCAGCCATGGCCCGGAACAGCTACACCAAATAATCAAATGTGGCCGGGCAGACAAATGCTGCCCAATATGAGATTTTCCGGAAATGGCAGAAATTCAGAAATGCCGGGAATCCAGATTCGCCCTGATATGGAGAACGGAAGAAACCAGATGGATTATGAGAGCACCATGCCGAATAACCAGATGTGGAACGGATCCAACATGGAATCCGATATGGAATCAGACATGGAAATGCCGGAGAACCAGATGCGCCCGGAAATGGGAATGCCCGGCAATCAGATACGCCCGGACATGGGAATGCCGGAAAACCAGATGGGACCTGATATGTGGATGCCCGGGAACCAAATGAACCCGAATATGGGAATGCCTGGTAACCGAATGAACCCGAATATGGAAATGCCGGAAAACCAGATGAGACCTGATATGTGGATGCCCGGCAACCAGATGAACCCGAATATGGGAATGCCCGGCAACCAGATGAACCCGAATATGGGAATGCCGGAAAACCAGATGAACCCGAATATGGGAATGCCTGGGAACCAGATGAGCCCGGAAATGTGGATGCCGGAAAACCAGATGGGACCGGAAATGGAAATGCCGGAAAGTCAGATGATGCCAAATATGAGAATGCCTGGGAACCAAAATATGCCGGGGTACATGTACTACCCAAACGGTCCGGCAGATCGTATGCGGGGAGTGATAAATCCGGTATTTAGAAACGATGATATGGAAAAAGAAGAGCAGGAGACAGAACATGACCTGGAACGGCTGAAAGGCATGTATCCGGATATTGCTAAGAAAATACAGCTTTTTGTTGAAGAGGCATGTGATGATTTGGAATATGCAGGAAGCCCTATGTTTGACGAACAGCCGGATAAAATCAGTTTAATGAAAACGGTAAACAGCATTTATGATAAGGTAAAAGAAGATGCACCGGTAGAAGAGGAAGAGGATAAGGATGATCTTTTTGCAATGAATAAGGAAAGCAGAAGGAGATATCCGCCGGGAAAGAACTGGCTGCGTGATTTTGTAGAAGTAATGCTCTATAATGAAATGTTCCAGCGGCGGTGCAGACACCGAAACTGCAGGAGATGGTACTGATTAACAGCAGGAGCATCCGGGGAATTTGAAGAGTCTCGGAATTTTTAACGAAGAAACCGGTGGCAAAGTTACACCGGTTTCTTAAAAGTAAGGTGAAGAGGGGAGTTCCTGGCGAATTTATTGTCTAAAAAAGTTGGATTTTATGAAAATTTATGTTGAGGTTTTTAACCAAAGCCAGTACAATAGAGACATGGTCTATTCATGGGGAGAATCTATGAGACCTGTCTTGTCGTTAAGGGGAAATGATAATGGAAGAATTGATGAAAATATTAGAATTACATTTAGATGAAAATATGCTGCAGGCGGTTGTAAGCGGAGCAAAAAAATCGGACATCCCGTCAAAAATTAAAATCCGCCCGGTTATAAATAAAGAAATCTTAAAGTTTCAGACTACAATATCAGATGGAAAAAAAGAATTACATAAAAACATGGAGAAACAAGAGATAAAAGAGCAGCTGCAATCCTGGATGGCAGCTGATTATAAACAGTTACAATTGGATACCGTTGCTTATTCCATTACAGTATTGGTGAGCAAAAAAGGAAAAATGACCATTAAGAAAAAAAGATGGGACAAACCAAAAGAAGCGGTTCCCTTACAGCATAACCGTAAGAAGAAGTATGTACTTCCGGAAGGAGTGCCGGTTCCGTTTCTGGTAGACCTGGGGGTAATGACTCCTGAGGGGAAAATTGTAAATTCCAAATACGATAAATTTCGACAGATCAACCGGTTTTTAGAGTTTGTGGAAGATATTCTGCCGCAGCTGAAACGTTCGGGAGAAATTACCATCATCGATTTTGGATGCGGGAAATCGTATTTGACATTTGCTATGTATTATTACCTGAAAATACTGCAGGGTATGGATATTCATATGATTGGGCTGGACCTGAAGGAAGATGTCATTGACAAGTGCAATGAACTGGCTGGAAATTATGGATATGATAAGCTGGAATTCTACATGGGAGATATTGCGTCTTATGAAGGCGTGAACCAGGTGGATATGGTGGTAACCCTCCATGCCTGCGATACGGCAACAGATTATGCACTGGCTAAAGCCGTGAAATGGGGAGCAGATGTGATTCTTTCCGTACCATGCTGCCAGCACGAGCTGAATGGACAGATTCATAATGATATACTGGAGCCTGTATTAAAGTACGGATTAATCAAAGAAAGAATGGCGGCTCTGCTGACCGATGCGTTTCGTGCCGGCAGGCTGGAGGAGGAAGGTTATAACGTTCAGATACTGGAATTTATTGATATGGAACATACGCCGAAGAATATTCTGATACGGGCTGTAAAGTCCGGTGTGCCAAAAAAAGTGAAAAATTTAGCTGAATGTATGGAATTGGTGGGGGCCAGACCGACAATAAATAAACTCTTAAATGCCAAAGAGGAGGCATGAAGTAAATATGAAAAAGATAATCATACGAATCAGCGTTTTGGTGCTGGTATTTATAGGTGCCATTTTTGGCGTCAGTAAATATATCAACAGAGGTACAACGGAGACGGCAAAGGAAATGAAGGCGGCAACACTGCCCCTGGTCTATATGACAAATGAGGGAACGCAGTTGAACTGTCTGCATGGTTATGTACAGCAAATGCCGGTAACGGCTATGAGAGATACCCTGACTCCGCTGACTTCCGACCGTGTACTTGACATTCAGATTCAGACATTCGGTGTTCCCATTGATGATATTTATTTTGAGGTGCTTTCCGTAGATGGTAAGGAATCACTGGAAAATACAAAGGTAACAAAATATCAGGAGGATGGGGAGTATGTGAAGACATCCATAAAATTACAGAACCTGATCCTTATGAATCAGGAATATGTGTTGAAGCTCCAGATTAAAAGCGCAGGAAAAGATATTTATTACTATACCAGAATCCTGCAGCAGGACGGGCTTCATACGAAGGATTACCTGAGTTTTGTCATGAGCTTTTATGATAAATGCCTGAACAAGAGCGATACCCAGTGGCTTACCGCTTATATGGAGCCGGACGAAACCGGAGACAACAGTTCGCTTGCCAGTATGGATATTCATTCCAGTATTGACCAGCTGAGCTGGGGAACCTTAAGCCCACAGATTTATTATAAACCGGTACCTGCAATTAAGGAGTTAAATGAGAGTACGGCATCGGTGGTATTGAATTACATTATCTCAGCAAAAAATGATGATGGGCAGCAGGAACTTTATAACGTTACCGAATTTTACAGGATGCGGGATGCGGATTCCAAAATTATGCTTCTGGACTTTGAACGAAAAACCGAACAGATTTTTAATCCGGAAAATTCTATCATAACTACTAAAGGTGTGAATCTGGGAATCACAGGAAGAGAAGTCACCTACAAGACAGATGAAAAGCAGCAGTATTTTGCATTTGTGCAGGAAAATGAACTATACAGTTATGATGTTAACAGTAACAAAATTGCCCAGGTATTTACTTTCCGGCAAAAAGAAAATTCGGACTACCGGGATTCCTATAACCGCCATGATATCAGTATTATCCAGGTGGCATCCAATGGCAATATTTACTTTACTGTCAGTGGATATATGAATCGGGGCAGTCATGAAGGTGAGTCAGGTGTGGCGCTGTATTCCTATGAAGCCGCTTCCGGATATGTAAGGGAAGGTGTATTTGTAAGAAGTGGAGAGTCTTACGAACTCTTAAAGAAAGATCTGGATATACTGACCTATGTATCCGATGACCAGGAAGATTTTAATTTGCTGATAGATGGAGATGTGTACCAGATAAATCTCTCAACGATGCAGGCAGAGACGATTGTAAAGAATATCAAACAGGGATGCATGGCTGGTTCCCAGTCCGGGAAATATTTTGCATGGCTGAAAGAAAATGAAGCTTACAATTCCAAAACCATCTCTGTAATGAATATGGATACGAAAGAAACCCGTGAAATTTCCTGCCAGGATTCGGAGAGAATCCGCATTATTGGATTTATGGGCGAGGATCTGGTCTATGGAGTTGCGGATGCATCCGATATTAATACGCAGCATGAGGGAAATGAACTGTTCCCCATGAAGAGCGTACAGATTCAAAACAGTCAGGGTGAGACGGTAAAGGATTATGACGCCGGAGGTCTGTATGTAACAAAAACGGAAATCACCGAAAAGCTGCTGACGCTTACCAGAATGAAGAAAAACGGCGATACATTCACCGAGGCAGCGGAGGATCACATTGTAAATAATGCGGCAGATGAAGATTCTGCATTTGGCATGACGACTCAGGTTACGGAAAAGAAGCAGACCGAAATGATTCTGAGAGTGGGACAGGAATTGAAAGTAAAGACACCTCAGGTGGTAAGAAGCCGTCAGGTAGTACTGGAAGGCAATCATACCGTCTCTATTCAGTCAAAGGAAAAGAGCGAAAATCTCTATTACGTATATGCTAACGGTAAATTAGACAGCATTTATTCCAATGCCAATGCAGCAGTGAAAAGGGCGGATGAAATGCTGGGCGTAGTGGTGGATAACCATCAGAAATATGTCTGGGAACGTGGTAATAAAGAAGATGAGATGGAACTGGATCTCACCAAAGTACCTGCGATCATGAAGAGCGGGGAAATGGATCTGGCTAAACTGAAGCAGGCTCTGGGTGATAAGACCGTACTGGATTTAAGCGGCTGTACCCTGGATATGGTTCTCTATTATGTAAGCCACGGTTATCCGGTAATGGTACAGACTTCAGAAGGAGTCAGAATTATGGTTGGGTACGACAACTTTAATACAATTCTCCTGAAGCCGGGAGAAGAGGAATCCTATTATTATCCATCCGATGACAGTAAGGAACTATTTGAAAATTCAGGAAATATATTTATTACCTATATTAACTGATTATATAGAGATACCAAAATTACCGGGCGTGGGCATTTAGAGACTGGATCTTGAGTTCGCAGGCAGTCTGCAGAACATGCAGATGAATGAACCGGCTCCCGAAATACAAGGACGCCCTGGCGATGAGCTGGGGCGTTTCCTATTTAAAAAGGAAATTTTGTTTTCCCTGAATGCAATTGCCAATATGTGGATAACCTAAAGATAACAGAAGAAAACATATAAAATACAAAGAATGACATAATAAAAATAAGAAAGAGAGAGGTAAAGAATATGGATGAGAGAATAAAAACGCTGGCGCATAACCTGGTGAATTATTCCTGCGAGGTGAAAGAAAACGACAAGGTTTACATCCACTATATCGGGGAAGACACACAAGAGCTGGCAAGGCAGATTATAAAGGAAGTCTACGCGGCGAAAGGAATCCCGTTTATACGGTTTATCAGCAATAAAGTACAGCGGGACATCCTGATGGAATGTACGCAGGAGCAGGTGGAGCTGATGGCAGAAGTGGACGGACTGGAAATGTCTAACATGGACTGCTATATTGGCATCCGGGGTTCCAATAATGTGTCGGAATTATCCGATGTACCTGCTGAAAAAATGGCGATTTATGATAAATATTACAATACCCCGGTACATCATGAAATCCGTGTAAAAAAGACCAGATGGGTGGTTCTTCGTTACCCTAATGCCTCTATGGCTCAGCTTTCCAATTCCAGTACCGAGGCATTTGAGGACTTCTACTTTAAAGTTTGCAACCTGGATTATGGGAAAATGGACAAGGCTATGCAAAACCTTAAGGCATACATGGAACGTACAGACAAGGTTCGCATGACAGGACCGGGCACAGACCTGACCTTTTCGATTAAAGGGATGAACGCAATTCCCTGCGCAGGCAGATGCAACATTCCCGACGGGGAGGTATATACAGCCCCAATCAGAGATTCTGTAAATGGGACACTTGCGTATAATACGCCGTCTCTGTATCAGGGATTTACCTACGAAAATATTGTGCTTACCTTTGAAAATGGAAAAATAGTGAATGCAGCTGCAAATGACACAAAGAGGATTAACGAGGTCTTCGACATGGATGAAGGGGCACGGTATATCGGTGAATTTGCCATCGGAGTTAATCCCTATGTTCTGGAACCAATGAAGGATATTCTCTTCGACGAGAAGATTATGGGATCCATTCACTTTACACCCGGCAGCTGCTATGACGATGCGTACAACGGGAACCATTCCTCCATTCACTGGGATCTGGTATGGATACAGAGAGCCGAATATGGCGGTGGGGAAATCTACTTTGACGATGTATTGATCCGAAAGGACGGAAAGTTTGTAGTTCCGGAACTGGAGTGCTTGAACCCGGAGAATTTGATTTAGACTTAAAACTGGACACAGAATACGGATTCTGTGTCCATTGTATTATCAGAAAAAATATTAGTGCCGGGCGGTACTAGGAGGAGAAAGTTATGATCGAAATCTTAAATGGGATGCAGGAAACCATCAACTATGGTGATTCACAGGGATTCCGGCTGTATCATAATGTGGAATTTGAGGATTACGGGGATCACTGGCATACGGGCATTGAAATTATTATTCCGGTAAAAAATGGATATACGGTAATTGTAGGAGAGCAGCGGCAGGAACTGGAAGAGGGAGATATAGCACTGATTAACTCCGGGGTCATCCATGCATTAGAGGCACCTCCGGCAGGTGAGAGGGTCATTCTTCAGTTTGATACGGCATTGCTCTATGGTTTAAAGGGGATGGAAACACTTTTATTTATGATGCAGCCGCTGATTTATATTCCAAACAGAAAAAATGTGGAGATACGTCAGGTTATATATGAGAAACTGATGAAAATTATCTGGGAATATGATTCCAAAAGTACGTTTAGGGAAGCGCTGATCTACGCTAACCTGATTGAGATTTTTGTAGAACTGGGACGCAGGGAAGTTTATCTGATCGAGACAGCAGAGAAGATCCCTTCTGCCAAGAAGCAGGTGTACATAGAAGCTGTTATGGGTGCTTGTTCCTATATTAGCTCACATTATCTGGAGAACCTCACACTGGAGGAGGTTGCAGAAGCAAGCGGTTTTTCCAAATATCATTTTACACGCATTTTTAAGCAGTATATGAATATGACCTTTTACGAATACCTGAATTCCAAGCGGGTGAAGAGAGCAGAGGAACTGCTCTATAACCAGGAGATGAGCGTGACAGACGTGGCAATGAATTCCGGATTTTTTTCATTGAGCGCTTTCAACCGGACCTTCCGGGCGATGAAAAACTGTGCCCCCAGCGAGTTTCGTAAAAAGTGGGAATGCCTGCAGTGTAAAAGTAAGGAGGAATCCCAAAGCAATATGTGGTGAGAATGGGGCAAGATTTGAGAAGTAATAAGCGGTGCAAAATGCTATCATCGGATTAGAGCGTGTTTGAAAAATCATTCCCGTCATCTGCACGCCCCACTTTGCGGTATATTTGCCCCGAATTCAGGTTACGTAGTACGCTTGTCGCCCTTCATTCGGGACAAATCTCCCACAAACTGGAACGCACAGCTGCCAGAAAGCATTTTTCAAACACGCTCTAGCAAAGATAGAAAAGGGGATAGCATGATGAGAGCAGAAAAAATATTAGAATGCCGCAGACGGGCAAAGGAACTGGTTGAAAAAATGACACTGGAGGAAAAGGTTTCCCAGACGGTACACGGCGCTGCAGGGATTGAACGGCTGGGGATAAAAGCGTATAACTGGTGGAATGAGGCTCTTCATGGCGTGGCGAGAGCAGGAGTTGCAACGGTGTTTCCGCAGGCTATAGGAATGGCTGCGTCATTTGACGAGGAGCTTGTCTGGAAGGTGGCGGATGTGATTTCCACAGAAGGGCGTGCCAAGTACAATATGCAGCAGGAATTTGGCGATCTGGATATCTATAAAGGGCTGACCTTTTGGGCACCCAATGTCAACATTTTCCGGGACCCCAGGTGGGGAAGGGGTCATGAGACATTTGGAGAAGACCCCTATCTGACATCCAGACTGGGAGTGCGTTTTATTCAAGGACTGCAGGGGGAGGACAGCCAGTATATGAAGACGGCTGCCTGTGCGAAGCATTTTGCGGTACATTCCGGACCGGAGGATGAGCGTCATTCCTTTGATGCCAGGGTTAACGCCCGGGATTTATTCGAAACATACCTTCCTGCTTTTGAGGCATGTGTGAAAGAGGGAAAAGTAGAAGCGGTCATGGGGGCATACAACAGGACAAATGGAGAACCGTGCTGCGGAAGCCGTACATTGCTGACGGATATTCTGCGAAAAGGCTGGGGATTTGAAGGCCATGTGACGTCAGACTGCTGGGCAGTAAAAGATTTCCACGAATATCATAAGGTGACCGCTACCCCGATAGAATCGGTGGCAATGGCAATGGAGAACGGGTGCGACTTAAACTGCGGAAGCCTGTTTCTGTACCTGACAGAGGCAGTGAAACGGGGAATGGTCAGTGAGGAACGTTTGGATGAGGCGGTTACCAATCTCCTGAGTGCCCGGATGAAGCTGGGATTGTTTGATGAGGAAGAAACGGTATTTAGCAAAATAACATATGACCAAAATGATACTGTAGAACATAGCAGACTGAACTTCGAGGCTTCCAGAAAGTCCTTTGTACTGTTAAAAAATGAAGGTAATCTGCTGCCTTTGGATAAAAATAAAATTAAGACAATCGGTATCATTGGTCCCAATGCCAATAACCGAAAAGCCTTAGAGGGAAATTATGAGGGGACAGCATCCCGGTATTATACCATTTCTGAGGGCATACAGGATTACGTTGGTGATGACGTAAGAGTTCTGTATTCCGAGGGCTGTCATCTGTGTAAGACCCGGTTAAGCGGACTGGGGCAGGAGAATGACCGCATGGCAGAGGTTCGGGCAGTTTGTGCACACAGCGATGTGGTGATTGCCTGCCTGGGACTGGATTCCAGCCTGGAAGGAGAAGAGGGAGACGAAGGAAATGAATTTGCCAGCGGAGATAAGCCGGACCTTTCTCTTCCGGGACTTCAGCAGGATATCCTAATGGCGGCATGGGAGAGCGGGAAGCCGGTAGTGCTGGTACTTCTGTCCGGCAGCGCACTGGCAGTTCCATGGGCAGATGAGCATATCCCTGCCATTATAGAAGGATGGTATCCCGGAGCTATGGGTGGAAAAGCAATGGCAAGTGTGATCTTTGGAGAGTATTCGCCGGAAGGGAAACTGCCTGTAACTTTCTACCGCACGACAGAAGAACTCCCTGACTTTCGGGATTATTCCATGGAAGGAAGAACGTACCGCTATATGAAGCAGAAAGCTTTGTATCCCTTTGGGTTTGGACTTTCCTATACGGAGTTTGCCGTAACGGAAGCTGCGGTCAGCCAGGATACAATTCAAAAAGGTTCCATAGTGTCTGTCACAGCCGTACTGGAAAATCAGGGAAAAATGGCTGGTGCAGAAACCCTGCAGTTATACATAAAGGCAAAACGTCCCGGAGCTCCCAATGCCCAGCTTAAAGCGCTGAAGAAAGTAGAACTGCAGCCGGGAGAAAAAAAAGAAATCCATATGGATCTGGCAGACAGGGCGTTTGGAATCCGTGATGACAAAGGAGATCTTATACTGGGCGAGGGCACCTATGAACTATATGTGGGAACCCAGCAGCCCGATGGACGCAGCAGTGAATTAACAGGGAAACATCCGTTGTGTATTGAAATTAAGGCTGGTGAAACGGAAATACTGGAAAAGGTGTGTGCGGCTGTATAACACCTGTGAGCAGATATGTCACCCCGGGAGTTTAAAACCTATTTTGAACAGGCTGAATAGTGCTTATAGTGTTCCGATTTCGGGAATTGACCAATGCTCCAGATAAGCAGCTTCCTGTGACGGCGGATAATACATCTCCACCCCAAAAGCAGCAGTACGGATCTGATGCTGCTTTAGCCAGTGCTCCATGAACTTATCGGCTTTAAATACCGCATCTCCATACAGCTGTGAAATAGTTTCCGCTTCAAAACCGCAGATCAGGTACTCACAGGCAGGCATTTCAAAGGTCTTGTATCCCGGGACTGTTGTGCCGGGTATGATTTCGGCGCCTGCCATGTAGATGCAGTTCCCCTCCTTTGCATTTCCAAGATATAGGGCGCCCAGCTCATTGCCTTTTGGGAGCAGATTTGGGATGAGGGGTTTTATTTTGTGGAAGTCTTCCCAGAGCTTTGCCCCGGCGGCAACCCCGGTTGTTTCGCCGCCCATAAGCTGGGCTATTGGAATCTCGCCTTCTATTCCGGCGAATATTCTGGGCTGGTCCAGTTTCCGGCGGAAGATCTCCAATACCATTCCGTCTGTAATCAGCGGAATATTTTCGTCAACCATGATATAATTTAAGATTAGATCCGGCTTGACAAAATGGTTTAAAACCACTGGATCAGCGCGATACTGCTCGGGGGTGAGTCCAAAGGTTTCTTTAAATGCTCTTGTAAAATTTGAATGGCTGGAAAATCCGTATTCCATTGCGATATCCACAATGCGGGTATTGGTGGATTTAAGGATTTCTGATGCCTTTGAAAGTTTCCTCATTTTTATATAATCATATACCGTTTTATTTACCAGGCGGCTGAAAAGCCTCTGAAAATAAAAGGGAGATAAAGCGGCGACATTTGCCAGTGTTTCTATTTGTAAATCTTCATTTAAATGTTCTTCCATATAATCGATAGCAGATTGTATTGATTCCCATGCGTGCATTATCTGCACCTCCTTTATTCCCGCGAGGGTTTTTGACTTTCTGGCAGTGATGATAAATAGAATATACCATATTTTACGTAAAGAGTGCTTATCATGGAGTGCTCTTTTTTATTTTTCTCAAAATTCTATCAATATTGTTAAGAAATATTAAGCAAATGTTACAATTGTGAAGATTTTACAAACTTATATCACAATATTTCGCTAAAATATCCCTATTCTGGAATGATTGGGGAGAAATAAATGGCGATCTTAGTTAAAAATATTACAAAATCTTTTACAAAGAATGATGACACAAAAATGCTGGCTATTCTTGAAAACCTGTCCCTGAGTATTGAGAAGCAGGAGTTTGTTTCCTTTGTAGGTCCTTCCGGATGCGGAAAGTCCACGCTGCTTAGAATTATGGCGGGGCTGCTGGACGCAGAGGAAGGGACGGTAGAGATTGGTGGAGAAGTTGTAAAAGGGCCCAGCAAAGAAAGAATGATGGTATTTCAGGATTATGTCCTTTTTCCGTGGATGACTGTGTATCACAATATAGCCATGGGACTTAAAATTGGAAAAAATGATAGGGAAAGAATTCAGAAAAAAGTGGACTGGGCAATCGATCTGGTGGGGCTGAAAGGATTTGAAAAATCGTATCCCAACCAGTTATCGGGAGGCATGAAGCAGCGAGTGGCAATTGCCAGGGCATTGGTTATGAATCCCAAGATTCTGCTGATGGACGAACCTTTTGGAGCGCTGGACTCCTTTACCCGTATGAAGTTACAGGATGAACTGGTAAGCCTTTGCAGCAGAAAAGAGTTTACTACCTGCTTTGTAACCCACGATTGTGAAGAAGCTGTATATTTATCTGACAAGATAGTTGTATTTACAAATACACCGGCTGAAATTAAGGAGATTATTACGGTGGATCTGCCAAAGCCCAGGAACAGGACGAGCCCGGAATTCCAGGCGATCAGAAACAAAATTCTGGAACTGGGGATCGGTGCTTAAAGCTGCGGGATAATTTCGGGCACAGCGTATCAGGCACATAAATGAATCATTATAGAAGAAAGTAAAAATAAACTTGAGGAGCACAGAAATGGAAACAGCAACGTTTAGAACATTGATTGGAGACATGGCAGAGACATACCAGGATCGCCGCTTTGTCACCTGCGCGAGAACACTTCGGTCCCTTACTTATATAGAATTGCGCGATAAGATTGATGCCATGAGCTTTCATCTTCGGGCAATGGGGCTACGAAAAGAAGATAAGGTCTTACTTATGATGGAAAACAGTATTGAGTTTGCCATTACCTATTTTGGAGTTACAGACACCGGTGCGGTGGTAATTCCAGTCAATACATATTTAAAGGAAGCGGAGCTTTCTTATCTCATTACGGATTCCCAGGCAAAAGCAATTATTACCACTGAAGAATTTGTAGAAACAATCCCAGAGAATTACCGAGTGAAACAACTGCCTATGGAGGACGGTCATGTCTTTTTGAACATTGGGCTGACAGCAGAGGGAAGCCCCGATACCAGACCGGAGCTTGTGCCGGATGATATTGCAATGCTGCTTTACACTTCCGGAACTACCGGACATCCCAAAGGTGTAATTTTAAGTTATGGAAATCTGCTGGCGAAGGCGGGGCATATTGCGTCAGCCCATGGGCTGACAGAAGAGGATGTAGCACTTTGCGTACTTCCCTGGTTTCATATTAACGGGCTGGTCATTACTCTGATAACACCTTTATGTTCCGGTGGAAGTATTGTAATAGGGGGTAAATTCAGCGTTCGTAACTTTTGGAAGGACATTGAAAAATACAAGACTACCTGGTTCAGCGGCGTTCCAACCATGTATTCCCATCTGCTGGCAAAAGGTATTCCAAAGGATGTGGATTTCAGTTCTATGCGGTTTGCAAGATCCGCTTCTTCACCGCTGCCGGTAGCGGTGCTTAATGAGTTTGAACAAAAATGTGGTATGCCCATCATCGAATCTTATGGCATTACGGAAGGCTGCAGCCAGATTACCACCAATCCAATGCCGCCTCAGGCGAGAAAGCCGGGTTCCGTTGGAATCACGTTTGGAAATGAAATCAAAATCGTAGATCCGGACATGAATGAATTGCCGACAGGCTGTCTGGGAGAAGTTCTGATCAGGGGAGAGAACATTACCAGAGGGTATTACCATAAGGAAGAAGAAACGAAGAAAGCGTTTACGGGAGAGTGGTTCCATTCGGGAGATCTGGGATATTTAGATGAGAATGGGTATCTGTTTTTAGACGGAAGGATCAAAGAACTGATTAACCGGGCGGGGGAAAAGTTCTCCCCAAGGGAAGTAGATGAGGTTATTTATCAGATAGATGGAGTAGAGCTTGCAGCTACCGTAGGTGTGCCGGATGCAGTGTATGGGGAAGAAGTAGCTGCTTATATCAAGGTAAAGGAAGACAGCAATCTGGAAAAAGAGGATGTGATTTCCTATTGCAAAGAACGGATAGCCAGCTATAAAGTACCGCGTATGGTATTTTTTGTAGAGGATATTCCCAAGGGAGGAAACGGGAAGATCCAGCGTTTAAAACTAGTGGAGATATTTAAGAAAGGACAAGAGCATGATCTCAAACAGGCTCAAGGGGTAAAGGAATGACAAAGTGGAAAAAAGTAGTAGGACTGGCAGCAGCGGCTGCAATTTTAGTGTGCGGATGCGGAGCAGGGGAGACATCAGCTACATCTGCAGAAACAGCAGGATCATCAACAGAATCAACCGCAGGGACAGAGGCGGGGTCAGGAGATGTGGCAGGTGAAAGTGCTGCTCAGGAGACGGCAGAGAATACAGAAGGAACCGGAGATGGCAGTGAAGCAGCAGACGGTGATCATGTGATCCGGGTTGGTTCTATATTGGCATTGGGAACAGCGACTCCTTTTGTTGCTCAGGAAAACGGATTGTTTGAGGAAAGCGATATTTCTATAGAAGTAACCCAGTTTGCGGATGGGTCCGCACTGATGGAAGCCTTTGCTGCAGGAGAACTGGATGTGGCACTGTCAGGCGTCATACCCGTTGCCACCTGGATTTCCAAAGGTATCGACATGAAGGTTGTTGCTGCAGCCAATGGAGGCGGTCATGTACTTATGACCCGAAAGGATACCGGCATTACATCGGTTGAAGATTTAAAGGGGAAGACAATTGCCGAACCGAATATCGCTACCGTAACGGACGCCCTGCTAAGAAGCAAAATTCTGGGGGATGCAGGACTGGATCCGGATATGGATGTTACCCTGATTCCGGGGATGAAGCCGGCTGACATGGCGACAGTTCTGATGGTGACCAAGGAAGTGGACGCAATGATTACCTGGGAACCATTTGCTGCACAGGCTGAAAAGGATTATGAAGATATTGTAGTTCTCTACGATACTGCAAAAGAAATCAAGGAAGAGACCGGAAGCAGTGCGTTCTACCCGGTAAATGTGGTAGCTGCCAACCAGGACTTCATTGATAACCGACCGGAAGACCTGGACAAGTTCCTGGATATTTACAAGAAAACCGTTGACTATATCAACACAGATCCGGGAGCAAATGCAGTACTGGCAAAGGTTCTGGATATGGATGAGACAACAATCCAGAATGCCCGTGAGCGCATCGATTATACATTTGATATCGATGAGGCCGGAACACTGGAGACTTTACAGTGGGCAGCAGATCTGGGCTATATTGACAAGGTACCGGATAAATCAGAAATTTTTTACGAGAAAAAATAGAGAGGTCTTTAAATTCTTATGAAATATAAAGCAAAACCGTTTTTACAGGGTTGTTTAACCATTATTGTTGTAATTATTATATGGAGCATTGCTTCAAAAACGGGGCTGTTTGGGAAATTGGATCCGGATACCGCAAAGCTGCTGCTGCCCATGCCAAATGTGGTGGCGGCAGAATTTGCGGACATGATCAAAAGCGGATATCTGCTCAGCAATATCTGGGTCAGTATGCAGCGGGTACTGATTGGATTTGGAATTGCAGTTGCAATTGGGCTGCCCCTTGGAATCATTATGGGCATCAGTGAAAATGTCCGGAACTTTATTTACCCTCTGGTTCGTTTCTTTTCTCCGATACCAGGGGTTGCGTGGGTACCACTGGCGATCCTGTGGTTTGGACTTGGAAATAATGCAGCGATCTTTATTATCGTAATGGGCTCTTTGTCTCCGATTATCGTAAATTCCCTCCAGGGGGTTTTGAATGTGGACAAGAAGCTTTATGACGTTCTCAATATTATGGAGGCGAATACCTGGCAGGTTATAAAATATTGCATTATACCCAGTATTATCCCCTACATAGTCTCCGGATTTAAGCTGGGGCTGGGATTTGCCTGGAGGGTAGTTATCGCAGCAGAAATGGTAGGCGTGCCAAAGGGTCTCGGCTACGTGTTAAGCGTGGGAAGAAATACGGCTAATACATCCGTTACGATTATCACAATTATCAGCCTTGGCATTATTATGATGCTTATGGAAGAAGTACTGTTCCGGTTTTTGGAAAACCGGACAAATAAATGGAAAAAATGGGAGTAAAATAAGCCGCAGCAATGCGGCGCTGGAGGAATTATATGATTTTTTCATCTTATCAATTTATACTGGTATTCCTGCCGGTAGTGGCGATTGTGTATGGCATACTGAATCGCTTCCATTACTATTACCTGTCAAAGGTATGGATGGTTCTTGCGTCTATGTATTTTTATGCACAGGGGAGTTCGGATTTTTTCCCGTTCTTTTTGGGAAGTGTCTTTGCAAACTATATCGTAGGAACCACCCTTTGCAGGATGCAGAAAGACAAATACAGGTTAGAGCGTAAGATCCTTATGCTCATAGGTGTACTGGGAAATGTTGCGTTACTTGGCTATTACAAATATTATGATTTCTTTATCGAAAATATCAATCAGATAGCGGGCACAGACTTTTTACTGAAACGAATAGCGCTGCCGATTGGTATTTCCTTTTTCACATTCCAGTTAATTGCATTCCTGGTGGATTCCTACCGGGGAGAGACAAAAGAATATGGTGTTTTGGAATATCTGTTATTTATAACATTTTTCCCGCAGTTAATTGTAGGACCGATTGTACACCACAAAGAAATCACACCGCAGTTTGAAAATGACGAAAATATGAAACTGAACTACCGCAATATTGCCCTGGGTGTATTTATCTTCGCCATAGGCTGCGGTAAGAAAATGCTGCTGGCTGATCCGCTTAATAACAGTGCGGCAGATTTTTACAGTTCCATCAAGGACTCGGTGACCATGTGGGAATCCTGGTTTTATACCATTGAGTATTCTGTTTCCTACTATTTTGACCTTTCCGGTTATACAGATATGGCAATCGGACTGGGACTGTTTTTCAACATAAAGCTGCCGGAGAACTTCAATGCGCCATTTCGTGCCAGCAACTTTAAGGTATATTGGCAGAGACAGCATATGACCCTTTCCAGATTCCTGGGAGGATACGTATTTAAAAATGTATTCCGTAAAGGTGTGAAATGGCGGAATTATTATGTAGCTACCATGGTGACCTTTTTAGTTTCGGGTATCTGGCATGGGGCTGGCTGGAATTTTATTATCTGGGGGCTCATGAATGGTGTCCTGGTTTGTATTGGCGCATATCAGAGCTATCATAAGAAAGAACCGCCATATCTGATCGGCGTTATCATCACCTTTTTCTTTATCGTGCTTACCAGGGTTATTTTCGTGGCATCTAATATGCATGATACCTGGGTGGTGTATAAAGGAATGTTTGACTTTAAAGGGCTGTTCGATCTGGGAGCCTCCCAGGTATGGCAGCAGATCTCCCATTTTGTGGCGGATCATCAGACAGTGGGGCTGATTACGGTAATCGGGCTTCTGATCTGCTGGTTTGCACCAACCACCAAAACAATGGCGGAGAGATTTAAGCCGAATGCTTTGCATTTCTTATATGCAGGGACACTGCTTGCGATTTGTATCTGTAAGATGAATCAGGTAGTACAGTTCCTGTACTTTCAGTTTTAGGAGGACAGCGAATGAAGTATAAAAAATGGGCAGTCGGATTCCTGGTATTTGTGATGGCAGTATTTGGATTTATCTGCGGGATGAACTACTTTGTAGATCCTTTTGGATATTTTGCATTTCGGGGAGGCAGCTATGACACCCTTGGTACCATTGAAGTGAATGACAATAATTACAGCAGGTTCTTTAAAGCAGAACATGTGAAAAATTATCAGGACGAATACGATGCTTATATCATAGGCGGTTCCAAGGCGGGAACATACCTTGCGGACAAAATGAGTGAAATAGACGGATACCGTTATTACAATATGTTTTCCACGGTAGGTAACTTTAATGAATATTATCTGAATACCAAATATCTGGTGGAAAATACAAATGTTAAGAAAATAGTGCTGAACATCAGCGGAGGCGAAGTCCGCAGGTTTGATGCGGAACATGTGGGAGACCTGTATAAGGTACCGGCACTTATATCCGGTAAATCCCAGGCAATGGAATTTATTGATTTTCTGTTAAAAGATGTCACCGTAAGCCTGGAAGAGTTAAAAGAAAAATGGAAGGAGAAGGGAAACCAGACATTTTATCCGGAAATCGGGGATGGTGCCAGGAACCTGGAAAAGTATTATTTAAGGAGAGATGAGAACCCTCAGAAATTCACAGAGAAGTATGTTACAAATAAAATCGATAAACATTTAAAAACACTCTTTACAAAACCTAGTGAAAGGCCTTATTATGAAGAGAACCTAAACGCTTTCAAAATGATAAAAAAAGTGTGCGATGAGAATAATGTGGAACTGATGGTGATTATTGCCCCATCCTTTATCGGTGAGATGAGTGAACATGAGAGTGAAGACTACTGGCAGTTCTTATATGACATCATATCAGTTAGTGATGTCTGGGATTTCAGCGGTTATAATGATATCGATCTGAATCCCTATAATTTTTATAATGAAGGCCATTTTTTCTATGAAGTATACGAATTGATGGTTGATACGATCAAAGGCACACGTTCCTATGAAGGGTTTGGTACTTACGTTACGAAGCGCAATGCGTATGAACATATTGAAGAGCGTAAGAATGAATATAACAAATTGAAGAAAGAATATGAAGAAACAGGCACCGTGAAATTAGGTGGATTTGACGATGCCAGCAGAATTCGTTAGGAGTAGTGTGAAATGAGGAAAAACCGTATTTTAGTTGTTGAGGATGAATTAAAACTGGCAAGGACGCTGTCAGATTTTTTAAAAATCAATGGATATGAGGTAATAGTTGCATATGACGGTCAGCAGGCCGTGGAACTTTTTTATCAGAACATGCATAAATTAGATCTGGTGCTGCTGGATATTATGCTGCCGCATCTGAATGGATTTGAGGTACTGGGTGAAATACGCCAGAAATCGGAAGTGCCTGTAATTCTGCTCACTGCTAAAAATGCGATTACAGACCAGTTAACTGGTTTTAATAAAGGCGCGGATGATTATATAACCAAGCCCTATACACTTGCAATTATAAAAGCTCATGTTGAAGCGGTTCTAAAGCGTGCGGGGAAACTCAAAGATGTTTTATTTGCCGGAGAGCTTAAGATTGAGATTGCAAGCCAGAAAGTTTACTTAAAAGATGAATTTATGGAAACAACGCCAAAGGAATTTGAACTTTTGGTGTATTTTCTTGAAAATGAAAACGTTGTGCTCTCCAGGGAAGCAATTTTGAATTCCGTCTGGGGATATGATTATAACGGAGATACCAGGACGGTTGACACCATCGTGAAGCAGCTTCGAAAAAAAATGACGGATCAATGTCCCTATATTAAATCTGTCTACGGCGTGGGGTATCTGTTTGGAGTAGGAGAACATGATTAAAAAAATAAAAGGCAATATGATTATAATGCAATGGGCGTTCCTTCTGATTGTTGTTGGGGGAAGCAGTCTTGTGTTCAGTCTTTTCGCAACAGATTACTATGTCGGACAGAAAAGCAAAATGATGGAAGAAGCATTCGAAGAAATAAAATCAGTGGATTTAAAGAAGATAGACAGTGACGATAAAAATTTGTTTAAAAGCTATGAGAACGAGAATTTTACTTTTGTCATCGCTGATGCAGATTATAAACCTGTCTATACCACAAGAAAGTCTGGACCCAAGGCGCAGGTTTACAAGAATGTGAACCTACACATAGAAGACTTTACGGAACAGCCGAAAATCCGCAGGAATATGTCAAAGGTAATGGGGCTGATACGTTTTCCCGGGATCATTAAGCAAGATGGAAATCTGTATTATGTAAGTATCAAAGAAGAGATTAAATCCGCGTACAGTTCCTTTAAATATACGCAGACATTCCTGGCAGTAGTCATTGTAATCTCATTGCTGGTGGGTAGCCTTATCATGTATATACTTTCTAATCGGATTTCAAATCCGATTGAGGAAATCGGAGAGGTTGCAAAAAGGGTAGCAAAACGAGATTTTACCAGAAAGGCGCGTACAGATACTTCCTTCCAGGAGATTAACAGCCTGGCGGCTAATATCAACTCCATGTCTGACCAGATTCAGGAGTATGTACAGAGTCTGGAGGGGGATAAGGACCGGCTGGAAATAGAAAATGTACAGCAGGGCAAGATAGATGAAGTCCGGAAGGAATTTATGGCGAATATTTCCCATGAGTTAAAGACACCCCTTACCGTTATATCCAGCCAGGTTGAAATGCTGCAGTGCATGGGGGATGAGATTGACCGGGAATATTATTACAATTCAATTGTAGAAGAGGTATCCAAGATGTCTGATACTGTCTCTTATACACATCTGACGCTGCCGACGAGCGATCTAGTGTAGATCTCGGTGGTCGCCGTATCATTA
>OKVW01000012.1_pt1 | contig 195805 bp, 169 predicted proteins | sample 1606991 | NCBI WGS metagenome assembly OKVW01 (sample SAMN03281021, study PRJEB24777) | human gut metagenome | isolation source: fecal sample PR177 from 1 month old male Malay infant, vaginal delivered... | reverse complement strand
ACACCTTCCTTTGTGTGTATTTTGGTCGTGCTTAATACTTTATCACAAAATGGTGCCCTCTTTTTATTTATTTCTATACATCCGAGAAAAATTTTACACTAGCAGGTATTAATATATAAATAGCAGTTTTTTTGCCGGTAGTTTTAAGTTTTAAACCAACTTTACCGCAAAAAATAAGAAATGGAAGAGTGTGAACTCAACAATTTCCTATTTTTTATCTTTGATCCTTATTTTTTTCTTGCACTTAGATCTAAGGGTTTAGCTACACGTTTCTTGATTTCGTCTATCTTTCCTAATAACAACCATTGCTTATTGCATTCCTTGCTAGTTTTTTCTCCTTCATTAGGCCATAAGGAACGCCACTTTGCAAAGCATTTACTTTCTAACTGGCAAAAAACATTATAGATCACTATCAATTCTTCTTTGCTGAATTCTACATTGTATTTATCCTCATCCATTTTACAGTTCCCTCCTACATCATTATACTGAATTTAATCAGTATATTCAACAATCTTTTTGCAAAGTATAGTTATTGTAAGAGGTGCGATATGATCAGTTACGACCCGTTATGGAAAACCATGCATAAAAAGGAAATTACGACTTATCAGCTTATCAAACGAGGAATTGATAAGAAGACTATTCACAATCTTAAAAATAATGCCAATATAACTATGCTTACTGCCGAAAAAATATGTAGGATTCTTGATTGCCAGATTAACGAAATTGTTGAATTTATTAATGATACAATAGATGAAAATGTCATCACTACGGAGGATAAGCACTAATTGAAGAAATAATTTAAAACAGGGAATAGCTGAGTATAATAACACTCTTCTATTCCCTATTTCTATTTATACTTCATATAGCACCTAATTTCATTCTTTTAAAGTGAAATTACCGGTCTCCATATACACATTTATATCTGATAAATCAATACGTCCCATATATACCTTGTGATAAAAAAAATCAATTATTTCTTGATTTAATATTTTAGTTACTTCGCGCTCTTGACGGTCAATTAGATATAGTGTAAAGTTATCGTTATCCATATTATAAACAAAATGCTGAGTGTTGAAACATGACAGCTTTTGCTCAAATTTCTCTTTTGTTATACCTTTTTCCCACTCTGAATACATTTTAATCTCCATATTTATTTTTTGTTATCTTAACCATTTATATATTTTTTATTCTTCATCTATTCTTTATTAGGCAGCACCATAACCCATTTACATGCTTCCATATAAAAAATAAGTTTAAAGCTTTGGCGTATGCCGCCTATAATTGCTTCGCACCCATACTCCTTTGATGGTATGCCATCATATATTTTGTCCTCCGAATATTTCACATTCAAATTATTTACTGCTTGGATACCCCCATCATCTCCTTCGAATTTAAATGACAATGGACGCACAGACTGAGTTGCTGTAAACCATGTTTTGCAGGCAATATGGTACATCCTCCCTTTTATTGCTCCACTGTCTATATTCTCTGTATTTATATCTACTCCCAGTGACAGCACAATAACTCACCACCTTACAGAATTTTTTCTTCTTCATAATTTATTATGTTTTTTCTCACGACTGACTCCACCGCTCATATGATCTATAAATTTCGCTTTGTTATCTGGTGCTTCGACGAATGTAGCTCTCTTGACGGCGTCACTACCAAAGCGTTTTCTGAGGCTGTCTACAGACCTCTCTAGGCGTTCTAGCTTCTCATAGTTAGTAGTTAACAAAGATGTTAGTTTAAGGCTTACGTGACTTGTATGAATACCATACTTCTTAGCTGGAATTGATTTTGCCAGAATAATACCATGATTACATTATATTCGAATATATGTTCGATTAGTAGTGGAAATTAAAGGAAGCCTAAGCTTCCTCTAATTTGATCGTGTTGGCTTACTACCTGGCCCGTCCCCAATCTGTTCGTCGTATGCATACTTTTCCAGATCGTATAGCTCATCTGTAATAGTTCCCTCTTTAAAATATCCGTCTAACAATACAACTACCTTCTCAGCATATTCTGAAGGTATTGGTTTTCCATCAATCTTATGATGGATATCTTGCCTCATATTCTCAACAGTATCGAATTTCTGGGGCATTGGGAGTCCATATATTTTTGCCAATATCCCAACAGCACAGCAACATTCATTGGGCGATGTTAAAGGTGCGTTTTCGAATCTCGTCTTAATCTCCACTGCCTGTTTGTTAATGTAAAACACCATCTCTATCTCCTCCTATTAGCACAATACACAATAGGATCAATTATATCACGAACATAACAATTCTGGAACAGAATTTCTTCCCAGGTCTAAAAATGATACGCTATATGCACGATCATCTTCTTCGGCTCTCATTGCGCGATTCCAGATATTTAATGCATTCTGCAGCGTAACCTCCACTCCATTATAGTAATAAAGACAGGCTTGAGTATGAGATACTACATCTTCGATCAACAGTTTCGCGTCCTGGTTCTCAAACAGAATTTCATTAAGGTTATTTTTCGTGATCATCATAGTTCTTACCTCCCTGTTTTATAATGAATAGTTTGGAAATCTGATCGTAACAACCCAATCACTTTCCCTTGTATTTCCACATGATCAATAACAATTGGCTCCATCTCATCATTCTCGGGCTGAAGTCTATAATAACCGTCTTCTTTATAAAAACGCTTTACGGTAGCAGAATCTTCAATCAGTGCTACGACGATATCTCCGTCTTCTGCGGTTTCTGCGCATTCAACGATAATATTATCTCCATCAAGTATTCCGACATTGACCATACTATGGCCATGAACTCTGAGCATATATACATCACGTCCTCCGAATTCGTTTGCTGGTAAGGGGAAATAACCGTCTATGTTCTGTATGGCAAGTATAGGAGTACCAGCTGCTATATCACCAATAACAGGCACATGAACAATACTACACTTATCATAAGCTTGCCTGTCATCTTGCGTTTTCAATATTTCCAAAGCCCGTGGTTTTTCTGGGTCTCGTTTTATATAGCCTTTGCTCTCTAATGATACAAGATAATGTTGCACAGACGACGGGGAATTTAGATCTACAGCCTTACAGATATCCCGTACCGTTGGAGGATAACCATCATCTGATATGCAATTTAAAATATAGTCAAAGACTTTTTGCTCTTTATTAGTTAGCCCATTACTATTTAATTTCATATGACCCCTCCGTTCATTCGAACATCTGTTCTATATTCATATATTACTACGAACAAACGTTCATGTCAAGTTTTTTATTTATCACTATATTATATCTTATAATTGTTGTATAATGGATCATAATTATTACCTTCAGGAGGTAATTTCATTACTTTTTAGGCCGTCAACTAAAACACGGCAGACTGGAGATTACTATGGATATAAAACGAGATGGAAACATATTATCTGCACAATATCATTTACAAAAAACTGGGAATTTGGAATTGAAAGCTTCCGGTTTATTCCATTCTAAATGGAAAATCAAAAATATAGATAAGAGTTTTGAATTATTTGGTTTTAATGAGGAAGAATTAAAGACGTTTTGTAGTCAATACGACTTAGACTTGATAATAAAACACCCAACAAACTACCTTGATTTAGTTGATAATAAGCCTCGTCATTCTAAGGAAATTTTAAAAATTCCATTTAATATTTTTATTACTATTAGCCTGTGTGTTACAGAAAGAGGTTCTAACTTTTATGCAAGAAATAAAAATATCGAGGTTATTAATAAATTCAAGTTATTTTTATCAGAATATATTTTCTCAATAAATAATACTGAAACTAATCATTTTACTGTTCTTATTAATGCAGAAGACATTTTGATTTCGGAAGACGATTACAGTATGGGGAATTTACATTTGCAAACTTTAGGGATGGCACCATTAAAAGACACAGATTGCATATGTGGTATGGCTTTAATAATTGAAGAACTGACAATAAATATACTTCAAGAGCAAAATATTTTTAATAATATTTATATTTCTGCATCTTTAAACATGGCAATGAAAACCGGTAAGATTGGCTCTATCAGTTTAAACTTTAATTTAAAGGATCCAATTACAATGAATCCTTACACAGAATGGCGATAGTTTTATTTTACTATCGCCATTTTTTATTTTACGCGCTCTGCTCTTCCGTTGCGATCACATTTGATTCCAGCATTTCTTTCAATTCTTCCATTCCGATTCCCTGTTCTGTGAGCAGGCCGCGAACTGATTTAAACTCTTCTAAATCGATTTGATCCTGCAATTCCTTTTCTTTCTCTTTTAAAGTAACGAGACAGTTTTCGTACTGTTTGATGCTTTCTCTTACCTCATTAATCTGTTCCTGTAATTTTTCCATCGGTGATTTTCTTACGCCTCTTGCCATAATAGTTTGTCTCCTTTTTTAATTAAGTAGTTTGGTATTACTAATTATAAGTATATGACAAGAATTGGTAAGATATACATATTAAAGCTATAGTCCTAATCCATTATCACCGAACAAAATTATATTTAACGCGTAAAGTGCAGCTCCAATTACAAAGCCTTCATCTGTATCACTTATCTTTGAATATGTAATAACACTCACTTCTGTGTTTCCATAGAACGGAAATAGTTTCACTAATTCATCCAACTTCTTTTCAAAGTATTCTCCCCCGTAAGCCAGCAGCCCCTGTAAAATAATCTGCTGCGGATCATACATCAGAACGATATTATAAATCGCTCTCGCCACATAAACGGCAAACTCATCCACCATGACCCTGGCCAGCGGATTACCGCCATTGGCCTCCCGGAAGACTTCCCGGATATCCCCTGCTTTCCGCCGGTCCAGGATGACAGACGGATACGCCGCCTCATGCTTTTTCCAGATCGCTCTTAAGGATTCCGGTGACATCATACTCTCCAGGCACCCGTCGTTTCCGCAGACACACGCTCTGCCCTGATGTGTCTCTACCAGAAGGTGGCCAAATTCCCTCTAATAATATTCCGTCAACAAATATATGCTTTCAGGATAACAGATTTATAATCGTCTGTCAACATGACGATATAATATATTTAATTAGATAATTCAAAAATAAAAAAGCAGTAGCTTCTTTGCGATATTCATAAACTTATCCCAAACGAGCTACTGCTTCGTTCAATTAACGCATGTATAAATATTCTATATAATTTATATTTATACTTTGATTCAGCGATATTGTCAGTGCCAAATAAGCTATTTTGCTTATTATTTTAGTTTGTCACCACTTTGCCACCACTTTTGAGTCTTTTCATAAAATTAAAAAATGTGGGAAGCCGCATAAACACTAGGCTTTTAGGCTTCCCACACTAAAAAGGGGAGGATAAGTATTCACTCATCTTTGGTATACTCCTATTTTAAACCAAAGAGAGATTTTTATACACTTCCCGATTAAATTATTTCTGTTTTTATTTTTTCGTACCGTTTTTTATCAGTGTCATTTAAATTTTTTAAAAGGCCCCCCAGATAGATGCGGTCGAGGTTTAACTTCGCCTTCCATTTCTGACCGTCGGGCTCCAGCGCCTTTTTCTCCAGCGCTTCCATCTCTTCCTGACACTTCCTGATCCGGGCTTCCAGCCCCGATACACTCGGCCCTTTCATAATAACCGGAAGATCCAGCGTCCTTGTCAAAAATTCCTGCATGGCCGTTTCCGACGTCTCATCATCCCTGAAAACCCGCCGGAAAAGTTCCCGGCACCCGCGGTAAAAATCTTCCTGTTCCGAGTCTTCGTCTCCGCCGCCGCTTACCAGGAATCCTTGGTCAGAGGGGATCAGGCACACAGCTCCTTCCCGGACAGTCTCCAGCGAATAGGCCGTCTCCTCAATCCCATGTTTTTCCATGATCCCGCGGACAAGATCGTATAAATACCATCTTAATTCATCCATATCGCTCCCCCTCAAACTCAACCGTTATTTCGCGTATTATTACCAATTCTTATAATCCATTATTCCAGTCCCTTATTCTTCCATTTACCAATCCGGTAGAATACCACGGTCAATACCGCACCCAGTACCCAGGAAATCAGAAGGGATACCCAGATACACTCATATCTGCCGCCCGGAAGCTCCGGGGTCTTCGTAAAGTGAGCGATGCCGTATGCCAGCGGAACACGGATAAATACCGTCGTTACGATAGAAATCCACATGGGGGTCATGGTATCACCGGCGCCTCTCATGACACCGGAGAGACTCTGTGTCACCGCCATGGCGATATAGCCGACCGCAAGGATCTTCATCATATTGGCGCTCAGCGTCACCAGCTCGGAGGTATTGGTGAAGATACCCATCAGATACTTTCCGAAAATCAGGATCAGGGCCGTGATCGCCGCTGACGTTCCTGCCGCGATGATGGTTCCCTGCTTGGCTCCCTTATGTACCCGGTCGAACTCTCCTGCGCCTACATTCTGGCCGGAATATGTGGTCATCGCCGTACCAAAGGAGAAGTTCGGCATCATGGCGAATCCATCCACACGCATGATGATAACATTGGCCGCAATCACCATCTCGCCAAAGCTGTTGGTCAGCGACTGAACCACTACCATAGCCATGGAGAAGATAGCCTGAGTGATACCGGACGGAAGCCCCAGACGCAGAATCGTCATAATATTTTCCATATCCGGCTTTAAATATTTAAATTTCAGATCAAAGACATCCGTCATCCGTTTCAGCTTGAAAAAGCAGAGGACTGCGGATACCATCTGTGCAATAACCGTGGCCAGAGCCACCCCCGCCACGCCCATCTGCAGGCCCGCCACAAACCAGAGATCCAGGACAATATTGATGACCGTCGCTACCAGCAGGTACACCAGGGCAGACAGCGAATCTCCCAGCCCTCTTAAAATACCGCAGAACATGTTGTAATATGCCACGCCCATGATGCCTACAATCAGAATCAGCAGATAAGAGGTGCACCAGTCAATAATGCTGGCCGGCGTGTTCAGCATCTTTAAAAGCGGCCGGATCGTCACCGAACCGAGGACCATAATGATCAGCGAGGACACCGCAGTAAGAGTGATCGTGCTCCCGATGGTCTTCGATAAGCTTTCTCTGTCCTTTGCTCCAAAAAACTGGGACACCATGATGCTGGTTCCCATCGATATACCAATAAAAAGTACCAGCAGCAGATTTAAAATCGGGCTGGCACTTCCAACCGCCGCAAGGGCGTTATCTCCTACATACTTTCCGACTACGATACTGTCTACCGTGTTATAAAGCTGCTGTGCGATATTGCCGATCAACATGGGAATCGTAAAGATAACGATCTGCTTCCATGGTTTCCCCACCGTCATATCTGTCTGTGCAAATAAAGCTTTCAACTTTCCACCCATACGTTCTTCCAACTTCCTTCTCTTTCGAAATAAACGCCTGATCTCAAGACTCTGTTTTCAGGCGAATATATTTATTATATCGAATATCAAAGGAAACTACAAGCTTTTTCCGTATGTCCCAAATAATATCGTAACAGGGTCTCACGCACAGCACGAAGCGCCGCAGTGCATTCCTCGGGCCGCTCGTACATGGGATTATGCCCTGCTGCCGGAATCATAGCCATTGTTTTAAGAGGTGCGTCAATCGTATCAAAGTATGCCTTGCTGAGCGCCGTTGGCGTAATGTTGTCGTTCTCCCCAAGTATGCAGTGAACCGGCACCTCATAGTGCGGCGGGATTTCGCCAAGATTAAATGACAGCATCTGCAGATGAAGCGGATGATTGACTTTCATAATCCGCATAAAACTGACGAGATCGCCCCATTGGAAGGAAAGGCTGCGCCGTAAGGGTTTAAATAGCTCGCCTATACCGGAACCGGAAACCGGGCCATGGTCGTATGCCTCCTGTATTTTTCGTATTTTGGGAAGCTGCTTCAGCAGTAATTCCGGATTATCTGGGGGATAATCCCCCATACGTTCCAGCGCCTGTATATGTTTTTTGTTTCCTGCTTTCCTGGCAAGCTCTGATTCTTCTTGTTTCTGCGGAGTGTTTTGCCCGCACCGCGCTGGTCCCAGTGTACGTGAGTAAATAAATCTCCCCAGGCGTTATCCAGCTCGTATGCGAAAAGCGATTCAAAGCTTCCGGGGCCGCCATGGAGATACAGGAGCACCGGGGCGTCGGATGTTTTGGGGTAGTGTAACAAAAAGTGCTCGATGCCGTTTACCAGGATGTACTCTTCTTCAAAGATTCATGGTCAGCTCCTTTGTTATGTAGTTTCATCGCATTTTACCCGCTTCGATGAATTCTGCTCATATCATCTACTATTAAAAATTTTCACATAAGCTTTCAATATACTGTCTCTTAGCAACCGTGTTCAGCCATTCGTATGGAATGTTTTCGCTCCCGTAATAAATACCTGCCAAACCTCCGGCGACTGCTCCAACCGTATCGGTATCATCCCCGAGGTTTACAGCCTTTAAGACACAGTCTTTATAGGAATCTGTATTCAGAAGGCACCATATGGCGGCTTCCAATGTATGGACTACATATCCGCTGCTCTTTATCTCATGATCCGGCAACGCGCTAAACCCGTTTATGTTTCTCAGCCTTTCATAGGCCGCCGTCTCCGGATTCCCCGCTGCATCATAACAGGAAAACGCTGCATTGACTCCCCGTTCTACGGAATCCTTTAAAGTCCCCTTCTCCCGGATTAATTCTTTTGCAGTGAGGACATAGATCCCGCAGCCCACGAGGCTTCTCATATGGCGATGCGTTAAGGAAGACACTTCATGGATCAGCCTGATTTGATCCTTCACAGGCAATTGATCATGTAAATACAGATAAAATGCCATCGGCAGTATACGCATTAAGGAACCGTTGCCATTTTCGTATTCAGATATCATACCGCACTGCAGCGGTGCAGTCCCGCGTCCATAATTCATGATTGCCCTGCCTGTAGCATTTCCTACATCAAACACCTCACCCGTCGCCGTATAATCTCCATACAGCAGCCATGCCGAAAATCTTTCCATGATATCCTTGTAATCTATACCGCTGCAATTTACAATGCTGTCCACCAGAGCAAGCGTCAGGCTTGTATCGTCCGACCATACGCCCCTGGCCTGATAGTGAGTTCCATATTCCCTCATTTCCCGAACGGGGTTCTCCGCTATTTCCTGCCGTGTTTTAAACTCAACAGGTACACCGAGCGCATCTCCGATTGCCAGACCAATCATTCCATCGTATAATTTCTTCAAAATTTCCTCCATTAAAATAATCCATTGCCGATACCATGCAGTTCGATACCAATCAGCCCGACGTTCCACTGGGACTCCAGATTGGCCTCTAAAATTATATAGACAATCATACCATGGCCTTTTCAATAATGCTATAAAAGTATAGCACAGTACTGTTTTGTCTCGTCATGAGTTTGGGAAAAACGGGCAGAGGGAACGTCAAAAAAGTAAACAAAAGAAACGCCCGCATTTATTATCATGAGGCGTTTCTTCTTATAATTAATTTTAATTTGTATTTTCCGCTTTCCCTATCGCTAATTCCGTATCCGGCGCAGTTTAATTACCTGGTGATCCTCATTTGCGTGCGTTGGGAACAGGAATAGATCGCCCTGCTTATTGGCCGCCAGATCGTGGGCACGCAGATCGGAATTGAAGGTTCCCAGTTGTGCCACCATGTTCAAATCCAGGTCGAAGACCGTCAGGTAGCCCGCGCGCCCCACAACATAAATGTATTCACCGTCCGTATCCACGCCGGAGGGCATTCCCATGTTGTTGCTGCAGTAGCCGACTACGTTGCCTTCCGTATCGAACACATGCACGGCGTCCTTCTCTCTGTCACAGATCCAGATATGGTCCCGTGCATCCACGCACAGCGCATGAACGATCAGCATGTCTCCCGGGGTGTCCTCATAGGGCTTTTCCCAGTCTCCCACACCGCCGAAGGTCTTTCGGTAAGTACCGTCCGCATTAAAGATATGTACGGCCCGGTTCCCATATCCATCTGCAAATATATATTCTCCGCTGGAAGTCATATCCACATCAGTCGGCATGTTAAACGGCCCCGCAACCCGCTTGACACGACGCTGCGCCTCATAGAAGGCCCACATCCCCACAATGCCAAGGTATGGCTCTGTCGGAAAGATCTTGCCGTCCCTGCGCATCCTGGCCAGCGTTCCCATATCCATTCCGGTGTCGCTGGGCTTTCCTGCTTCTCCGAAATCGCGGATCAGCGTTCCGTCCGTGTCAAATTCACGCACGATATGATTATGGGTATCGGTACAGAGGATCGTGTCTTGGGGTGTATACTTAATAAAATGCAGATAGTCCCCCAGCAGTTCTCCTCCAAAACCCTTTATGTACGTTCCGTCGGGCGCCAGCTTTACAATCTGGCTGGGATTTCCGCGCATCCCCAGGTAGACATTCCCTTCCGGGTCGGTACAGCCCCCGGCAATGCTGGCACTTGCCACATTGCCCGGTAAATCCTTTGCAAAATCAGAAATATATTCATATGCAATATCACCGCAGGAATATACTGTTTTCTGAATCTCATCTCGTCTGGCATCACAGTGTAAAATCTTCATGGTTTCTTTTCCTCTTTTCCTCATTTCCTAAATTTCAGCGCTTTCACTTTTTCTTATTACACTTCCACCTTTATAACTATTTTTCTCATCCTGCACGGCTCCCCCACCGCACAATGCGGCTTATGCGCATCTTCCGGAGCCAGAATGACGTATTCACCGGGATGCAGAATCACCATGCTCCCGTCCCTGGGTTCCTCCCAGTATCCCATGTCCTTTTCCGGGTCGTAGGTTCCCTTTCCCGTAAGGCCGTCACGCGCTGTCACTCCGATTCCTTCCAGACCGTGGATCACGTAATGGATATCGAAGTGATGATCATGGGTTTCGTAATCAATTCCGGCCGCCGGTTCTGTCTCGTAGCTCTGCACCTGAACGATCACACCGGGACATAATTCAAAATTTCCGACCGGCAATTCCTCCAATCCCTCCCGTTTTAAGAAGGCAAGGGCCTCCGCAAATTTTTTATTTCTCAAATCATAACGATCCAGACTGCTGATTTTCTCATATACCATCGATTTGCTCCTCTCTCTTCTCCGTCTTTTAAAACGGCCTTTCATAACTGGTTAATTTCCCGCGCTTTGTGGCATGCCACAAAATGGTCCGGCAAGACCTCTTCAAATGCCGGCTGCCGTGTCCGGCATTCTTCCGCCGCATAGGGACACCTCGGTGCAAATCTGCATCCGGGCTTCGGATTAATGGGAGAAGACAGTTCTCCCTGCAGAAGAACCCGTTTCTTCTCCACATCGATATCCGGTACCGGGATGGCTGACAGCAGTCCTTTCGTATAGGGATGCAGCGGGTGGTCAAACAAGTCGTCGGAACTGCTCTTTTCCACCATACAGCCGACGTACATCACCAGAATATCATTGGAAATATGCTTCACCACCGACATATCGTGAGTAATGAATAAATAGGATAAGCGGCTCTCTTCCTGAATATCCTGAAGCAGGTTGATAATCTGCGCCTGAATCGATACATCCAGGGCGGATACCGGTTCATCACAGACCAGGAACTTCGGTCCCAGCACCAGAGCTCTCGCTATACCGATCCGCTGTCTTCTACCGCCGTCAAGCTCATGAGGATAGGAGTAGGCAAACCGTCTCGCCAGGCCCACCTGATCCATCAGTTCATAGACCCTTTTCCGCATCGTCTCCTTATCACGGCAGACGCGGACGATTTTCATGGGGTCCATGATCAGCTCTTCCACACACATACGGGGATTTAAGGAGGCCAGCGGATCCTGGAAGATCATCTGCATCTCCTTACACATCTCCCGCCGTTTCTTCGGCTTCAAATGAGTGATGTCTTTTCCCTCAAATAAGACGGTCCCGTCTGTCGCCTCGATCAGCCCCAGCACCACGCGGCCCAGTGTGGATTTTCCGCATCCGGACTCCCCCACCACGCCCAGCGTCTTTCCGGCTTTCAGCGTAAAATTCACGCCGTCTACCGCATGCAAATCTCCTCCCGGCGTTTTAAAATACCGTTTCAAATCCTTTACTTCCAGCAAATCAGCCATTGGCCTTCACCTCCCTGTGTCCCATTTTCGCCTCCTCCAGGTGAAAGCACCGGACCTTATGGCCGTTTCCCGCGTCCGAAAGGTCCGGATGGCAGCTTCTGCATGTCTCGTCCGCATAGGGACAGCGGGGATGAAAGCAGCAGCCCCCGGGCAGGTTCGCCGGATCAGGCATCAGGCCGTCAATGGGATTCAGCCTTTTTTCCTTCCGTGTCAGAGACGGAATGGAGCGGAACAGTCCCATCGTATACGGATGAGAGGTTTCCTTGAAAATGTCGCGGAGAGAGCCGTATTCCACAATCTCTCCTGCATACATGACCGCCACCTTCTGACAGCACTCCGCGACGATCCCCAGGTCATGGGTAATCAGCAGCACGGAGGTTTTTAAGCGGTTCTTCAAATCGTTGATCATCTCCAGAACCTGCGCCTGAATCGTCACATCCAGAGCGGTCGTCGGTTCATCCGCAATCAGAAGCGCGGGGCTGCAAGCCAGCGCCATAGCGATGACCACCCGCTGCTTCATTCCGCCTGAAAGCTGATGGGGATAATCGGTGCTTCGTTCCGGCCCGATTCCCACCATTTTTAACATATCGAGACTTCGCTCTACCGCCTCGGCCCGGGAACACTCCATATGGAGGCTGATAGTCTCGACGATCTGGTCTCCAACCCTCATGACCGGGTTGAGGGCCGTCATGGGATCCTGAAAGATCATGGAGATTTCATTTCCCCGCAGTTTGCGCAGAGCCGCCTGATCCATGGTCACCACATTTTCTCCCTTGTAGAGAATCTCTCCGCCCACAATCTTTCCGGGAGGGTTGGGGATCAGGTTTAAAATGCCCAGAGCTGTCGTCGTCTTTCCGGCTCCGGTCTCCCCCACCAGTCCCAGCGTCTCGCCCTCCTCCAGGGACAGATCGATTCCATTTACCGCACGAAAAGTCGCCTGTTCCGTTACGTAGTGTATGTTTAAATCATTAATTTCCAGTAAGCTCATGTGATCTCCTCCCCCTACTGCTTCAGCTTGGGATCCAGCGCATCGCGCAGACCGTCGCCCAATAAGTTGAATCCCAGCAGAGTTATCATAATCGCCAGGCCCGGGAAGATTACCAGAGGCCAGAAGTCACGGATATATGCGCGGCCGCTGCTTAAGATGGCGCCCCACTCGGGCGTCGGCTCTGAAACCCCCAGTCCGACAAAGCTTAAGCTGGAAATCGTAAGAATCGCCATGCCGACCTTTAAGGAAGCGTCCACGATCAGCGGTGCAATCGTATTGGGCAGCACGTGGTGCAGTATAATATAGGCATGGCCGGCGCCTCCCGCCCGCGCCGCCTCGATGTACTGCTCATCCCGTATAGTCATAACCGTAGACCGGAGGATTCGTGCACCTCCCGGTATGCTGGCAAGCCCGACCGCGATTCCGGTATTCAATAAACCGGTTCCAAGGGCCGCTGAGATCGCCACTGCCAAAAGCAGGCCGGGAATGGACATGATGATGTCAATCACGCGCATGATAACGGTATCGTACATTCCCCCGAAATATCCGGCCACTGCGCCAAGCACGGCCCCTATCACCAGGGAAATGACAACCGCGATCAGCGCCACGATCAGGGATACCCGGCCGCCGTACAGAATCCGCGCCAGGAGGTCACGGCCGTACTGATCCGTGCCAAATGGATGGGCCAGGCACGGATAGACAAACCGGTCACCGAAGGACTGGGCGCTGTAATCATAGGGGGTTAAAAAGTTGGCAAAGATTGTGGCAAAGAGAACGGCCGCCACCAGAATCAGACCTACGATAGCAAGCCTGTTTTTAAACAGGCGGTGCATCACATCGCGCCACTGGCTGTGTTTACGGGTCATCCCTTCCAGAGATTGTATGTAAGTTTCTTTTTTCTTTCTTCCGGACATATTATGACCCCTCCTTTGCTGTTGCTTTTTTCTTCCTGCCGGATACGTACTGTGAACGGATTCTTGGATCGGCAAACGCATAGCATAAATCCACGATCAGGTTCATGATGCAGATAAAGAATGCAAGAATCAGGACACAGGCGTTGATCACCGGATAGTCCCGGCCTGAGATGCCGGTCAGCAGATAGGAACCGAGACCAGGCATGTTAAAAATCGTTTCGATCACCACGGACCCAGCCATAACGGTACCCAGCTGCATGCCTACCACTGTCAGAATCGGAATCACAGCGTTGTGCAGCGCGTGGCGCCAGATCACCGTATTTTCCCTGCATCCTTTGGCTCTGGCCGTCCTGATATAATCGGAGCGGATCACCTCCAGCATGGACGAACGGGACATACGGGCCACATTGGCCACGGTTCCCATGGAGTTGGCCAGGACTGGAAGCACCATGTATCTCCAGTTGCCCATCCCGGTGGCCGGCAGCCATTTTAACTTCAGCGCAAACACGATAATGCAGATGAGTGCCAGCCAGAAATTGGGCATGGCCGCGAAAAACAGAGAGCCTACCGTGACGCTGTAATCCATAGCCGAATACTGCTTTGTGGCTGAGATCACACCGAAGGGAACGCCAATCAGCGTGGTGACAATGACACTCAGCACCCCCAGCTTTACGGTGATGCCGATGCGGGAAATGATTTCTCCGCTGACCGCATGCCCATAGGTATAGGAATTACCGAAATCAAATTTCGTCACAATATTCACAATGTACCGGAAATACTGTGCAAAGAACGGCTGGTCCAGTCCCAGTTCATGCTTTAGGCTGGCGTAAGCCTCCGGCGTGTACCCGCTGGCTCCCAGCATGGACATGACCGGATCCCCCGGCGCAAAATAACTGATGCTGAAAACGATCAGCAGCACGCCGAGGCAGACCGGTACGATCCACAAAATACGTTTCAAGATATATTTAGCCATTTCGTCAACCTCGTTTCACTTCCTGTTATTTTAGAATCACATAACGCAGGTTTGCGCTTACTGCGCTGTGCAGGCTGACACTCTCGATCTTCTCCGGATTGTAGGCTACAGCGTCCACAGACTCATAAAGCGGGATGATCATGGCACGGTCGTGAACGTACTGCTGAAGTTCTGCGTATTTCTCCTTGCGCACGTCGTCATCCGTCGTATAGTTTGCTTCTTTATAAAGTGTCACAAATGTCTCATCTGAAATGGCCGCAAATGGGAACGTCGCCAGTTCAGCCGGGAAGAACCGAAGGGAAATATAGGGTTCCCCGCATACGGAGCCGGTATCGGAATCCTGGAAATTAAGGTCTGTACCGCCCTCTGTCAGCCACGCGGAAAACGCGGTTGGGAAGTCGGTGAAGTTCATCTGCAGATTGATGCCCAGCTGCTGCAGGTAAAACTGAATCACCGTGGCTGCATTGGTCTTAACCGCCTGATCCACAGTCGTCATATTCAGTGTAAAGTTCACGGTTGAGCCATCTGTCACGTAACCAGCTGCCTCCATATACTGTTTCGCCTTCTCCAGATCATACTCATAGACGCCGGTATCCTTGTAATAGGGGCTTACCGATGTGATGATGGAACCCGGCACTTCCGCCAGCTCCCCGCGAGCCGATTCTGCAACGTCCTGCCAGTTTACGCCGTAAGCAATCGCCAGCCGCACATTTTCATCCTTCATGTACTGATTGTTATTGTCCAGAGCCAGAAGGATATTTTCTCCCTCATGGGTCGTCATAACCGCAATCTTATCGTCGGTCAGCGCACGGCTGTAATCGCTCTCCGCAATGTTAAGTGCCAAATCGATCTCCCCTGTCTCCAGAGCCATATACATGGCGGAATCCTCCGCATAGTGATTGATCTTCACGGTGTCTGCGCCTGTGAATTCGCCCCAGTAGCTGTCGCGGCGCTTCAGAGTGACATAGGAGTCTGTCACGTATTCAGCGACCTCATAAGGTCCGGAGCCGTTGGGCGCGTTAAGCCATGGATCAATGTTGTCGAATCCAGTTTCCTCGCACCAGGACTGATCGAGCAGGTATACGACACCCATGTTGATAATGCCGGGGCCGAATTCCTGTGTATTCGCCAGATATACGGTAAAGCCGTCCTCGCTGACATAGGACTTGTCCCAGTCAACCGTCGCATAGTACGCAGCCTGGTTCGTCTCCCGGTCCACCAGGGTCTTTATCGAAAAGAGAACATCGTCTCCGGTCATCTGGTCGCCGTTTGCAAAGTAGACATCGTCTCTGCACTCCATCACAAATGTCGTGCCGTCTTCTTCATAGTGCCACTCTTTTAAAATATCGGAGAAGGGATTGTTGTCCTCGTCATAATAGAACAAATAATCGTAAACGAGGTAACAGCCCCAGTGACATACTTCATTTTCGCTTCCCGGCATAAATGTGCCGAGTACATTGATAGTGCCTACGTTCAGAGTCTTCTCCCCTCCGCTTTCACCCGCTTTTGTTCCGGCATTCGTGCTGCTTTCTCCGGCAGGCGCCGCCGTGCCTTCTCCCGTATTTTTGTTCCCGCCTCCGCATGCCGTCATGCTCATGACCAGCGCCGCGGCAAGAAGCAATGCCCCCAGTTTTTTCATTGTTAAACTCCTCCTTTTATTTTTGCTTGATTTATTCAGCAAGGCGCAGATCCTGCACTTCACAATGCGTTACGTAATGCAGCACCAGGCCTTCCGCTTTCTCTTCTTAATACCGGTCCGTCTCTGAGTATGTCTCATACGGCTTCGGCACCTTCGGTTCTTTCTCCGTCCTTCCGTCCACGCGGTACTGCCAGTGATAGGAAGACGGCGAATTGGCCAGATTTTCCGGAGCACGGTCTTCTGTGAACGGGAGATTGGACCGAAACATGGCGTCCAGCCGTATTCCATCCGTCGCATAGCGCTCTTCGGCAAAACGAACCCAGTCGCTGCCGCATGGAAAACGCACCAGATCGTACTGATGCAGATGAAGAATCTTCCACTGTTTCCCTTCCCGGATAAAGTCCGCACCCAGCCGCCAGACGGCGCATTCCGCCCGATAGGCCTTTCCCTCCGCTGTCTTCGAGGTAAGAAGCGCTCTTTCTTCCGAGTCTCCTGCGCCCAAATCGCCCGCGTCGGAGTCCAGCCCCAGCACAAACCACATCCCCCTGGCAGATCTGCCGTCTGCCGCCGTCTCGATGACAGGAGTAACGGGAAGCAGCAGCGTAAATTTGCCGGCAATGTGGTCCTTCTGATAGTAGGTCGCCACCTTTTCCCTGGTGGAATACCGGCCCGAAGCCCCGATCTCAATGCTTACCTCCTCCGACCGGGACCAGAGCTCATCCATAATCTGTCCGCCCTCTCCCGCAAACAGCAGATGGCAGTATGTCCCTATTATATTTTCCACTTCCACTCTGGCCTCCAGGCGGTATAAACGGTTTTCCACAAAATTGTCCATCATCCTCACCTCCTAAAATGCGATGCACACAGGGGACGGAATCTTACAGCCGGCCCCGGCGTAAACCAGCGTCTCTCCCTCAACACGGTAGAGGTCGAGATATCCTTGAAACTGATAGGCCACCACCAGATATTTTCCATCCGGCGTGAAATTCATGTCTCTCGGCATCTCCCCGCCCGTCTTTACCACTGACCTGAGTGTGAGACGGCCCTTCTCCGCCTCCACGCCATATAGTGAAATGGAATCCTCCCGATTTTCTCTTCCCATGCCGCGGTTGCTGACCGCCAGAAGCCTTCCTCCCGGACACAGCCGTATGGCCGCCGGCTCCGTCCTCCCCTTCATACCGGTAGTCCGTACGGAAATAGTCTGCACAGGGGTCAGCTTCCTATCACATTCCGGTGTAAAGGAATAGACGGAAACCATCTCATCATTCTGCCGGTTCACATAGAGGAACCGGCCGTCTTCGCTGAATGTCAGATGCCTGGGTCCGGAGTGCGCCTCCATCTCCTCGATCCAGATGATCCTGTACCGATCTTCACAGTCGTAAATATAAATCCTTCCCCCGATCAGCTCCACCGCCGCTAAATATCTGCCTGCGGGCGATTTCATCACACAGTGGAGAAAAGGCCCCACCGGGGTCGTATCGAGCGATGCTACGCAGGCCAGCCGCTCACCGATCCTTCCATCCTCCTGCCTCCTGTAAGCCTCCATCGTTCCCCGATAGAAATTGCTGACATAGATTTCCGCACTGTCGTCGTCACAGCACACAAAGCAGGGGCGCTGGCCGTCCGTCACCGCCCAGTTCTGTTCTTCAAATTTCCCATCGCTTATGTCATAGGCCGTCATGCCGCCGCTGGCTCTTCCCTTAAAGGTCATCCCCTCGCTCAGCACGTAAAGGCTCCGTCTGTCCTTTGATACAGTCAAATATCCCGCATGATACATGGGCCTCGTATCCATCACACGAATCTTTCCCGTTAAAGCATTGAGTCCGATCCGGTAAATCCCCCGGCTTCCCCCAGTTGAAGTGGTACCCACAAAGCCTGTATAGTCGGGCAAAAATGTTTCTGCCATTCCGTTGCTCCTTTCTGATTGATGTATCTCACCGCTTATGCACTTTTTCTATTTTCTCTTTTATTACAATACATTTATTATCTATTTTTACTTATACCATGTCTGAGCGCTCCTGTAAAATTCCAAAACCGGAATAGCAAGTATAACTTTTGGATTATACTTGTAAAAATCACTTTTCCATTACATAAAAAAAACAGATACCAGGAGCCTTTTCCTCTGGCTCCTGCATCTGTTATTTTGCTGTCAGTCTGCTGTATACGCTCTTACCGCCGCTTTCCGGTCACTTCCATGCAGGAATTCCCCGCTGTTCCAAATCGCTGTTCAAGGCGTTCTGATCCCTTAAAAAACGCTGTGTCACAAAATGGATAAAATCCTGATTCTCAGCTGTGTAATAGTGATCCTTTCTGGTCACCAGCGTCACACTCGCCTTTGCCTCACAGTCGCTGATGGGAATAAAGTAGATTCTGTCGGCCGGATCTGCAGCCCCTTGCTTTGTCTCTACCGATTTATTTTCCTCAAACATGGGCATGCAGAATACGCCTCCCAGCCCCTTTCTCGCTGCCGAGAACAGGACATCCCGTTCATCCAGCTTCAGCAGGTTGCAGCTGACCCCGGCCCTCTGAAAGATCTCCATGCCGGTTTCAAAGGTTCTGGCGATGTTGCTGCAGAACAACAGCTGGCCGTTTAAATCCTTGAGCGCGACGCTGTTTCTGCCCCAGAACGGATGCGTGTTGTTCACGGCTATGTAATACCTGCCCACCATAAGATCGCGGCTCGTCAGGCGGCTGTCGAGTATTTCCCCCAGATTCAGCCCGGCATCCGCGTCCCCGCTGGCCAGCATGGCGTGGATCTCGTCTGTATCGCAGAACTTCAATTCCACCTCGCATTCCGTATGGTTTTTTCGGTAATCGTCCAGCATGTTTCTGAGCACCCCAAAGCCGGAGGCGATCACCATGCGCCTGTTGTTGCGTTTTGCTATCTGCCTGGATTTTAAAGTTCCCTCTTCCAGAAGTGAAAACGCGCTGTTTACGTACTCCAGGAAGCAGTGGCCCGCTTCTGTCAGCTCAATGCGGTTCCCTTTTCGTTCAAACAGCAGAAAATCCAGTTCTTTCTCCAGCCTGGCAATCGCCGTGGATAACGCCGGCTGGGATACGTAAAGTTTCTTTGCCGCCTTCGTGATATTTTCCATGGCGGCTACCTCTCTGAAATAGTGCAGGTGAAGTAGCTCCATACCATTCCTCCCCTCTCTTTCGCAGTTCATGACCGCTTCTGTTTTTGCAGATTATGCTATAATTTGCCATTTATAGTAAGCATAACACAGTCTGTGCGATTTTCACAATCAAAAAAAACAGAGCGTTATAGAAAATAATCATTTTCTACAGCGCCCTGCCTTCTGGTAAATTCTTTAGTTAAATTCTTCTGCTAAATCCTGCTGTTCCGGTACTCGTTCGCCGATATCCCCTCCAGCTTCTTAAAAACCTTGGAAAAATGCGCCACATCCATGAATCCCACCTCTTCCGAGATATCGCCGATCCTCAGTGACGGATCCTTTAGAAGCTTCTTCGCCTCGTCGATCCGGATATGGTTTAAAAGCTCGGAAAAGCTTTTCCCGGTATGACCGTTTAACAGCTTGCTCAAATGCCACTGGCTGACATACGTCTTTTCCGCAACCTCTGCCAGGGTGATCTTCTGTGTATAATTCTCTTCCATGTACTTGAGAGCCGTCTTCACAATAAAGCTTCCGGCATTATGTTCGGATGAATTATGTTCGGATGAATCTTCATTACCACTAGACTCCTGCTCCGCAGCCCCTTCCGGTTCTGCTGCCGGAGAAACCGGGACTTCCGCCGTGTTCTGTGTCTTTAAAGCGTTCTCCTGTTCCTTTCGTTTGTTCAGCGTATCCGCCATGAACTGAAGCGCTTCCTTGATCTCATCCATATTGGACGGTTTCAGCAGGAAACGGTTCACCCCCAGGCGTATGGCCTTCTGCGCATAATCAAAGTCCCGGTAACCGGTCAGGATGGCGATCATCATCTCCGGGAACTCCACACGGAGCGCCGCAATCATGGACAGCCCATCCATTCCGGGCATGGAAATATCCGTAAAGATAATATCCGGCCGCAGCTTTCGGATTATCTCCAGCCCCTCTAAGCCGCTGCAGGCGGTCGCTGTCACTTCACAGCCATAATCCGCCCACGGCACCACCTTGGAAATACCTTCTACTATAATCGGTTCATCGTCTATAATCACCACTCTATACATCTGCTGCCCACTCTTCCCCGAACGTCATTTTTACAAACGTTCTGCTGCTATCAGTATACCATTCGTACTAAACTCGTGCAAGACCTCGTTAAGTACTCAGGTATGACTCGCACTAAGTTCGTGAAAAACCTCACTAAGTGCTCATAGTATACCATATTCCGGCGTTTCAAAGAACCCCGAAAATAATTTTCCCTTTATCACCCCTTGACAGCGCCGGCCGTCATGCCCTTGATAATATACTTCTGAAGAAAGATATAGACAATCAGGATCGGAATGATAACCAATGCCACAGATGCAGCCATGAGGCCGAAGTTCGTTCCTTCATTGGAAGTCAGCTCGTTTAACAGACGCGTGATGGCACGGTGCTGCGGAAGACGAAGCAGGAACATCTGTGTAAACAGATCGTTATAACTCCAGAGGAAGGAAAAGATCGCTACTGTCGCAAAGGACGGTTTTGCAAGGGGCACTACGATCTTGTAAAAGATCTGGAATGGATTACAGCCTTCCAGATAGGCCGATTCCTCCAGTTCAATGGGGAGACTCCGCACGTAGCCGGTCAGTACGACTATGGCGAAGGACATATTGCCTGCTACCTGCGGAAGTATCACGCTCGTTAAGGAAAGCGCCAGACTCTCCGTATTGACCATGTGGGCGGAACTCAGCATACGGTATACCGGAATGATTGTGGAGAATACCGGGAACATCATGCCTGCCACTACCAGTGAATTAAGCGGTTTGCGAAGCTTGAACTCGTAGCGGACCAGGCCGAACGATGCCATGCCGGCCAGAACAATAACGATAGCCGCCACCGAAGTGGATATAATCATACTGTTTCGGTATGCACTGAAAATACTGAGACGCTCAAATGCGGTACGGTAGTTGGCCAGGGTAAACATCGCTCCTGTAGGAAGTGCAAAGGAGTTGGAAAGGATCTCGCCCTTCGCCTTAAAGGAGTTGATGATGACCCAGAAAATCGGATAAATCGTGGTAAGTGCCCAGAAGCCCAGAACAATGTAGATTACAACACTTCCCAGCGATATTTTTTTCCCTCTGCTCATGATGAATCCCCTCCTAATAATCTTTCTCTTTGAAAATTGTGTTGATTACTTTCGCCGTCACAATTCCAAGAACTACGATCAGAACCGCTATGGCGGAGCTGTAATCGACATTTTTCGTATTAAAGGTCTGGTAGTACATGTATGTGCCGGTAAGCCATGTCTCACCCAGCGGAATTCCCTTCGGGAACATGGTCCACGGAAGGTCGAATACCTTTAATGCACCGGTAACGCCGAGAACCACGCAGGTACACATAACATTGTGAAGCAGAGGAATGGAGACATATCTTACTTTCTGGAATCCTGTTGCTCCGTCGATAGCCGCCGCCTCATACAGTTCGCCGGATATATTATTGAGTCCGGTGATCAAGATTACAAAATAGAAGCCCACATACTGCCACATAACAGGCAGCATCATCGTGATGAGCGCCAGCTTCTCGCCTTTCCAGTCGATGAGTTCGGTGACGCCGAGACTCTCCAGCAGCTGATTCACCATGCCCTTGTCGTACAGGAAGATCAGATTGAACATCAGACCTAACGCAGTGGCTGAAATAACGATGGGGAAGAAGTAGACAGTCCGGAAGAATTTTGCTCCGTGGCTGATATTGTCAACCAGAAGCGCCAGGACAATGGCGATTCCTACCTGGCCGATGATGGTGACTACCATCATGAGGATGGTGTTTCTGACTGCCACACGCATGTTCTCATCCTGGAACATGGTCACGTAGTTGGTGTACCACGGATCATTCCATCCCTTGCTGGCGGCTCCCAGTTCTGTAATCTGCTTAAAACTGTTTAAGATGTTCTGTATAAATGGATAGTACAAGAAAATTGCCATGAAGGCGAACGCCGGAACCAGAAAAAGGAACAGCGGCTTTTTGTTTTTATAGATATTTGCTCCCATATTCTCACCCTATTTTTCCGTAAAAAAGCCAGAGACGAAAGGCCATTACGTCTCCGGCTTTGAATTGACAGTTATTTAGTTTGCGTGGTAAATCTCCAGGCCTTCCTTCACAGCGTCTTCTGCTGTTACCTTGCCTGTTACGATCTGCGGCATGCCGTCAAAGGTTGACGTTCTGCATTCACCCTGGAAAATATCCTGAACAGCCGGTGTTAAGGAGGTAACGCCGCTCATCATATCCATTGCCTTTACCTGTAAGGAGTTGAACTGGCTCTGATCTACCGCCGGCGCTTCTTTCAGTGCGGAAGCTGTATGCTGTGCGAAGATCGGTACGATTTCGTTGGAAGTCATGTACTCTACGAAATTTACTGCTGCGTCTCTCTTTTCCGGATCATCCCATGCTTTCTTCGTAATGTAGTAGCCCATGGATAAACCGCCGATTAAATCAGTTGCTTTTCTGTCTCCCATACCTGGTACGTAAGTAACGGTGAATTTGTCGAGCTTCTCGGTATCCATTGTGGTTGGGTCATTCGGGTCGGACTGGCATGCGCCTGCGATTCCGCCGACTTTCCAGGAACCGTCGATTAAGAATGCAGCCTTATCTTCTGTGAAGGCAAGGAATGTATCATCATCGGTTGCGGATAATGTATTCTTTGGGAAGTACTCTTTTTCATATAAGTCTTTGACATCGTTGATGCCTGCTACCCATGACTGGCCCTGTGTATCTTCTACGGTTTCCGGAATGTCACAGTGGTTTGCCGGTGTGTTGTGATTGAAGATGGTGTACTCCCACCAGTAATGAGGAATGTTTCCGAGTGCCGCTGCGATTGGGCTGTAGCCTGCTGCCTTGATCTTCTCACAGTCTGTCAGGAACTGATCCCATGTGTAATCCGGTCCCGGTACGGCTACGCCTGCTGCGTCCAGAACTGTTGTATTGACAAACATTGCCTCCCAGAAACCGTTGACCGGCACTGCATATTTCTTACCGTCTACAAGAGAAGCGGCGATTAAATCGTCGTTCATGTTGGAAGCGTACTCCGGATATTCCTTGCGGATATCATCGATGGACATAACCTTGCCCGCCTCGATGAAGGAGTTGGCGTCTGCGCCGTTAAACCAGAACAGTACGTCCGGCTCGGAACCCATCTGGAAATCACTTGCCACACGGGCCTTTACGGTCTCGTCGGAGACTGCTGAAGAGTCGTTTACAGTATTTCCTGTCGAAGCTTCCCAGTCCTTCACTGCCTTCTGGTAGTTCGGAGCGTTGCCGTCCTCGCCTGCGAATGTGGTCATAACGTTTAATGCGACTGCCTTCTTTGCTTCGGTCGGGGCCTCTGTCTTCGCCTCTCCCTCTGTTTTCGCCTCAGTTCCTGCCTCAGTCTTCGGAGCAGCCGTCGTATCTGTTGTGGACTGTTTGGAGCAGCCGGTGAACACGGTTGTTGTCATAGCCCCTGCCAGTAATAATGCCATCGTTCTTTTCTTCATATTAATTGCCTCCTGTTTTTTTATACACCCTTTGCATTCCTGCAATTTGTATACCTTATGTCATTATTATCGCTGATTCGGGTGCAAAAATGAATAACCAGTTCTGCCATTTGTTGTATTTTCTTGTTCATTTATTACAGAACAAGAAAATACAACAAATGGCAGAACTGCTACTCTCTACTGGACAGCTATCGTAAGACGTGCGATGACATGCTGTTCCTCATCTTTCTCTATTGTAAGGCCGCATGGCTCCCCATACAGAATCCTCAGGCGCTGGTTCACGTTGGCAATGCCCAGGTTTCCCGAGGGTTCCCGACTGAAGTCGTAATCTGGAGACAGAAGGCGGCAGATCTTCTCTTCCTCCGCAGGTGTCAGGGTTCCGTCATTCACGATATCCAGATAGAGAAGTCCCTCCTTCTCAAAGCCCCGCAGGATCACGGTTCCCCGGCCGCTGGGCCTGACGCCGTGTTCAATGGCATTTTCGATAACGGGCTGCAGAATCAGCCGCGGCACTTCATACTGCATGATGGATTCATCCAGTTCCTTGATTACGGTGAGCCGTTTGCCGAAGCGCTCGGAATTGATGTATAAATAGGCGTTCACATACATCATCTCCTCGAAAAGAGGGACAAAGGTCCGCTTCTTTCGGTCCATGGCAGCATCCATCAGCGTAGCTAGGGCCTCGATCATACGGGATACCTTTTCATTTCCGCCCAGGCGGGCCTCCCAGTTGATGATCTCCAGCGTATTATTCATGAAATGAGGGTTGATATGGGACTGGAGCGCCATAATCCTGGCATCCCGCAGCGCAATCTCCTCCTCATAGATGTGATCAAACTGATACTTCAGCCGCTCGGACATCTGGTTAAAGGACTCCATCAAGTACTTAAACTCCAGATTTTCCGGTTCCTCCTTAATCTGATAGCCAAGATTTCCCGTCTCAATCTGATCGGCGCCCTCCATCATGACTGTAATCGGTTTTGTGACATTCCGGTTAAATACGCGAAGCAGAATCAAAAGCAGAGGCACCAGGAACAAAAGCATGCCTGCGACGATGAACGGATAGCCATAAAACGGCGCCTGGATAATTCGTTTATCCGCCTGCATCATCACCGACAGGGTGAAGTACTCTTCCTTCTGCGTGTCATAAACGTAGAGATTTCCGTTTTTGCGGCTGTATCCCGTCTGCCGTGCGGCGCTGCTGCTTTCTTTTATCATCTCCTCGATATCTCCGCCCTTCAGCAAAATGGCCTGGCCGTCGAGGCGGACGAGGACATTCTCCCCTTGCGGGGAATCGATGAGGGGGCCAAAACAGTATGATTTGTCCAGACGCATGATCAGCGCTCCGAACTGATAATACGAATTGTCAAGGAGATTCCTGACCATATAGATCCTGCCGTCCAGGTTGATGTACCCCAGTGCCGTGTCCAGGGTGGAGAGAAACTCCTTAACCCTTTCATGGTCCTCTCTCCAGTAGGTCTGCACCTGCTGATACGTACCGCCGGCCGCGTTGTTGTAGACGCTGCAGTTCATCCGCTCCGGCTCTTCGTAGCACCACAGAATTGTAGTGGAAAAACACTGGTTCTGGCGGTACTCCTTATTTAAATAGTCATTGCTCGCGGAATAAAGGCCGCCGTAGCTTAAGCTGCCGCGGGTGTACTCTCTCCACGCCTTCTCCAGCGTCTGGTCATAGGTCGCCTTCCGGGACGCGTTGATGCCGTAATTCAGCCGTTCCACACAGATCTGCCCGTCATAGACCACCTGGTCCACGACGCCCTGCGCTACTGTCCCGTAGCGGTTGCTTAAAATATAGTAGCCAGCCACTCCGATGATTAGGCAAAACGGCAGCAGCCAGCACATCAGCATGATGCCTATCATTCGCCATTTCATGGACATTTCGTTTTTTTCCTGCTTTTTCATCTCTGCTCCCCTGCCGTGCCTGACGGCTGTTTTCCTATTTGAATCCCAGTTTCGGCCCTAAGGCCATATTTATAAATTGTACTATTATTATCAAAACAAATCAATATCATAATCTCCCGAACGTTCCTGGAAATAAAAACGGCGCCTCCTAGATGATCAAAGACCATATAAGAGACGCCAATTCCATAATTTATCTTTTCTACAGCAAGCCCGGCAGATGTGCCTGGAATACGGATAAGATGCAGACGAAAACAAGTGCGGCAACTCCAGTTATGAAACCTCCGATAGTCCATGCGCGTATCGTATCCTCAACTGAGATTTTATAAAAACGGTTAATCGCCCAGAAGCCGGAATCATTGGGAAGGGATAAACCGATTCCGCCTGCGCAGATCGCAATACCGCAGAGAACAGGCGATATCCCGCTGGCGGCAATCAACGGGGCAAACATAGAGGAGGTCGTAATCAGCGCAACTCCTGTTGAGCCCTGTGCACAGCGGAGTATCTGGGCTATGATGAAGCACAGCACCAGTACCGGGATATGGAACTGAGACAGTGAGGTAGCTATAAAATCGGCGATTCCCGTTGACTGAAGCATCTTTCCAAAGGCACCGCCCGAGCCGGTAATCAGAAGCACCAGGCCCACCTGACCGGCGGCATCGTTCATCACGTCTCCAACCGGTTTTTGCAGATATGGAAGAGAAACAAGAGCGGCATAAATAACGCCGATCAGCATCGCAATATTCTTATCCCCCACAAAGTTCAGTATCTTAACGAGCGTCCCGCCCTCCGGCAGGATCATAGGTCCAAAGCTTCCAAAGAGTATCAGCATAATTGGAACCAGAAGAATCGATACCGCTACACCAAAACCTGGAACTTTTCTTCCCGCAGTCGATGTTCTGCTCTCCTTTTCAAAATCCTCGATATCCTCAAACGCATACTCATGATGATTTTTCCGATCCTGCCAATCCAGAAATCTGCCATATCCCAAGCCGCCTACAATGGTACCGAACAAGCCTGCAAGCGCAGCATAGAGGAAGAAGACACCATAGTCCAGCTGGAGATTTTCCGCTACTGCCATGGGATTCGGAGTCGGTATTACCATCGCGCCTGTCGCCACAGTCGCACAGACAGTCGCACAGCACAGAGAAACGATTGATACTTTCGTTTTCTTTGAAATCACACGCACCATAGGCGCATACATAATATGTACAACGTCTCCAAAGACAGGAATTCCGGTGATAAAGCCTGCCATAGCCACTGCTATTCTGGATTTTGAGCCATTGAATCTTTTCAGGAATGTGTCAGCAATGACCTCAATTCCACCGGATTCATACAAAAATCTTCCCAGCATTACACCCAGGCCGATAATAACACCGATGCTCCCCAGTGTATTGCCGAATCCGTTTCCGATTACTTTTGAAATATCCGAGACCGGCATCCGCACCATAAGGCCTGTTCCAATTGTTGTTACCAGCAATGCAATAAAAGCGTTGACTTTGAATTTAATAATTGTAATCAGTAAAATTGCGATCGCAATCAGAAAAATAACGATTAACCATCCTCCAGTAACCATATAAACCTCCCACTTAATCTCCCTTAATCATGCCCAGATTTACCAGGCCCCTTTTAAGCTTCCTCATTTCCTCTTCCGTCAGATCTCTGAACGGAAAACGAGACGGTCCCATATCAAAGCCTTTTAATTTTAAGGCTTCCTTATGTGCGATTGTCGGCATAACAGAGCGAAACAGTTCCCGAATCTGTAAAACTGTTTTCTGCGACGCTTTGGCCGCCTCCATGTTTCCTTCTTTAAAATTCGACCATATGCTGAATGAAAGTTCAGGAAATACGCTGGCAACAGCGATAATCCCTCCGGCGGCTCCTGCCATAAGGGCAGGGAGCACCTGGGCATCATTTCCGGTGATCAGCTCAAAATCCATCTTTTCCATTGCAACCTGGTAGTTAAGCAGGGTCATAAAATCCATGCTGCTGTCCTTCACTCCGCAGATATTCCGATGCTGCTCTGCCACTGTTTTCAACACCATCGGCGTGATGGGATTATTCGTCATGCCGCTCATATTATAAAGATATACCGGCATTCCCTCCGCCGCTTCCGCCACTTTTCCAAAGTACCGGCACAGCGCATTCTCATCATATCTGTGATAGTACGGAGCGGTAACAGAGACCGCATCCGCGCCTTCCTTCTTAGCCCATTCGATCATATGGTACAATTCGTACTCGTTCATGGCAGTCACATTAAAGAGTACTGTTACCTCCTCTTCTGCCGCTTCTTTCGCAGCAACCAGGAGACGCTCCCTCTCTTCCGTTCTGAGATTAACGAATTCACCGCTGGTTCCGCCTACAAAAATCCCTTTTATTCCACAGCCGGTGATATACTTAATTAACCTTGCATACTCTCCGGTATTGACTTCACCATTTTCGCAAAAGGGAGTGAGTACCGGAGCTGTAATTCCCTGCAATGTTATATCCTTCATTTACTTTCTCCTCACTTTAAGACAGCGCCTTCATCCGCAGAGGAAACTTCCCTCGCATAACGATAAAGATACCCCTCTGTAATTTTATATTGAAATTCCGGCAGCTTTTTCAGCCTTCTTTCTATTTCTTCCCCGGACAGTTCCACCGACAGGCTGCCGCCGTCGATATCGATGGATATTCTGTCTCCATCCTGCAATGCCGCGATGGGCCCCCTTTGTGACGTCTCCGGTGAAATATGGCCGATGCACGGTCCCCGTGTCGCACCTGAGAAGCGGCCATCCGTAATCAGAGCCACCGTTTCTGAATATCCCATGCCTACCAGTGCTGCCGTAGCGGTCAGCATTTCCCGCATACCAGGGCCTCCTTTCGGACCTTCGTTGCGTATGACAATGACATCTCCATCTTTAACCGCACCTTCATAAATCGCCTTTACCGCGTCCTCCTCACACTCAAAGCAGCGGGCTGGTCCGGTGTGCTTTCTCATCTGCGCCACAACCGCGCTCTGCTTGACAACGCAGCCCTTCGGCGCCAGATTCCCATGCAAAACTGCAATGGAGCCTTCCGGTGCATAGGCGTGTTCCACAGTCCGGATCACCTCCTGATTCCAGCTTGTCAGCCTGTCTGCATTCTGCCTGTGAGTTTTACCATTCACCGTCATAAGGTCCAGATCTGCCATTCCGGACAGGGCTTTCAGCACGGCGCCCACTCCGCCGGCTTCGTCGAAATCCAGCATGGTGTGCACACCGGACGGCTTAATCTTAGCCAGATACGGCGTTGTCTTCGATATCTCTCCCAGCTCGTTCATTGTCATATGAAGCCTGCCTTCTCTCGCGATTGCGGGATAATGAAGTGTGATATTGGTCGAACCGCCGACACTGACGCATACTCTCGCCGATAATTCCAGCATCTCCTGGGTGACAATATCCCGCGGACATATATTTTCCTCTACAAGGGAGACAATCCGAACACCGCTCTGTCTTGCAATGCGCTTCTTTTTGCCCGCTACTGCGTGAGCTCCCGCACAGCCCGGCAGGGTCAGTCCCATTGCTTCCGCTGCAATGGACATGCTGTTCGCAGTCCCCATCATGGCGCAGGAACCGGGTCCGGGTGACATGATACCTTCCATTTCCTCATACTCTTCCTTTGAAATCTCACCCTTTAACAGTTTTCCAGCCATTTCCTTCAATTCGTAAGTTGCATAGCTCTTCGACTGATAGACGGCAGGCATCATCGGTCCGCCCGTTACCAGGATTGCCGGTATATTAATCCGCAGCATGGCCATCAGCATGGCCGGAACAATCTTATCGCAGCCGCCTAACAGTACAAGCCCATCCAGCATATGGGCGTTTACATACACTTCAATGGAATCCGTAATCACTTCCCTGCTGGGAAGCACACTGCACATCCCGGCATGGCCCTGCGTAAAACCGTCGCAGATGGAGATTGTATTAATCTCAAACGGCACGCCTCCTGCCTCCGATACCCCCGCTTTAACCTGCTCTGCCAGCTTATCTAAATGGACGTGACCCGGATGCATCTCATTATGTGTGTTGATAATTCCAATGAATGGTTTTCTTAACTCCTCATTCGACAGGCCCATCCCCCTGAAGTGTGCTCTCGGCCCTGCCATACTCATTCCATTTACGACAACCGCACTTCTGTATTTCGTATTTTTATAAGTAAAGTCCTCCATATGTCCTCCTATGCCTGTAATTTTTCTGTTATTGCCGCTGCGCTTCGTTTCACCTCTTCCGCAAAGGAACATGCCTTCTCCGGTGAAAATCGGTAATCCGGAGCAGATATTCCTATCGTTCCGGCAAGATTTCCATCAATTCCAAAGATCGGTGCCGCAATACAGACGATATCCGGATTATGCTCCCGGTTATCCAGTGAGTATCCCTGCTGCCGGATCAATTCCAGCTCTCTGTGCAGAGTTTCTTTATGGATAATCGTGTTATTCGTATACTGCTTAAGCGGGTTATAGTTTAAATAACTGTCCACCCATTCTCTGCTGTGATACGCAAGAATCAGTTTTCCTCCTGATGTACATTGAAGAGGAATCTTCCAGCCAATCCTGGATCTCAGCTGAATCTGGTTTTTTGCATCCATCTTTCCTATGTATACTGCCTTATCGTTATCCGGCGCGATCAGATGAATGGTCTCTAATGACAGCTCATTCAACCGGATCATCTCCTCCTGCGCCGCTTCCAGCAAATAATCCGACATATTTACTTTCAGGGCAATATTCATCATGCCCATCCCCAGTTTATACTGCCTCGCCTCTTTATTTTTTGAAACAAAGCCGCATGCCTGAAGTTCCTGCAGAATCCGGTGAACCGTACTCGGGCTTAAACCGGTTGCTTCTGCGATATCACTGATATTCACCCAACCTTTCTGCTCTGCTAAAGCCAGAATGATCTGAAGTGCTTTTAAAGCACTATACTCTTTCATCTGTTCCTGAAGGTCCATGGCTCCTCCTTATATTCCATATATGGAATTATCTTTTTAAATGTAGAATCAATTGATATTGTCATTATAAAAAGATTGGATCGTATCGTCAATGGATAAAAAGCAAAAAAAGCAGCCGCTTTTTTGTCAGATAGTTACAAAAAAATGGCTGTTTTTTCGATATATTTCAAATATAAAATATAGTATTTTTTATGTTCTTTTCTATTCTAAATATGAAATTCAAAGGGGAGGCCGGTCAGAACTTACAATCAGAGATGTTAAACAAAAAAATCCCCCATAAAAAGGGAGGAGCCGGTGGAATGTGGGTTCCACCGGCGAGTTATGAAAAAAAGTCTTTTTATTAAACAAGTTTTTCTTGTCTATGTTTATAGTATACGCAAGAGTTATGAAGTAAGTTTGTAGAAGATGTAAATAAATTTTGTACAACTTGTGAAATATATGTGAAATATGAATTCACTTTCCAGAAAGTTTCCAGAAAGACAGATCCTGACCATTTCTTCATCAGTCGTAGTAATCGTCTGTCAGCACTCCATTCGTCTCAAAGTAGTACAAAGTTTCGTCAATTTCCATATCCCCGGTCACCATGTGACCGTCAGAGGCCAGATAGTACCAGTCGTCCCCCAGAATCAGCCAGCCTGTTTTCATATAGCCGTTGGCGTCGAAGTAATACCACTTGCTGTCGATCTCCTGCCAGCCGTCTTTGTAATACTGGTTGTCCCCTTTATAGTAGTACCAGCCGCTCGCGTCCTGATGCCAGCCAATGGCAGCCGCCTGGGTCTCCGGCTGAGTCTCTGCCTTCGTTTCCGGCTGTGCTGCCGGCTTCTGCTCCGCCTGCTTTGATGTCTGCTTGTCCTCCGAGGCAGTCCCCGACTGATAAGGACATACGCCGTTGGGATGCAGGTGCGCCGGATGGCCGCCGCAATGGTAATGGTAGCTTCCCAGGCCGCTCTTATTTTTGTTGTCTTTGTGGCCTCCGTTGGCATCCGTGCGCCCGGAGTGCGCCTCCGCCTCGATGGAAAACGGGGTTCCGGGAACCACGGTGAAGGTGGACACCAGAAGACTGCCGCTCATGAAATAAACCGCCAATTTTTTGCATTGCTTTTTCATATAGTCCCTCCTGCAAATCGTATTTCTTTCATTATACGATAAAGTGCAGGGGAAAGCTATAAGCAGCCGCATCTTTTCATCTAATGAATCAGCGCATTGGCAAGGGGCAGCCCTACCAGAAGCGCCAGTACCAGTCCCAGCACCACGTACATGATGTTGTAGCGGTAGATATCTCCGGATTTCAGCCAGCTCTTATTGCTGAACAGCATGGCCGCGAACGGAGATGCCGCCGGAGTCGCAATGGCACATGAGAGCACAAAGATTCCCATGATGGATACCAATGGAGCGGAATTAATCCCGGCCTGGAGGCAGTAGGTGGCTACCACCGGCTGAAGGATCATGCCGATCACCAGGGAATTACAGACATTGGTCACCACACATCCGATGATCAGGAGCATGGCGCCGAAGACCAGCGGGCTCATACCCGTAAAGATCGGGGAAAGGATTGCATTTAAAAATGAAGTCACTCCTGTGCTCTCATTCGTCAGCACACCTCCCAATAATATCGCGGATGTCACCAGGAAATACGTTCCCCAGGCAAATACCTTAACATTTTCTTCAATTGTGATAGCAGGAGCCCCATCGATTTTCACAGCAAATAAGATCACCAGGAACAAAAGGGCCATACCGAAGGAATTGGCGCTGAGCCATGCCATGCCTGGAAGTGTGGGGAAAAGGCTTGGCAGAAGCATGCTTAACAGGAAACAGACACAGATCAGGGCCACGGCCTTCTGTCTTCTGCTCAGCGGAGGCAGCGGATTTTTGTTGAGCTGTTCCAGCGTCAGATTCTTCAGCCTGCTCACGTCGGGATGCAGGACATATTTGGTGAAGAGGATCACAGCTGCGCTGCACACGAAGCCGTAAATCAGCGCAACGAACAGCCACTGGCCGTTGTTGATGGTAACAGTTGTTCCCAGAAGGTTCTGAGACACGGTCGTGTAGTTGGAGATCAGTGCAAGGCCGTTGCTCATATAAGGCGGTACCGGGAAACCGATGGCACAGGCCACGACAATCAGGATAATCATAATTGTCGGATATGCCTCGAACGGCTTCATGCCGATATCATCAAAGATATCGTAAAGGATCGGCCAGAACAGGAAAATCGGCGCAAAGCAGCCTACAAACGCGGCTATCAGCATGGAGCCTACAAAGAGTATGGCGGTAAACGCCCACGGACGGCCGATAATAAATTTTCTCGTCAGGAAGAAGCGGCCGATATACGCGCTGATCCGGTTGGTCTGAAGACTGTTCATCAGGATCATCAGAAAGAACAACTGGACAACCGTTGGATTGCCGAATGCGGTATTCAATACGGCTCCCATCGGCGCATAGCCGGAGGTGCCGATCATGAAAATACAGAGGATGCTGGACCAGACCGGATCGACCGTCGTCCATAAGTAGAGCGTTCCGATGAAGATGCCGAAGATCTGCTTTCCCACAGGCGTAATGTTGGGCATGTTAATCGGAAGCAGACGAAACAGGAGCATAATCGCGATGCCGATCAGGCAGTGAAACGGATACATATTTTTCTTTTGTCTCATGGTATTTCCCCCTAGTATGTTTTATTGTCACAATATTAACATACTGATATCACACATACCAATAGCAGGTGCTAAGATTCAAAATGCATTTTTCGGTGGATACCGGAGACAAGGTGTGCTATAGTTATATCAGTAAAAAAAGATTTATACGGGAGGATGATCATGGAACCATATCAGATCAGAGAAGATTTTATTCGCTACGGAGTTCGCAAAGAGGCGAAAAAAAATCAATATCTGTTTGATCCATCGCGGGAGGGCTGTGACAATATCTGTTTTCTGGATGAGGGGATCGCCGCACTGACGCGGATCAATGATGATGGAGAGGAGCAAATTTACCTCTATTTCGGAGAAAAACGGCTGGTCGGCTTCGCCAATGCGCTGGTGAAGCACTTCCCCTATGACTGGCAGCGCTACATCACTCCCTCCCCGTTCTGGATCACAGCAAAGACAAACTGCGTCTACTACAGCATGAGGGCAAAACAGTTTGAGTCCATGATGGATTCTTCCCCGTATTTCACCCAGTGCGTTCTGGGCGCAACGACCTTAAATTATCTGGAACTGGTGAATAAGATCCAGTGGATGATGGACGGCGACAAAACTGCGCAGTTCTGCAAGTGGCTCCTGACCTACTGCATAAAGAAACAGGGGAAATCCATGATCCCCAAGGCTTTTTCCTTCGTAGAGGTCGCCAACTATCTGGGCATGCATCCGGTGACCGTAAGCCGCATTGCCAGGAAGCTGAGAGAGACGGGAATCCTGGCCCGGGAAGACGGGTGCCTGATTATACAGGATGAAGAAAAGTTAAGAGTGATGACGATGCTGCAAAACAGCTGATCAAGGTGATACGCTAAAGAACGCTGCTATGCGGGTGACATTTCATTTTCAATAACGGAGGTCCAAACTGAGCAATTCAGTTTGGACCCCCGACATCCATTTACCAATTCAACACTTTATTTACCAGTCACTACGTGTCACCGGAGCCAAAACGCCAGCCTGGGCTCCATCAATTCCTGTTTCCCTTTATCTCAAGAAACTCTTCAAAACTCTCGCACATTCTCACCGCGTCCTTCGGATCTCCCATCTCGCAGAATATCCTCAAAAGCGGTTCCGTTCCGGAAAATCTTGCGATAATCCAGCCGCCGTTCTTAAAGTACACCTTGCAGCCATCCAGATAGGAAATCTTATCGATCTCCAGATCCATTTCCGGAAGCTGTTTCTGGATTAAGAGGGTGTCATAGATCTGATCCTTCTTCTCCTGACTGAACTTGTAATCGCGCTCTTCCATATGGATCGCGCCGTACTCTTCTTCGATATCCTTAGCGATCTGGGACAGCTTCTTGCCGGTAACGGCGATCATCTCCACCAGAAGTGTAGACGCGTAGATACCGTCCTTGCCGTTGATGTGGCCCCGCACAGTCAGACCGCCCGAGGACTCGCCGCCGATGATGGCATTCGTCTCATTCATCTTCGCAGAGATATACTTAAAGCCCACCGGCACCTCGTAGCATTTCTCTCCGAAGCCCTCCGCCACCTTGTCGAGCATATGGGTGGTCGCCACGTTGCGGACTACCGCGCCCTTCCAGCCTTTGTACTTAACCAGATAGTAATAAAGCATGACCAGAATATCGTTGGGATGGAGGAATTTGCCCGTATCGTCGATAACGCCCACGCGGTCGGCATCTCCGTCGGTGGCGATCCCGATGTCGCACTTGCGGTCTACCACGTAATTCTGCAGGCTTCTCAGCGTAAATGCGGACGGTGCCGGCAGTTTTCCGCCGAACAGCGTGTCGTGCTCTTCGTGAATTACCTGTACGTCACAGCGTGCCGTCGCCAAAATGGTCCGCAGCGACGTGTTGCTGACACCGTACATGGGATCGATGGCAATTCTTAAACCACGGTCCCGTATGGCCTGCATATTAACCGCGCCGATAATATTATCCAGATACTCATTTAAAGGATTGATCTCCTCGATGATTCCGGTCTCGATCCCTTTCTCATACTCCATGATGCGAACCGCCGGTTCCTCCGTTTCAGAGCCGCGGCTGACACAGGCCGCTTCCAGCACCTCCTCTTCGATTCCACGAATATACCGTTCAATCTCCTGAGTCTGGAGTTCATCCGCATCACGGCCTCCCTTTGTGAATACCTTGATTCCGTTATAGACCGCCGGATTATGGCTGGCCGTAATCATCATGCCGTAAGGCAGTTCATGGCGCATGACAAAGAACATGATAAGCGGGGTCGGTGCGGAACCGAGGATAAACTTCACCGGAACCCCCTCTGCCGCGAACACTTCACTGGCCCAGATCGCGGATTCCTTCGATAAGAATCTCCTGTCGTAGCCGATGGCCACGCCCTGTTCCGCAACTCCCTCGTCCTTCATCTTGTTTACGAGAGCTTTGGACAGCTTCTGGATATTCTCCCTCGTAAAATCATCGCCGATGACGGCTCTCCAGCCGCCTGTGCCAAATTTAATCATGATTCTCCTCCTTCATTTCCCATGACAACAGTTACTTCATGACTGCTTCCTGTTTCGAAAACAGGTATCTTACTTACCGTTTTGCCATCCAGTATCAATTCCTTTACGCCCTTCATCACGCCCTCCGGATTCTTCACGGAGATAAGGTACTCTGCGCCACGCCATACGCGTTTTACAGAGAACTCCTTCCAGTCGGCCGGAATACAGGGATCAATCTGAAGGCAGTCAAACTGCGGACGGATTCCCAGCATATAGCGGGTGGCTGAAAAATACGCCCAGCCGCCGCTTCCAGTCATAAACGGGTGGCGTGCCCGGCCGTAAGCCGTATGATCCTTTCCCATAATAAACTGACAGTAGGAATACGGCTCCGCCTCCCTGATTTCTATTATATCATTCTGATAGTAAGGACACAATGCATGATAGAACTTCATAGCCCGGTCGCCTCTTCCCAGCTTACATTCCGCGGCCCACGCCCATGGGTTCGGGTGGCTGAAGACGGATCCGTTTTCCTTTACACCGGGATAAACTCTGGTGACAAAGCCGATATCATCGTCAGGAACCGTATAGGATGGGCCATTCAGCATGATTCCGTACGGTGTGTATAAGTATTCATCCACAGCGTCCATCGCCTGGATTCCCTTTTCGTAATCCGCAGCGCCGGACAGAACCGCCCAGCTGTTGGACTCCAGATGCAGCCTGCCTTCCCTGTCCTGATGGGTGCCGATCTTCCTTCCGTTTTTGGTGATGCCGCGGATATACCAGCCGTCATCCCACAGCTCCCGGTCACAGACCTCCTTCACGGTATGGCGCATATCGGTATAGTGCTTCACATCGTCCTCTCTCCCCAGCCAGGAAGCCGCCTCCAGGAAATTGTCGATGGCCCAGTAATGAAGGAAGGATACGAGCGCGCTCTCTCCGCCTCCCAGATTCAGGCAGTCGTTCCAGTCGGCACGAAGCCCCTTGCAGACGCCGTGAGCCCCGATCTGCTCCGCGGAAAAATCCAGGATTTTCTTCATATGATCATAGACCGTGCCGCTTCCGCCGTCGGCATAGGTGATGACCTCATCAAAGAATCCGTACTCTCCGGTCTCCTTTACATATTCCACAATGGAGGCGATCAGCCACAGCGCATCGTCAGAGCAGGTATCCTCAAGGCCGTGAATCATATCAGAAACCTTCGGAGTCGGCACGACCGTAGGCGATTTGAACGGCTTCACCTCCGTGTCCGGATCGAACCACTCCGGCTGGAATAAGTGCAGGCCGTATCCGGCCGACACGAGGCCGCGAAGCAGCTCTACCAGCCTCTGGCGGCATTTCTCCGGATTGGAGTGAGGCACCGTCATGGCATCCTGCGCCGTATCCCGGTATCCCAGTCCGGTCCGGCCGCCGACCTCGATAAAGGAGGCGAACCGGGAGAACATGACGTTGATCTCCGCCTGGTACAGCGTCCACGTATTGATCAGCGTGTTCATGCCCTCGTCCGGGGTATCGATCTGAAGCCGGTTACATTTATTGTCCCAGAACGCTTTCAAATCGCTGTATGCCTGATCGACGGCGCTGTGATCCGCATACTTTGCCCGCATGGCGCGGCCATCCTCCCGCTTCCCCTCACCCAGCAGAAAGATGAGTCTCGATTCCTCTCCCGGTTCCAGTTCCAGGCATTTTTTCAAAGCACCGCAGTGATTGCCGCCCTTTTCGAAGCTTCCGCTCATCTCGCCGCGTTCCACCGCCGCCGGATTATCCTCGGTGCGGTAGAGGCCGATGAATTTGTCCCGCAGACAGTCGAAACCGTCCGGATCAAAATCTGAGGTGAAGTACTGGTATCCAAACTCCTCATAGAACAGATCGTGTTCGATAATGCCGTCTTCATACGTAGATCCGGCGGCATACAGACTCATCTGAAAGTTCTTATTATCCATTTCGATGTGGTGGAAGGAAAGCTCACAGTAAGAGTAAACGCTTAATTTCCGTTTTCTTCCGCTCTGATTTTTGAGCTTTACATCCCAGAGCTCCACCGGATCGTCTGCCGGAATAAACAGTGTCTGCTCCGCCTCGATTCCCTGGTAATCACAGCTGTACGTCGTGTAGGACAGGCCGTGGCGGCATGTGTATTTCGCCTGATCCAAAGGTTTTCCCACCGGCTGCCACGAAATACTCCAGAATTCCCCCGTCTCATCGTCTCTCACATAGACGTAATGGCCCGGCCGGTCCATCGGAACGGCATTCCCCCGAAACCGTGTGATTCTGTGGTATTCCGGGGATTTATAGAAGAGATATCCGCCTGCCGTGTGGTTCACGACGGCGCACATATCCTTCACCCCCAGGTAATTGGTCCACGACGTGGGCAGGTCTACCCGGTCGATCACATATTCCCTTTTTTCATTATCAAAATGTCCGTACTGCATCCCGTTATCCTCCTTGTTATGAGCACTTAGCGCCTGTATTTTAGTCTCATACGTTCTATCTCAATTATAGATTTTTCCCAAAAAATAGGTATGGCTGAGAGTGTGAAAATTTGTCTAACCTTGCGCGATCACAAAAAGCGGGGGTTGCAAAGCCATCGTTTCTATTATAGAATAGGAGGAGCGTCAAAAAAGGAGAATATACACATGAAGAAAAATGCAATCGTTGGCCAGTCCGGCGGCCCTACCGCCGTCATCAACGCGAGCCTCTACGGCGTCATAAGGGAAGGCATAAACCAGGAAGCCATTGATCATGTCTACGGCATGATTAACGGAATCGAAGGCTACATGTCCGGTACCTGCATGGATTTAACCGCGGATTTAACTTCAGATGAATTAGAGATTTTAAAATTAACACCGGCGGCCTATTTAGGTTCCTGCCGCTATAAACTGCCGGAAGACTTATCCTCACCGTTCTATCCGGCCCTGTTTGAGAAGTTTCGGAAGATGAACATCGGATACTTCTTCTACATCGGAGGCAATGATTCCATGGACACGGTCAGCAAGCTGTCCCGCTACGCCTCCCACCATCACAGCGAGATCCGTTTCATCGGCGTTCCGAAAACCATAGACAACGATCTCGTTCTGACCGACCATACCCCCGGTTACGGAAGCGCCGCCAAGTATGTGGCCGATACGGTCCGGGAAATCGTTCTGGACTCCTCTGTCTATCAGCAGAAATCCGTCACCATCGTGGAACTGATGGGCCGCCACGCCGGCTGGGTAACCGCGGCCAGCGCCCTCGCCCGCAAATACGAGGGGGACAACCCGGTGCTCATCTATCTTCCGGAGACTCATTTCGATTTTGAACAGTTTACAGAGGATGTGACTGCCGCCTTATCGAAGAACAGCACTGTCGTCATCTGTATCTCCGAGGGCATTTCCGATGCCAGGGGCAAGTTCATCTGTGAATATGCGGATGCCGCCCGGCTCGACACCTTCGGCCATAAAATGCTGACCGGCAGCGGTAAGATGCTGGAAAACTTCATACGGGACAAGTTCGGCGTCAAGGTCCGTTCCATCGAGTTAAACGTTAATCAGCGCTGTTCCGGCATGATGGCTTCCGCCACCGATATCGAGGAATCCGTTCTCGCCGGCCGCGAAGGCGTAAAGGCCGCCGTCTCGGGGCTTACCGGACGCATGATTTCCTTCTTACGGAGCGAAAACGATCCATACCATCTGGAATGCGGCACGGTCGATGTAAATGAGGTCTGCAACAGGGAAAAACTCTTTCCTTCTGAATGGATGAATCCCCGCGGCACCGATGTGACACAGGCGTTCATCGATTATGCGCTTCCTTTGATTCAGGGCGAAGTGCAGAGGAAGACGGAATCGGGCCGGCCGGTTTATCTTTATCGTAAGAGTCCGGTTCAAAAGTAAACGCAAATGCGCGTCAATCCCATTAAACGAAAGGGGTTGACGCGCATTTTTAAACAATTTTGATTTCACCTATCTGATTACAGCATTTCCTACTTCAAAAACCCATTCACAATCTGCGCTTCCGCTTCCGCCTCGCTGAGCCCCAGCGTCATCAGCTTGATAATCTGGTCTCCCGCTATTTTGCCGATGGCCGCCTCGTGGATCAGGGCTGCATCTGTGTTGTTGGCTGTGATCTTCGGAATCGCACTGATGTTGGCATGGTCCATGATGATGGCGTCACATTCGGAATGGCCGGCGCATCTTGAGTTGCCGTTGATCTCCGCTAAGAAGGTCTGTCTCGAATCATCTCTTGCCACCGCACGCGAAATAACGTTGGCGCTGGAATCATCCCCGTTTAAATTCACCACAAATCCGCTCACCGCCTCCTGAGCGCCGTGTGTCATCAGTCTCTCCTGGATAACCAGCTTCGCTCCGGCTGAAAGCTCGGCCTTCGTATTCCGGTTTGTGGAATCCACGCCCTTGATCTGGACCATCTCCATCTCCATGTAGCTGTTTTCCTCCAGATACACCTCCGTGCCCGGGTTCATGATTCTCTTGCCGTTGCCGTCGCCCTCACCGTAGTGTTTCTCCACATATTTCACTTTGGAATTCTTTCCCAGGTAAAAACGATGGATTCCGTCGTGCCGGGAATCCTGCTGCCCGCAGTTGCTGATGCCGCAGCCCGCCACGATCACCACGTCTGCGTCGTCTCCGATATAAAAATCATTATAAACCACCTCGGTCAATCCGCTCTCGCTTAACACGACCGGGATATGAACACTCTCATGCTTCGTACCCGGCTTAATATGAATATCGATGCCGGTGCCGTCGTCCTTCGATGTGATATCGATGTTGGCCGTCGTGTTCCGGCCCGCTGTCTGGCCGTTGGCGCGGAGATTATATGCACCTTCCGGCACGTCATGTAAATCAGCGACTTCTTCTAACAGCCGCTTCTGAATCTCATCTATCTTTGCCATGTCATGCCTCCTCCTTGTTGTAAAACTTCGTACAGGCATCCACTGCGGAAGCTGTCCCCAGAAGATGAGGAAGGATGTCATCCTTCGGGCCCTGCATGCTGATCTGACCGTTTGCGATCACCACGATCTCATCCGCGATATCCAGAATCCTCTCCTGGTGAGAGATGATTAAAATCGAACCATTTTTGATGTTTTGGCGCATGCGCTCGAATACTGCGATCAGGTTCTGGAAGCTCCATAAATCGATTCCGGCCTCCGGTTCATCGAAAATAGACAGCTTCGTTCCGCGCGCCAGCACGGTAGCTATCTCGATCCGCTTCAGTTCGCCGCCCGATAAACTGTCATTCACCTCGCGCTTGATATAATCCTTGGCACATAAACCCACTTCGGATAAATACTGACATGCATCCGTAATATTAAGCTCTTTTCCCGATGCAAGGCGCAGAAGATCGAATACTTCAATTCCTTTAAAACGGACCGGCTGCTGGAATGCATAGCTGATTCCGCTCTGAGCGCGCTCCGTAATGTTCTTCTCTGTAATATCTGCCCCGTCCAGTAAAATCCGTCCCCCGGTCGGCTTCTCAATTCCCGCAATCAGCTTCGCCAGAGTCGATTTCCCGCCTCCGTTGGGACCTGTGACAACGACAAATTTATTGCTCTCTATGGTCAGGTTTAAATTCCTGATAATCTCTTTCTGGCTCTTCTCATCCTGTACGCCAAAAGATAGGTTTTCTAATGTAAGCATATGTCTCCTCCTGTATCTCTTACTCAAACACCCGCACATGCTAGTATACACCATTTTTCCAATCTTTACTATATTTTTTTTCATATCGGTTCTTTTTCCCGCCTCCTCTTCATACACTTATAACAATATCCGTTTTACCATTCATAAGAAAACACACTTAAGGGAGAAATGTATATGAAATCCGATATGATACTCGACAATATGCCCTGCGGCATTGTAAAACTGAAGGCCGAAAGCGGCTTTCCGGTCCTCTATGCGAACCATGAATTGAAGCAGCTGAACGGAGCCGGAAAAGGCCTGAAAGAAATCGTGGAACCACAGGATTATCCGGAACTGGAGAAAGAAATCCTGGGACATTTAGGCAATTCACCTACGCGTTTTGAACTGGAATTCCGAAGTCCGGCAGAGGGAGGAGACTCCTGCTGGTACCTCATCCGCATAAACTACGTCCCCGGAGGCGGAGAAGAGGTTCTCTACGGTATCATCATCGACATAAGTGACAGAAAGAAACGTCAGGAAGAATTACTCATCCGTGAGGAGCAGTACCGCCTCGCCAGCCGGCACTCCGGATGCAACATCAGCATTTACGACATTCCGTCGAAAACTCTCTGTCAGCCACTCGATTCAGCATTTTCATTTCCCGGTCCCATTTCATTCCCGCCAACCCCTGATTTTATCATCGACAACGGAATTATCCACCGAGAGAGCGTCCAGGAATTTCTGGACTTTTACGATTCCATGGAAAATGGAGCCCCCGAAGGAAAATCAATCATCCGCATGAAAATGAAAAGCGGGGAATACCACTGGTTTTCCGCCTGCTACTCTCTCATATACGGACAGAACCGGGAACCGTTAAGAAGTATTATCTCCTATCAGGATATTACCGGGCAGTATGAAAAAGAACTTGCCTACCAAAAATGGATGGAATACATGAATGAACAAAAAAAAGACTGTATCGGCTATTACGAATACAATCTGAAATACGATCTGTTTGAGGAAATCCTGGGCGAGCTCACCTCCACCCTTCCGGAATACGCCCGGAACACCTTCTCGGACATCATCAATTACATCGCGGAACACTTCATATATGAAGAGGACCGCGAAAACTACTTAAAGGTGTTTAACCGCAACCAGCTGCTCTACCACTACTACCACGGCAACCGCTCCCTTCAGACGGAACACAGAAGACTCCGTCCCGACGGCACCGCCTACTGGTGCCTGGGGTTGATTCAGATCGTTCCCGATCCGTATACCGACACCATCAAGGCATTTATCCTGATTAAGGACATCGACGAAGAGAAGAAAGAGGCCTTGACGCTCCAGGAAATGTCGAAGCAGGATTCCTTAACGGGCCTGTTAAACCGCGGCACCTCGGTCCGCGCCATCCGCCATATTCTGAAAAACAGCCAGGACCACCACATTCTGATCATGCTGGATATCGACCGTTTTAAACAGATCAATGACCGGTACGGCCACCAGTTTGGAGACAAGGCCCTCCGCACCGCGGCCGCGCGCTTAAAATCAGCGCTCCGCCGTGACGATGTCTTCGGACGCCTGGGCGGAGACGAATTCATCATACTGTTGAAAGACGTCTCCTACTCCATGGACTTATACGCCCGCCTGGAGAATCTCTGCAGCCTGATCGGCAGCGCCCTGGAGCCGGAAGCACATATATCCGGAAGCATCGGCACCGCGGCCTTCCCCGAGGATGGGACTACCTTTGAAGCACTCTATGAGAAAGCCGATATCGCCCTGTACCATGCCAAGCTGCACGGGCGCAACCAGTACGCTGTGTATGAACCGGGTATGAGCATGTCGGAGGATATGGATTGATGCCTCCTCTTATTTCGAAAGGGCCGGTGCTTTTCCCTGTGAGCCAAACAGCTTTATTTTTTCTGCAGCCACAGCCCGCATCGCCCTTTTGGACTTCTGCATGAGGTCAAAATAGCCCAGCTTCCCGGCATCTTCTATGAGAACCATTCTGGCCGCCTCCGCGATTTCCGTGTAAATGTTTATTTTGGAAATCCCCCCCGCTATGCAGTCTTTAAAATCCTGATCACTCAGTCCCGATCCCCCGTGAAGCACAAGGGGGATAGAGACCCGCCGGTGTATTTCCTCCAGAAGCGGAATATTCAAATTTGGTTTTTCACGGTATCTTCCGTGAACCGTTCCTATGGAAACCGCCAGCGCATCGACACCGGACATCTCCGCAAAATATGCTGCGTCCTCCGGTTTTGTATACACACTCCCGCCATTACCGTCTGAATTCCCTTCCTCTCCGCCTACATGGCCCAGCTCCGCCTCGACGGAAGCGCCGAACGTTCCCGCCAGACACACCGTCTTCGCAGTGTTTTCCAGATTTTCCTCAAGTGAAAGGGTAGAACCGTCGTACATGACAGAGGAAAACCCCAGCTCCATAGCCTGTACGGCCGTCTCCACCGACACCGCGTGATCCAGGTGAACGGCAACCGGGACTCCGGCCTGTTCAGCGGCCCGAACGAGCATGGAGCCCACCGCGGTCAGCTGTCCCGGCTGTACGGCATGTACTTCCGCCAGTGCCAGGATGACGGGAGCATTCCGTTCTTCCGCGGCTTCCAGAACCGCCTCGGCCATATCAGAGTGATGCACATCGAACATTCCCACCGCGTACTTCTCACGGCCGGCATTCTTCAGTATTTCTCGCAGCGTAACTACAGGCATATTCCTATTCCTCTCTATTTACCGGCGCAGTAATCGCTCATCGCCTTTAATACAATCCACATGGAGGTGGCTCCTGCGTCCTGATGCCCCAGAGACTTCTCCTGAAGGAATTTCGCACGTCCCTTCTTCGCCACCATCTTCTTTGTCGCTTCCACGCCCTCTGCTCCCGCATCGGCCGCCCTCATAAGGGCCTCGGATAAATCGGCTCCAGCCCCGGCCGCCTCCTTCAAAGCGCGCACCGCGGGCGCCAGACAGTCCACCAGCGTACGGTCCCCTTCTTTGGCGCCGCCGATCATCTTGACTTCCTTAAGCCCCTGATCCAGCATCTCCCCCATTTCCACTGCCGTCAATAGGCTTCGTCCTGCCGCGCTCTCCGCCGCGCCTTCAAAGATGCTGCCGAAGATCGGACCAATGGCTCCTCCCATCGTCTCGCTGAGCGTTTCCGCAGCTTCCTCCAGCAGCTCTTCCATCGACTGATACTGCTTCGATTCCAGCACCTTTTTCACAGCCCGAAATCCACGCGCCGCCGTAACACCGTGATCCCCATCTCCCACAAAGCTGTCCAGTTCACACAGACGGCGTTCTTCTGAGACTACGCTGTCACAGACGCAGATCATCATTTCCCGCAGTTTCTCTACCGTTATAACGTTCATATCCGCCTCCAGCTCATCCCCTTATTTTTGCACCCACAACGGGCAGTCACACGGTCTTTCCCATAGCTCTTTCATAGTATCATCCACGGAACAGATGGATACAGACACACCGGCCAGTTCCTGGGTCGTAAGGAAATTGCCGACCCGGCAGCCTGCGATCTCAAAGCCTTTAGACCGGAAGGTCTTCTCCAGCTCATTGTATAAGATATTTAACTCCATGGCGGTAGCGGCACCCGTGCCATTGACCAGTATTAAGAGTGACTCTCCTGGACGGTACGGCTTATCCTGAATCAGCGCATCCGCCATCAGCTCCGCCAGCCGGCCGGCCTTCGGCATGGGGATGCGGTTGTCTCCGCCGCCTTCCCCATGAACGCCCATCCCCATTTCCATCAAATCGTTATTCTCCAGGTACTCAAACATTTTAAGGCCCGTGCCCGGATGCGTACAGCTGGAATACGCTGCCGCATACGTCCGCGTGTTGTCCCTGACGCGTTCAAACATCTCTGCGCAATCCTCTATGGAGGCCCCGGCCTCTGCCATGGCTCCTACAAGCTTCGCATAAAACAGCATGCCCGCGATGCCCCGCCGCTCCTCATTCTCTTCTCTCGGCGCGGAGGCAATATCGTCATAAAACAACACCTTTCGGATATCAATTCCGTGCTTTACCGCCTTTTTCCAGGCGATATTACCGTTGATCACATCACCCGCGTGATTCTGGATACACAGTAAGACCGGGCTTTTGTCGTCGATCTCCTGGATCGCCTGAAACATCTTCTCTCCAGATGGCGCAGAAAACAGATCCCCGACAATATCACAGTCAAACATGCCTTCTCCTACCCAGCCGATGACTGCCGGTTCATGACCGCCGCCGTTTCCCATAACCAGCTTCACTTTTCCGGCAGACTTCGGAACCGCTCTGACGACTGCGGTCACACTGTCCGCCAGCTTCACCTGACGGGAATATATTTTTGCAAAGCCCTGCAGTTCATCTGCGATGAGAGTGTCCGGTTCATTCATGATTTTTTTCATTCGATTGCCCCCAGTTCTGTCCACTGCTGTTCTATTTCTTTCACGGCCTCCTCGCGGGTCTTGCTTCCAGCCACGTAGCTCTGCATGATCTCGCCGAATTTCTGGTGGAAGCTGTCGAGAGAGTAGACTGCCGACGGAACTCCCGGTTCTCTTGTCTCCATAAAGCTGGTCAGCGCAGCCGCGACATCTGTATTGGGCAGAGGTGTATCCCCGATCGGCGGAATCGCATTCATCACTTCCGGGAACCATGTCTTTCCATAGTCACAGTAGAGCCAGTTTAAGAAATCCAGTGTCTCATTTAATACTTTCGAGTCCTTGTTGACGCGGTACGCCTGCTCCGCTCCGGCTACAATAAAGAAATGCTCCGGATTCTCATCGACCTGATAGCCGCAGAAGCTGATCTTCATCTCAGGTGAGATTGCCTTTACGCTCGGTTCCATCGGTGCTCCGATTCCAGTCATCATCGCCGCTTTTCCAGTTGAAAATGCCGTGATTTCCGCATTCAAATCCGTCTCCAGAGGCTTGGCATCTCCGTATTTTACAGTGAGATCCACATAGTCAAAATAATTTTCAGCCAGCACCGGATAGTCCGATACCTTTGCCGTTCCGTCGATGAAGCTCTGTACAAGCGCCTCCGGGTCTCCCTCGCTGGCCACGTCTATAAAGTTCTGGAATACATACTTATAAACCCACCACTCCTTGTATCCGTTGGTAAATGGCTGAATGCCCGCAGCCGACAGCTTCTCGCAGGCCGCCTCCAGCTCTGTAAAAGTGGCAGGCATGGCGGAGATTCCCGCCTGGTCAAAAAGCTCCTGATTGTACATCATGCCAAACGCATTGGATATGACCGGAATTCCGAGCAGCTTATCTTCATAGGTCATGGTGGCCTTCGCCGAGTCCGTCAGAGAAGACGCCAGAGGCTGGCCGGATAAATCATAGGAATACTCCGCATAGGCCTTCATCTCCTGGCCGCCTGTCGATGCAAAGATATCCGGTGTGTCACCCGAGTTCATCTTCGCCTTTAATAAAGTTGGATAGTCCGACTGTGTCGTTTCGTAATTAATTGTGATATTGGGCGCTACCTTCTTGTACTCTTCGATCGCATTGGCAATCGCGTCTGCGTTCTCGGGACAGCTCACAAACATGTAAATCTCTTTCTCCTCGGCAGCCGCCGCGGAAGCCTCCGTTTCCGACACCGGCGCATTGCCTGCACAGCCGGCCAGAAGTCCTGCCGCCATCGCGGCGCTCATAACCATGGAAATCATTCTCTTTCTTTTGCTCATAACCCTTCTCCTTTTGATTTTTTTGGAATGGTCACCCTTTTACAGCACCGGCGACAACTCCTTTTATAATGTGTTTTTGCATGAAAATGAAGAACAAGATGGAAGGCAGCAGCGCTAAGACCATGGCAGTCATAGCGTATTGCCACTGCGTGTTGTACTGGCCGACAAAGGTATACGCCGCCAGCGTCAGAGTTTTGGTCTTCGGCGAACTGTTGACCATCAGCATCGGAAGCAGGAAATCGTTCCAGATCCACATGACGTCGAGAACCATGACCGTTGCGGTAACCGGCTTAAGCAGAGGGAATATGATCCTCACATAGGTGCTGAATGCGGAAGCGCCGTCTATGGTAGCGCTCTCGTCGATTGCCCGCGGAATCGTCTTGATAAATCCCATATAGATAAACACTGCCATGGGAATTCCAAATCCCCAATACTGAATTCCGAGCCCCAGCAGGCTTCCGGAAAGGTGCAGCGTCTTCATGACCTTCACCAGCGTAATCATAATGGTCTGGAACGGCACCAGCATCGGTATAATACAGAACATATAGGCGGCTCTCGTAAACCTCGTGTTCCTCCGGGCCAGAATATAGGCGGCCAGTGAGGAAAAAAACACGATTCCCATAATTCCCGTAAATGTAATCGCCACATTATTAAAGAACAGACGTCCATAATTGATTTTTTCTATTACGTGGGTATAGTTGGCAAACTCCAGATGCGTCGGCAGCGCCACTACGTTGACCAGCACCTCTTTAAATGATTTAAAGGAATTTGTAAACATCAGGAATACCGGATAAATGTACACCGCGGCGCACAGGATCAGGATCACTTCCAGAATGATAAGGCCCGCGCTTCTCTTCGGCGTCTGTTCCGCTCTTTTTCTTCTATTCATCACAGTTCGACCTCTCTGCTCTGCAGTAATTTTAACACGACATTGGTCAGCAGCATGACGGTAACAAACAGGATCAGTGCCTTCGCCGAACCAAGTCCAAAGTTGTTGTTCTGGAATGCCTCCCGGTATACATCGAGGGTCGCGCTGTATGTAGAGCCGCCCGGTCCGCCGGCAGTCAGAGCCAGAATGATATCAAAAATCTTAATCGCGTTGGTCAGCGCCATGAAAATACAGGTGGTGACGGTGCCTCCGAGAAGAGGCAGTGTAATTCTGAAGAATTTCGCCGTTCCACTGGCCCCGTCCACCACTGCGGCTTCCAGCACGTCCTCCGGAATAGCCTGGAGCCCTGCAATATACAGGACCATATAGAAGCCCACCGCCTGCCAGATGGAAACGATCAGTATGGATACGAAAGCCAGTTTTTCATCTCCCAGCCAGCTGAGTCCGAAGATTCCCCATCCTGTCATCTCTCCCAGCGTATTGAACCCCTGCAGAAAGATGAATTTCCAGATAAATCCCACAATGATCATGCTCATGATATATGGGACGAAGAACACCGCCCTTAAGAGGTTGGCCGTCTTTAATCTCTTTACCAGCATCACAGCCAGAAGAAGTCCCAGAACATTGACGATAACCACAAAAAAGATCATATATTTTCCGGTAAAAAGCATGGCGTTTAAAAAGGTCTTATCCGCCGTAAAAATCTGAATAAAGTTGCCGAATCCGATGAACTCCGGTTTTTTAGCAATTCCATCCCATTTGGTCAATGAGTAGTAACCGCTCATAAAAAATGGAATGTAAAACACCACTGCGACGAGAATCAGCGCTGGAAATACAAAGATAAAATTTTCCCTGCCCTGTTTCGATTTCATTTTATTTTCACCCATCCCCGTAACTCCTTTTTTTCCTGTTCTGTCTGAAGCTGATACTATCATACCTGTTTTGTGCAGTTATTTTAATGGAATTTTCAGGAATTATTATATGGAATAAAATGAACAGCATTTTTGACAATTTCCGATAGCATATCGCCCTGTTTTTGGTATAATATAAGAAAATGCAAAAAATACGGAGAGGACTCTTTATGAAACTTTTTCACGCAAGAAAACTTCACAGCGGCTTAAAAACGTTCTTTTCTCATATATCCGTTCAGATTATCATGATTGTGGGTACGACCGTTGTTCTCGTACTTTTATGTACTGTTATGTTTTTCTATCACTCCACCGTTAAGATCATCCGCACGAATGCGGTCCGGTCCAACGAAATTATACTGGAGCAGTTTAACAACGGATTCGAGACCTACATCGCGGAGCTAAAGAATTTTACACTGAATGTCCGCATGGACAGCGGAATTCTTTCCATAATCGAGTCCCCCGACATCGGCTATATCGAGCAGGAGACTCTGGGAAACTATATGAAGGCCATGTTCTATTCCCGCCACGATCTGTATGATATTTCCGTACATATGCTGCGAAACGATACCATGATCCGTTTTTCCCGTGATACGAAGAAGGTCTCGGTCTCACATGAAACGAATATCGAACAGGAAGACTGGTTTCTGGCTGCCGCCTCCAGCCCTGACTACTCCTGTATCGCCCCTTACCGTCCGGATGTCTGTTATCCGGAAGAAAGCTTTGCCTCTTCCGCCCCCTTTCTCCGAATCTACCGGGTTATTATCAACGCCTATACGAAAAAGCCGCTCGCCGTCGTGGAAGCCACCTGCGACATGAGTATCATGAATTCCATAATCAAGGATTTAGGGCAGGACAAAAGCAGCCTGTTCCGTCTGTCGGATCAGGACGGAACCCCTTACTTTCTCAACAGTCCGCAGCTTATGGATCTGCCCGTGTTTCCCCTCTCCACGGAGGATACTGGAAAACAGGAATCGATCATGTTCCACAATGACGAATATCTCTGCGTGACCCATTTGTCCAGGGACGGCCACTGGCTGCTCACGAAGCTGATCTCCGTCGATACGCTGACTGCCCAGAATATCAGCAGCAGAAACATCAGCCTCCTTGTACTGATCACGGCCACGGTCATCTCCATTACGGCAATCGCCTTTCTGGTCCACTTACTCACCCGTTCCCTAAAACGGCTCTCCAGTCAGATGGATCAGGCCGGAAAGGGCGACTTGAAAACGACGCTGGAGGAAACAGGAAGCTACGAGACCCGGATGCTGGCCCATCGCTATAACGCCATGATCAGGCAGATTGACGAACTGATCCAGAAGAATTACGTCATGGCTCTGGGGGAGAAAACCGCCAAACTGCAGGCGCTGGAATCACAGGTCAATCCCCATTTTCTCTATAACTCCCTGCAGGTCATCTCGTCGCGCACCATCGTAACCGGAGACCGGGAAATCTATAAAATGATCGAGGCTCTGGCTGCAAACCTGCGATATGCGTTTAAAGAGTCTGTTCTGGTTCCCGTCAGCCTGGAAGTGCAGTATGTCCGCAATTACCTTCTGCTGCTGAAGGCGCGCTTTGAGGACCGCCTTTCCACGGATATTGAGGCCGGTGACGACGTCTCCCGGATCATGATCCCCAAGCTGGCCATATTCACGCTGATCGAAAACTCGGTCAGCCACGGCCTCGAGACGAGTATGAAGCAGCTGCACATGGAGTTGAAAGTCCAGCTGGATCAGGGCTCCCTGATCATATCCGTCGCGGACAACGGTCCCGGAATTCCTCCCGACACGCTTGAGCGCATCATCACGGATTTTTCTGCCGGAGACACGCTGGTATCAAACGGAGAACACATAGGACTCCGCAATCTAAACACCCGGTTAAAGATTTATTACGGAGACCGGGCTTCCCTGCGCTTAAAGAGCAGCCCCGGGATACGGACGGAAGCTGTAATAACCATTCATTTAACGGACGAGGAGACGACAGACGCATGTATAACGCATTGATTATTGACGACGAAAAACACGTAAGACAGGCAATCTCGTTTTTAGGCATGTGGAACGAAAACGGAATTAATCCGCCGTTTGAAGCAACCGACGGTCAGAGCGCTCTCGACTTTATGGAGCAGACGCCGGTTGACATCGTGCTTGTGGACATTAAAATGCCGGTGATGAACGGCATGCAGTTCCTGGAAGCCGCCACGCACCGGTTTCCAAAAGCAAAATACATCATCATCAGCGGTTTTAACGATTTTGAATATGCAAAGAAGGCAATCCGGTTTCAGATCATGGACTATCTGTTGAAACCGGTGTCGGAAACGGAACTGAACCACTGCCTGGAAAATGCCGTGAAACAGCTGAACGATGAGCTGGAGCTCACAAGAGCCAATCCGCTGGGGGATTTAATCAATCTCTTCTGTTCCAGAGACAGCGGCGGATCGCACTGTGCCATCGCCTCCATCCGCACCGGAAAGCCGGTGCCGGAGGACTTTTCCTGGGACAGCGAAAATATTCGGCTTCTGTCCTCCCTTCTTGCAGACCACGGGGCGGCCGGCGAGGAATACATGCTTCGGATGGATCAGCCATGGCTCCTGATCGCCGGGATCTTTACCGCAGGGGGCCATCATTCGGCAAGCCGGTCTCCCGGCGCGCTTTCCCTGTACGCCGCAGACCACATGGGACAGGCCATGGAAGCCTTCTACCGGCGCACCGGGGTGGTGACGCTCACCGGAATCGGCAGTTTCGCACCGGCTTCCGTGGCCGCGCTGAAGGAGTCCTCCAGAACGGCCGCGCTCATCACCTCCCGTATGAACCTATATGCGGCTGCTCCCGTTGTATCTGCGGATTTTGAGATGTACGCTTCCCGAATCCCCGTCTCCCTGTCTTCCAGCCGGGAATTGCTGCGCCGCGCCCTCGGCAAGTGGGATGAAAAGTATTTCCGCAGCCTTCTGGATCAGTATTTTGAGACCCAGCGCGGAAAGTCCCTCTTAACCGCCGAGGCGCTGAAACACAATGCGATGGAGCTGCTCATGATCATGCAGAACTTTTCACAGGAAAATTTCATCGAAAAGTATCAGGAGATCCTGCCCTCCTCCATCGAGGCGGAAGAAGAGGAGGCGATTACCGGAATCCGGTCGTTCACGGATTACTTCTGTTCTCTTTTCAGGGAGCTGAGTTTTAGAGCTGAGGGTTCCACACAGCTGACTGTCTCGGAAATCCTGCAGGAAATAAAGACTTATATCGAGGTGAATTACGCCAGAGAGATTACCCTGACGTTCTTTTCAGAAAAATACCATCTGACCAAGGAATACCTGTCAAAACAGTTTAAGGAAAAATACGGATATGGGATTTATGAATACTTACTCTCGTTCCGCATGCAGAGAGCCGGTGAACTGCTGGTCACCTCGTCCATGAAGATTCAGGAGATCTCTGACCGCGTGGGCTATACGGATACCAATTACTTCAGCAAGGCGTTCAAGACGTATTACAGCATGTCTCCCAAAGAGTACCGGCAGAAAAAGCTGTCTTGACGAACGGACAAAATACTGTTATATTAAGGGCAACCTTTCGGACTCTTTGTTTCAAGTGTTTTGCATGAAAGTGAAGAAGCATACAAAAACATGGAAAAACAGGAGGAAAGAATCATGACAGAAACAAAATTATATGACAAGGTCTACGGAGCGGTGATGGGATTTGCCGTCGGTGATGCATTGGGAGTCCCTGTTGAGGAGATGCATTACAAGAATATCCGGAAACAGTACGGGGAGGTCCGCCGGATGCTCCCTGTTGCTCCGCGCCTTCTGGGCGGACAGCCGCACTACGAACAGAGCATCAATCATGGAGATACCGCGCAGCTGGAGGCCGGCCGTTATGCCGATCCCTTCGGCTCACACGACATCCGTCCGGGCTCCTATTCAGATGACACGCGCTACTTGCTGCTCTGCGCCAGAGCTGTCGTACATTACGGACGGCGGATTACTTCTCTGGAATTTGCGCAGTTTTTGACCGAGTACGTACAGAATCTGGCGGTTACCAGACCGGCGGACGATTTGGAGCGGACGTGGGCCACTGCGATGTTCCATTTTGAAGCCCTGAACAGGATATCCACCAGCCGCCATTTTTTCTCTGCGCTCTATGAGATCTGCACAGGCTGGGATGGCGTCGGCGGTTTGATCAATCCCTTTGATCCCCGTGAAGCCGCACTGGATGGCGGTCCCATGGCCGCGGGTGTCGCCGTGGCCTTACGGCCGGACGCTACGGTTGACAGCATTGTCGGAGCCGTCAGGGACGCTTACTGGAGTCTGCCCGGCCACTTCTGTGAGCAGGGCGTTGATTTCCTTCAGAACTCCTACGTGAAGCGTATGGATCAGATTCTGGACTATGCCGCCCGCGTCATGGATCCCGAGGCGGTCATCGAAGAACTGTATGCAAAATACCTGGTTACATTTCCGCCCTACAACTTCTTATTTCCACTGGAAATGATACCCGCGGCCTGCGCGATCTTTAAGGCCTGCAATGGCAATTACAGCGATACGGTTTCCTTCTGCGCCGCATTTGGACGGGACTGCGACGGGACTGCGGCAATGGGCGGCCAGCTGGCGGCGGCGCTGAACGGCGCTTCTTCCATTCCGTCCAACTATATCGAGGCAGTCAACTCCACCAGTACCATCGATATCTCAGCTTTGTGCGGTGACCTCTATTCCGTAATAACCGCACGCCTGGATTTCGACCGGTGCAAGGCAGACTGCTATGATAAACTGACGAAGTAAAACGTTGATACACCTCCTTTTTTCGAATAATTTCGGATAAAGGGAAACAGAATGTACATGATATTACTTCATAAATTTTATCAGCGGCCTGAAGGCTCGCAGAACAAAAGCGGCGGTATCGTAAATGATACCGCCGCTTTTGTTCTGTGAATCTTTCGTGCAGAAGAAGGGACTTGAACCCTCACAGTATTGCTACCACACGGACCTGAACCGTGCGCGTCTGCCAATTCCGCCACTTCTGCATTGCTATACAGCATATAATTGTACGAATTGGTTGTCCAATTCATACAATTATATTACTATATTTATCCAAAATAATCAAGTACTTTTTTCAATTTTTTAAAAATAATTCATTTTTATTATACGTAACCCAGTAATCCAGGCAGCCACAGCGACAGAATCGGCACGTAGCTGACCAGCAGAAGGACGAGGAAAATGGCCGCAAAGTAAAGAAGAAGCGGTTTAATGACATTTTCAATCTTCGTCTTACCCACCTTTACACCTACGAACAGGGTCGTACCGACCGGAGGCGTGATGGTTCCGATACATAAGTTAAAGATCATCATGATGCCGAAATGTACGGTATTCATCCCCAGCTTCTGGCAGATCGGAAGGAAGATCGGCGTGAAGATCAGACAGGCCGGTGTCATATCCATGAACGTACCGATAATCAGCAGAAGGATATTGATGATAAAGAGAATGACGTAACGGTTATTGCTGATGCTTAACATGGCCTCTGAAACGGCCGTTGGAATCCCGGTAAAGGCCATGACCCAGCTCATGATGCTGGAGACACCGATTAAGAAGATGATGATACCCGTCATCTCTGCGCTGTCTAAGAATATCTTCGGCAGCTCCGAAATCTTAATAGACTTATAGAAGAACAGGGACAGGATCAGGCTGTATACAACCGCAACCACACTTCCCTCTGTCGCCGTAAAAATACCGGAGATAATACCGCCGATTACGATGATAATCATGAGCAGACAGGGAATCGCCTGGAAAAATACTTTCACTTTCTCACTCATGGAATACCGTCTTGTGCTGCGGTAGCCGCGTTTTTTCGCAAAATAGAAAATAACGGCCATGCAGGCAAGGCCCCAGAGAATGCCGGGGATATAGCCCGCCATGAAAAGCGCCGCAACGGAGGTTCCTCCGCTGACTAAGGAGAAGGTAATCATAACGTTGCTGGGAGGAATGAGCAGGCCGGTTGGCGCCGTCGCAATATTGGCCGCCGCCGAGAAATCGCGGTCGTACCCCTCTTCCTCCTCGATCGGTCCGATGATGGAACCCATGGCGGAGGCCGCCGCGGTACCGGAACCGGAAATCGCTCCGAACAGCATGTTGGCAACCGCATTGGTGTGAGCCAGCGCTCCCGGAATTCTTCCGGTAAACAGTTTTGCAAAATTAATGAGACGGATCGCAATTCCGCCTTTGTTCATGATATTTCCCGCCAGGATAAAGAACGGAATGGCGAGAAGGCTGAATACTGAGATTCCTGAAAAGATACGCTGCGCTCCCGTAAGTACCGCCGCTCCCGTATTGAGAACCGGCAAAATCGCACAGATAGAGGAAACTGCCAGAGCGACCGCGATCGGTACGCCGGCCAGCAGCATAATCACTAAGAGGACCAGGATAATCAGTCCGCATGCAACCGCTATATTCATACTCTCGCCTCTCCCTTCTCACTGAAATCGCCATGCAGCATGTCCATGGCATTGGTAAAGCTGAAAAACATAATCAGAATTCCCGTCACCGGCACGATCATGTAGATGTATCCCATGGGAACCTGAAGGGAGGCCGTCGTCTGAATCATGGTCAGCTTCGTGATGGAGATTCCTCCGTAAACCATAACGACCGCCGCAAACGCAAAGGTCAGAAAATCGATGGCTGTCTCCAGTACTTTTCTGGGAGTTCCCGTTATCTTATCAGCCAGGAAGCCCATTCTCATATGGTCCCGTTTTCCAAACACATAAGCGGAGGCGAGCAGAGCCATCCAGGTGAAGGAATACGTCAGAAGCTCTTCCGACACGGTACTTGGCCGGTTAAAAAAGTATCTCGTAACAATCTGGTATGTGCCGATGACCGTCATCATGGCAAACAGGAAAATAATGAACAGTCCCAGAATTTTCATCAAGACTTCTCTGATTTTATGCAGTGCTTCCATGCTTACTCTTCCCCTTTCGCCTGTTCATTAACGTTCTGAATGTGCGCGTAAAAATCGCGGATTTTCGGATTGTCATTCAGCATCTTCTCATGGAGCGGAAGTACTTTTTCCTTAAAGGCATCCACATCGACATCGATGAATTCCACGCCCATGTCTTCTGTGGCGATCTTCTTCGCCTCCTCGATGCTCTTGTCCCATTCTTTCATCTCCACTTCCGTGGAAAGCGCTGCCGCGTCCTTAAAGATCTGATACTCTTCCGGGCTCAGTCCCTCTAAAAACTTTAAGTTGGCGACCAGCATGTCCGGTACCATCTGATGCTTGTTGTAGCTGTAGTATTTTGCCACCTCACCGTGTTTGTTATTCGTCAGGGCCAGCTCGTTGTTCTCTGCGCCGTCAATCACGCCCTGCTGAATCGCGGTATAGACCTCGCCGAAGCCCATGGGCGCCGCCGCGGCTCCAAAGGAGTTGACCATGGAAACGCTGGCCGGGCTCTGCTGTACTCTGATTTTCTTTCCCTTTAAGTCTTCCGGAGTACGAATCGGCGTTTTGGCATAGAAGTTTCTCGTACCCGCATTATACCAGGTAACGACGCGGAATCCGGCCTCGTCGGTGGACTCGTAAACCTGTTCCATGTAGTCGGAGTCTTCCATGACAGTTTTATATACATCTTCCGAATCAAACAGATACGGCATGCTGAAAATTTCGTAGACATCTGCAAACGTCTCTAAGTTGGCGGTTCCTGCTACAACAAAATCGATGGCTCCCGTCTGTGTCAGCTCGATCGCCTTCTGGGCGGAACCCAGAATCTCGTTCGGGAATATCTGTACCTCATACTTATCCCCCAGCCGTTCCTCCACGTATTCCTTAAAGGCCAGCAGCCCCAGATGCTCCGGATGGGTCTCTGACTGTGCGTGGGAAATACGGATAATCCGTTTTCCTGAAGTGATGGAACCACAGCCGGTGAGTGATACCGCCATGGCCGCGGCCATTAAAACAGCGGCTGCTTTTTTAATCATTTTTTTCAATGCTCTCCATTCCTTTCCTTCTCATACATTACATAGTTCACCTACTATTTATCCCCGTTCCAAGGTATGTATATACTTCGAAACGGCCGGAATACTCTCCGGCAGCAAAAACAGTCAAACAAGAAAGAATCCCGCTCGCGGGATTCTCCGCCTGCGGCGGGTCGCTGCGGCGACATAATTCCCTGCCGCCGCAGTGCGATCCTCCGCGGAGCGGTTTTTATTTAACAGGAGAACTTTCCTGTTAAATAAAAAATCTCCATGGCTGCTTTTGTGTTACAAAATTGTTAAGATCTTGACATTTTCTTAACAGTAACATTATAAAGCCATGGAGATTAAATGTGTACAGTAAAATATTGACATTAAGGAGGGTAATATTACCCACTTTTCCAGCATTAGGAAGGTTGCTTTATTTCTATGACGGAAGCCTGTCCCGATATTCCGACGGCAGCTGACCTGTGATCCGCTTAAAGATTTTTGAGAAATATTTTGAATCGCTGTAGCCCACGCTTCTGCTCACATCCTTAATATTGGCCCGTGGGTCCTCCAGCAGTTTTTTCGCCTCCTTCACCCTTAAATGGGTCAGATATGCGGTAAAATTCTGATCGAAACACTGCTTAAACAGACGGCAGAAATATACCTCTGAATAGTTCATGGCGCGCGCCGCGTCCTGCATGGAAATATCGCGGCTGTAGTTCTCCCTGACATAGGCGCGAATGGCGGCAGCTACTCTGGAGTACCCGTTTTCCGGTTCCTGATCGGGATCGTCCTCCGCTCTCCGGCTGGTTCCGGCATCGGTACTGCGGCCGCCTTCCCCGTCTCTGCCATTTTCCCCGTCCCTGCCGCCTTCCCCGGCAGCAGCAAAACCGCTCCTCCCAAAGGCTGCTCCGCCCGCCGGGCTTTCTGCCTTTCTCCGGCACAGATCCGCCTGGCGCATGGCCTCCTCCATCACCGGGATGAGCTCCTCGTCATCACACGGCTTTAAGAGATATTCCAGCGCATGGAGGGAAACCGCCCGCTTCGCATAGGAAAAATCGTCATACGCTGTTAAAAAGATGATAACGCAGTCCGGATGGCTCTTTCTGATCCACTCCGCCGCCTCCACGCCATTCATCCCCGGCATTCCAATATCCATGATCACAATAGGCGTGTCGTTCTTATCCACCGCCAGGATCGCCTGCATGCCGTTTTCCGCATGAAAGACCTCACAGCTCTCTCCAAAATACTTTTTGAGTTTCCTGCTGAAGGACAGCCTCTCTATTTCTTCATCATCTGCAATCAACACCCGGTACATGGTTCTTTCCCCTTTCTGTATCTTTGTATCCCCACGCATACCATAATCCCCTACATCTCAGCCACAGTAAACGCCATGCGAACGACGGTTCCCCGCCCTTCTCTGCTGTCGACCAGCAGTTCTCCGTCGGGATACATAGTCTTAATCCGCCGGCTGATATTGCTGACTCCGATTCCCAGTTTCTGGCTCTCACCGTTTCTCAGCTCTTCCCGGATTTCTGCAAGCCGCTCCGGCGCAATCCCGGCTCCGGTGTCGGATACAGAAATAAAGATTCGTTTTCCCCTTATCCAGGACCGGATATGGAGCCGTCCGCCTTCCGGCTTTACCGCAAGGCCGTGGACAATGGCATTCTCCACCAGCGGCTGTAAGGCAAATACCGGAATCATGACTTCCATGGTATCCTGGCTGCAGTCCGAGGTATACCGGATTCTGCTGCCAAACCGCATCTTCTGAAGGTAAATGTAATCCTCCACCACCTTCTTTTCCCGCTCAAAGGGCATCACGGACGCCGTAGATTTTAAATTGTAGCGGAACAGTCTGCTCATGGCCTGTATCATCTTCTCTGTCGTCTCCGCCTCCTCCATCTCCGCAGCTCCGGCAATGGTATTTAGCGTATTAAACAGAAAATGGGGATTAATCTGGTTCTTTAACATCTGAAGCCGGACTGCCTCCAGCTGCGTCTCGACCTCATGCTTCTCTTTCAGCGTCTCGATATATCCCTGTGTGGAACATTTCATCCGGCAGAACGCCCGGACGAGATCCGCAATCTCATCTTCACATTCCGTTGAAACAGGAGGACCGCTGTAATCATTTTCCGCGATCCGTCTGGAATCCTCCGCCAGCGCCTGCACCGGCCCTACAATGTGCCTGCCAACCGACCGGTTCAGCCATAGGACGGCGGCCAGCGCAAGCGATCCCCAGAGAATCGTAAACGTCGGAATCAGGAGAAACAGCGGAATCTGCTTTTCATATCTCCGGATTCCCGCGGCCACATTCATCTCCTGAAGACTTCCGGCGTAGCTCTTGATATAGTTCTGCATCTGATAAATCTCATACAGATTCTGAACGTACTCAGGGTCATCCTCAGACATCGAAAGCAGCTCGGCCTTTCTCTTCTCATACGTGTCGTAGCTGTTCTTCACGGACCACGTCTTTGCAAAACGTTCCCGCCCGATCTCGTCATAATCGTACGGCAGAGCCTCCAGAGCCTTTCTCGCCGCACCGCTCGCCTCTTCGTAGGCGGCTCTGTTATCCTCTGAACGTTCCCGGATCATGGTCTTAAACGTCCGGCTCTCCGTCTCCATCGCCGCCTGAAAGGAAGCGCTGCGGGAATTGTCCTCCAGGATCTTCCGAAACCCGTTCATGCCGAAGCCCGCGGTCACAAGGTTCATCAGGATCGAAAATGACACCGCAAATGCGGCGAGCACCGTAATTGCGCCCACCTTTTTGCGCAGAGGAAGCGAGAGCCACGTCCTGCGTACCTTATCACCAAATGATCCTTTCTCCTTCACCCTGTCCATCAAACTGTCCTTTCCCTGCTGCATACCGCTGTACCGGTAAATCGAAAAAAGGATTTCATAAAAGGCTTTCACCTTTCACAAAATCCTCACCTGAGCCTTCGCTCTTATCATGCGGGAGATGGGACTTGAACCCACACGAGCATTCACCCACAAGATCCTTAGTCTTGCCTGTCTGCCAATTCCAGCACTCCCGCACAGCCATATCATAATACCAATAAATGGAGAAAATGTCAATATGTTTTGCAATTTTTAATTTTATTTTTTTCTCTGCTCCGGCTGCAATTCCACTATTTCCCAAGTTCCGCATTTCTCCGGTAATCGGTCGGCGATATGCCGCAGATCGCTTTAAATGACTTCAAAAAATGCTTGTCGCTCTCAAATCCTACTCTCCGTCCAATATCCTGTACCTTCTCATCGGTCGTTTCCAGGAGACGCTTCGCCTCCTCAATCCTGAGATTTTTTAAGTAGCTCACAAAATTAACGCCTGTGTATTCCTTAAATGCGATCGAGAACAGCGAATAATTCATCGACACGTAATTCGATACCATGGCCATATTTAAATCCGTCCGGAAGTTCTCCTCCACGTAGCGCACCGCGGTCCTGATCTTGTTCCGGTTCTGATTGCTGTCATATACTTCATCCATACAGCTGCGGATCTGTCTGACCCAGGTGCAGAAGCTCTCCTCGTATTCCTCCGCGTTCAAGAAGGCCAGAGGCTGCTCCATGTCAAACAGCGGCTGCTTCTCTTCGCTAACCATCTTCCTGTAAGAGCCGCTCAGCTCTCTCTGAAGCCTGTCCGCCGATTCTATCACATCCGCCATGGCCATCTGACCGTGCCGTGCCTGAAAGAGCAGATGCTTAAAAGACATCACCGCCTTCTCCATATGCTCCGTCGGAAACTGGCTCACGAAATGAGCGACGAACTCTTCCGGCACGTGCCCCCCGTCTTTTCCGGCTGCCATATCCGCCGGACAGCACCGGGAAAGTCCCCGAAAATACGCGTAAAGCCTGGCCTCTGCCGCTTCACGGTACGCGTCCCCGCACGCTTCAAAGGAGCAGTGTTCCCCGCTTACGCCCACAGCACCTGCCAGTCCCGCGTTCTGTAGAAACTTTTCCGAATGTTCAGCCCGTAAAAAGCGGATTTCCTGTCCGTCCATCTCCAGCTCCAGACAGCCCGGCTCCGGCTCTTTTTCCTCTTCTCCCCTCCGCCTGGCGCTCACCACCGCATAATAAGGCTCCTGTCCCATATACTGTTCAAACTTCCACCGCACCGATTCCAGTTCCTTCTCCGTGACAGACGGCTGCTTCAAATAGAGCATGAGCTCCCTGGTAAATGCCTGAAGTTCGATTCCTTCCAGCTTCTTTAAAAGTTCTTCAATCTTCTCGCGTTTTACAGGTTTTAAGATGTAGTCCTTCACCCCATGCTTCAGCATCTCCACCGCATAATTGAAATCGTCGTATCCGCTTACCACGACGATCTTCGGACACTTTTTTAAATTCTCCGTCTCCTTTACCAGTTCAATGCCATCCATTTTCGGCATCCGGATATCGGTAAACATGACGTCTATCTCACGTTTTTTCAGGATCTCAAGCGCTTCCTGTCCATTTCTGCACTCCAGAATCTCCGATATCTCCACACTGCTGCGCTTCGCCATGACAGCAATTCCCTGGCGTATCATCTTCTCATCTTCCACAATCAACAGCGTTCTCATCTGCTATCCCTCCATTACCATTCATGAAATAACCCATTCTCACTACAGGCGTTTAAATCGCCATCAGCCTCCCTGTGTGTATAGGGAAGGCGGATGCTTACCTTGGTAAAGCACCCTTCCTTCGAAGCAAAATGAAGTCCGAAGCTTTCCCCGAACCGTATGTGAATTCTGTCCTGTACATTTTTTAAGCCGATACCATTGCCGGAGCCTCCGCTCACCTCGATCTCGCCGCTGACCTTCTTTTTCAGCAGCTCCACCTGATTTTCGTCCATTCCCTGCCCGGAATCGGTAATCTCAATCTCATAGTCTTCATCGCGGCAAACCGCCTTGATGTAGATGGTCGCATCGTTTTCCGTCTCCTCGATCCCATGGATAATCGCATTTTCCACGATCGGCTGGAGCGACATCTTGGGGACCTGCTGCTCATAGATATAATCCGGGATCCGGATCGAGAGCAGGATCGCAAAATCATACCGGAGGTTCATGAGCTGAATATAATTTTTAATATACTCCATCTCCTGGCGGATAGTCACATCGCTGGAGGTCCATTTCATCCCGTACCGAAGCAGTTCACCAAGCGCGGTCACCGAATCCGATATCTCATACTCTTCTTTGATTTCCGCCATCATTTTTACCGCCTCCAGCACATTGTAGATGAAATGCGCATTAATTTGATTCTGAAGCGCTTTGATCTCCGTGTTCTTGATCAGCACCTCACGGTTCACATTCTCCGCCATCAGGACTGAAATCCGGTCCAGCATCTTATTAAACTGCGTGCTCATCTCTCCCATCTCGTCTCTTCCCGGTTCGTAAACACGCTGCTCCAAATCGCCCTCCTGGACTTTGCGTACCACGGAAAGCATCTCATAAAACTTTTTTAAGAGTGCCTTCACCACGCCGTTTACCGCAAAGGCCAGGCACACGAAAATCACCAGCAGTACGGCGATCAGCAGATTGCGCTGTCTCGACAGCCGGTTCATCTCCGTCTTCATGCTGGTAATCTGTATATAGGTTCCGGAAAGTTCCTTCACCGGCTGACAGACCACGATCATGTCATCTCCGCCAGCTTTTACATACTCGGTCAGAAAACCTTCCCCGGAGGCCTTACCCTTTAAGACCGCTTCCAGCACCTCCTTGTCAGGCTGCCAGCCCTGTCCGCCAGTGCCGTTGTCATGCACCTTTCCGTCCGCAGACACAAAGCACGCCCAGCTTCCTGCCTTCGCCTCGTACAACTCCGGAAAAAACGTATCCATAGAGACTGCGGCCTCCACTACACCGATGGGATTCCCATAATCATCCGTCACCTCCTGAACGAGGGCCATCAGATGATCTGAGGTATTCACCGCAAAATCCTTCATAACGGTATCGGGATAATCAATCTGCCATTTCCCCGGCTCATAGTTTTCTCCCCACGGCACCTCCAAAAGCCTGCTGCCATGGTAAAGAACCGGCATCATTTCCGGGAAATCGTCGTTGTAAGCATAAACCCGCACCTGATATAAGTAAGGATTGCTGTTAACCAGACGTTCCAGCATGGCAATGTCATTTCTGTCAAACTTCAGATAATCCTTTGCCGAAATCACCTCATCATTTTTCAGACGAACCAGCATGTCCTTAAGCCCCTGATTGTTTAAAAAGGACTGAACGGACATATTGGAAAATTCAATGATACTCTGCATATTGCTGTAATTTTCCTTCACCCGGTTTGCGTTCTCTGTCTTCGCCTGCCAGATGATATTCCCGGATATATTCCGATACAGAAAAATGGAAAAAGCAATCATCGGCACAACGACGATCACCATGACCGCCAGCGTGAATTTCTGATTCAGTTTAAGATTTGTGAAAGCCTTCTTCATCCTCAATTCCCAGCTTCTCCTTGTTCTTGTTGTAAAGCGCATCCAATTTCGCCGTATAGGCGTCGTAGTCATTCCTGTCACGGAGCTGCAGATAGTCGTTCAGAATACGGTCAAATTCCGCTTCGTCTTCCGAAAGCAGCAGCTTCAGCAGCGTCTCTCCCCATATCTTCTGCTGCCTTTTATGAAGATCCATACCCTCTCTGTCGCTGCCGAAGTGAATGCTGTACTGGGCGGTATAGACCGTATAGGGATACGTCCATTCCTCCAACTGCCGGATTGCGTAATCCGGCTCCTCCTTCCACTGACTCTGAACCACTTTGTTTAGCAGCATCCAGTACGTATTGTCGCCGCCGTACCGCTCGTCATACGCCTTCCGGTCAGAATAGAGCAGCTCCTTTACCTCCGGCTTCGTGCACGCCTTTCCATCCACCATGTCATACATGGATCCCTCGACGCCCAGGCAGACCATCTTCTGCCCTTCCTCGCTGATTAAGTACTGAAGCAGCTCCAGTGCCTTCTCCGGGTCCTTACAGTTTTTCGATATATACGTCACCGTCCATCCATAGATTCCGCTGACCGGAAGCTCCGGATCATCTCCCCTGGAGTTAGCAGGGCCTTTCACCGCCATGTACACGCTGTCCGGATTCCGCTCCGAGAGCATCCTCTGCTGATTCATGATATCCGAGGCCTGGAAAAACAGGCAGAAATACTGCCCCTTCGCCAGCTTTTCATTGATCTGCGCCCGCCTGTCGATAAAGATCTCATCTTTTAAATAGCCTTCCTCCCCCAACTGCCGGAAAACCTTCAGCCATTGCAGATAATCCGGGTCCGTATTCCTGTCGTAATACCTGCCGGACTTTTCGTACGGAACCGCCAGAAAGGACTGGAGATAGGGACCGAAGGAATTACAGCCCTCGCTGGTAAACTCCTCCGCCCCTATGGGAATCAGCGGTTCTCCATCCACCTCCGGAAACTGTGACGCCGCCTTCCGGACAGCGTCGCAGAAGCCTTCCGGCGTTGACATATCCGGGCTTCCGATCGCCTCGTAGATATCCTTTCTCACCATAAAATTCTGGTTGGACGAGATTTTCTCCGTGCGGTAGTCCTCCGGCGTGTAAAAGGAGTTGGGATAGCCATACAGATTTCCGTCAGGCTGCTTGTACCAGCTCACCACATTCTCATCCAGCTCCCCGTAAAAAGCGGGGTCATACTGATCCGCCAGCTCATTTAACGCCCAGACCTGGCCTTTCTCGATCATATCATAGTTCTGTTTTTCCGACCATCCCAGAGTGACCAGATCCGGAAGCGTGTCAGCAGCGATCATGGCATCCATTTTCTCGCTCTCATCGCCCTTCGGGGTCTGATAATGAACGCTCACTCCCGTGGCATCCGTAATCGCTCTGGCAACCTCACTGTCGCCCCAGACCGTTGCAAACCAGGAGTAGTTAATGTACCAGTTTAAATCCACGACACCGGGTTCTGTCCCCGGCTCTTCCGAAGACGGCAGAAACGGTTCCCCTACTTGTCCGGACCGGCATCCGCTCACCGCGCATCCCAGAATCAGCAGAACCAGGCACAGCGCTCCCTTTGTTCTGCCGTTTATACTCCTCTTTCCCATAAAACGGCTCCTCTCAATTCCAATCTGCCTCACCGGCAGCAGTCTCTCACCAGGTAAAACGGCCAAAAGCCGCTGCCTCCATTAGTATACCATGGACGCAGCGGTTCTGTCCGCAGGATTATGGAAATTCATAACAGTTCAGACGGCTACTCTTTCACGCCTCCTGCGGAAAGGCTTCCGATAATGTATTTTGAGCAGAATGCAAATACGATCAGGATCGGTATGACAGAGATTGCCACTGCCAGGTAAATAGCGCCCTGGTTCGACGCGATATCCTTCGAGGAATTCAGGGAGGCGATCATGACCGGCAGCGTAAACTTATCCGGAGAATTCAGCAGAATCAAAGGCAGCAGATAACTGTTCCAGTTTCCGATAAACGCTCCGATCGCCATGGTCGCAATTCCCGGCGACATGAGCGGTAAAATAATCTTGTGAAAAATGTGCAGCTCCTTCGCCCCGTCGATTCTGGCCGCCTCGATTAACGCCGGCTGGAGGGAACCTTCGCAGTACTGTCTCAGGAAAAACACGGTTCCGGGGGAAGCGATCGCCGGAAGGATCAGCGGCCAGTATGTATCGATCATGCGAAGCCCCGTAATCAGATCATAGAAGCCGATCAGGCTCAGCTGCCCCGGTATCATCATGAATATGATGATCACACCGCTTAAGAGCTTATTTCCCTTAAACTTATACATGACGAGGGCGTACGCCGCCATGGCCGAGAAATACGAGGTGAAGAGCGTGGCCGGAAGCGCTACCAAAAGGCTGTTGGCCATCCCCTTGAATAAATTAAAGTAGCTGGATACGATCGCCCAGTTCACGGACAGCGCGTGTCCGGGCACCAGGGTGAAGGATTTGACGATCTCCGATCCCGTGCGGGTTGCATTAACCATCATAAGCAGGAACGGCATCAGACAGATCACGGCCAGGAAAATCAGAATCGCGTAAAGAAGGCCTTTTTTTATTTTCGCTGTCATCTCTTATTCCCCTCCTTTTTCTTTCCATACATCATTTGAAACTGCAGAACAGAAAACAGCAGAATGATGATGAACAGGACGTATGCAACCGCCGAGGCAAAGCCAACCTGATTCGTCTCAAATCCGAACTTATACAGATACATAACGACCGTCTGTGTGCTTCCGCCAGGATTTCCCGCCGTGCCGCCGCAGATCAGGAATGGTAAATCGAACATCTGGAGCCCGCCGATTAAGGATGTAATCCCTACATAGAGCAGAATCGGCTTCAGCAGCGGAAGGGTGATCTTTGTAAATGTCTTCATCCTTCCGGCGCCGTCGATCGCCGCGGCTTCAAAGTAATCCCTGGAGATTCCCTGCACTCCTGCCATCAGCATAATAAAGGAGTTGCCGAACCACATCCAGGCGCCGATCACCGAGAGCACGTAGGGCGCTGTGGCCGTGGAACCCAGCCAGTTTATCGGATCAGCGGTAATCCCCGCTCCGACGAGAAGCTGATTTAAAGTGCCGTAACGCCAGTCTAAGAGTGTCTTGAACAGAAACGCAACCGATGTGGCCGCAATCAGATTCGGAAGGTAATATAATGCACGGAAGACCGCCAGGCCCCTGATCTTATATTTAATATCGCTGAACGCGATTGTAAGCGCCAGCGCCAGGCCCAGCTGGAGCACGATGTTGACGCTCCAGATTCTCGCGGTATTGCCCAGCGCCTTCCAGAAAAATTTGTCTGAAAGAACGCGCAGATAATTGGTGCCGCCCGTAAACATCGCATCACCGAAGCCCTTGTAATCGGTAAAGCTTAAGTAAAAAGTACGAACTACAGGATAGACATTAAATATGAAAAATACGATCACAAACGGGGCGACAAAAAAGTATCCTGTCCGGTCCACGCTTTTCTTTCTTCCGCCCTCCAAGGCTTTTCCTGCCATAGTCTCTCCTCCTGCCGTTTCATCAACGCTCAATCACAAGTTCCGGATACGTGGAAGCCACCACATCGTAAAAGTTATTGACCGCATCCTCCTCCGACATCTCTCCCATCTTAATGGAATTGATTGCCGCCGCCCACGCGTCTCCCACCTTTTTATCGTATTTCGTGACTCTGGAATAGTCGATTCCCTCAGCCTGCTTCAAGAAGAACTCATACAGCTTCTCACCGCCGTATACTTCATTTTCATCGTTCTTATGCTTTTCCAGGCACGGCAGATAGGAAACCACATCGCCCTGTGACGCCTCTACCCACCAGTCGAGAGTCTCTTCCGTCAGTGTACAGAACTTGATAAAATCCCATGCCAGCTCCTTATTTTTACTGAAGGTGCTGATTCCGATAAAGGTACCTCCGCTAAACCCGTAGGCAGGTCCCTGGCAGACCCTCCACTTGCCGGACAGCTCGCCCACGTGATCGCGCATGGTTCCCACGCCCCAGGCCGGCAGGCCGTAAGCAAAGATCTCCGTCATCTGGCCGCTTGCCTCTGCCGCCTCCTGTACCGCCGTCTCATCCCAGACATTGGTACCCTTTGCGATAACCGGAACCGCCCCGCCCATCGCCTGATACCAGGTTGCGGACCAGGAATCTACGTATGCCGTCATATCATTTTGATATAAGTTCACGCAGAGGTTCATGTAATCCTTCCGCTGCTGGTCCACGATCAGCTTTCCGTCCTTTACCCAGGTGCTGTCTCCTGAGAAAAAGTTCATCTCGCCGTCGGAGGCAAAAATCTTATAGCCTGCGTCTTTTAAAGTCTGGCCAGTCTGAAGAATGGTGTCGTAATCCTGAAACAGCTTCCCGATCTCCTCCGGATCATCTGTTCCGAAAACCTTCTCGGCGATATCCTGTCTGTAATAAATTCCGCACGGGGTAATCTGGTAGGAAATGGCTCTCTGAATGCCCTCGGAGTCCTGGCCCACCTTCCATACGTAATCCACGATCTTATCCGCGTAATCCTGGGCATTGTAGGGAGCCTGGTTTAAATCCTCGAAGTAACCCGCTTCATACATATCCTGAAGCATCTGCGGCTCTCCCACGATGATATCGGGCGTCGTCTGCTTTCCGCGCATGGCCGTCTGGACCTTTGTCGGATAATCGGCCGGTGCAATCGTAACCGTCTCGATCTGTACATCCGGATTGGTCTCGCAGTATTTGCCGGCGAACTCCTTTAAGTCCTCGGCCAGGGTCCACACCACCAGCTTTTTGTCGGCTGTTTCACTTCCCGCCTTTGCCGGAGCCTCCTTCCCGGCTTCCGTGCCTGTCTCTCCAACCGTATTCCCGCCGCCGGAATTCCCCGACCCGCACGCTGTCATGGAACACGCCATGAGTCCTGCCATTACCGCTGCCACTGCCCTTTTTAACTTCATAAATCAAATCCTCCTCTTCGTCTGCCGTCCTTTCGGACTCTGTTTTTCACTTCTGAATTTCGATAACTTTATTATATCTGCCTTGTCTGCAGTGCATAATGTCTCAAATTTTTCTCAGGTGTCATTTTTTTATTTGTCAATCATTTTCATTTTTCTTCAGAGCTTCCCTGCCAGCGAAACCGTGATGGAGCGAACACGCCCCTCCCGCACCATCTCTGCCGCCGGCCCTGTCACGGTCCGGGAGAAAGACTCCTCCCCCTGCTCCGTCTCTACGGTGATTTGTTCCACCGTGTAAGTGCCCGGAAGGACCGCTCTCTGCTCCGGCAGTTCGTAGGTGACTGGAACGCTCCCCAGAAATGTCGCCGTAATCGTCTTCTCCTCCCCGGTCAGATATTCCGGGAAACACGGTTCAAACGACAGCTCCAGCTTTCCATCCCTGATGGAAAACGGCTGTTTTCCAAACATCATGATCTCCCACATCTCCAGGAACTCGGCCGTCGAACCGCTGAGCCTTGCCACAAAGCCTTTTCCATGGTATCGCGGATTGGGATTGGCACTGCTGGCGATAAAGGAAGAATTTTCAAGCAGGCTTCTCCCGTACTGTTCCTCATTAAGAAACGGTACCGCGGCCTTGTGGAAGTCTTCTGTAAACTCCTGATACATTCCGGCCTTCAGCAGCTCCAGAAGGTATTTATACTCCATATGCAGCCAGACGGACTCATTCTCCAGCCATCCCGGGGTAAATGCACAGGCCCGCCCCAGTTCGAAGGTCGTCTCGGAGAGCGACGCGTTTACCTTGTACATCGCAAGCGCATCATCGTACAGCCTGCTTGCGCGGACACTCTCATAAACCGCCTTCCTCTCCTCTTCATCCGCCGCAATTTTCATATAATGCACCGATCCCTCCAGAAAATCCGGCGTATTATGGACCCGGAATGCCTGCGGAAGGATTCCATCCGGCCCCTCCTTCCATTCCGTCACCTCATAGTAAAAATAGGTAGGCCGCACAGTTCTTCCCAGTCTGGCCGCCTTCCTGATTCCCATACGGAGGATATCGGAAAACTGCGTCAGCACGCGGACGGTCTCCTGCGCTTCCCATGTCACGCGCTCCCCCGATACCTCCCTGGAAGTGGTATCCCAGAAATGCTCCTTCGCATCATTTACCGCATTCCAGAAGCCGGCCGCGGAGGTCCCTTCCGCCAGTTCCTTATAAAACTGCTGTCCGGCCCTGCAGACCGCGCCCGTGAGACCGGCCGTCTCCTTCAGCAGTATCACGGATTTTTCTGTTTTCTCCAGTGTTTCGATCAGGAACCTGACGCAGCGCAGCAGCTCGTATGTTTCCGCCATGGAGGAGCCCAAAAGCCCCGGCAGGCCATTCAGCGCATCATACCAGCCCGGCTTGCCGCCTTCCATCTCCAGTCCCATGCCGTACGGGTCCAGTGCCGCCATGCGGGTAATCACAAGCGTCATCATCTTGGAGGCCAGACTGGCCGTTACCATACAGCCGTTCCGGTCCTTCAAATACCGGTTTCCCTTCTTTTCGGTGTCTGCGTTGTCCTCAAGGAAATGGTACTGCCTGATCCCCTGTTCCGTTTTAACGTACCGCTTCCTGCGGGGAAGGATGCGTTTTTCCGCCTGACGGTAGCTGTAGCTGTCCTCCTCAAACAGAAGCGCTTTCCGGCGGTCCGGATAGACGGCCAGATACGCCTCCACCAGATCCAGGTTATAGGTCCAGTGGTCGCACCAGTAGCCCTCCCCGTACCTGTTCCGGTCCTCACTCTGGGCCAGATCCATAATGCCGGCGAAAATGCGCTCCCGGTCCGCCCTCTCTTCCACCCCTTCTGCCAGAATTTCATCCAGCTGTCCCGGTGTAAACTCTTTTGTAAAAAAGTCCTTAAGCGCATCTGCCGCGGCCGCCTCCACCCCTTCCAGAACCGGCAGTTGCCCCTCCGGCATCGTATACGTGACTTTTTCGATTCCCAGCGGATTGTATCCATTTAACTGCAGTGCGTTGTAGAAGGTCCGAATGCTGCTGTCCCCGACAAACGGCGAAAAATAGACGTCACATCTGCGGTTCTGGCAGACATCGCGGAAATTGCCGTTTCCCTGGGTATACGGCTCAGGCAGCATGGAAAAGAAATTATAATCCCGCTCCATATCGCCGTGTTTTCTCGAATAGAGGTAAAAGGTCTTACTGCTTCCGATACGCACCGGATACCCGCCCCTTAAGAGATTGTCTAAATAATCCTGGCGGCAGTATGCGTCAAATACCGCATGGCCCGTCTTTCCCGCAATCCTGGATGTGATCTGCTCCGTGAGAGCGAAAGCCTCCCTCTGTTTTCCTAGGAACCATCCGTCCTCTCCGGACAGCTTCCACACCCGGTCGATGCGAGTCTGTTCCTTCGCCGTTCCATACAGCTCCCGCATCACCAGCGTCTCTCCGGGCTTCAGGATGCGGGAAGCGAGAAAGAAGCTGCACGGGGTATCGTTGCATGTAACCTGTTCCTTATGATCGGGCAGTCTGACGCCTTCCCGCTCAAATCCCCAGGCCCGCAGAAGCGCCGTGTCCGTCTCAAACAGAAGCTCCCGGTCCACGATGACAGGCAGAATCTCCCCTTCGCCGCCCCGGGCAAAGGCAAAATTCATCCCTTTTACTTCCGTCACCTCGGCGCTGTCCTCCATACTGGCTCTCACCCTGAATTTCGGCACACCGTTTCGGACATCCCTTACCTCCATCCACGCCTTTGCCGTCTGTCCCATATCCTTCATGGTGGTGCTGCTCACGCCGCAGGGGATCACCTCGGCCATGCCGTCCGCCGCCTCGACTGACAGATCTTCGCCTGTCACATTAGTAATTTTCACCTCTCTCATCAGGGCCGCCATGGGTTCCTGGGGGAGCGTCTCATACTCCGCCGAAATCCGGTACTGCCCGGTCTCCTCCTCAATCGCCAGGCTGTTCATGCCGATCACCATGCGCCGCGCCCTGTCTCTCCCGGAAAATGGTTCCTCATACGTTCCGTTCACTCTCAAAAAGGTACGAAAGCCCAGAAGCGGCGTCCTCTCATACGCCTGGTGAGCCGGATAAAATTCCATAATAGGATGGTCCTTATCCTGAATTCCAAAACAGGAGACACACTGGCCCCGATTCACGTAATAGCACCACAGGGGAATTCCGTGCTCCCCGCTGATCCCCGGTAAAAAGCTGGAAAAGGCTGATTTTAAATGGTAATTTTCTATAATATAGTTCTTATTTTTATCTAACATGGATATTCTCCTTCCTCCTTTTATCCCTTTGAATGCTCCCTTTTCATATCCGTACATTCATTATAAAAAAAGAAAAACCCGGCTGACAGTAGTCGGATTTTAGATTGGTGTTATTTTTTTATTATAGAAGGGGTGAATCAATTTCGGCAGCTTCCTGCCGCCAGCACAGTTTCTTACAGCCGCTTCACGCTGGAATTCCTCCCTTTTTATAGATAAAGCTTCCTGTGAAATTAAAAAACCCTGCAGACATTTAGTCTACAGGGGCTTCTGATGCAGAAGAAGGGACTTGAACCCTCACGGTATTGCTACCACACGGACCTGAACCGTGCGCGTCTGCCAATTCCGCCACTTCTGCATGTCTCTGCAATCTCTCGCAGCAACAGTAGTTATTATATTATAAAAGGGGCTTCCTGTCAATCATATTTTTACATATTTTAGAAAATATTTTTTTGTGTATATTTTTCAAAAAATGTTGACAATTCTTCTAAAAAATGGTATCATAATCTTCGTTGCGCGGGAGTGCTGGAATTGGCAGACAGGCAAGACTAAGGATCTTGTGGGTGAATTCTCGTGTGGGTTCAAGTCCCATCTCCCGCACGAAAAGATGAATCGGTTTTTAACCGGTTCATCTTTTTTTGTGCTTCCAGGGGTTAATGGTTCTTCTCTGTCTCTATCTGGCAGAGGAAAGGGGAGGCCGGCAGCTTTACCGAATTGCACAGATTGGCTCCTGACGGGTTGTTGGACCAGGAATATACGAGAGCATCCGGAAGCCTGTCCCGCATCGGCCACGGAACCACTACCGTGTTTCCTGCGATTCGTGCCTCTGCCGGAATTATTCTTACCTTCCTGCCATCTTCTTTCCCTTCTCCTCCATAGAAACAGTACTCAAATCCGCCAGGCGCAGTTCCGTCAAGCGTCTCCAGACCGCATTCCGAGTGATCGAAATGCAGAATCATTCCCTCCGCGGTCCTTTCACCGTAAGAAAACAACGGGCTCAGCCATATTCCGTCTTCTCCATAAGCCATTTGAAACGCCGCCATGGCCAGGCGCTCTCCCACGGGTTTCTTGTTCACCGGATGCAGGTCATTTTCCTCTCCGCAGTCCATCGATACCACCATGGCCGTACCGGGAACTGAAGTCAGCTTCCGCTGCATTTCCCGGAACTGTACCCAGTTTTTCCCATCCTCCAGATCGTAACAGGGAAGCTGCACGAAGAGTACCGGTAAACCGGCTCTGTTCCATTTCCGCCTCCAGTCCTCAACAAGCCTGTTAAAATATCCGGGATAACGTTCATACTCATCCGCGTTCATCTCGCCCTGATACCAGCAGATTCCCTTCACCGGGACACGGTGCAGGGGGGCAATCATCCCCTGGTACATCCCCGCCGGCTTCCGTTCAAAAAAAGTCTGTTCTCCTAAAGTCTCCATCACCGCCCCCCGCCGGTATTCCCAGCCATCGGTGATGTCCCGCTCCTCTCCGTTCTCCCAGATAAGCCGATGACTCTTACCGCGCGTAAAGCCCCCCTGTCCATGGACGGCTGCGACACGCAGCACAAGCCGGTTGCGCCCCGGCCTGAGAGCCGTTGTCTCATACTCTCTCGGCGGATATCGATAGGAGGTGCTTCCTGTCTTTTCCCCATTTACAAAGAGGCAGTCCGCATCGGTGATTGTTCCCAGCGATATTCGGACCGGCTGACCCGCTAAACCGGGAGGAATCTCCACACAGTTCCGAAGCCAGACGGTTCCGGCGCCTTTTAAGTCCTCCCGGTCATCCCAGCGGTCCGCAAGACTGATTTTCTTCCAAAAGCGCCTGCCTCCTCCCGCGGCCCAGTTCTCCGCAAGCCCCTGATCTCTCTCAGCCAGCAGCCTCCACCATGCGGCAATGCGTGTTTCATCTTCTTTCCGTATCTGTTCCACGTACCCGGGATCACTGCAGGCATCCAGCTTCTTCCGTTCATCGGGAAAATCGCAGAGTGCCTCCCGGCTCATCCACGCCTGTACAGGGGTTCCCCCTACCGCGGTTAAGATCAGGCCGATCGGAATACGGTAACGCTCATACAGCTTCTGCGCAAAGAAAAAGCCGACGGCAGAAAATACCGGAGTATGTTCCGCCGCGGCCATCTTCCACTCCCCGCCGGACAGCGCGTCAGAGTCAGAGTCAAATTTCCACTGAATTGGAACCGCAAACTGACGGATCATGGGCGATGCGCCCTTTTTATATTCTTCAGGATACCGGTATTTGACCCGTTCCATGGGTAGCTGCATATTGGACTGCCCCGCCATGACCCAGATATCTCCGAAATAAAGATCATGAAACTCCAGTTCTTCTCTTTCGGATTCAACCCGCAAACGGTACGGTCCTCCTGCGGGAAGCGGAGGCAGCTCCACCAGCCACGTCCCAGCCGGGTTCACCACACCCCAGCCGGACTTCGGCTGAATCACGCCGTCTGCCTTTACCCACTCAGGCTCCAGCTCTGCCCGCACCCCGGCTCCGGCTCTTCCCCTGCCGTGCACCGGGATCACTTCATCCCGCTGGAGCACCGCGTGGTCTGAGATGAGCGGTGTCACAGAAAACCGGACATTCTGTTCCATATCCGATCACCCCTTCACTCCAGTCGATGTAACGCCCTCCACGAAATACTTCTGCGCGGAAAAGAACAGGATCAGGGCCGGGAGCAGCGCCAGAAATGACATGGCCAGAATCTGGTTCCATTCCACGATACCGCTGCTCTGGTCGATGGACATTTTAAGCGCCAGCGCCACCGGATACTTTTCCAGGCTGGTCACGTAGATGAGCGGCCCAAGGAAATCATTGAAGCTCCATACGAACTGGAAGATCGTACAGCTGATCAGCGCCGGTTTTAAGGACGGCAGCAGAACCCTCATCAGAGTCTGGAAAGAATTACAGCCATCGATTGTGGCCGCCTCGTCCAGATACGTGGGGATCGACCGCATGAACTGAATCAGCATAAACACGAAGAAGGGTTCATTGGCAAACATGGTCGGTGCGATCAGCGGCACGTACGTGTTGAGGAGTCCCATCTGCTTCCACAAAATATAGAGTGGAATTCTTGTCACGACGGCCGGGAGAAACATGGTAGCCATCAAAATCGAAAAGCAGATCTTCTTAAATGGAAATTCAAACCTTGCAAAGCCATACGCGACAAGCGTACTGGATACGAGACAGAAGACAATTTTCGGCACCACGAACCGGAAGGTATTTATGAAAAACGTGGTGAACGTATACTTTGTCCGCGTCTTCCAGCCCTCTATATAGGGAGTAAAGTCGATCCGTTTCGGAATAAAACTGATCGAAGTAAATATTTCATTATTGCTCTTAAAGGTAGCGCCCACCAGCCATATAATCGGATAGATCATGACGAGCGCCACGACAATCAGGACGATATAACGGACGACGGAGCTGATGACCACCCGTCTGTGTCTCCGCATTTCCACTTCGCTGAATCCTCGCGTTTTCTCCATCTTTTAATTACCTCCGTCCGAATAATAAACCCACTTGTCCTGTGTCGCAAAGAGGATCAGGGTCACAGCCACGATGATGAGGAACAGAATCCAGCTGGCGGCACTGGCATACCCCATGTTAAAGTACTTAAATGCATTGTCATAAATATACATGGAAGTCAGATAGGTGGCATTTAACGGTCCCTTCCCCGTTACAAGATACGGGCCGTTGAATTCCTGGAACGCATTGACCAGCTGCATGACCAGATTGAAGAAAATCGTAGGTGTGATCAGCGGCATGGTAATATGGATAAAGGAATGGAGCTTGGTGGATCCGTCCACGCTGGCCGCCTCATAGAGATCCTGGGGTACGTCCTTGAGCGCGGCCAGGAAGATCAGCATCGCAGAACCAAACTGCCAGACCTTCAGGATTATGATGACGCTCATTGCCCCGCCCGGGGAAGAGAGCCATGCCACCGGCGGTATCCCCACAACGCCGATGATTCGGTTGATAAGCCCGTCCTGCTGAAACAGGAATCTCCACAGCACCGCTACCGCCACGTTTCCTCCCAACAGGGACGGAATATAGTAGGCCGTCCGGAAAAAGTTAATGCCCTTCAGCTTAAAATTCAATATGTATGCAATAAACAGGGCAAACGCCAGCTGTAACGGCACCGTAATCACCGTGTATTTTAACGTTGCGGTAAGCGTACCCAAAAAATCTTCATCCTGAAACAGCTTGGTGTAGTTAGCCAGACCAATGAAATTCGGTTCTCTCACGAGATTGTAATCCGTAAAACTGATAACCAGCGCGTTAATAAACGGATACAGGGTAAGAAAAACCATACCGATCAGCCATGGAAGAATATACACAAGACCCATTTTGCTCTTTCTCAAAGAATCTCCTCCTTCCTGCGTGCTCTTTATTTGCCATAGTCCTGTTTCAGTTTTGCAACCTGCTCGCTGGTGGCGTCAAAGATGGCCTGCGCGGCTTCCTCCGCCGTGCTCTTTCCAAACTCAAACTTCTCGTAATTACTTTCATAGGAATTGGTAAATACGGCGTTCTCAAAGATCGGAGAGTTGTTGATTACTTTCGCCACATCGGTAAAGTCGTAAGCCTGCTTTACGGCTCCTGTGATCTGTCCGTCTGCCTCTAAGGAAGCCTTGGCCGCCTTGGAAGCCACCATGCCGCGGGTGGAACCCATGAGCTTCGTTCCTTCCGGATCGTTTAAGATATACTGTAAAAATTCAGCCGCTTCCTTTGGATTTTTGGAATCCCTGGAGATTGCAAACAGCAGGGAGGGCTTTGCCATAGTTCCTTCAAATACAGCTCCGTCGATCACAGGGAGCGGCGCAACCACCAGTTCGTCCCCCTTGTCCTCCAGAGTCTTGGCGTTCGAAGCGATTTCTCCGGTCCATTCCAGTACGCCAGCGTAGCCGCCATTGATATATTTTGCATTCTGGGCAATGGATACCGGCTCATTGCCTACATTCTCGATATAATCTTTTCTGGAACAGAAGACATGGGCATCCGCTAAGTCCTTATACCAGAGAAGCGCTTCCTTATAATCATCCACGGTGTAATTCATGCTTAAATCTTCTGCAAATTCGCCCTTCCCTGTCTTCTGCTGCAGATAGTAGACTGCTGCGAAACGGAACGTAGGGCTGACGATCATATACGCATTGGGATCCTGCTGGGTAAATATCTCCGCCGCCTTCTTATATTCCTCGAACGTCGTTGGAAGCTCGGTGATACCGGCTCTGTCAAACGCAGATTTATTGACGTATAAGCCCAGCGTGTTCTGGCCGTATGGGACTGCCTGCATCTTGCCGCCCGTCTTTCCGAATTCCAGGAAGCCCTCGTCGTACTGGGAGAAATCGAAGATGTCCTTCACCTGATCGAGATCGTAGAATCCGTCTCCGTTTGGACTGTACTGGATAACCCAGGGATAGTTGACAGTCATGACATCTGCGGCGGTGCCGCCGGCATAGCGGGTGGCAAAGGTCTCTTCCAGATTGCCGAAGCCGGAGGGCTCTCCGGTCACTTCGATGGCGCCGGTGTGAGCCGCGTTGAAGGCGTCGATGGCGTTCTGTGTGGCCTGATGGCGGTCGTCATTGCCCCACCAGGAGAAGCTTAATTTCGCAGTCTCTCCCGATGCCTTAGACGCCTCCGGTGTTTTTCCGTCCGCTGCCTTCTCCGTCCCGGCCGCTCCGGTGCTTCCGGCCTCCCCGGTATTACCCGTTTCTGTGGTCTTGCCGCCGCACGCGGTCATTGCCATGCTCGCTGCCAGTACGGCCGCACATACGATACCTGCTTTACTCCATTTTTTCATCATACTACCTCTTTCCTTTTATTTATTGGTATATTTTTCTACCCTTTTCATCGGGGATTCCCGATTTACGGTAAAAGTACGTGTTTACCTGGTCACGCCAGCTGACGGCGTTTTCCATCTGCCAGACGAGGCGCTCCTTCATATTTAAGTAGCTCTCCTCATCCAGGGAGTCCTTTAAGCTTTCCCATACTGCCTGATACTCTCTCACCCTCTCCACGCCTTCAAAATGAGTGTCGTAGATGTGCTGAATCACCGTTTTTCCTGAATGCAGCACATGGGTGTAGGGCACATGGTGGAAAAAGAGCAGCAGCTCATCGGGACAGGACGAAAGGTCCTCATATTCAGAAAATCGCGCGTCGGAATACTGCCTCGTATAGGAGGTCCCCGTCTTCACGGTCCTGTCCCTTCCGACTCCGTCTCTGTCGGCATAGTGGTATGTCCCCCACCGGTCGTACTCATAGCCATCGATATCGACGCCGTAGTGGATGGATGGTTTGCACATGAAGCCAACAGAAAGAGGACAGGTATAAGCCTCGTACACGTCCCTCGATGTCGTCAGAATCGCCGCCAGCTTACCGCACTTTTCTTCGGTCAGGCAAAAGCTCTGGCGGACCCATTCTTCGGCGATCGCCTCCGATGATAATTCATGATTCCAGACCAGCCTTCCGAAGCCGTAGAGATTGGCCTGGGCCAGCTTGCTGCCCGTCCAGTTGGCGTCCATTCCCACGTTTCCGACGCCCGCAATGCCGGATCGTCCGCGGACAGGGGAGTTCTCTCTCAACGCCTCCTTCACCGTCAGGCTTTTGCCGTGTTTCGTATCAAAATCCATGGTTTCCTTCCACATCGGAACGAGGTAACAGATATCCCTCTGATGTCCGGTATACTCCTGTGTAATCTGAAATTCCAGAATTTGATTTGTCTTTTTTAAAGCTCCGAACAGCGGGGACACCGGTTCTCTGATCTGGAAATCGATGGGGCCGTTCTTGATCTGAAGAATCACGTTGTCCAGGAATCTGCCGTCCAGAGGTTCGAAGATATCATAAGCGGCGCGTGCGCGGTCCGCCTCACGGTTCCACCAGTCCTGGGCGCAGTCGTATACGAAGCAGCGCCAGATAATGACTCCTCCGTAGGGCCCTGCCGCCCTCGCCAGCATATTGGCGCCGTCGTCATGGTTCCTGCCATAGGTGAATGGCCCTGGTTCTCCTTCCGAATCTGCCTTTACCACAAAGCCGGCAAAATCAGGAATCTCCTCATAGATTCGTTTAACCGTCTCTTCCCACCACGAAGCCACCTCCGGCTCCAGGGGATCTGCGCTCTTTAACTGTCCCACTGTGATGGGCGCCGCAAAATTAACGGATAGGTACGTCTTAATTCCGTATGCAGCCAGGACGTCGGATATCTTTCTGATTTCCGTAAGGGCTTCCCCCGTTACGAAAAATGTTTCCGCTCTGTGTACATTGACATTGTTGATCAGAACCGCATTGATCCCCACCGAGGCCAGCAGTCTTGCATACTGCCAGATAAGCTCCATATCTCCCCGAAAGGTGTTGTGATCGTAAAATATGGACTCTCCTGCGTAACCGCGCTCAATGGAACCGTCGAAATTATCCCAATGATCGATCATGCGGATGCTCTGATCCGGCACCGACTCATACGGAAATCCGGTCTCATTTTGTGCGGTCAGAAGCCGGTGCAGCCCGTACATGCCGTATAAATATCCCGCAGGAGACGCGCTTTCTATCTTATAACCGCCCTCAGTCTCCCCGATCCGGTACCCTTCTGTCCCCAGCGCCGCTTCATCTCCCGGTAAAAAAGCAATCGAGGCATCCGGCGAACCGGATCGTCTGATTTCTTTAAACAGCAGCGGCATTTCCCGCTCAATGGTCTCTGTAACTGCCGTTTTCTTCCCATCATCCAGATAATAAGTAATTATGTTTTTGTTTTGCACCTGTTTTGTCAGCCAGCAGAAGTCTCTCCGTCCGTGCATGATTTCCGTCCTCCACAGCGCCTCATTTCTGATGCGCCTCTTTCTCATAAAAATGCTTTCCATTCGCCAAAAATCCTTTTTTCGTATAAAGGGGCGTATCTCCAGACAGCGGAAGCGTAACCGTCTGTCCCGTAAAGCCCGCCTGGTATATGGCAGTTATCACCTCCAGCGCCAGGCGGCCATCCGCGCTGCTCTCCGGCGGCAGTTCCCCGCTCTCCAGGAAACGCAGCACCGTATCGATCTGGCCTTTATGACCGGTATACCGGGGCGGCGGCATCTCCCGGTAACGCGTCTGAAGCTGTGCCTCAAACGCTTCGTTTTCGACAGGAAAGCCCGTTGGTGCAGACCTGCTGCTCACCGCCTGCCAAGGGGACGCCACGCCCGCCTTTTCGCACTGAAAGCTCAGCCTCTGGCCTTCCCCGTGCGTTACGAGAGAGGCCGTTACCGTCACGAGCGCGCCGCTATCATAGGTTAGAATCGCGGCGGACACATCCTCCACCTCGGCATTGTCATGTGCTGCATTTCCCAGGACAGCCGTCACCGTGCGGGGAGCTCCCATGATCCAGTTCAGCAGATCGATCTGATGTACGGCGTGGTTTAGAGTACAGCCTCCGCCTTCCATTTCCCATGTGCCCCGCCACCAAAGATCGTAGTATTCCCGGCCTCTGAACCACAGGGATTCCACTTGTCCGAATAAGACCTTTCCCACGGCTCCGGAGGAGATTACGCTCTTTAAACTCCGATTGTCCCGCAGGTAGCGGTTCTGAGAGACAACACCAAGATAACAGCCGGTCTCCCGCTGAACCTGCATCATCTCGTCACACTCTTCCAGTGAAGACGCCATGGGCTTTTCCACCAGAACGTGTTTTCCCGCTTTCATGCAGATCACGGCGCTCTCCCCATGGGTAAACGGCGGAGTACAGATGCTGACCAGACGGATGTCGCTCCGCTCTGCCATCTCTTTACAGTCGCTGTAAACAGCCGTATCTTTTAAATGGTATTTTTCTTTCAGCGCCTCCGCCTTTTGGGGAACGAGGTCGCACAATGCTATGATACGGCACCTGTCCTGAAAGGCCAGATACGCCTCGATATGGCTCTCTGAAATCACGCCTGTTCCGATCACTGCGACGCCGGTCATGGTCTCCCCTCCTTTATACTTTTTACTTTTACACAGAGACCAATGCCGCCGGACGGTGTCACTCCCCTGTGCAAAGTGTTTTTAAATATTGTTTATTTACAAATGCATTATAACAAGTTGCACAATAAAAAAGAATGAAGGAATCAAAGGCCATTTGTAATTATTAAAGATAAAATTCTGTTTAAAAACTCCGTTGCACAATTGTTTTTCCTACTCTATAATGAAGCCATACCACAAACAGAGTTATCTCCGCATCACAGGAAGAAAAGGAGCTTTTATGATTCCTGACTTTAACAACATGATTCCTGAACTTCATTATTACATACACAGGAAGTGCACGCCCAACTGGAAAATCGACGCAAATGTGATCCCCTTCATCGACATTACATACGTCATAGACGGAAAGGCCGAGTACAACATCGGAGGCCACATTTATACTGTAAAAAAAGGCGATTTAATATGCATCCCTCAGAACACCTACCGGGCGGCCGTCAACATTCCGGAGGACTTGATGGAGTGCTACTCCACCAACATCTTTCTGCGGGATCAGTTCGGCCAGGAAGCCCGCCTGCCGCTTCCCATCATCAGCCACATCGGGATCATCCCCCGGCTGATCTCGCGTTTCCACGAAATCCACGAGGAATGGCTGCAGAGGGATTTTGGATATATGCTGAAGATACGCGGAATCTTATGCCTCATCCTGTATCAGATATCCAACCTGATCCTGAATGAAAACCATTTGAGCCAGGAAGACCCCCGCATCAAAAACAGCATCCGCTATATGAGCATGCATTATCAGGACCCGCTGACCATCGATCTGATGGCCCGCCAGTTCCATCTCCATCCCGTCTACTACGGAAGTCTGTTCCGGGAGGCCATGGGGATGACCTTCAAGCAGTATCTCATCTCACTCCGTTTAAACTATGCGGAGAATATGTTAAAAAGCGGAGAATACAGCGTCAGCGAGGTGGCGCTGCAATGCGGATTTTCAGATATTTTCTACTTCAGCAAGCTGTTTAAAGAGAAGAAGGGGATTCCGCCCTCCGGCATGTTTCCGCCGGAGAGAAGAAAGAAAAAAGAAGACACGATTTTACTGCCAGGAGGAAAAGAAGAATGAAAGCATTGATTATCGGAGGAAGCGGCGGCTTAAGCGGCATGCTGGCTTCCATGGCAAAAGAAACGTACGAAGTCTGGGCGCTCACCAGGGGAAAACGCCCTCTCGGCGCTGGAATTATCCCGCTCTGTGCGGACCGGGACGACAGGGAAGGATTTAAGAATGCCATCCTGGGAGCGGGTGTCACCTGGGATGTGGTTTTCGACTGTATCTGCATGAACGAACGCCATGCCGAACAGGACCTGGAGGTGCTGCCTTTCGTGAGCAGCCGGCTGGTGGTCATCTCAACCGACTCCGTCTACGATCCTGCACGCAAGACGACGCCTCAGGCGGAAGACGGATTCTTTGTGGAGGAAGAGGGTGCCCCGGAGGAATGCAGCTATGCGGGGAACAAGCGGAAGATGGAGAAAGTCTTTCTCCGCTATTTTTCCGGAGAAGGGGAACACGGACTTAACGTTACGCTCTTTCGTCCCGGCCATATCTACGGCCCAGGTTTTCTGCTGGGCTGCTATCCGGAGCACAGCCGCCAGAAGGAGCTGCCGGATCTCATTCTGGCAGGACGTCCCCTCTCCCTCGTAACCGGCGGAATCCACATCACGCAGCCGGTCTTCGTCCGCGATCTGGCACGCACCATGCTGGACTCGGTAAACCGGGAAAGCGCCTTTCAGCAGATCTTCTGCATCGGCGGCCCGGAAGCGGTGGAAAACCGCCTGTATTACGAAATCCTGGGAAGACTTCTCGGTGTGGAAATCACCATACAGGAACTGCCTCTCACCGGATACCTTGAGGCCCATCCCGAATATTCCGGCCACTTATGCCACCGGATCTACGATTTATCGAAACTAAAGGCCGCAGGTGTCCGGCTGCCCGATACAACGCTGGCAGAAGGCTTAAAACTCCATCTGGAATCTCTTGGATATTTATAAATCCCTATGCCGCCAAACGCTCATACAGGCAGGGTGTCTGGCCCGCTGTACCAGCAGACAAAGAGGCTGTCCGGAATCCCTTTTTCTTTCCGAACAGCCTCTTCGCCTTTACTTATTATTCCTCCGACAAATACGCCTCAAACCGATTGATATTATCCCGCTTTCCGATGACCACGATCACGTCTTCCTTCCGAAACCGGTAGGTGGGCTGAATGTCAATGGTCGTATCGTGCTCCCGTTCCATCGCCACGATGTTTAGGCCGAACTGGTTGCGTATTCCCGCCTCCATCACGCTCTTGCCCTCCAGCACCGTTGTGAGCCGGATCTCCGAGACTGCGATGTCGTCGTTCAGGCTGATGAAGTCCAGCGCATGGGGCGATACGAGGCGCCTGGCCAGACGGATGGCGATATCTTTCTCCGGGTACACCACCTCAGCTCCGATCTTCTCCAGCACACAGCCGTGCTCCGCGCTGGTAGCCTTCGATATGACCCTGGGCACTCCCATGGATATGACGGTCAGGGTGGCCAGTATACTGGTATCGATCTTCTCACCGATGCATACGATCACCGTCTCGCAGTTCTGAATTCCGGCGCTCTCGAACGACGCCTTGTCAATGCCCTCGACGACGAAGGCTTCCGAGACCATATCACGGATCTGCTTTACCTTGCTCTCCGTGTTGTCAACCACCATGACTTCTTTTCCTGCCTCGGAAAGGGCGGTCGCCAGTGCAATCCCAAATCTTCCCAGACCTATAATTCCATACTCTATCGTATCTTTCCTGCGTTTCATTCTATCTCTCTCCTCTACCCTATTGTAATAGTTTCTTCCGAGTACCACGCGCCCGCCTTCGGTTTAAAGCTCCAAATGGTCGCGATGGTAAGCGGTCCAAGCCTTCCGATAAACATGGTAAGCACCAGAATCAGCTTCGCGCATCCGTTTAAATCCGGCGTAATTCCGGTGGACAGACCTACGGTTCCGAACGCGCTGACCGTCTCAAACAGAAGCTTCATGAAATCGTATTCCGGCTCCACGAGGCACATCAGAAAGGTCTGCATACAGACCACTCCCAGCGCCAGAGTGGTGATGATAAATGCCTGTGAGATCACCTCCGGCGGAATCCGGCGTTTGAACGCGCTGCAGTGCCTGTTGGTCGCCGCGCTGAACATACTCTTTACCAGCACAAATGTGGTCGTAGTCTTGATACCGCCTCCAGTCGATCCCGGCGACGCTCCCAGAAACATCAGGATCGTCAGGACAAACAGGCCCGCGTTGGAAAAATTTCCGATTGGATAAGTGGAGAATCCCGCTGTTCTGGCGGAAGTGCTCTGAAACAGGGCGCCCAGCCACGTAATCTCCTCTGTCATTTTTAACAGTATGGTTCCCGCAGCCAGCAGCACGGCAGAGGTCAGAATAACGACCTTCGAGTGGAGGCTCAGCTTCTTCCAGGAGCGCTTCGCCCACACTTCCCGGATTACGAGAAATCCCAGGCCGCCGAAGATAATCAGGCCGCAGGTGGTAAGATTCAGGAGGACGTTGTCCTGATATGGAATCAGGTTTGTCAGTCCTCCCAGGATATCAAAACCCGAGTTGTTAAACGCCGCCACGGAATGGAACACGCTGATTCCCAGCGCATCCAGAGCCGGATAATCCCTGGAAAATACCAGAAAGCTCAAAAACGCGCCGATGCCCTCGAACAGCAGCGTCATAAAGAGAATGGATTCCACCAGCGCCACCACGCCCTTTACCGTAGTTAAGTTCATGGAATCGCGGATCAGCACACGGCCATGAATTCCTATCTTCTTTCCCGCCAGCAGAATAAAGCCGACGCCGACGCAGGTAACTCCCAGCCCGCCGATCTGGATTAAGAGAGCTACCACCGTCCTGCCGAATACATTAAAGGTATCCGCCGTATCTACTGCGATCAGCCCCGTCACACACACCGCGCTGGTGGACGTAAACAGGGCATCTATGTAGTTCACGTGAACCCCCTCGTTTGCCGAAATGGGGAGCCACAGAATCAGGCTTCCTGTCAAAATAACGAAAGCAAAGCCCAGCACGACAATCCGGCCCGGGCTCAATTTACGCAAATGTTCACTCATCATACACCTCTCTTTTTATGATATGGCTAAGTTAGCACAAACATGCCCGGGATTCAATCCTTTATCAGAATACTTAACACAACTTTAACTTTGAAAAGTTACCGTTCACGGCCCCGCTGAAAGTTTCCGCCGGCGTTCCGGTGTGTGGGAGGGGCAGGAGAAGGAAGCGTTTCCTTTTCCGAGGTTCGCAGGAACTCAAGCAGAAAGACGGGAAAAAGGGGTGGTGAAATCTGGCCTCCAAGCCAGATTTCAAGCGGACACGGAGGTGAAGTCCTTCAGGAGTTCACCGTAGTTTGCGCGATCCGCCTCTTTTTCCCGTCTTTCTGCTTTAGTTCCTGCCACCGAGGAAACAAGAAACGCTTCCTTCTCCTGCCCCTTCCACACACCGGAACACCGGCGGAAACTTTCAGCGGGGCCGTGAACGGTAACACTATTTTTTATTTTTTTCCAAAATACCCTTGACATTTTATTTCCATTGGGTATAATAATGTCTATATTCCTCGATAGCTCAGTCGGTAGAGCACGCGGCTGTTAACCGCGCTGTCGTAGGTTCAAGTCCTACTCGGGGAGTTTCTCTTATAAGAAAAAGATCAGATATCTGTCACGATATCTGATCTTTTTTTGCTGTTAAGTATGGGATTACTCTTCCACTGCCTTCTCAATATCCATATTTTCCGGCAGTATCAGGTTAAGTACGAGAGCCAGAACAAACACAACCGCCACACAGTTTTCCGCAAACACGTCCTGAATGATGGCCGGGAATATCTGGAATATCTCCGGAAGCAGGGTAAATCCGATTCCCACGCTCAGGGACAGGGAGCTGATAATCGTGTTTCTCTGGCTGAAACCGGCACGGGCAAGCATCTGCACACCGCTGATGATAATGGAGCCAAACATCATGATCGTACATCCGCCCAGAACGGCATCCGGAAGAGATGCGAAGAAGGAGCCGATGGGCGGGAACAGTCCGGCCAGAATCATGCAGATGGCGCCCGTCATGATGGTAAAACGGTTGACGACCTTCGTCATGGCAATCAGCCCCACGTTCTGGCTGAAGGAGGTTACCGGAAGACATCCGAACAGTGAGGAGATACTGCTGGCAAATCCATCACAGGCCAGGGAGCCGGATATCTCTTTCTCTGTAATATCGCGGTCGAGGCCGGATACGACCATGGCGGTCGTGTCGCCGATCGTCTCCGTCGCCGACACCAGGAAGATCACAACGACAGACAGAATGGCTCCGGCGTGAAACTCCGGCAGAAACGGCAGAATACGCGGAAGGGATAAAATACCGCCTTCCAGCATCCCGGACAAATCCACAACGCCAAGGGCGATGGCGAGCACATAGCCTACCACCAGGCCAAACAGGACGGAAAGCTGTTTCCAGAAGGACTTTGCAAATACATTAAACAGAATACAGCTGAGGAGCGTAACGGTACCGATTAATAAGTTGGTTGCAGAACCGAAGGAATCGGAATAACCGCCGCCGAAAGAGCGCGCGCCCACTGTCAGGAGTGAAAAACCGATGGAGGTCACGACACAGGCCGATACGATGGGGGAAATCAGCTTTCGCCAGTACTTGGCAAACAGGCCCAGAGTTCCCTCCACCAGGCCGCCGACGAGAATGGCCCCCAGCATGGAGGGATAGCCGTATTTGGCCCCCACAGAACTCAAAATGGTCACAAACGTAAAGCTCACTCCCATAACGATCGGTAGCTTCGCACCGATGCGCCAGACCGGATACAACTGAATCAGCGTAGCAACCCCTGCGATGAACATGGCGTTCTGGATCAGGGCAGCCGTCTGGCTGGTCTCTAAGCCCGCCGCCGCAGTCACGATGACGATTGGAGTCAGATTCGCCACGAACATTGCAAGTACATGCTGCAGACCGAAGGGGATCGCTTTTCCCAAAGGCACACGCCCGTCCAGTCTGTAAATGTTGTTAATGCTGACTTCTGCATTGCTTTTCATGATATTCTCCTTTATCATTTTCTTATTTCAATGTTTTTGCCGTCGTCTGCTGAACTGTCCGCGTTCCGCCCCCTGTCATCAAAGCAGAGAGCACCGTCTGCAGTTTCCTTCATCTACGGCACTTTTCAGTCATCATTCACCCCCTCTTTACCATGAGAATCGGAATCTGCCGTATAGCGTGTCATACCGTCCAGCCGGGAAGTCTTTTTGATTCCTTAGGATGTCCTTTTTGGTGAAACAAAAAAGACTTCCCGGCTGTCGGAGACAGGCAGCTTAAAAGCTGCTCCTGTAGCCCTGACATTTAGGAAGTCGGATAGAAACGTCCAGGCCATTATCCTGGACATATACAAGATGCATACGGTTATTTCTATTCAATTTTCACAAAAACATTGATTTGATATGTTTTATTATAAACATTTTCATCAATAAAGTCAACATATTTTTTTAGGTATTCTTAAATTATTTTAGATATCATGCATAATAAAACTTTTTATTTCAACCTGCATATTTTTAAGAATCCACCGATATCTTAAATACCAGCGGATAACCGCCTGACTCCTTCGTCCGGATATGAAGCCCAGCCTCATCGCGGCTCCACTCCGGCGGCTCTGCGCTTCCCAGGACCTCGACCGAGCGGATGATTCCATGGAATTTGGGCAGCTTCGACGCGTCCTGCTCCGCCAGGGATTCAATCACGTATTCCCCGCTTTCACTGCACGCCAGGACGGCAGCGTATAAGTAACCATTGGCCGTCGTAAACCGGAAATCCCGCGGGGTAAAATGCTTTCTGATTCTGTCGGTAAACTGGCCCTCCTCCACCTTCGTGGGACCTTCGCCGTATTTTCTCCAGACCCTGCTGCCGTATACCGCCTCGCCGTTGACCTTCAGCCATCTTCCGATTTCGAGGAGCACGTTTCTGTCTTCCCGGGATATGGTCCCGTCTGCCTTCGGCCCCACATTCAGCAGGAGACAGCCGTTTTTGCTGACAATATCGATCAGGTCGCAGATAATATCCGCCGCCGGGCGGTACTCGTTGTTTTCCGTGTAGCACCAGGAATTTAACGCGATAGCCGTGTCTGTCTGCCAGAAAAACGGCTTTACATCGGCAAACTGGCCTCTCTCCACATCGGGAACCGCCGTCCCGAACAGAAATGCGTCATGCTTATAATTGATGACCACCGCTTCTCCCCACTGGACTCCGCGGTTATAGTAGTAAGCCGCCAGCTTCCGCAAATACGGTTTGAAACTGCTGTGCTGAATCCACCAGTCGAAATAGAGGATTTTCGGATGATACCGGTCGATGATCTCGCAGGTGCGGACCAGCCAGTCGTTTAAGTACTCCTCTGTCGGCTCCGGCTTTCCATAGATGTCGTGATGGTCCGGCTCCGGCATGGCCGGCCAGTAGAAATCCCCCCGCTCCATCGGCTCCTTGATATCGCTGTCGAACTCTCTCCCGTGTCCCATGAAAAACCAGTGCTCCGCCCGATGGGACGACGCTCCGTTTACCAGCCCCCTCTTTTGGCATTCCTTTGTCAGTTCTCCCAGAACATCTCTCTTCGGCCCCATCTCCCAGGCATTCCAGCGGGAAATCTCACTGCGGTACATCATAAATCCATCGTGGTGCTCCGCCACCGGAACTACGTAGGAAGCTCCCGCCTCCGTAAACAAATCCGCCCAGGCGGCCGCATCAAACCGGTCCGCCGTAAACAGCGGAATAAAGTCCTTATATCCGAACGATTCGTGTTTTCCATAGACGGCCGTGTGATGCTCATATTCCTTCGACCCCTGGATATACATATTGCGGGAATACCATTCATTTCCAAATGCTGGGACACTGTAGATTCCCCAGTGAATAAAAATACCAAATTTACCGTCCCGGTACCACTTCGGCGGCTCGTAGGCCGACAGCGATTCCCACGTATCCGTGTAGGGTCCCTGTTCGATCACCCGGTCAATTTTCTCCAAATACGGTTGTAAATGATACATGCTTCTCCTTTCCGTGCGCGGTTCACCGCACAACGCAGCCACTCCTGTTCCTCTCTATCATACGGAATTACGGCTTGGAATCCAAGAGAAGGAGCTGACGTATTTTACCGGTATATGTCGTGTTTTCGAATGTTTATGTTTGACTTTCCTTTATTTACGGGATATGATAGTTCTGTCTGAAAACCAGAACAGAAAACTTCATTTCCACGGCACGGAGGCGGTATTTTATGCATGATAACAGCTTGAATTTTACCTTTCCATTAGAACAGATTTCCTTCCAGGTTTCCATGGTATCCACGGGCAGAATGGTCCAGTCCATCCCCGCCCATGCCCACGGCAGAGGGTGTTACGAGATTCATTATATCCGGTACGGCTCCGGGACCGTGGTGATAGACGGCATCCCCCGGCGCGTCGGACAGAATACGCTCTATACCACCGGGCCTTCTATCCTTCATGAACAGATTCCCGATCCGTCTGATCCCATGGTGGAATCCTGCATCTATCTGCGCGTATTCCCAGATTTCGAAAAAACGGAGCGCGGAAGCTCCCACGCCCGCAGGCGAAAGGATTCCAAGCGCGCCTCATTCCTGACTCCATTTTTGGAGCAGGCCTTCTGGATGGGGCAGGACACCCAGCAGGTTCTTCCCCTGTTTGATACGATTTTCCAGGAGCTGGAACAGAAAAAGCCGGGATACAGGCCGCTTCTGTCCGCTCTCTTTCAGCAGCTGATCGTCTGTATCGCGCGCAATTATCTGGAGACGGAGGCATATTATCCGGTTCCTGAAAACGGCTTCGAAGATGCTTCCGGGGACAGCAGCCTGTCTCTGATCGTGGAGGAAGCGTTTTTAAATGAATACCGGACCATCACGCTGGAACGGCTTGCCCGGCGGATCCACCTCTCGCCCAGGCAGACGGAACGGCTGATCCGGCAGTATTACAACAGCACCTTTTTGAAGAAACGGACAGAAGCCCGCATTGGCGCCGCCTCTGTTCTGCTGAAAACAACGGAACTGCCGGTCGGTGAGATCGCGGAGATGACCGGCTACTCCTCCTCCGAACACTTTTCTTATGCATTTAAAACGTATACCGGCATGAGCGCCCGGGAATTCCGCAGAAATTCGTCTTCCGAAGCAGGTCCGCACCCCTTTTCGGAAAATGTTTTTTAGAAAAACGCAAGATTGGGTCACTACTTTGATAAAATACAATACAATAATTATAAAGACATTAATTAAGGAAATATCTTATGACTCAATTTGAAACGCTTCCTCTTTCCGCAACACAGGCAAATGATGACGATATCGATCCGGGTTTTTTAGTACCGGACTATGGCAACGTAATCCCTCCATTTGATGAGGAGATCGATCCTGATTTTTCCGTTATGCCTCCATACCCGGATGGCGTTATCCCGGATCGTCCTTATCCGGAAGGCCCCTCTTATCCTCCTTTTTACCCGCCGTTCTTCCCGACACCGATGCCCTGTCTGTTCTGCAACACCAACCAGTGGGCGCGCGGAAGCATCCGGTTCCTGAATGCGGCAACCGGCTATAATGCCTTTACCATCTACATCGATAACCGTCCGGTATACTCCAACTTAAACTTCCCTGAGCTGACGAGGTATCAGCAGATCTCACAGGGCTATCACAGATTTTCCGTAGTCGGAAACGGCTATACCTACGTCCAGAAATCCATGTATGTCGGAGACGGCATGGCCACCATCGCAGTGATCAATTCGTCCACCGGACTGGATTTGACATCGATTGCCGACACCACCTGCCCGACGCCCAATGCAAACGCATGTTTCAGAGTCTGCAATCTGGCCTACTACAGCGGGCCGGTGAACACGGTCATCGGAAATGTCTATTTTAACTCGACCAACTTCAATCAGGCGGCCAGCTTCAGCTCTATGGGAAGCGGAACCTATACGGTAAACGTCGCCCGCTCCGCCCAGCCGCAGAATACGCTGGTCTCCACCACCGTCACACTGCGTCCAGGACGCACCTACACCCTTTACGTATTGAACTGGAGCCCAACTCCTGATACGATCCAGACACTGCTGGTGGAAGACCGGAGAAATTGATCCTGTAAGAATTCCCAGCGGTTGTAAATGAGGATTCACCGGGCAATAAATAGAGACGAAACACAAAAATCCCCTGTAAACACTTATCACGCGTTTACAGGGGATAGATTTATCATCAATTAAGCCACTTTCGCTTTAGCAAGTTCTGCTAATTTGGCGAAGCCTTCTGCATCATTAACAGCCATGTCAGCCAGGACTTTTCTGTTTAAGTCAACACCAGCTAACTTTAATCCATGCATAAATACGCTGTAGGATAAGCCATTGATACGTGCTGCTGCGTTGATACGTGCAATCCATAACTGTCTGAACTGTCTCTTTCTTTCTTTTCTGCCTGCATAGGAGCTGGTTAATGCTCTCATTACGGACTGCTTTGCTACTCTATACTGTTTGGAACGAGCGCCTCTGTAGCCTTTAGCCATCTTTAACACTCTGTTATGTCTCTTCTTAGCGTTCATACCGCCTTTAATTCTTGCCATCGGTTTTTCCTCCTTCTTAACTTAAGATCCTATAAATATGGTAAAATCTTCTTCATTACTTTTGCATTGGTTGCGTCTGTAACGATATCTTTTCTAAGATTTCTTTTTCTCTTTGTAGACTTCTTAGTTAAGATGTGAGATTTGTAAGCTTTGTTTCTTACAAGCTTTCCTGTACCGGTCTTTTTGAAACGCTTTGCAGCTGCTCTGCTTGTTTTTAATTTAGGCATTGTATTTTCCTCCTTGATAATGTTCTATTAACGTTTTGGTGTTAAAAACATAACCATGCTTCTTCCTTCCACTTTAGACGGCTTGTCAATAACCGCTATATCGGCTAATTCCTTTGCGAAATCCTCAAGAATATATCTTGATTTTGACATATGCGCCATCTCACGACCTCTGAAACGTAAGGTTACCTTAACTTTATCTCCTTTTTCGAGGAACTTCCTTGCGGCGCCCATCTTTGTGTTTAAGTCATTTGTGTCAATATTGGGAGATAAACGAACTTCCTTGACTTCGATTACCTTCTGTTTCTTCTTAGCTTCTTTTTCTTTTCTTGCCAGTTCGTATCTGTATTTACCGTAATCGATAATCTTACAAACCGGTGGCTTTGCGGTCGGAGCAATCTTTACAAGGTCCAGTTCTGCGTCTTTTGCCATCTGTAAGGCATCTCTCGCAGGCATAACCCCTAACTGTTCTCCATCTTCACCAATCAACCGAACTTCCTTGTCTCTAATTTGTTCGTTAATCATTAAATCGCTAATTGTCGTGCACCTCCTATAGTGTGTTTGGTCGGAATTCACATTACTGCCCGTCAAGGCATAAAAAAAGTAGATAGACAAACGCTACCCACCATCAAAGTCTCTACACAGTATACCTATGTAAATAAGGCTATGAACCAGGGTCACTTACTCGTGCCGTGGTGAGGCGGATACCTACTTTCCTGACTGTTGTTTCCACAACTTGTTATAGTCTACAATATGACAGACGAAAAGTCAAGTGTTTTTTTTATCTTACGAAATTTGCAAGGAATAAGTAAAGAACAATAAGGAAGATTGTGGTATTGTAAACATATAAAATATATGATACCACAGAACCGCTAAAAAAAACAGGAGGAATAATTCTTGAATAAAAAAACATTACTGCTTTCTGCCATTCTTCTCACCGCAGCGCTGAGCGCCTGTTCCAGCCGCCAGGCCAGCCCGGAACCGTCGGAAGAGCCGAATGCCACAGTGGAACTCATGACAACAGACGGCAGAGCGGAAGCGCCATCCGTTTCCGGTCCGGTGGAAGAAAACAGTTCTCCCGTTCCGTCGGAGATTCCTTCCGATGCTTCTGACAGAACCGGACGATTTTTAAAATCCACCAGCGGAGACGGCATTCTGGTAATTGACAACTACGGTCCCGTCGTCTTCACCTATGCCTCCGGCGACAGAAGCGTTTTGGACACGCTGGATAACGGCGACGCCGTTTCCATGAAGATCGGGCCGATTATGGAGACGTGGCCTGGACAGACTACCGTATATAGCTGTGAGCTTCTCAGAAAGGGAAGACGCGGCGCGGTCGATCCCGATACACTGGCTTCTCTGATGGAGATGGGACAGATTCCAGAAGAGCCGCTCTCTCCCATGTTTTATGCCAGAGATACCCTTTTTATCGGCACAGGCAGAACCGCCAGCCCCACCTGCGGAACGGAAGACGGCAGCTTCTCCTCCGTCATTGACAGCTTAAAGGTCCCGTCAGAAAATGGCCAGTCCAACTTCGGCAGTGAGGGCGACGGCTACATTTCCCTCTGGGATGGCGCCATGGCAGTCAGGGACGGCGACCATTATACGCTGTTTCTGGCAAACGGAACGTTGGAATATGAAGGCCGTTTCTTTCGTCAATCGGATTTGAGCGACGATACGGTCGCCTGGCTGGAATCCTATAACAACCTCCCGGAGGAGGGCCGCATGTCCATATCCTACGTCCCTTATGATCTTATGCCGGAAGACAATACAGGCATAACAGCAATGGAGACGGATTCCTCAGCTCCCTGAGGAATCCGTCTCCATTACTTTCTATACTAATTCATTATATTTTCCGCGTTTTACGTAGTGGGTATGCAAAAGCTTATGGGCCAGATGGCCGCCGGGTTCTCCCAGGAACTCCTCATACAGCTTCATAAGATCCGGATTCTCGTGGGACTTGCGCAGAGGCTTGTGTTCGTCCTCGCTGTAGAGCGCCGCCGCACGTTTTTTCCGGAAATCGTCCTCCTTCGGACGCGGCTGGCCGCCGCCTGCGATGCAGCCGCCCGGACATCCCATGACCTCGATGAAATGGTACGGTGAGGTGCCTTCCGCCACCTCTCTCATCAGCATGGAGGCGCCTTCCAGTCCGCTGGTTACCGCCACCTTCACTTCCACGCCTTCCAGATGCTTATACTCCGGAAGTGTGTCTTCGATGACGAAGGACGCAGTCTTAATCTGTTCCAGACCCACGATCGGAGTCACGTGAAGCCCTTCAAAGGGCAGTTCCCGTCCCGTTACCAGTTCGTACACGGTACGCAGCGCGGCCTCCATAACACCGCCGGTTACGCCGAAGATATCGGCGGCACCCGTGGAGAGTCCCAGCGGCGCGTCAAAGCTTCCTTCCGGCAGATTGACGAAATCGATGCCCGCCGACTTGATCATCCGTGCCAGTTCCCTGGTCGTCAGAACCGCATCCACATCCCGGTTTCCGTCTACTTCCATCTCGCCCCGCTGGATCTCATACTTCTTCGCCGTACACGGCATCACGGAGACGACGTACAAATCCCGGGGATCCATGGAAAGGCGGTCCGCATAGAACGATTTTACCACCGCTCCCATCATGGTATGCGGGCTCTTGCAGGTAGACAAATGGTCCAGCTCCTCCGGGAACTGGTGCTCGATGTGCTTGATCCAGCCCGGTGAACAGCTGGTAATCATCGGCAGAACCGCGTCCCCTCCGGTGAGTACATCCTGAAGCCGTTGCAGAAGCTCTGTTCCTTCCTCAATAATCGTTAAATCCGCGGAGAACAGCGTATCGAAAACGTCGTCAAAGCCCAGCTCGTGGAGGGCCGAAGCCATTTTCCCGGTAACCGGAGTTCCGCAGGGGAGGCCAAATTCTTCGCCGAGGGCCGCGCGGACAGCGGGCGCCACCTGAACGACCACACGCCTGCCCGGGTCGCCTAATGCCTTCCAGACCCGGCTTAAGCCATCCGTCTCCTGCAGCGCGCCGGTGGGACAGACCACCGTACACTGGCCGCACATGGCGCAGGCCGTGGAATTAAGCGGAAGCCCCATAGCCGGACTGATGACCGTGTCGAAGCCGCGGTTCTGCGCCTGTATGGCCCCCACGTGCTGTATCTCGTTGCACACGGTCACGCAGCGGCGGCACAGGATACATTTGCTGGTATCCCTGGTGATGGAAGGGGAAATGTCCACGCTGCATCCGGAGCGCTCGCCCTCCAGCCGGGTCTCCGTGATTCCCAGCTCATACCCCAGCTCCTGAAGTTCGCAGTTCTGGTTTCTGTTGCAGCTTAAGCAGTCCTTCGGATGGTCGGAAAGCAGCAGTTCATACAGGACCTTTCTGGCCGCGCGGACCTTCGGCGAATTCGTATGAACCACCATGCCGTCCCTCGCCCTGACGATGCAGGAGGCCTGGAGATTCTTCATCCCATCCACCTCCACGACACAGATTCGGCAGGAACCGTATGTATGGACATCTTTTAAATGACAGAGGCTTGGGATTTTGATGCCGGCTTTGGCCGCTGCCTCCATGATGGTCGCTCCCTCTTCTATTTCTACTGTTTTTCCGTTGATTGTCAGCTTTATCATCTCTCTTACCTCCTGTCACAGTGCAGGCACCGGAACGCCTCACCGATTGCGTCTAATTTGTGGAAGCCGCACGCCACTTCCTTAAAGTTGTCGATCCTCTCATCCACAGGAAGCGTTCTGACCGGGAATCTCATATGCGGTTCGGTCACTTCCATGTCGGGGATCACCGGAATCTCCAGCCACTCGCCCATGTTCAGTTCTCCGCTGCCGCCTAAGTACTTGTCGATATTGACGGCCGCTTTCTTTCCGTCGGCGATGGCGTTGACGGCGACATTGGCTCCCCACGGGCTCGTATCGCCTCCCGCAAACACGCCTTCCTCCGAAGTGCGGCTGGTGAACTGATGAACATCAATCCTGCCCTTTCCGTCGAAGTCCAGCTGGGTTGTCTGATGGAATTTGTGATCCACATCCTGGTTGATGGCCGTTATGATGCCGTCACACTCCAGCACAAACTCGGAGCCCTCGATATGTGCGCTTCTGCGCCGGCCATCCGGACCGTAATCCGTAAGCTGCCGTTTTACCAGCTCGATGCCGCAGACTGCGCCGTCTTTCTCTGTGATTCTCACAGGAGATGCCAGGGTGATAATGCGGATTCCCTCTTCTCTCGCTTCCTTAACCTCCTCGGCGCCGGCCGGCATTTCCCGCTCGGTTCTGCGGTAGACGACCGTTACCTCCTTCGAGCCGAGCCGGACCGCCGTACGCGCCACATCCATGGCTGTGCTTCCGCCGCCTATAACGACAAGGCGTTCGGGAACCGAAAGACTCTGTTTTAAACCGATTCGTTTTAAGAAAATAAGGCCGTTTTCCACTCCCGGCAAATCCTCACCCGGAATCCCTAAGGTTCTCGACTGCTGTGTTCCGATCGCCACGTAGACGGCGTCGCTCTGATTTTTCAATTCCTCAAAGGAGATTGCCTCCCCGATTCTCACGTTGCAGTGGATGTTCACGCCGCTCTGTTCGATGGCCTTCACCTCTTTTGCCAGCACCGCCTTCGGAAGGCGGTACTCCGGAATTCCCCAGTAAAGAACTCCGCCGGCAACGCTCTCCGCCTCGTATACGTGAACCTCATGGCCTAAATTAGCAAGGTAATATGCACAGGTCAAACCGGATGGTCCGCCTCCCACGACAGAAATTCTTTTTCCCGTGGCCGGCTTCGCCTCCACCTTTGGAATCTCGTATCCATCCTGAAGCACATAGTCTCCGATGAAGCGCTTTAAGGAACAGATGGAGACGGCTTCGTCCACCTGGGCGCGGCGGCAGCGGTCCTCGCACGGATGCGTACAGATACGGCCGCAGACGGACGGGAATGGATTATCCTGGCGGATCAGCCTGTATGCGTCCTCAAACCGTCCTGCGGAGAGCAGGCTGATATAGCCTGGTACAAACACGTTGGCCGGACAGGCGTTGCGGCACGGCGACGTCTGCAGCTCGGAACAGACTCCGGCGCGGCAGTGTTTTTCGTAAATATGTTCTTCGTATTCATTTCTGAAATAACGGAGTGTGGAAAGCACCGGATTCGGGGCGGTCTGGCCCAGGCCGCACATGGCTGTCTGCCTGATGGTCTCCGCCAGCTCCTCCAGCAGTTCCAAATCGCCTTCCTCGCCCTTTCCTTCCGTAATCCGTTCCAGAATTTCCAGCATCCGCTTTGTGCCGTTCCGGCAGGGCAGACACTTTCCGCAGGACTCATCACGGATAAAGTCCATAAAGTATCTGGCGGTATCAACCATACACGTGTTTTCACTCATAACCACCAGGCCGCCGGATCCCATGATGGCTCCCAGCTTCGCCAGGGATTCATAATCCACTGCCGTGTTTAAATGTTCTCCGGTGAGACAGCCGCCGGAAGGCCCCCCGGACTGAATCGCCTTGAATTTCCGTCCTCCCGTGATGCCTCCGCCGATTTTATAGATAATGTCTCCCAGCCGTATTCCCATGGGGACCTCGATAATTCCCGCGTTGATAATGTCTCCCGCAAGGGCGAATACCTTGGTGCCTGCGCTCTTATCCGTACCGAACTGCCGGTACCATTCCGCGCCGTTCAAGATAATGGGCGCTGCGTTTGCCAGAGTCTCCACGTTGTCTATAATCGTTGGCTTATCGAATAAGCCACGTTCAAACGGGAACGGCGGTTTCTGCCTCGGCTCCCCGCGTTTTCCCTCTATGGACGCCAGAAGGGACGTCTCCTCGCCGCAGACAAACGCGCCCGCGCCGATCCGGATCTCCAGATCGAACTGAAATCCGCTTCCCAGAATATCGGTTCCCAGAAGTCCCCGGTCTCTCGCCTGCTCGATGGCGGCGGAAAGACGCTCCACTGCGATCGGGTATTCCGCCCTGACATAGACGTAACCCTTGTCTGCGCCGATGGCATAGGCGCCCAGCATCATGCCTTCGATAATACTGTGAGGATCGCCTTCCAGAATACTGCGGTCCATGAACGCGCCGGGATCACCTTCATCGGCGTTGCAGACCATATATTTCTGTCCGTCCTCGGACACGGCTTTCAAGCCCGATTCCCATTTGATTCCCGTCGGGAAACCGGCGCCGCCGCGGCCGCGGAGTCCGGAGGCCTTCATGATCTCCACCACCTCTTCTCTGCTTAAGCCGTCCAGTGCTTTCGCAGCAGCCGCGTAGCCATCCCTTGCAATGTAAGCTTCCATGGAAGCAAACTCCATGCGCCCGCAGTTGCGCAGCGCGATGCGTACCTGCTCTTTAAAGAAATTGATGTCATTAAGCTTCGGAATGCAGCGTTCCTCCTCCGCATCATAAAACGTATACTCTTCACAGACTTCCCCGCCGATCAGATGGCGCTCCACGAGATCCGCCACCTTCTGCGGATTCATGGCCGTGTAGAAAATTCCGTCCGGTTCCACTAAGAGAACGGGCCCCGCCGCACACGTTCCCATACAGCCTGTCACCAGAATCTCCACCTCCGACTCCAGCTGATGCTCTGCGAGAGACATTTTGAGCGCCTCCTGTACCTCTCCGCAGTGAGAGGAGATACAGCCAGCACCTCCGCAGACCAGAATCCGGCGTTTAAAGGCTTTTCTTTTTTCTATGTAATCCTTTTTGATTTCTGCAAGCATGGCAGAATTTGTTATTTTATTTTCCATTCCGTTATTCCTCCTAGTTATGAGCGCTCAGCGTGCCCGTCATAATATCTTGCAAGAATCTGCTCCAGCTTATCCGGATTCACCTGTTTGTAAACCTGGCCGTCAATGGACATCGCCGGGGCCAGACCGCAGGCGCCGATGCAGCGCGCCACCTCCAGCGTAAACTTCCGGTCCTCCGTCGTATCGCCGATCTTCACATCTAAAAGCTCCTGAAGCCGTTCCGATATCTTCTTTCCGCCCCGCACATAGCACGCCGTTCCGAGACAGACGCGGATCGTGTGCTCTCCTCTCGGCTGCGTGGAAAAGAAGGAATAAAAGGAAACCACCCCGGATACCTCGGACAGCGGAATATCCAGCGCGTCCGCAACCGTCTTTTGTACCTCCAGGGGCAGATATCCATAGATTCCCTGCGCCATGTGAAGCACAGATATCAGAGCCCCCTCCTTTCCCCTGTACTCCGAAGCCAGCTCCCCAATCCGTCCGAGTAAAGTCTCCGGACTGCTGTCACACCCTTCGCAGCAGCAATGTTCCGTGTTTTCTTTCATCATGATTCCTACCTCCTCATTATATTGTGAAAAATTATACAAAGTTAAAGAGAGAGCAGCCTCATCAGCTGCTCTCTCTCATCCACCATGTATTATTGAAACACCAAAACCTCTTATGCTCAAAACAGTATCCCGACATCGTCAATCCTCACTATTCTGAAATCTAAAAAATTTTTAGGTAATCTAATTTTTTTATAGTTTCATACTATCATGCAGTGACAACTCCTGTCAAGCCATTGTTTTTTTTTTGACACAATCTGCGCTGCCACTATCACAGTTCACTCTCCTGCGCACCAGGTATTTTATGAATTTACAGGCATGATGAGATTGAATATTTGCGGGAAATATCTTACAATCATTCTATCAGGCTTCATGGCCGCCGCACTTTATGAAAGTTCTGGTGCGGTCTGAAGCATTTTAAAGGAGGAATCTCATCCATGTGGTTTTTGTTTGCTCTCCTCTCATCGGTTTTTGCCGCTCTGACATCCATACTCGCCAAAGTGGGGATCGAAGGCGTCAATTCCAACCTGGCTACCGCAGTCAGGACCGTCGTGGTCGTGATTATGGCGTGGGTCGTCGTATTCATGACCAACACCCAGAGCGGTCTTCCCGATATCGGCAGGAAAAGCTGGATTTTCCTGATTCTTTCCGGCCTTGCTACCGGCGCCTCCTGGATCTGTTATTACAAGGCGCTGCAGATGGGGGAAGCCTCCAAGGTGGTTCCCGTAGACAAATTCAGCATCGTGCTCACCGTCATCCTGGCTTTTCTCTTCCTGCATGAGCAGATCACCATCAAAAAACTGGTGGGAATCCTGCTTATCACGGCCGGAACCTTTTTCATGATCCTTTAGGAGGCAAAAACACCGCATGGCAAGAAGCTTACGCGCTTCCCGCCATGCGGTGTTTTTATTTTCTATTATCTTTCCCTGAATGATGCACATTCCGTGTGGCTGGCCTCACTCGCACCGTCTCCGGCGATACCGATATGATCCGCGGAACAGTGGCGGCCTTCGTTATATACACATTTTACCGCTTCACAGTCCACTTCCAGCCTGTTTTCAGGTGTCTTGAACAGGTTATGGTAAGCACCGTCCTTATTCTCGTCAAAGCTGCCGCAGCACGTATCACACGTGTCTTTTGCCTGCTCGCCCTCTACGATGATCGCAGCCTTACAGCAGCAGTTTTCCGCATTGTGAAGGCAGTTTGTCACGTTACAGTCCAATCTCGTCATGGAATATCCCTCCTTGAGAATTCTTAAATTCTATCGCATCTGCAGGAGTTATTATGCGCAGGCGGGACAGGAACTATTCGACATTAATTGTTTTAATTTCCTTTGTACGGATTTCACGGCTGATGGCGTCGATGAAATCGGAAAGGGACTTCTGCCCTTCGTCTCCGTTAAAACGGCTGCGGACAGACACAAGGCCGTCCTCCTCTTCCTTCTGTCCCACGACCAGCATGTACGGAAGCTTAGCCAGACGCGCCTCTCTGATCTTGTATCCAATCTTCTCCGCGCGCTCATCCACAGTCGCCAGAATACCGTTAGCCTTAAGCTCTGCTTCCACCTTTTCCGCGTAATCATGATACTTTTCGGAAATCGGGAGCACTCTCACCTGTTCCGGACACAGCCATGTCGGGAACGCGCCTTCGTACTTCTCGATCAGCCAGGCCAGAGTTCTCTCATAGCAGCCCATGGAGGTGCGGTGGATAATATACGGACGCTTCTTGGTGCCGTCCTTATCCACGAAGCTCATGTCGAACCGGTCGGCTAAGAACATATCCAGCTGAATGGTGATCATGGTGTCTTCCTTGCCGTATACATTTTTCGCCTGGATATCCAGCTTCGGGCCGTAGAAGGCAGCCTCGCCCACTTCTTCCGTGTACTCAATGCCGATGTCGTCGAGAATCTTTCTCATGGCAGCCTCAACTTCATCCCACATCTCAGCATTTCCCAGATAATGGTCGGCATTCTCCGGATCCCATTTGGACATGCGGTAGGTCACGTCTTCTTCCAGTCCCAGCGTCGTCAGGCAGTATTTTGCCAGGTCCACACAGCCTTTAAACTCCTCCTCCAGCTGGTCCGGTCTCACCACAAGATGGCCCTCGGAAATGGTAAACTGGCGCACACGGGTCAGTCCGTGCATCTCACCGGAATCCTCGTTGCGGAAAAGTGTGGAGGTCTCGCCGTATCTGCATGGCAGGTCGCGGTAGGACTTGGGACTCTGTTTGTATACGTAATACTGGAATGGACAGGTCATGGGACGCAGTGCGAATACTTCGTCATCCTTCTCCTCGTCACCAAGCACGAACATTCCTTCTTTGTAGTGATCCCAGTGATCGGAAATCACATATAAATCCTTTTTCGCCATCAGAGGAGTCTTCGTCCTCATATAGCCGCGTTTCTCTTCCTCGTCCTCGATCCATCTCTGAAGTGTCTGGATGATCTTTGCGCCCTTCGGCATCAGTAACGGAAGGCCCTGTCCGATTACATCCACGGTAGCGAACAGCTCCAGCTCACGTCCCAGCTTATTGTGATCGCGGTTCTTGATATTGGCTAAGTACTCCAGATATTCGTTCAGCTCTTCCTTCTTCGCAAAGGCCGTTCCGTAGACACGGGTCAGCATGGCGTTCTTCTCACTGCCCCTCCAGTAGGCTCCTGAGGAAGAGGTCAGCTTAAAGGCCTTGATCGGCTTCGTGCTCATAAGATGAGGTCCTGCGCATAAATCCGTAAAGTCCCCCTGGCGGTAGAAGGATATCTCCGCGTCTTCCGGTAAATCCCGGATCAGCTCCACTTTATACGGCTCCCCTTTTTCCTCCATAAATTTGATGGCTTCCTCGCGCGGAAGCGTAAAACGCTCCAGCTTTTCGCCGGCCTTGATGATCTTCTTCATCTCGGCTTCAATCTTATCTAAATCATCCCTGGAAAAGGAAGGAGTCTCAAAATCATAGTAAAAACCGTTCTCGATGGACGGTCCGATGGCCAGCTTTGCCTCCGGATAGAGGTGCTTCACCGCCTGTGCCAGCACATGGCTCGTCGTGTGACGGTAGGCCGCCAGTCCGGCCGGATCATGAACGGTCAGGATACTTAAGCTGCAGTTCTGCTCTACCGTAGTTCTCAAATCCACTACCTTGCCGTCTACCTCGCCTGCGCAGGCATTTCTCGCAAGGCCTTCGCTGATATCCGCCGCAATCTCATAAACGGACATCGCCTGTTCGTATTCTTTTACTGAACCGTCTTTTAATGTTATCTTCATCATTAAGTTTCTCCTTTTCTATCATCTTTCCCCTTTGTCAGAGGCAAAATACGTTTTATACTTCATCAGGAAAGCCCTTCACCGCGCCCAAGCGTAAAGTAGAGAATCACCGCGATCACAAGAGGCGCCAGAAATCTCACGATAAAACTCCACGTTATCCTCATCACCATCGGGTATCTTCCCTCCGATTCGATCTCCTCCACCGCGTTCTTCGTCCCCCATACCCATCCGACAAACAGGCAGAAGGCCAGAGCGCCCAGAGGGATCATCAGGTTGTCCGTAAATTTTTCCATCACTGCATTCATCGGCAGCATGGTAAAGCCCTGTGAGAAATCGAGCCACGGAAGCTTAATGCCTCTCGCATCGGACTGCGACAGGGAGTATCCGGCGCTCAGCACCGTCATCGGCACCGATAAGACAATCGTGGATTTCAGCCTGCTGAAATGAAACTCTTCGCTGATAAATGCCACGCAGCTCTCCAGAATACTGATCGCACTGGTCAACGCCGCAAAGAACAACAGGATAAAGAACACCAGTCCGAACAGCTTGCCGCCCGGAAATCCGGCGAACACCTCCGGCAGCGCCATGAAGGCAAAGCCGCCGCCCATTCCCAGTCCTTCCGCCCCCAGCGTGACAAACACAACCGGGATGATCGCAAAGGCCGCCAGGATGGCCACCATGGTATCCAATGCGCAGATGCTGACCGCACTCTTCACCAGATGATCGTCCTTCGGAACGTAGGAACCGTACGTCACCATGATCCCCATGCCTACGGAAAGGGAAAAGAATGCCTGTCCCAATGCCCCTACCAGCGTGTTGCCGTTAAATGACTCCGGCCGAATGGTCAGCATAAAGGCAAGTCCCTCTTTCGCACCCGGGAGCGTAACCGCCCGGATCACACAGGCCAGAAGGAGGAGAAACAGTGCCGGCATCAGGACCTTGCTGACCCGCTCAATTCCTGAAGACACGCCCTTTACCACCACATAGATACAGAGTAGAAGAAATGCCGCTCCCCAAAGAAGCGGTTCCACCGGCTTCGCAATGAAGTCCGCGAAATACGTCTGGTACGGATTCGCCGCAGCCCCGAAATGCGCGCCGCTCGCATAGACCCAGATATATTTCATTACCCAACCGCCCACAATGCTGTAGTAAGACATAATGACGAAGAGAGTCAGAACGCCGATTCCTCCCACGAATGTGAATCGCTTATCCAGCTGCCGGAATGCCCCGATCACATTTTTCTGCGTCCTCCTTCCGATTGATAATTCCGCCAGCATTACCGGAAAACCAATCAGGGCGACGATAATGATATAACAGAGAATAAATGCGCCTCCGCCGTACGCCCCCACCTTTCCCGGAAACTTCCAAATATTGCCCAGGCCGACCGCAGAACCTGCAGCCGCCAGTATGAATCCTACGTTGCTTGCCCACTGGCTTCTCTTCTGATGCATAGTTTCCTGTACTCCTCTTGTCTGTTCGTTTTGTTATTCCCGCGAGCAGCGAGTCAGCCGGGCGCGTTTGCGGGTCCACCTGACGACTGCCGCGAGGGTCAAAAACCCCGCCTCTCGCGGCGCTGCGAGTTTGATGCCCCGTTGCTTGCGGCGGGGTTTTTGACTTACAGCAGTATAATAAGTGCGGCTGTAATCGCTGCGATGCTTATGATGATGGAGAGGGAATTGACCGCGCTCGCCATCTCTACATCTCCATTCAAGGCCCCCGTAAATGCCGGAGCGATCGAGGCCACCGGACCCAGAGACACGATGGCCAGAGTCTGGCGCACTTCCAGTCCGAAGGGGGCGAAGAAATAAAAGCCAACCGCCATCAGAACCGCGATGCCGTAGCGCATCACGAGAATCTGCACAATCTGTGCAATTTTTTCCCGGTCCATGTGGATTTCAAATCCGATCCCAAGCATGAGGAGCGCCAGAAACGCATTGGCACCGCCCGCTGTATCCGCGAAGCTGATCATCACTGCCGGAAGCTGCAATTTTAAAATGCTGAGAATCGTCATGACGATATACGCGTCAAACGGAATCGAGGAAAAGAGCTTCTTCGTCATTCCCAGGAGAGACGGCTTTTCATCCTCTCCTACCACCATACCTGCCAGTGTAAACGTCATCCCCGTACACATAATGGAGTTGCCCGCGTCAAACAGGCTGGTGGCCGCAAATCCCACAGGGCTTAAAAAGCTCTGCACAAAGGGCATGGTGAAATTGCCGATATTGTAGCCCGACATATTGAGCATGGCAAAGGCCCTCGTCTCCTTCGGCTTTCTTATATTGATCCCATATCCGACGGCGATCGTCACAAAATTGCAGAGAAGTCCGATTATGCACATGGCAAGCAGTGAATAATCCATGGTTATCCTGCTGAAATTCGATACAATAGCCGCCGGCAGTGTTATTTTAATCACGATATTGGAAATCAGGTAAAAATCCTTTGCGTGAAAAAAGCCCGCCCGCTTCAGAATATAGCCCATGGCGATGATTGCAACAAACGCAAACGCTTTTGTCAGTACTGCTGTCATATCCAGTCCCCTCCCGGCCATTGATCACGGCCATCTTTTGCCTCTTAAAATTTGCACACAATTTTCATCCTAACCTGTTCTGAACATTTTGTAAAGAGTAATTTACGAATCCGTTTCAATTTCTTTGTCCATATGTATTGCATAAGAGACATCCGGCCTCAGTTCGGCCTCCACACGCTCAAAATTCTCCTCCAGAACCGGAAACGGAGGCCATGCGTAATCGCAGATCAGCTGCAGCGCCGCCTCTTTCACGGAAAGCGTATTGTCACTGACGATGACCACCTGCAGAAGGTCCACAATGGCGTCCTGATACGGCAGTTGATACCCAAACCACGGATCCAGAAAACGGTCCAGACAGAAAAGAAGGCTCTCCTTCTTCCCCATATCCGTTCCCATCAGGACATTCCTTATGGACTCTATCCCGCTCTTCACGATCTCCATCTCATCATCGGTATAAGTTATGTAAGACATCTGACATCTCCCGCCTTCCTCTCATCATGACAAAAGGAGCTGCCCACTGATTACCCAGCGAGGCAAGCTCCATCAAAACTTGTCTGTTCCGGTTCTTTTATTCTGTTCCCATTATTTTGCTGCTTCCCATTCCCGATGCCATTCCGCCACCAGACTGCTGTCTTCTCCGCATATCGAGGCAGCTTCCTCCGCGCTAATACCTTTGGCAAACAGATTGACTGCTACTTCATGCGCTTTCTCTGAGATACCTTCCGCTCTGCCTTCTTCTTTACCTTCCCTGCGGCTCAACTCCTTTTCATCGGCAATATGCCGCTGCTCATCATATTCCGTCAACAGCACCTCGAACACCTCCGCTCTGTGGATCGACAAAAATTCCGCCAGTACTCCATCCCGGATACAGGAATCCATCACGTCCTCAACCGCCGTCCCGAGCGCCGTTCCATCCTTCGTCCTCTCCCTGATACGCGCCACGAATTCCGCATACTCCCTGAGAGTCGAACACTGCATCATCAGCCCCTCATTATGTCCGCGATTAATATTCATCATAATCGCCTTAAACTCCATACACGGCTCCAGTTCGGAATGAACGCGGGAAAATGCATCCGAAAGCTTCAGTTCGATGTAATCCGGTTCCTCCTTCAGACCGTTATAGAACACATAAAACTGAGGAATCGGAAGCGTAATCAGCCTGCTCCCGTAGAGATTAAGTCCATTCTGCTCAATGTACTTCCTGTATTCCTCTACGATATATAATGTGCCGCGAACCGGCATACTATTCCGCCGAACGGAGGTGAGGGGGACTATCCAGCTGGATTCCAGGTCGACTGGTGCTCCCAGAGATTTAAGACATCATCAATCAGAAATGCGAGATCATTCTTCATCTTCATGTAGATTACATCATCCAGCGTATTAATCTCAAGCTCTTCAGGATTGGTATACTCTGAGTGACTGATCGCGTTATACAGGGAAAGCAGTTCCTCTTTCCGGTTAAATACCATTCGAAATAATCTGTCTTTGTATTTCTTATTCACTTTTACCATATTCCTTACCTCCATTATACTGAAACCAGTTGTACTTTTCAACAGATTTTTTAACCATTACCATAGAGGCCCCTAATATCAGATACCCTGCGAACTGACCCCAATTCTATATTCCCTGTGAACGCTTCGGCCGAACAGCCATGATGCCAGTAACTGGCATTAGATCTCCAGATATAAATGGAAATTAATGAAACAACTATACCATAATCTCAAACAAAAGGCAATCCAAAAGCCTTATCGAACCTTCCGGAATCCAGTCATGTTGTAACAGTTCAGACGGCTCATCTTCTTGACCGAAAAATCCGGTCAAGAAGCATCGGATATTCATCCGATGTGAAAATTGGTGCATAAAGCTGCTTACAAGCAAGCTTGACGCTGCTTCCTGCGCCAATTTTCCCGCCGTCTGAACTGTTACGTCATGTTTTTCCTCACACCGCCAGTACACAGCCCGAGGCCTTCCAGGTGGTCCGGGGAGCAGGTGGGACGGGAGAACGAACGGCTTATTCAATCACATGAATCCACCCTTCAGGCGCCTCAATTCTTCCCATCTGAATCCCGGTCAATGTATCATACAGCTTCTTCGTCACTTCTCCCATCTCGCTCATACCGCTCGGCAGGCAGATTTCTCTCTCATGATCCACAATCTTGCCCACCGGGGAGATAACGGCCGCAGTACCACACAGTCCGCATTCCGCGAAGTCCTTCACCTCTTCCAAAAGCACTTCTCTCTCCTCCACTTCCAGTCCCAGATAGTCCCTGGCAACAACCATCAGGGAACGGCGTGTAATCGACGGCAGAATGCTTTCAGACTTCGGAATAACCACCTTCTTATCTTTAGTCACGAACAGGAAGTTGGCTCCGCCTGTCTCCTCCACCTTCGTTCTCGTTGCGGGGTCTAAATACATATTCTCATCAAATCCGGCGCGGTGGGCTTCCATGATCGCATGTAAGCTCATGGCATAGTTTAAGCCTGCCTTGATATGGCCTGTGCCGTGAGGCGCCGCACGGTCGAAATCGCTGACACAGATGGTGAGCGGTTTCACGCCGCCCTTGAAGTAAGGACCTACCGGTGTGGTAAAAATCCGGAACTGGTATTCATCCGCCGGCTTCACGCCAATAACCGGATTGCTTCCAAACATATACGGTCTGACATAGAGCGTCGCTCCGCTTCCAAATGGCGGCACGTATGCGGCATTGGCTGCCACTGCCTTCGTAACGGCCTCCACGAAACGCTCCTTCGGGAATACCGGCATCTCAAGCCTTCTGGCGGAATTCTCCATACGCTCTCCGTTTAAGTCCGGACGGAAGGTTACGATACGGCCGTCCTCGGTAGTATATGCTTTCAAGCCCTCGAAAATCGTCTGCGCATACTGCAGAACACCTGCGCACTCATTTAATACAATATTCGCATCCTCGGTCAGGGTACCCTCATCCCAAGCTCCGTCTTTAAAATTGGATACATATCTTTTATCTGTCTGTATATATCCAAATCCTAAATTTCCCCAGTCGATGTTCTTCTTTTCCATACGTATCTTCCTCTTTCCCTCGTTGATTTGTTTCCTGATTCATTTTTAATTCAATTCTTAATTTTTTTCATTATTATACTTTTCCATATAAAAGTCAAGACATTTTCCTCAGGAACCAAAGATCGAATAAAAGCCATAACTCTGAGTTATATAACGAGGCAGTTCCATTCTAACGGTTTTCATCGGATTCACGGTCTGGCAGATGATCAGATTGCCTGTCATCGTCAAAAGCATGCCGGCATCCGAAACATCCATTCCAATCTTTTCTCTCATGAAATCATACATCTGTCTCGTCGCGGCCCTCCAGGCGCCTTCCACATCTTCCGCCGATGCGATGGTGATCAGATGGTCCTCCGTCTCGATCATGGGATATGGGACGCAGTACTCATTCCGCACCACATCGACGCGAACCGTAGCCCGGCCTTCGATCTCCAGGCCGCAGTCCTCCACTTCCCCGTCGCCCATGATGGCGTGGAAATCACCCATGGACAGAAGACCGCCCTCGGCAAAGACAGGAAGGTACAGCACGGCGCCCTTTTTGATCTGGGTGCAGTCCATATTTCCGCCGTGATCCATGGGAGTTATGGTGGAAACACCCTCTCCCGCCGGCGCCACACCGATCACGCCGATCATCGGCTCCACCGGGATTTCCACTTTGCCGTCGTAGTATGCCTTTCCATCTTTGACAGGAACGCGTTTTAATACCTTTTTCGGAAATTCCGACCTCTCGCTTCCGCTGTTCGGCCCCAGCATCACAATGCCGACAGGTCCCAGCTCGATATCCAGAATCTCGATCTTAAGCATGTCCCCCGGCATCGCTCCCTCAATGTACAGAGGGCCGGTGGCCGGATTCCCCGGTTTTCTCACCACATTTTCAAAGGTGGCCTCCTCCGGCAGGAACTGGTTCGTAAAACAGTCATACGTCTCAAATACCACCGTCTCTCCCGCCTGAATGGAAGCACAGGCTGCATTGTCCTTTGAGAGCACGTTCGTTATAAATTCTTTCGATATTACTTTCATCTCTATTCTCCCTGATCCTGTTTATTTTTTCTTACCACTGAGCTCCGGCCATACTGTAATCAGCATCGTGATGAAGCAGGCCGCCCCGCCGATAAAGTTGGACACCGGTTCCGCCATGAGCACGCCATCCGTTCCCAGTCCAAACATCAGAGGAAGGACCAGCATAAGCGGAATCACGATGATTACTTTCCTGAAAATCGAGAAGAACACCGCATTTTTCGCTTTTCCCAGCGCCACAAACACGGATTGGCCGGCGAACTGAAGCGACATCATGAAAAAGCCGAAATAGTAGATCCGCATGGCCGGAATTCCTTCCCTGACCAGATCCGCGTCCTGATTGAAGATGCGGATAAAGAATTCCGGAAAGCCATGGACAAACAGCCACATGACCGTCGTATAGGCGATGGACACCACTGAAATGAACACAATGGCCCGTTTCACCCGCTTATACTCTCCCGCCCCGTAATTGAACCCCATCACCGGCTGCGCGCTGTTCGTCAGGCCATTAACCGGCATGGAAATGATTTCCCGGACAGAGTTGATCACGGTCATAATCCCCACGTACAGGTCCCCTCCGTAATGCTGCAGCGATGCGTTGTACATGATCTGTACCGAGCTGTTGGTGATCGCCATGGTAAAGCCCGACATGCCGAGGGCCACGATGTTCTTCACCCGCTGCTTCTTCAGCCGGAACGCCGAAGTTTTCAGCCTTAAAATCGCCTTCCCGCCCGTCAGAAACTTTACGATCCAGAGGGCAGACAGAAACTGGGACAGTATCGTGGCAAGCGCCGCCCCTCTTACTCCCATCTGAAAGGTAAAGATAAAGATGGGGTCCAGAATAATGTTGGCGACCGCGCCGAGGAGCACGGTCATCATGCCGATGGTACCAAACCCCTGCGAGTTGATGAAGCTGTTCATCCCCAGACCGATCATTACGAAAATACTTCCGAGAAGATAGATGCTTATGTACTGATCCGCATACGGATACGTGTTGTCACTGGCCCCGAACAGATAGAGCATGGGCTTTTTGAGGGCCAGTCCCACTACAGTCAGCCCGATTCCGAATATTACCATCAGGACGAAGGAGTTGCCCATAATCTGCTCCGCCTCCTCCTTATTGCCGCGGCCGCGTTCGATGGAGCACAGCGGTGCCCCACCCATGCCAAATAAATTGGCGAACGCGATAACCATGGAAATAATGGGCAGACAGAGCCCCAGGCCGGTTAGGGCCAGCGTGGCATTCTCCGGAATCCGCCCGATATAGATTCTGTCGATAATATTATAGAGTACATTGATCAGCTGGGCCATGGTCATAGGGACCGCCAGCTTCATGATATTTGATACGATACTGCCTTTTGAAAAATCATTTGCTGTGTCTGACATGGTGTTTCAATCCTTTTACCTGTAACATTTCTATCTATCATATCACTAACCGCCGCATTTGCAAAGTGCTTTATCCCCTGCTGCCGGCAGGCGTTCCCGGTCAGTGCTCCAGGTCAGTGCTCCTGATCTGCCCTCCCGGTCAGTGTTCCCTCAGGACATTGATCTGCCATCCGATGCCGTACCGGTCCGTCACCATACCGAAACAGCTGCTCCACGCCGTCTCCGAAAGCTCCATCTCTGCCTTACCGCCTTCCTTCAAATGCCTGAAGATATTCCTGGCCGTCTCCTCGTCCTCCGGCATTAAAGCGATCGTGATGTGATTTCCCTGTTCATAAGGCATACCCGGAAATGTGTCGGAAAACATCAGTTTCTTTCCCTTCACAGTGATCTCCGTATGCATAATCAGCTTCTTCGCCTCCTCTGGCATCGGCCACGCGGGATTCTCCCCGCTCTCCCCGAAGGTCAGAAACTTCGGCTGCTCCGCTCCGAACGCCTTCGCATAAAATTCCACCGCCTCCCGGCAGCTTCCGTTAAAACGGATATAGGGTGTAAATTCCATCCTGTGTTCCTCCTTGGATTCTAAGATGGAATTAGTATAACCGGATATCCATTTCTTTATCATTTTTCCAGATTTGCCTCCGGCGAGTGGGACATGCTCCGAAAGAACGCTTCCGCCCATTCGTCCTCCCTGTGTTCACAGGAAGCCGTTATCAGCGCAATCTGATATCCGCCTGCCACTTCCCCCACATACTGGCTGCATGGACCGTCCGTCTCATGCTCTGTGGTTCCTGCAAACGCAAACCGGTACGCTAAACAGCCATTCTCTCCGCTTATCGGTTCGCCCTCTGCGCCATCGAAAATCCGCTCCGTGATCTCCGGGCTCTCCTCTCTGCTTTTTAACGCCGTAATCCGAATCGCATGCCAGTCCTCCTCCAGACCGTCATACCATAAATGAGAATTGCTGTCCTCATCGTATTCATAGAGATAGGAGCCCGGAACCACAAAGGTCATGGTGCCGATCTTATCCCGCACATTCCCGCGCCTGTAGCCGATGGGATAATCCGGTTCATACACCGGCACATCCGCCACAGCCTCCGGCTCTCTTCCATTTAGCCGGCAGAGCAGGATGTATTCCTCCGTTGGAAATGGAAGGCCCCGGTCTAAGAGAAGGGCTTTTTCGAGATTATCAATGATACGGTCATTCATCCGTTTATCCCGTTCGCTTCTGCTGCCCGGCATGAAATAACACTCTTCCCACATCAGGCTGAGCGCTGTATTTCTGTAATATCCCGCATCTCTTCCCGGCTCATTCCAGATGAAAAATTCCTTTGCGAAGGGCTCAATCCCCTCATTTTCCACCCAGCCCAGCATTTTCTGAACTGAGAACCGGCCGAAGGGAGTGAACACGGTGCCAGGAACCTCCTCCGGCGTGTACTGATCCAGATCCCAGCAGAGACCGAAGGACACGGCATCCGGCCATTTTTCTTCCCGCTCCCGGCATACCGCAACCAGGTTTTTCAGCCATCCGTAAAAATGTTCTTCTCTCATACGTTCAAAATCATGGTCTTCCCCATAACCGGTCTCATCGTCCAGAATAAATTCCAGATCCGTCTCTCTGGCAAGCTCCTCCACGAAGTGAACCGCCGCGGCGTGAAATCCTGCTCCCGCCAGACTGGAGGTGCACTCTCCATAGATCATCTGCGCCGGGATTTCCCCGTCCAGCCCGGAATTGAACTGAAAAAACACGTCTCCCAGCCGGCAGAATCCCACACGCATATAGTCTTCCTCCTGCCGTACCTCATACCGCTTCTCTTCCCCCAGCATCCGGATCATCTGCTTCACAAACCGTTTATCTTTAACCACTGCCTGGCACGTAAATCCTACACTCATACTTTTTTCCTTTCCCTTCGATCACTCATTTTGGCCGCTCCTTCTGTGCTACTGTTCACGAGCCCCGTCTGTACTCTTTTCATTATACTCAGGGAAGGAGCCATTTGTAAAGTATTTGGAATTGTGGTAAAATAAGAAAAACACAAATGCTGGGAGGGATATACTTGTTAAGTAATGATGCTGAAGCAAGATTAAAAGAATTCAACGATACCGCGTTTCCGAAAGAGATGATCACAATCACCGACCGCGTCCGGATCGCGGTCGGCTGGGGGCACAGCAACTGTATTATCGTGGAAGGGGATACGTCCCTGATTCTGGTCGATACTCTGGATTCCGACGCCAGAGCCGCACGCCTGAAGGACGAGCTGTCCCGTCTGACGGATAAACCCGTAAAGACCATTATTTTCACCCACGGCCATCCGGATCACCGGGGCGGCTGCGGAGCGTTCCGGGACACGGTGGAGGAGATCATCGCCTTCGCGCCCAAGAAGGCCGTATTAAAAGGGACAGAACGAATTAATCCGATCTTAAACAAAAGGACCTTCCGTCAGTTCGGCTATGGACTGACCGATGGAGAACTCATTACCCAGGGTCTGGGGATCCGGGAAGGCCACGCCATCGGTGACGGCGTCTACTCCTTTCTTTCTCCCACCACACTTTATACAGAAGATTCCGTCACGCGCACCATCGATGGAGTTGCCTTCGAGATGGTATCCGCGGTCGGCGAGACGGACGATCAGATCTTTCTCTGGCTTCCGGAGGAGCGGATCATGTGCTGCGGCGACAATTACTACGGCTGCTGGCCCAATCTCTATGCTATCCGCGGCGGACAGTACCGCGACATAGCCGCCTGGGTGGACAGCCTGGAACATATCATGAGTTATCCGGCCGAGGCCCTGCTTCCGGGCCACATGCTTCCGGTCCTGGGACACGACCGGATCACAGAGGTCCTCGGTAATTTTAAGGAGGCCATCCGCTGCATCCTGGATGAGACTCTCGCCTGCATCAGCCAGGGGCTTTCCCAGGACGAAACAGCTGCCCGGGTGGTTCTTCCTGAAACCTACCGCAGCCTGCCGTATCTTCAGGAGTATTACGGCACAGTGCAGTGGTCTGTGCGCGCCATCTATCAGGGATATGTGGGATGGTTTGACGGCAATCCGTCCAATTTAAACCGTACTGCACCGGAGAAATACTCCCGCAATCTGATAAAACTGGCCGGCGGAGAGCAAGCCATTTCCACTGCTGTCAAAACGGCTCTGGAGGAGTCGGAATTCCAGTGGGCTTCCGAGCTCTGCGACCTTCTTCTTGGCGCCGGAGATACCGTATCCGAAGAGGGGAAAACAAACGCCCGCCATTGGAAGGCCGAAAGTCTGAGACAACTCGCCAGGCTGGAAACCAGTGCGAACGGACGCCACTATTATCTCAGCTGTGCAAAAGAGCTGGAAAAGGAATAGGCTCCGTTAAACTTTAGAGTGCTCTTTATAGTGAGTAAAAAAGGATAGGGAAAATACGGTCAATCGCCGTCTTCCCTATCCTTTTCTATCCATTTTTCCCCTCTTGCTGATCCCTACTCTTCTATATAACTCATATCATTAACCGATTCCACGGTAAACGTTCCGTTGTCATAGATAATTTTTGTGATGGAGGCATTTCCCAGTTCTCCCGCTGCTGCATCCGGGTCGATGGCAGCGACTGCTGCTGAAATGGCCATCCCATGTGAAACCACCAGAACCTGTTTCTGCCCGCGCTCTGAGGCCTCACCCGCGATCTCACGGATTCCGTCCATAACCCGCTTCTGTGCCGTCTCCCACGTCTCCGCGGTTTTGCTTTCATCGGTTTCCGCCATTGCAGTTACCGCTTCTTCAATTTTCAGCTTGCCTCCCATGACCGCTCCCATCATAGCGTCCACACTGTCATAGCCCAGTGCCTTTGCAGCCGGTGTATATGCTTCCGCCGGCATGGCACCCTCGTAAATTCCGTAGCACACCTCCCGGACTTTGGGATTTCTCTGTAAGGATACCTCCGGCTGTCCGTTATTCTTCAGGATCAGCTCTGCCGTTTCCATTGCTCTGCCGCTGTCACTTGTATAAACCGCATCAAAGGTAATTCCGGCCTTTTTTAACCCGCGTCCCAGTTTTTCAGCCACCGCCGCGCCGTCCTCCGTAAGCGGAGAATCACACCAGCCCTGCATACGCCCTGTCGTATTGAGCATGGTCTTCCCGTGCCGCGTCAAATACAGGGTCACCGGTGCCGGCTCCATGGCCTGCGCCTCGGTCTGTTCTTTCCCCGGTGCCTTCGCGCAGCCTGTCAAGGCCGCTGTTACGCATAAAATCCCCGCCATCATAATTGCCATCACTTTTCTTTGTCTCATTCTCTCTCCTCCGTTGTTTATTGTTCTTATTCGGTCCGGTCAGAATCCGAATCGTACCACCCCTGGCTCTATCTTATTGTAATCATTTTTCCAGGCGCGATCTACGCATATCTTAACCAAATCATACACGGAAATTGACTCTTTCGGCCCTGTCAACGGATTCACGGGGGTGCAGGCAGACAGCAAAAAAATGGCCGCCTCCCGCTGCTGAACGGAATACGGCCATTCGTATCGTATCGACGGCTTATACCAATGAGTCGAAGCATTTATATTGATCAGACGCGCTCGGCATATAAATCGAAATTAACAAGCCACTCGCCATCCTCTTTTACTGCAACATCCTGCCAATGAAAATACTTGTCCTCAATTTTAACAAAAACCCATTTTCTGCTTTTATCCTCAATGTTTGTGAGAACGATCTTATCCTCCTGCTTTGCCGCTTCAAACCGCATAATTTTACCAGTATAACAATATGTGACATCCCAGGCGTGCAGGTCGGGCTTGTAGACACGAAGCGTTGTTCCGTATTCAAAGCCGGGCAAGACAATCACATCCTGTATCGCCATTCCCTCAAGAACCCACGAGAAATGCCATTCGCCTTTTATCACGCGGGAATTGCTGTTGTCAACATAGTCGATCTTCCAACTGCCAATCAGTTTTCCAAAATAATCAAACTCTTCAGGCAGTGCCTTATTCTTTCCCTCGCTTATGAGTGCTTCAAAGAAATGATTCATAGGAAATCCTCCTGTACAATGCATCTTCTAATTCAAACCTCTGACGCAGAAACGCACAAGCTCGCAAAAATATGATATTCATGCAGCTTTACAAAGCTTTCATATTTTCACAACAAATAGACCGTTCTACTATTTTTTATATCCAAATTCCGGAATCTTCGTCCAACGGTCGCGGAGGTAATGAGCGACCAGCTTCGGCTTTCTGTCTCTTGTGAAGATTCCCTTTTTGTTGCCCTGCACCCGGAGAAGGCTCTGGCTGGTGGCAAAATCTGCAAAATTCCATACCTGCTCGCCTACGAAATTTTCCAGGGAGTCAGCAACCTCGTGATTGATCTTATAGTACTCTACCTGATACTCCTCCGTGTACATCACCGGAGTCGTGTCGTGGAAGCCGCTTACTGTGTCCGCTCCGTATTCTGTATACATGAACGGTTTACCGAGGGAATTCCAGAAGGTCAGTTCTTCCCGGCACAGCTCCTTTGCCATGTCTAAATCGCCGCCGCAGGCATACCAGCCGTAATAGCGGTTTAAGCAGAAGACGTCGCTCAGTTCAATGGTGCAGTCTTCCTTGTAATTAGGCATCTGGACACTGACGATGGTACAGGGACGTTTCTGAGGATCGGTCTCCCTTGCCAGATCGTATAACGGTTTAAAGTAGGCGTAGGCGCCAGGTCCGCCGGAATCGGCCTCGTTGGCAATACTCCACATGACAACACAGGCGTGATTCTTGTCACGCAGAATCATATCGCGGACTACGTCCATATGGTGTTCGTGCGTCCGGATTCCGCCCTCTTCCGGCGGATCGAAGGTGTTGACCCGTTTTCCGTCCTTGAAGTTTGCGCCGCCTCCAAAATTCAAATGAACTCCGACTGCCGGTGTCTCGTCGATCACCACGATTCCCTCTTCATCACACAGGCGCATCATCTCTTCGCTGTACGGATAATGGCTGGTGCGGAAGCTGTTGGCTCCCTGCCACTTCATCAGGGAAATATCCTTCGTATTCATAGGCATGTTAAGCCCTCGGCCGGCCGGGAACGTGTCCTCATGTTTGCCGTAGCCCTTGAAATAGAACGGACGGCCGTTGATCAGGAATTTTCCGCCTTCCGTCTTCACGGTACGGACACCGTAAGGAAGGGAGTAGACATCCTCACCGAAGGTCACTCTCACCTCATACAAATAGGCGCAGAGCGGCTGCCACAGGACAACATCGGAAATCTCCAGGGTACCGTCGGTTCCTTCCGCTTCCGCCGCCAGTCTGCCGTCCTTCGTGTATACGGCGATCTTCGCGGTTCCATCTCCCGCGGTCTCAAGATGGTAGGCAATACGCGCTGTCGTATTCTCCACCTCCGCGTTTAAGAGGATGTCCTGTACATATGCGGCCGGAGTCGTATAAAGCTTGACCGGACGGGTAATTCCACAGTAGTTAAAGAAATCGAAGTTGGGATTGTTTCTCTTTCTGGAGGTCTTTCCTCCTCCCATTCCCATTAAGTCTCCCATTCCGCCGCCCGTCTCGCTGCCGACCGGAAGGGTGGTATGGTCGATCCGGTTGTCCACCGCCACCGTCAGGAGATTCTCCCCTTCTCTCAGATACTCGTTGATCTGTACCTCGAACGGGAGGAAGCCTCCCTTATGCTCTGCGATCAGTTCACCGTTTAAATAGATCTTTGCAATGTGTGTAACTGCGGCAAAACGCAGAACCAGACGCTGACCCGTCATGTAGGACGGCACCGCCAGCGTTCTTTGGTAGAAGCACCAGCCGTAATGGTCACGGAACGCTTCTCCCTCTTTTAAATCATTGTAAGACGCCGGAACCGGCATGGTCATCGCTGACTCCAGTGGCCGTTCATACCATTTTTCCTCAAATCCCCGGCCGTCATCCAGTTTAAATGCCCAGACGCCGCTTAAATCCATCAGTCCCCTCGACTGCGTTAAAATCGGATATAACATGTCCCATACACTCTCCTTTTATTAATCTGTTATCAGTATAACAGATTTCCCTCCAACACTGCTAGGACAGTTTTGACGGGAATCCGGACAATTTTTAGGTTATTGTTAAAGTTTACGGCCTCCGCCTGCCCTTGCTTCCCGGTCTGTCCCGGCTGACTCGTGCTCCGTTTCCTGTGACTTTGCAGGACATTAGCAGTTCTTAACGCGCTGAATTTTTCGTTCAGGGGAAATCCCCACCTGTCTGAGCGCAGCGAGTTTGGGGATTTTCACTGGCTTTTAGAAAAATCCTGCACGTTTAGAAATGCTTATGCCCGAAACCGGAACTGGAAACGGAGCACGAATCAGCCGGGACAGACCGGGAAGCAAGGGCAGGTGGAAGCCGTAAACTTTAACACGTTATTTATTCACCAACCGAAGGTTTCATTCGCATGGTATGGTTCAGCTTCGCAATGGAGACGTATCCCATTGCCACAGTTTTATCACCGAAACGCATGACGCGGTTCTGGCCCTTTTCCATAGGGAGCCATTGGGGAAGACCGCCGCCGTTGGGATCTCCGGTGCGGATAAAATTGGAAAAGTAATACACCATACAGTTCGAAAGCTCGCGGTCCCAGGCTTCAAACGGGCGCCAGCTGTTTTCCAGCGTACCGAATTCATACCACAAATCCGCGGAATGCCAGGCGCCCCTGTCATCCCCCGGCAGCTGCCTGTCAAAGAAGAATGCATAGGAGGGGCATCTTCCCAGGTCAGACTGCAGTCTTGCCCATCCCTTTGCCATCTTATGTACAATCGGAGGAACGATATCCTCACTGGTAGAGCCCATGAGATAAGGGATCTCGTGAGCCCCGCCGTCTCTGACGATTTCCATGGCCGGCTCCGGCAAAAACGCACCGTCCACAATCGGGCCGCAGACCATGGCCGCGTCGGGGCGCTCCTTCGACAGCGCATTAAAGGCTTCAAAGATTACAGAGGGCTCTGCTTCCCTCATCCCCGTTCCGCACGCCTCGGTCACCCGGAGGTCCAGCTCACGCCAGAATGGCTCCACATCCTTCAAAGACGCGGCGGCGGCAAATCCTTCCCTCACACCGCCGCCGCTCATCATAATGGCTCCGCGGATGTCCCCTTTCGTCAGCGGAGAGAGGCAGTGCTGCTGCACGCTCATGGCGCCGGCCGACTGTCCCATCAGGGTGATCCGGTTCGGATTGCCGCCAAACGCGGCGATATTGCGGCGGACCCATGATAAGGCCGCCATCTGGTCGTACATGGCGTAATTGCCGGCATGTCCCGCCTCATCCTTCCACTCCTCCATGCAGGCAAATCCAAGAGGTCCCAGGCGGTAGTTGATCGTCACTACAAGGATTCCCTGACGGCAGTAGGCCGCACCGTCAAAATGTTTCTCATGGCCGCATCCGCCCTTGAATCCGCCTCCGTGAATATAAAACAGAACCGGTGCATTCTCCGCCTCCAGCGGCGCCCAGATATTTAGGAACAGGCAGTCCTCGCTGTAGGTGTAGGACTCGCCCTCGCGGAATTCGTGGTAATAAAACGCCTTTTCCGGTACCTTTGCCTCATCATAGAACGCTCTCGGCTGATAAGAACAGTTTCCGAACCGGTCTGCCTCATAGATGCCGTCCCAGTGCGACACCTCTTCAGGGTACTGGAAACGTTTGGCATTTGCATAGCGAATTCCTTTATAGACAATGCAGTCTCCCTTTGCGGAGACAGTTCCTCTCACAGCTCCGCACGGTGTCCCGATCAGCTTCGACGATTCGCCGGACTCCGGCTGTATCTCTGATTTCATCATTTCCTGTTTCATTTCTTTCCCGATTTCCTTCTCTGTTTCTTTCTCGATTTCGTCCGTCATCTCTTCTGCCCGCCTGCGGCCGGAATCCAGGGATACCGCTTCATAACCTCCTGCTCAAAGGCTTCCAAAGACCTCATTTCCTCTGTAATGGTTCTCATATCCAGGCGCTTTACGATCTCATTAATCAGCATCTCCCCTTCGTCCGCCAGTTCTTTTCTCCTGGCCGCGTCAGGAATCGCAGGTGTACTCATATGATCCTTCGCGTCGCCAAAGCAGTAGCCGATGCTGCCGCTCTGGTAAGCCAGGCCGAACAGATGGTCAAACGGCTTCGTCGTCTGCGGCTCCTGATGGCAGTATCCTGTGGTAAACGGAACATCCTCCAGACGGCCCATCATCTGGTACGCGCCGACTGTGATGGCATGAAAACTGTCCATTGTCTTGAATAAATCCCGCGCACTCTGGAACATCTGCATCGTCAGATCCATATACAGAATCGGGACGCCGGTCTCATCAAAGAAATCCCGGATCATTGGACAGCAGGTCATATGGGCGGGGCCGTGAAAGCTGACGTAAATCTGGCGCTTGAAGCCCTGACGGAGAAGACTTCTCGCAATAGCTCCCAGATAGTCGATGCCTTCCCGCACGCTGACCTGAGTCGTGCCGCGTCCGATGGCCGTGGCCCCGGCGTAGAAATACGGCAGTCCCGTCAGCACCAGCCCGTCGGCCGCTTCCGCCATCCGGAGGGCGAATGCCTCGCTGATCACTGTTTCGCTGTCAAGGGGCAGTCCCCCGTGGAGTTCCACCGTTCCCACCGGAACAATGATGACATCATTGCGTGTCAGATACGTTTCTGCCTCGTCATTCAGCATCCGTGGCAGAATCCTCGTTCTCATTTCCTTCATTCCTACTCTCCTTTCACCATCTTCTCTTCTGTTTTCTCATCGGTCTTTTCTTCTGTATTTACAGCCAGCTTCCGCCCCAGCCCAAAGATACGTTTTGCATTGCCTCTCACAATGGCCTGACAGGCGGTGAAGGAGAGCGCTCCCTCCTCCACCTTCTGATCCAGCCATCCGCCCAGCGGAAATTCCATATCCACATTTACCATGTCCGTTCCAAACATCAGCCGGTCCTTCCAGGCCTCCAGAAACGCCAGGCCGAACGCCTCATCCCGCATCATGGCGCATCCGCCGCTGTTGGCCGACAAATCTCCATACAAATTCGGATATTTTTCAAACAGCTGACCCAGTCGGCCGCCGGGCGTCACCGGCCCTTTTCCCCACTCATACCGCTCTTCCCGGGATTCCCCCGCGCCGCCCGATATCTCGTGCCAGAACGGCTGGCTGTGGCCGATAAATATCAAATTGGGGTACTTATTTAAAGCCCGTTCCAGAAGGGGCAGCCCCGGCTCATCCACCACACCGTACTGGAAGCCTTCCTCCGGGCTCATATGAAACAGCACCGGCAGGCCAAGGGCTTCCGCCGCCTGAAATACCGCCTCTAAAAACGGATGATCCAATCTGTGGTTGACAGCCAGTTCTCCGACTCCGACGGCGCCCTCTTCGCGGTACTGCTTTAACCTATCGTATACCGTCTCCGGTTCCGTCTCATCCAGGCCGCACATCCAGGCATACCGGTCCGGATACTGTTCCGCGATTCTTCTGCACGAAGCGTTGGAGCCGAACATCGCCTGTTTCTCGCCCGACGACATGATGATTCCAAACCCGATTCCAAGTTCATCCAGATGCGGCAGCATTTCTGCCCCGCTGGATATCTTCATTCCCAGCCCGTCGGGAATCGGACGTTCACTCAAATGAAGATGAATATCGATCTTTTTTTCCATTCCGCTTTCTCTCATTCCTATGCCTGTTTCTCGCCCTCATCTCTCCGTTTCTTCAGCACCGCGTACATTTCCGTCGTCTTCTTGTTGGTCAGGTTGTATACGAGTCCGATGCCCAGAAGCTCCAGCACGCAGGTCGCTACCGGAATAAAGGTGCAGAGGGAACGAATATGACCGGCGACAGCGGCAGTCTGTGCCTCAATACCGGAAATATAGCCGATCGCGCCCAGTGAGAAGGAAGCGATGGTGGATGCCAGCGTGGAACCGATCTTTCTGGAGAATGTGTAGATGGAGTAAAGGCTTCCGTCGCTGCGCTCTCCGGTCTGGTACTCATGGTAATCGATGCAGTCCGTAACAAACGCCCAGATCAGCATGGTAAATGCCGTCTGTCCGCTGGTCGCCAGGGTGTTAATCACCAGGAATAAGTACACGTTCTGAATCGGCATCATAAACAGAATCAGGGAAATCACAAGGTTATAACCGGAGCATACTAAAATGACATTGCGTTTTCCATATTTCTGGCTCAGCTTCGGAATCAGCGGGAAGAATACCAGCATAATCGGAATACTGATTAAGGACACCAGTGTCAGCACCTGCGGCGCATGGTAGAATTCTTTGTAAAGGTAACTTCCCAGCTGGCTGTTGCCGGTAATGAATAAAAGGCTTCCTACCGTTGCCAGCATAACGCCCAGCATCGGGCGGTTCTTAAATACACTCTTTAACACCTTGCCGTAATTGAACGTCTCGCCTTCCACCTTCGGCTGACGAACGCGCTCTGTGGTAAAATGCAGCAGCAGGCAGTAGCAGATAATGGATAAGATTCCGAATACCACCGCTACCTTGAAGAAACCACTCGGCACGACTTCGCCCGCTTTGTTGAATACGAACTGAGGAACCAGTGAAATGGCTCCGATTCCGACGATCGTGCCGCCGATGGAACGGGCTCTGGAAAGCTTCGTTCTCTCGATCGGGTCATTGGTAACAACAGAGGCCATGGAGCCAAACGGCATGGAAGTTCCGGTATAGCTCATTCCGTATACGATGTAAGCAAATACGACCCAGACGTGCTTCGCCAGGGAACCCCAGCTGCTGACATCAGCAAAACACAGCAGTCCGGATATAGCCAGCGGAATCATTGCAATCTTAATGTAGGGTTTGAATTTGTCCCCGCTCTTTCCTATCTGCCATCTGTCCGGAAAGGAACCGATCATCGGATCGTTAAATGCATCCCACAGTCTTGCAAACAGGAACATACTTCCCATCCACGCCGCCTTAATTCCCAGCACATACGTACAGAATGTGAGGAAAAATGCATCGACATACAGGTTCACAAAGCTGCCCGCCATATCACCGCATACATATCCGATCTGGTCTCTGATTCCAAATTTTCGTATCTCTTTCATAAAACCTCTCCTTTTCTTCCCATAAGACTTGAATTTCTTATGTTCATTTGTTATAGTTCTATTATATTGTGTAGTTTTAGCAATTTAAATTGCGCATCTTGCATTATACATTGTAATTCTTGCAAATAAGTTATAAGGTTTTATTTATTTTCAATAATATTCTTTCAACTTTTTATGCATTTTAACCATGGAGGTCCTATGATTAATATCTGGAAAGAAATACAGATGGAGGATTCCTGTACGGAAATCCGCATTCAGACCAATACAGACAATAGCGGCCATGTTTTCCTGCACAGCCATACGTTTTATGAGATCCTGCTTTGCAAAAGCGGCAATATCCAGTATCTTTTAGGGGACAAGCGATTTCGCATCCAACAGGGGGATATTCTGCTCATTCCGCCCGGAGTCAGTCACCAGCCGCTCTTTCCGGAGACGCTTAAGGAACCGTATTCCCGGTATGTCATCTGGATCAACGCCGCCTACTGGCATCAGCAGTGCGAGGAATTTCCGGATCTGAATTTTGCCTTTGAGCAGTGTCAGAAGCGCGGGAGCTATCTTCTGCGCTCCACCCGGGCGACATGGTCAGGGCTCTTTTCCGCTGCTTCCGCCGCCTTAAAGGAGACAGAGGAGCAGAAGCTGGGCTGGGGATACTGCACCCGGACCGCAGTCATCAGCCTCATGGCCCACATAAGCCGCACCTATTACTATCAGGATCTGCAGATGCCGGCCGCGGAAAAAAGTGTTCTGGTGGATGATTTATTCTGCTACATTGACGAACACTTAAGGGAGAAGATCACGCTGGAAGGGACGGCGAAGCATTTTCTCGTGAGCCCCTCCACCATCTCCCACACCTTTCAGAAGAACATGCAGGTGTCCTTCCATCACTGTGTGATCCAGCGCCGTCTGATCGCGGCCAAAAACGGAATCCTGTCCGGAGTCCCGCTCCAGGAAATATGGGAGAGCTGCGGTTTTCCAGACTACTCTTCCTTCTACCGTTCCTTTAAGAAGGAGTATGGCATATCGCCGCGGGAATTTAAGAATTTCCATCGCCATGATGCGTAGAAGCATTATTGTGAAGATGCGTGAAACTGTGTACTTGCCTGATCCGGGAAACCTGGTTTTTCATATACTGCGGTGAACCTAAGAGTACAGCATAAGCAGAATTACTATTTATTTAAGTAAATAATACTTGACTTTTTCATATATCTGTCATACGATTATCCTATCCCATTTCCGCATTCTGCCGGAAAGCGGTGATGTTCTGAATATCTCAAACAATCTCAGAAAATATCCCTGAAATCATGAAAAACCGGATTAAAGGCAGGTGATGCGTTTTGATTATTTAAGTATGGAACTCTTGAAACTGTCCGTTTATTTACGTATAATAAAAGGAGAAAGAAAAAGAAATGGAAGAAATCGCATATCAGAACAAGGATATTACCTCCAAGCTGATGGCGGAGACATTAAAAGGCAGAAGTCTCGCTGCTTTCGGACTTCCGGAGCTAAAGATTGTGGATATCCTGCCTACGAACCTGCCCGTCATTGAAAGCAATGAATTGAGGCTGGATAATTTATTCCTGTTAAGCGACGGTTCTTTAGCCATCATCGACTATGAATCCTCCTTCAGCAGGGAAAACTTCGTAAAATATCTCAATTACATTGCCAGAGTCATCCGCCGTTTTGCGATTCGCCGGGAGCTGAAAGATTTAAAGCAGCTCAAGATGGTGGTCATCTATACGGCCGATGTGGAGCGTGCAGAAGAACGATATGATTTAGGCGGCCTGATCCTGGTCGTAGAATCCGCCTACTTAATTCATTTAGACGGCAGTCAGATCTACCACCGCCTGAAGAACAAAATCGACGCCGGAGAAAAACTGACGGAAGAAGAATTGATGGAACTGATGATTCTGCCGCTTACCGTAAAAGGAAAAAAGCGCAAGCAGGAAACGATTGAAAAAGCCGTAAATCTCGGTAAACGACTGCCTGACAGGGAGGGCCAGCTGAAGGTAATAGCCGGAATCCTGACCTTTACAGACAAAGTCATTGACCGGGCATACGCGAAAAAACTGGAGGAGGAGATGCAGATGACATTAGTCGGACAGATGTTGATGGATGAAGGGTATCAACGAGGGATGGAAAAAGGCATCCAGGTCTTTATTCAGGATAATGTTTCCGAAAACGTCCCGAAACAGCGTATTATTCAAAAGCTGCAGGCCAATTTTTCGTTAATGGAAGAAGAGGCCATAAACTATTACACCATTTTTTCAAAGCAGACACCAAACTAAAGAGCAATTAATAAAAAGCGCCGTTTCATCAATAACTCTTCATCGATGAAACGGCGTCTCCGCTCTATTAATCTTCTCTTACACTGCAGTTTGTCCGAACTCCCGCCCGGCCGATCTTACATCAGGCTCTTATACAGCGCAATAATGTCTTCCAGACTCGCATCCTTAGGATTTCCAGGTGCGCACGCATCTGCCACAGCGGACTCAGCCAGGAACTGAACATCCTCTTCCTTAACGATAGCCGTTAAGTCAGCCGGAATTCCAACGTCCTGGGACAGCTTCTTAACTGCCTCAACTGCCGCTTTGCGGTACTCTTCCACGGTCATGGTCTCGGTTCCCTCTACACCCATGGCCTTAGCGATGGCACGGAACTTCTCACCCGTAGCATCTGCATTGTATTCCATAATGGTCGGAAGCAGGATGGCATTGGCAACACCGTGCGGTGTGTCGTATACGGCGCCCAGGGCGTGAGCCATGGAATGAACGATGCCAAGTCCGCAGTTAGAGAATCCCATACCGGTTAAGTACTGGCCCAGAGCCATGCCTTCACGGCCTTCCGGCTTATTCTCAACCGCATCTCTTAAGCTGGAAGCGATCTTTTCAATCGCCTTTAAGTTGAACATGTCTGTAATCTCATTGGCTCCCTTTGTGGTATAGCCCTCGATCGCATGGGTCAGCGCATCCATACCTGTGGAAGCGGTTAATCCCTTCGGCATGCTGGACATCATCTCCGGATCAACGAAAGCGACAACCGGGATATCGTGTGTATCAACACAGACGAATTTGCGTTTCTTCTCAACGTCGGTAATTACGTAGTTGATGGTAACTTCTGCCGCCGTACCCGCTGTCGTCGGAACAGCCAGAATCGGAACACACGGATTCTTGGTCGGAGCCACGCCCTCCAGGCTTCTGACATCGGCAAACTCTGGATTAGTGATGATGATGCCTACGGCCTTGGAGGTATCCATGGAGGAACCGCCGCCGATTGCGATAATATAGTCTGCACCTGATTTCTTGAATGCCTCAACACCGGTCTGTACGTTTTCAATGGTTGGGTTTGGTTTGATGTTGGAATAAACCTCGTAGTCCATTCCATTCTCTTCGAGAATCTTTGTTACCTTCGCTGTTACACCGAATTTTACCAGATCAGGATCGGATGCAACAAATGCCTTATGGAACCCTCTCTTTGTTACCTCTCCCGGAATTTCATTAATTGCACCTGCGCCATGATACGATGTTTCATTCAGAACGATTCTGTTTGCCATGATAATCTCTCCTTTTCCTATCTTTTATGGGTCTTATGGATACCATTTACTTTCTGTTATTATTTTAACAAAAACGGTCTGAAAAATAAAGTTACAATCCCCTTCGTTTGTAACAAATGTTACAAATCCTGCAAACTGTAACTTTATTTCTATACAATATCAATACATCCCGTACCAACGGCCAGGCAAAGCTCTCCGATCCGCATTATACGAGACCTGCCTCCTGAAACACAGCCGAAAGCCGCGGCGGCATGGCTTCCACCAGGCTGGCCGCCATCTCCCCCGGGGTCTGCTTCATGCCGCCCAGGACCCATTTCACAGTCATATAGACGGATCCGCGGCAGTACATCTCCAGCAAAAACTGAATCTCCTCCTCCAGAGGCTTATGGGTCTTACGCGTGATCAACTCCCTATAGAACCCCATAATCAGTTCAAAATCGTGTTCCTTCAGGGAGTTGTAATCATCCGAACGGAAGGCCTCGGTGAAGAACACCTTCTCCTTTTTAATAAATTCAAATTTCTCCTCCAGGCTCTGGCAGACCGTCTTCTCCACGCCGATCCGGGCAAAGGATTCCAGCACCAGCTTATCGAAGTACCAGTTGATCAAGTCATACTTGTCCTTAAAATTCCGGTAAAAGGTCTGACGCGTCATATCACAGCCATCCACGATATTCTGAACCGTGATTTTGTCCACTGGCGTCGTCATCATGCACTGCTTGACAGAGTCTGCCAGCCGGTATTTTGTTTTCTCATTCTTACTTACATAAGCCGTCATTCTATGCTCCTGTATCGTTTATTCACACGAAGACAACAGGCCAAGCGGGCATGCGGGCATGTCCAATTGGCAACTGCCGTGAGTGTCTGACTTCTTTTGTGTGCAGGTTTTTCTTCATCCTACCATAAAATACTAATTTTTTCAAATGGAACAGGGATAACACCGGCAGTCTAGTAACAGTTCAGCCCTCGCTTCCAGCCGCCGCGGTCCGTCCCAGAGCTTTCGTTTCCCGGACCTTTCCTGTGACTTTGCAAGGCATTAGCAGTTCTTAATGCGCAGAATTTTTCGTTCAGGGGAAATCCCCACCTGTTTGAGCGCAGCGAGTTTGGGGATTTTCACTGTTTTTTAGAAAAATTCTGCACATTTAGAAATGCTTATGCCCGAAACCGGAACTGGAAAGGTCCGGGAAACGAAAGCACCGGGACGGACCGCGGCGGCTGGAAGCGAGGGCTGAACTGTTACGCAGTCTACGGAGCGTTGATTGTATTTTCATTGGAAGTCCCTATAATAGAGGAAAAGGAGGTATCACAATGGATCAAACTGTTAAATTCACACCGCTCGACATGCAGACATGGCCGAGGGGGCAGATGTTTTACTATTTCTCGAAAATGGCTCCGACCGGATATTCCCTGACCGTCGATCTCGATGTAACGGCGATGAGAACGGCTCTGAAGCATGCCGGTATCAAGTTCTTCCCGGCTTACTTATGGCTCGTCACCAGGACGCTTCAAATGCAGAAGGAATTCAAAATCGCCGAACTGGACGGACAGGTTGGCTGCTTCGACACACTCACACCGCTTTACGCGGCCTTTCATGATGACGATAAGACCTTTTCCTTTATGTGGACGGAATACGCAGATGATTTCATGGCGTTTTATCAGGCCTACCTGGACAATCAGAAGAGGTACGGCGGCAGTCACGGCGTCCTGGCTCAGGCCGGGCAGACACCTCCAGCAAATGCCTATACCATTTCCTGTGTTCCCTGGGTGTCATTTAAGCATTTTTCGGTTCACTCCTATGAAAACAAGCCGTACTATCTTCCATCCGTTGAGGCAGGCAGATTCTATGAAAAAGACGGCAGAATTATGATGCCTCTCTCCATTACCTGCCATCACGCGGCGACCGACGGATACCATATCAATCGCTTTCTGGAAACCCTGCAGTCCGAAGCAGAGGCATTTGCAGAGGATGTTCCTCATTTCCGCCTCCTCTGAAGCCATTTCGTCCCCTCTACAAACGGAACAATGCAGACGGCCAGTCCGATTGCCACCGCATACTCGGTCAGGGAAATGTGTTCAAATTCAAACGCATCGGACAGGAACGGGACGTAGATGACCACGGTCGTGCACAGAAAGGAAGCCGCCATGGACAGCCACAGCCACGGATTATGATGTTTTAACGTAAATACCGACTGATTCAGAGACCGCATGTTGAAGGAGTGAAATATCTCCGTCATGGACAGAGTCAGAAACGCCATGGTCATGCCATCCGCACTGTTCGTAATCTCCCACACGCCCGCCTCCAGATAATGGCCGATCAGATACGAAGCCAGGGTGATTACGGTCACCGCAATTCCCTGAACCACCACATTAAGTCCGACCCCGCCTGAGAAAATCCCTTCCTTCGGGCTGCGGGGCGGCCGGTTCATGACGTCCTGTTCCGGCTCCTCCATGCCCAGCGCCAGCGCGGGGAAGCAGTCGGTAATCAGATTGATCCAGAGGAGGTGGACCGGCTTCAGGACGACAAAGCCGAGAAGCGTCGCAAAAAAGATGGACAGCACCTCTGATAAGTTGGATGACAGGAGAAACTGTATGGACTTTCGAATGTTATCGTATATTCTCCGCCCCTCTCCCACCGCTGAGACAATCGTGGCAAAATTATCGTCTGCCAGCACCATATCCGCCACATTCTTCGTCACATCGGTTCCGGTAATTCCCATTCCCACACCGATATCGGCATTCTTGATGGAAGGCGCGTCGTTGACTCCGTCTCCCGTCATGGCGGTAATACAGCCTTTCTCTCTCCACCCATTTACGATTCTCACCTTGTGCTCCGGCTGGACCCTGGCGTAAACGGAATACTTTTCAATCTCATTGCCGAAGTCCTCATCAGATATCTCGTCGAGACCAGCGCCTGTGATGGCCTGTTCCGGTGATGTAATGATGCCAAGCTGCATGGCGATGGCCACCGCCGTGTCTTTATGATCGCCGGTAATCATAATAGGACGGATTCCGGCTCTGCGGCACTCTTCGATGGCAGGCAGCACCTCGGGGCGCACCGGGTCGATCATCCCGGTGAGACCGAGGAAACAGAGCTTCTGCTCCAGCTCTCCGGCCTCCCAGCCGGCGGGGCGGGCTGTGTACTCTCTCGCCGCAGCCGCGAGGACACGGAGAGCCCGGTCGGCCAGCGATTTATTGGCGAGAAGAATTCTTTCCCTGTCCTCCTCACGCAGCGGAACGGCCTTTCCATCCGACAGTATGTGAGTACAGCGTTTCAGAACCTCATCCGGAGCACCTTTCGTGAACTGAATCACGGTTCCATCCGCCTTTTCGTGTACGGTCGACATCATCTTCCGCATGGAATCGAAGGGTGCCTCACCGATCCGCACATACTCCTGTTTTAAGAGGTTCTGGTTAAGTCCTGCGGACCATGCGTAGGCTGCGAGCGCCGCCTCGGTGGGTTCTCCCTCCGCCTCATTCTTATCGTTTAAATGAGCGTCGTTGCAGAGTGCCATGGCCGCCGCCAGTGCCGTCTCGTCGGATCCGGTATGTTCCACGACGGTCATCCGGTTCTGCGTCAGCGTTCCCGTTTTGTCAGAACAGATGATCTGGGTGCACCCAAGAGTCTCCACGGCCGTCAGCTTCCGGATGATAGCATTTTTCCTGGACATGTTGGTGACGCCGATGGAGAGCACGATGGTGACAACGGCCGCCAGTCCTTCCGGTATGGCTGCCACCGCCAGGCTCACGGCAATCATAAATGTATCCATGACCGTATGCCCGGAAATGGCCGGATAGGCGCGCAGTAAGCTGACTGCAAATATAATCACGCAGATGCCGAGCACCAGCACGCTGAGAATTCGGCTCAGCTGGGAAAGCTTTCCCTGAAGCGGCGTCTCATTATCCTTTGACTGAGTCAGGGCATCCGCGATCTTCCCCATCTCCGTATCCATGCCGGTGCCTGTCACGACCGCGGCTCCGCGGCCATATACGACCGTGCTTCCCATGTAGACCATGTTCTTCCTGTCGCCCAGTGGAACGTCCTTCGTCCCCTCCTCCAGGGAAAGAACACGTTCCGTCTTGAGAACCGGCACCGACTCCCCGGTCAGGGCGGCTTCTTCCACTTTCATGCTGGCGCACTCCAGAATCCTGCCGTCTGCCGGCACCGCATCTCCGGCCTCCAGGACGATGATATCGCCGCGCACAAGCTCTTCGCTCCGGATCGTCTGCTGCTTACCGTCCCGCATTACTTTGGAAGTGGCCGCCGCGATCTCCTGCAGAGCAGCTATGGCTTTCTCAGCCTTGCTCTCCTGCGCCACTCCCAGCACCGCATTGATGAGAACGACGATCATAATAATGATCACATCCGCAAACGACTCCCCCGCATAGACCGCCGTCATTCCAGAGACCACCGCTGCAACAATCAGAATGATGATCATCGGATCGGCCAGCTGACTCAAAAAACGCCTCCAAAGTGGAACCGGCTTCGCCTCCTCCAGCTTATTCTTTCCATCTGCCATAAGTCTGCCGGCCGCTTCCTCTGCACTCAGGCCTGTCCGTTTCGTATTCAGTTTTTTTAGAACTTCCTCCCAAGTATCCAAGTATCCCTTCATCACCGCACCTCCTGTCATTCATCCGGTTGTAAGAGGGAACCGTTTCCGCCTGCTGTAAATAAGGAAAAGACTCATATACAGCGTGTATACTGTATATGAGTCTCATTCTTTATAGATAAACCAGGCCGCCGCAAAGCCGCCATGCTGTTGATTTATCTCGCCTGTGCCATATGCGGAATTACTCCCTCAAATATCCTGTTAACTTAATGTAACTGTATCACAAACCCGCTCCGCTGTCAATCCAGACCTCGCTCGCCCTCGATGTCTTCTTTAGCCAAAAAACCCGCCGCGAGCGGTGGGTTTTTTGACCCTCGCGGCAGTCGTCAGATGGACCCGCAAGCGCGCCCACCTGACTCGTTGCTCGCGGGAATAAGCATAATACAGAAACAGACAAACAGAAAACCACAGGATATCCAGATCGTCCGCTCCTCAAACAGGGAAGTCATGAAGCTTCCAAGCGCTGCGCCGATACCAAAGACGAGAATTACGCCGTAATACCGTAGACATTTTTCCAGACAGCCATTTTCCTTCGTATGGCGGTAGCGGTACAGCATCTCCGTCGCGCTGCGCAGATTGCCGATGCACATCGTGCTGGCATAGGCGCTTCCCTTCATCTTCCGGAATGCCTCCACCTGCATGGCGCAGACAAAGGACACCAGAATATTGGCCGCCATATTCATGGACTGCGGGAGAAATCCCACCACAAACAGGAGCAGAATCTCCAGCACCACCACGATCTGGCGCCAGTGCAGCTTCCCGTATTCCCGGTAGATACCGCGTATGACCTCCGATATGTAGATTCCTCCCGCGAAGGCCAGCACCGGCACCAGGTACCGGAAGGCATCCGTAAAGTCTCCGTTCATCGCATTGTGTCCCAATAAAATGATATTCCCCGTCTGGGCGTTGGCAAAAACCTTCCCACGGGTGTAATACGTATAAGCATCCTGAAATCCACCGGACAGAGTCAGAAAGATACCGGTCGACATCGCTTCCGACATTTGACCATGTCGTTTCATCCAGACATCACCATCCCTTCGGCCTATACTATAGCACAAAGGAACCGGTCATGTCAAAAAAACCGTACTATTTTGATGATTGGTCATGAAATTCGTAGATTTCCAAAGCTCCCGGCTATATGCTTATATACAGATCCATCGGAAGCAATGGCATTCACAGCAAAGGAGGAACGATACATGTCCAGGCAATTGTTACCAAAGGCGGTGCTCTCCGCAAAAGACCAGCATTTCCGGGAATTTGCCCTCCACGACAACATGTGGAAGGTTGTTCTATACGTCGGAACGCCGCTGGCCCTGTACCAGAGTTTAAATCAGCTCTTTAAAATCTTTGACTCCATGATGGCGGCCCATATCAGCGCCGGCTCTGTGTCCGCCGTGGCCTATTTATCCCAGATCAGCCTGATGCTGTCAGCCCTGGGAGGCGGCCTCGCCATCGGGTCCAGTCTGAAAATAAGCGAAGCCTACGGTGCCGGTGATTTCGATCTGGTAAAGAAACGGGTCAGCACGATGTTCGCCATGTGCGCGGTCTTAGGCGCCGTCATTCTGGCTCTGCTGGTTCCCTTCACGCCGTGGTTTCTCCGGCTTGCCCGGACGCCGGAGGCCTTTATCTCGGAAGGGACTCTGTACTTTCGGCTGGAGCTCTTCGGCATGGTCATCAGCTTCTTTAACAACATTTATATCGCCATTGAGCGGGCACGTGGAAATTCCGGCAGAATTCTCCGCCTGAATATGGCCGTTATCGCCATCAAGATGTCCTCTACCGCCCTGTTCGTCTACGGATTTCAGTGCGGAATCAGCATGATTTCCACGGCTACAATCCTTTCCCAGCTGTTTTTGCTGGCTGCGGCTGTGCGAAATATGAATCAAAAGGACAACGCATTCGGCTTTTCCATGAAAGCGGTCTCTTTGAAGCCCGCTGTCACATTTCCCATGATCGGACTCTCCATTCCGGTCATTGCAGAGAAGATGGCCTTCTCCTTCGGCAAGGTCATCATCAATTCCATGAGTACGATCTACAGTTCGCTGACCGTGGGAGCGCTGGGAATCTCCAACAACATCGGCGGCATCACCACCATGCCGCAGAACGGCTTCCAGGAAGGCGGATCGGCCATTATCAGCCAGAGTGTGGGAGCAGGAAAGCCCCGCCGCGCGCTGAAGGCCTTTGGATGCGTTCTCGCCGTCAACCTGGTGATCGGGATCGTGCTCATGTCCTGCTCGCTGTATTTTCTGGATGCGCTCAGCCGCCTCTTTGCCGGCAATGATCCGGCGTTTCAAAAGATGATTATCTCCATCTACCGCTTCGAGGCGCTGGGGGCGATTCCGCTGGGCGTCACCGCGTCCGTCATGGCCCTGTTGTATGGCTTCGGAAAGACGAAACTGACGCTGGCCATCAACTTCTGCCGCGTCTTCGTCTTCCGGGTTCCCGTGCTCTGGTTTCTGCAGAGTTTTACTTCCATGGGAAGCTTAAGCGTCGGGGTCGTCATGGCCGTCAGCAACATTGCCACCGGCGTCTTCGCCTTAATCATCGGTGCTTATGAGATTGTGCGCATCTGCCGCCGTTACGAAATCCCGCTGTCTGCCCCATTTCCTTTCTCCGGTTTTCAAAAAGCCTGGGGGAAATCTTAAGCAAATAGTAATGGCCTTTTTCTCAAAATACGGTATACTGGAGGTAACGGCGGAGGAATCCGCCTCCTGCCGACAGATACAAAGGAGAACGCATATGGGATTATTTAAAAAGAAAAAAGAACCGAAAGAAGAGCTGAAGCAGAACCTTGAGGAAAAAGCAGAATTTCAGAACCTTTATCAGATCTACCTTCTGTTTGAAGAAAAACCGGTTAAGCCGGAGGCCGGGATCATACGCACGGCTCTGGAAGAAACCTTCGGCGCGATCGACATCGTGTCCCCTTCACCGGCTCTGACCTCTTTTGCCGTAAAAAAATATCTGGCACAGTTTAAAGACGGCGCCCTGCCGCCCCAGGTCGTCATGGGGGACGTTCAGGAATTCAAGCAGGACTCCATTGACACATTTTCCCGGAGCCAGCTCTGGGATGTGGCTGACGGAGACGCTCTTTTGGAGCGGTGCCGGTATGAGATTTTTCTGTTTGACATGATGGCTGCCGTGCTGGAATACAAGGAGCGCTGTGAGATGATGATGGACTGGATGGAGACAGCGGTCAGACTGTTTCCTGACTGCACTGCGGTCTGGATCAAGCCGGCCGGGAAATTGTTTACCGCAGATCAGATCAGGGAACACAAAATACCGCGTGAAGACCGTTTCATATACTTTGGCGTCAACGCCCGCCTTTTCAACATCTCCGGCAGCGACGACAAGGTTGTGGATACCCTGGGTCTCTATGCAATCGGACTCCCTGACGTCCAGTACCATTTCCGGGGTCTGGAGCCGCAGGCTGTCGTAAACCATGCGTATAATGTGGCCTCCTATCTCTACGCGGCCGACGCGCCGGTCAAGTCCGGTGAGACCATCGACGGAATCGCAGACGGCCGGATGAGCCGGGAGGTCCAGTGGAGATGCCAGTATGAGGACGCCCTAATCCAGCCAGTCCGGGTGGTCATGGACATCTGCCCCGGGGAATACGCGGCGGGGCATAGGGAATAAGCGGTTGTGACCCAAAAAAGGAAGATACAGCTTCAGGGACTCCTGACTCTGCATCTTCCTCTTTTTATTATCCGGTTTTCTTATATTATCTCTTACATCATCTCTTATACCGTTCTCACTCAAAGTCCTTATACATGAGACTGGCCTGAATCCCACTGTTATTCTGATACTTTCCACTGCTGTACAGATCGTATTCCCCATCAATATCATGGTAATAGATCTGGCAGATCTCCACATTCGGATATATTCTGACCGGCTGCACACAGAAAATCTCCAGCGTCCAGTACCCGGCGAAGCCAATATCGCCAAAGCCTGCGGTCACATGGATAAAGAGTCCCAGCCTGCCCGTGGAAGAACGGCCCTCCAGCATGGGGACGTAGCGATCCGTCTTCGTAAATTCGTTGGTCCTTCCCAGATACAGCCTGTTGGGTTCCAGAAGAAGCCCTTCCTCCGGAATCACGATCCGCTTAGTCGGATTGGGCTTTTTCATATCCAGCTCATCCTGCTCGTAAACCAGAAGTTCATCCGCCAGAGACAGATTATAGCTGTTAGGATTAATTCTCTTTTCATCAAATGGAGTAATGATGATCTCTTTCCCCATGTGCTTTAATATTTCTTTTCCCGAAAGAATCATGATTCATCCCCCTCATCCCAGATAGTCGCCCAGCTCCGCCTCGTTCTTCTTCCCATAATGCTTCATCAGATCCCGCTTTTCTGCGGAACTTAAGCTGTTCCAGAGTTTCTGAACCCTCGGGTCCTTAAAACCGATGTAGGGAACGCCGTTTTTCTCACATTCATAGGATGACAAATAATGATTCAGCGCACTCCACTCCACGAAAAAACTGTTAATTTTTGTGCTAAACCTCTTTACCTTCGCCATAAAGGTATTCCTCCCCTTCGGACAACCGTCCTGATACTTTACACCTGTTTGTGCCTTGCCGATTCCATTGCTTTAAGTATATCACAGAGACTGCCGGCAGGCAAACAGGGATTTGGGAACCTTAAGTATTTTTACAGAAAATTAATAAATTCCTCCCGCGCCGCCGCCATGCGCGCCTCAAACTGCTGATAGAAATCCAACTCCTTCTGAAACGGAATCAGATAGAAAAGCTTAAGCACCCCCATAGCAGTCCGCTTCCTCGCATCTTCCCCACCGGCCTGTTCTGATCCCTCTTCCGGTTTCCGCTCCGGATTCTGCTCCGGTTTCTTCTCCAGCCTTTCCTCCAGTTCCCTGAGGAAGTAATGCCACTCCACAATATAGCTCTCATAACGGCCCATATCCGGAGTATCCATCCACTTGCGGATCTTGACCTTCGTCTTCTGCTCCTTCCGGCATTCGTGAATCTGGTTAAAATACCGGAAGCCGTGGTCCTCATAGATTCGGCCAAGCGGAAACATCCGGCAGATTCCCGGTCTGAAGGGATGAATCCGGCAGCGCCCCTCCTCGTTTAAAAAGGTACAGGCCTCCCCCTCTCCGGACATCTTCAGGTTCGGCAGAATCATGCCATCCACCAGATTCAGCTCCACCACCTCCGCCATCAGCTCCTCAAAGGACAGACCAAGGCCCGTCTCCAGCCGAAAGACGTCATAGGGATCTAAAATAATGGAACTTCCCATGCCCCGGCAGCAGGCGGAACAGCCGCGGCAGTCGTCACATCCCACCTTCACCATGTCGCCGCTGCCATACAGTTTCCCATCTGATATCTCTTCCAGGCTGATCTCCCGTTTCATCGGCCGTATTCCCCCTTTACCTATCCATTTCAGCAAACAGCTCCGGACAGCCCGGTTCGTGAATCTGCAGCACGCGCTGATTGCTGCTGCCCCGGAATTTCAGTTTGAGATCGTAAAGCTCCTGGTCGAATTCGCCATCCACCAGGATATCGATGCACGCAAGAAATTCGGGCGTCACCTCGCAGTGTGCCCGTCCCTCCGGCACCAATAGATCCGTCTCGTACGTATAACCGGTGTAGCACCAGATCGTCTTCTCCGGATACAGCTCCTTAAACCGGAGAACCAGAGGCAGAAGCGCCCGCTGGTTCTCCGGTTCCATCGGCTCTCCGCCCAGCAGAGACAGACCGGATATATAGCTTTTTCCACAGGAATCGAGGATTTCCTGTACCGCCTCGCCCGTGAACTCATTTCCATAATTAAAATCCCATGCGATCTCATTAAAACAGCCCCGGCACCGGTGAGTGCAGCCGGACACAAAAAGGCTCGTCCGCACTCCGGTGCCGTTGGCAACGTCACAATGTTTGATATCGGCGTATTTCATGATATTATTGCTCCTCAAATGTAACAGTTCAGCCATGCATCAGACTACAGATGAAGCACTCTGGCCTTGATTTCCTTTGTCTTTCCGGCATTCCAGAAATTCTCGCCCAGGTAACCGCAGGTTCTTCTGGTCACGTTCATCTTGTCCTTGTCCTTATTATGACACTGCGGGCATTCCCACTCCATGTCCTCATTGATGATGATCTCACCGTCGAAGCCGCATTCCTGGCAGTAGTCGGATTTGGTATTGAACTCTGCGTACTGGATATTGTCATAGATGTATTTGACCACGTCTTCCATGGCCTCCAGATTCTTCGCCATGTTCGGAACCTCCACATAAGAGATGGCGCCGCCGGAAGAAATCTTCTGGAACTGGCTCTCAAATGTAAACTTGCTGAACGCGTCGATCTTCTCTCTCACGTCCACGTGGTAGGAATTCGTGTAGTAGCCTTTGTCTGTCACATTTTCGATCAGGCCGAAACGCTCTCTGTCGATTTTGGCAAAACGGTAGCAGAGGGACTCAGCCGGAGTTCCGTAAAGGCCGAATCCAAGACCGGTCTCCTCTTTCCAGCACTCAACGGCCTCTTTCATGCGGTTCATAACGCGGAGGGCAAACTCCTCTCCCGCCGGGTCCGTGTGGCTGACCCCTTTCATCAGCTTCGTCATCTCGTAGATACCGATGTATCCCAAAGAAATCGTGGAGTATCCGTCATGAAGCAGCGGATCGATCTTCGCCCCCTTCGGGAGTCTGGCGATCGCTCCGTACTGCCAGTGAATCGGGCTCACATCGGATAATGTGCCTTCCAGGGCCTTATGCCTGCACATAAGCGCCTCGAAGCAGATGGCAAGACGTTCGTCTAAAAGCTTCCAGAAAACCTCCTCGTCGCCCTTTGCCAGGATCCCGATCTGCGGAAGATTCAGGCTCACAACGCCCTGATTGAAACGGCCTTCAAATTTATATTCCCCGTTCTCGTCCTTCCAGGGAGATAAGAAGCTGCGGCAGCCCATACAGCTGAACACATTGCCCTCATAGTTTTCCTTCATCTTCTTCGCGGAAATATAATCGGGATACATGCGCTTTGAAGAGCAGCGCACCGCAAGCTTCGTGATGTAATCGTATTTTCCGCCCTTTAAGCAGTTATTCTCGTCCAGAACGTAGATGAGCTTTGGAAATGCCGGTGTCACATAGACGCCCGCCTCATTCTTGATCCCTTCCAGTCTCTGGCGCAGAATCTCTTCCACGATCAGCGCGTTCTCATCGATGTACTCATCCTCGTCGTCCAGGCGAAGGAACAGCGTCACAAACGGCGCCTGGCCGTTGGTCGTCATCAGGGTGTTGATCTGATACTGGATCGTCTGAACGCCTGATTTCAGTTCATCTCTCAGACGAATCCGCGCCATCTTCTCCACCGCCTCGTTATCCAGACTGTCGCCAAACTCTTCCCGGATCTGTCTGTGGAATTTATTGCTGCTCTTCCTTAAATACTTACCAAGATGTCTCATATCCACGGACTGGCCGCCATACTGGTTGCTGGCCACCGCCGCGATGATCTGGGTCATAACCGTACAGGCCACCTGAAAGCTTTTGGGGCTCTCGATCATCTTCTCGTTCATCACGGTGCCGTTATCCAGCATGTCCGCGATATTGATGAGACAGCAGTTAAAGATCGGCTGAACAAAGTAATCCGCGTCATGGAAATGAATCGCTCCCTGTTCATGGGCCATGGAAATGCGTTCCGGCAGAAGCATACGCTTCGTCAAATCCCTGGATACCTCTCCGGCGATGTAATCCCTCTGTGTGGATGCCAGAATCGTATTCTTATTGGAATTTTCCTCCGCCAGCTCCTTGTTTTCATTCCGGATCAGTTTCAGGATCGATTCATCCGTCGTGTTCGCTTTTCTCAGAAGCGCCCTCTGATACCGGTAAATCATATATTTTTTCGAGAGAGTGTACTTGTTCTGCTTAACCAGGCGGCTCTCAATCATATCCTGAATGCTCTCGACATGCACAACATCCTCACATTCCTTCTCCACATCATCCAGAATTCCGTCAATCAATGCCTCCCCGGCGCGTTCCGCCGCGTCCACTTCCGCATTCGCCTTCTGAATAGCCCTTACAATCTTCTCTCTGTCATAATTTACAATTCTGCCGTCACGTTTCTGTACCTTAATCATCGCTGTCTCCTTATTCCCTTTAATCCATATTCTACTTTATAATACTGCTAAAAAATAACACAGCAGCTGTTAATTTGCCGTGAAATCTTCTACATTTTGCGTATGTGATTATTTCTTCACCATATATAGTGCTTTTCCATTATACAACAGATATGGCAAAAGTAAAGGCCTTTTTCTCTTTTTCTTTCTCTCTAAAGCCCTGAAAAAACACATCAGCGCTCTCCGCAGGCCGTTTCCGGGACATTAAATTTTTTTCTCAACGGAGTCAGTACACAGCCGAAGAACCAGCGGGCGGTGAAAGGATTGCTCCTTTTGCCGCCCGCCGGTTCTCCGGCGTAACCTCCAGTTTTAACGGATAAAGTTAGTCTTAAGCTTCTGCTCCGCTTCCGGCGTCGTGATTCCTGCCGCCTTACCCGCCTCGATGCAGCGAAGCATCCACGCCATATTCTTCCCCAACGTGCGCATGATCTGCAGCCCCTCCAAATCCTGCTCCACGTCCTCCGGCGAATTGCCGTGAACCATGTTCCAGTACTGGGACGATACGACCGGCATCTGGGAAATCGTAAAGTATTTATTCAGGGTATCGAGCGTAGCCGTCGTTCCCGCGCGCCGCGCAGAGGCCACCGCGGCAGCCGGCTTGAACGCAAAACAGCTTCCCGCGTAGAACAGACGGTCCAGGAAGGAATAGAGGGAACCGTTAGCCGACGCATAGTAGACCGGAGAGCCGACGATCAGTCCATCCGCGTGCTCCATCTTATCCAAAAATGCATTGACCGGATCTCCCTTGAAGACACAGCGGCCCGTCGCGGCGCATTTGCCGCATCCGATACATCCATGAACGGCCTGATTGCCGATATGGACGATCTCCGTCTCGATTCCCTCCTTCGTAAGAGCCCCCGCCACTTCCGTGAGCGCACGGTATGTACAGCCCTTTTCGTGAGGGCTTCCGTTTAACAGCAGTACTTTCATCTTAATCCATCCTTTCTTTTTCAACTGAAAATAAGCACACCCTAATCTAGTCCTCCCGGCGCATTTACGCCGGGGGACACCAGCAGGCCGATGAGATCATCCTTCGTCAGGCTGCCTAACGAGACGGTGCCTTCTGTTATGATCTGTTCCGCCAGATTCTTCTTTGATTCCTGAAGCTTTAATATATTTTCTTCAATGGTTCCCTTCGTAATCAGCTTAAACACGGTTACCTGCTTTTCCTGGCCGATCCGGTGGGTACGGTCCGTCGCCTGATTCTGCGCCGCCACGTTCCACCATGGATCGTAATGGATAACCACATCCGCGGCCGTTAAGTTTAATCCCGTTCCTCCGGCCTTCAGGGAAATCAGGAATACCGGCACGCCGTCGTCCTTAAAGGAGTTGACCATGTGAAGGCGCTCTTCCTTGGGTGTCGCACCCGTTAGAATATAATATGCCATCCCCTCTTTTTTCAGCCGCTTTTCGATGATTTCCAGCATCGATGTAAACTGGGAAAAGAGCAGAATCTTATGGCCGCCCTCCACGCCGTTCCGGATCAGATCGATACACGTCTCGAGCTTGGCGGAGCTGCCGTTATAGTTGCTGTAGCAGAGATGCGGATCGCAGCAGATCTGGCGCAGCTTCGTCAGCTGAGCCAGGATCTGAATCCTGTCAGAGCCGCCGTCTCCGGCCTGCTCCAGCTGCTGTCTGACCTGCCATGCATTGGCGGTGTACAAATCCTTCTGTTCCTTCTCGAAGCCGGAATAGATAACATTCTCCAGCTTATCGGGAAGTTCCTTCAGCACATCCTTCTTTAAGCGGCGCATGATAAACGGACCGATCATACGGTGCAGCCCCTTTAGACAGGCTTCATCCTGATCCCGCACGATGGGAAGCTCATACTCCTTCTTGAATCTCTGATAGGAAAACAGGAAGCCGGGCATGAGGAAGTCAAATATACTCCACAGCTCGCTGAGCCGGTTCTCAATCGGCGTTCCCGTCAGGGCGAATCTCGTTCTGGCATTCACCGACTTAACCGCCTTCGCGCTCTGGGTCGAGGCGTTCTTGATATACTGCGCCTCGTCGATAATCTGAAAACGGAATTCCTTTTCCTCGTAAAAGGAGATATCCCGCTTCAGCAGATCGTAGGACGTAACTAAGACCTCCCCCTCCGAAGCCGCATTCAGAAGTTCTTCCCGCTCCTGTGCGGTACCGCTTATTGTACGGACTTTCAGAGTCGGTGCGAACTGATGAATCTCATTTTCCCAGTTGTACACCAGGGACGCCGGGCAGACGATCAGCGCGGACGTGTCCGGCTCGCGGTTCCTCTCATCCAGCAGGAGCGCGATAACCTGAATCGTCTTTCCAAGGCCCATATCATCCGCCAGAATTCCGCCAAACCCGTAGGAATCCAGGGTCTTAAGCCACCGAAAGCCCGTTTTCTGGTATTCTCTCAGCACGGGACGGAGCGTCAGCGGTATCTCAAAATCACTGTCTTCCACGGATTTCATGCCGCGGACCACGGCCTTAAACAGCGCATCGCGGTAAAGCGTGATGCCTGTGCCCTCTTTTAAAATACCATCCAGATAGAGCGCCCGGTATTTGGGAAGACGGATTTTCTGACTCTGTAAATCCGACTTGTTGACTGCGAGGCCCTCCACCAGCTTCGCCACCGTCATCAGTCCGTTATCGTCCAGAGCCAGAAACTCGCCGTTTTTCATGCGGTAGTACCGTTTTTTCTGGCTGTACTCTGAGAGCAGCCTCGTGAGCTCGGCCCCCGACATTCCGTCCGTGTCCACCGTCAGCTCCAGCCAGCTGCCGCTGCTCTTCACACCGATGGAAATCTTCGGGGGCGGAAGAACCTTCAGTTTTTTAAAGGACTCCGACAAATATACCTCACCCTGAGCCATGAACTCGCTCATGCCCTCCGTTAAAAGGCGGTAGATGGCCTCCTCGTCGTCGCGGATCGCCGGATATTCGGTATCGTGTTCCTTGTATTTAAAGTACTTTGTAATCAGCTGGCTGACCCGGAATTCTCCCGGCACATCCCGGCATACGGTTCTGGGAAGCTTCTCATCCTCCACCGGCTGAAACGAGTATTCCCCATAAGACAGAACCGGCTTTAAGACCAGGTCGTTCGGTCCCTGGCTGTCAAACTCGAATCTCGCTTTCAGTTCCTCCGGCTTGTATGCCTCCAGTTCCACGTCGCCTGCGTCGATCGTACTGTAGGCAGCGATCTTTTTCAGCACGCGCTCATAGAAAAGCGGCATATCCTTGTCATTCACTTCCGCCTCACAGTTGGAGCCGAAGCTCTTTATCATCTGCTCCAGGAAGACGTGCAGTGTGGCACTGCATGCTTCGTCACAGCGAAAGATCCGTTCCTTGTCCACCACATAGAGATGGCGCTCTCCCTCAAAGATCAGAAGACCCTTGTCGATGGATACCAGGATGCCATCCCGTCCCTTTCTTCTGACTTTGACCGCCAGATCGGGATTATGATCCGTCACCGTCACCATTCTCTTGTGGGCACGGTAGTCCTCCAGTTCCAGCGTCTCGCCCATCATCAGGCTAAAGAAGCGGTCCCGGTTGCCCCGGCTCAAATTTAAGCCCCGCAGAGTCGGCAGGTTCGAAAAAGAGCTCTTCTGAAACTGTTCATAGTGCTCACAGTAAATGCCCACCAGCTCCATGATGAATTCCACCAGCGGCCTGCTCTCCTTTGCAAAGACGGACAGATTGTGGTGGAAGGCCAGGTTCTTCCCGTATTCCACCAGCGAACCGCTCTCTACCGCCCTCGTAAACGCCACAAGATCCTTGAGCACATAGAAACGTTCCCGCCCCAGACGGAATTCCAGCTTCACATCGCTTCGGTCCGCTATGATACGGACAGCCAGCTGCACCTGCTTTTCTTCTCCCTCAATAATGATCTGAGCCACTTCCCGGTTGGTGTACTCCCGGATCATGGTTCTGGCCTGCTGGGAGGTGGTGACGGGCCGTCCCGAATTCTCAGCCGCCTTTTCCCGGTACTCCCTGTAGAGTTCCTGACAGTGCGGACACATCCCCTTATAGGAATTTCCCTGCACACAGGAACAAGAGTAGTCATAAACCTGACTACCCTTGATATATAAATTAGCTTTATACTGTTTTCCCTGGTCTTCAACCAGGCCTTTTACGCCCGATTCGCCTTTCCAGAAGGCGCTTGTTGTCATCTGTGATACTTTCATAAGTTTTTCACATCCGTTCACACATTACATACGTTCCGGAGCCTCAATTCCAAGCAGATCGATACAGGCGGTAAGGACATCCTTCGCCAGACTGATCAGACTGAGCCAGGAAGCACGCTGTTTTTCGTTTTCCTCGGCAATGATCTTCGTGTCGTGATAGAACCGGTTGAACGCGTTCGCCAGTTCATATACGTACTGGCAGATCTTATGGGGAGCCAGTTCCAGAAAACTGGTCTCGATCACCTCATTATATTTCGAAAGCTGAAGCATCAAATCTTTTTCCACACCGGAGGCGGCCGGAAGGATATCTCCCGTGCACACGCTCTGCACTTCCAGCTCGGAAGCCTTAGCAAGGATGGACTTGATACGCACAATCGTATACAGGATATAGGGACCTGTGTTTCCCTCAAAGGAGACGAAACGGTCCATATCGAAAATGTAATCCTTGGAAGCCTGATTCGATAAGTCGCCGTACTTGAGAGCCGCCATACCGACGATCTTCGAGGTCTTTAACGCCTCTTCCTCGGACACGGAGCGGTTCTCCATGATCTTATCGTAAGCCGCTGTGTCAATATCGGAAATCAGTGTCTCCAGACGCATCACGCCGCCGTCTCTTGTCTTAAACGGCTTGCCGTCCTTTCCATTCATGGTGCCGAAGCCTAAATGGGACATCTTCCGCTCTTCCGGTACGAATCCGGCCTTCTTGGCCACGCGGAATACCTGGGTAAAATGAAGCTCCTGACGCTTGTCTGTTATATAAATATACCAGTCCGGGCAGTATTCCTTCTCACGCTCCAGAATGGTTCCCAGATCTGAGGTAGAATAGAGGGCCGCGCCGTCGGATTTGCGGATGATGCAGGGCGGGAGTTCCTTGGAATCGCCTGGCTCGGCGATATCGACCACCAGCGCTCCCTGGCTTTCATACGCCAGCTTCCTGTCTTCCAGTTCCTTAATCAGACCCGGAATATAGTCCTGCGCGTCGCTCTCTCCCTTCCATAAATCGAAGGTTACATTTAAGCTGCCGTAATTCTTCTTTAAATCCGTTACGGAAACATCGATAATATGATTCCAGATCGCACGATACGGTGCGTAGCCGTTCTGCAGCTTCAGTGTCGCCTCGTGGGCTCGCGCGCTGAATTCCTCGTCTGTCTTAGACTTTGCGCTGGCCGCCGGATAGATCTCTTCCAGCTCGCCGATGGTAAACGGCGCCTCCTTCGGATACTCTCCGGTATAGTTCTGATCAAAATAGGCAAGCTCCGGCTTTCTGTCGCGGAGTTCCTCAATGATCAGGCCCATCTGAAGCCCCCAGTCTCCCAGATGAACGTCGCCGATCACCTTATGTCCCAGGAAACGTCCCATCCGCTTAATGCTCTCACCGATCACAGCAGAACGGAGATGGCCCACGTGCAGCGGCTTTGCCACATTGGCTCCGCCGTAATCCACAATGATCGTGAGAGGCGTTTTGGCCTTTTCACAGCCGCAGTGGTCTCCCTCTCTCATGTTGTTCATGTAGGTTGCCAGATATCCGGCTTCCAGTTTTATATTAATGAAACCCGGCATCACGGCATTTACTTCTGAAAACATATCGCCGCCAGCCAGCTTCTCCACAACTTCGTTCGCAATGTCGATCGGTTTCTTCTTATATGCCTTCGCGGCTGCCATGGCACCATTACACTGGTACTCACAGAGGTCCGGCCGGTTGGACAGTGTAACCTTCGCAAAGCTCTCATCGTAACCACAGGCTGCGAATGCCTCTTTTACCTCTGATGTGATTAAATCAAGAATCTTTTTCATCGGTTCCTGTTCTCCTTTTTGAATATTCTTCCTGTTTCTCTTTTTCCTATGCATTCCCATTTCACTAATTTCAAGATACTTCCAGGCTAAAAGTTAATTATATTACAACCAGGTTGAAAAATCAACATTTTTTCCAGATCTCCTGAAATCCAAAAACACACCGGGCTGCAGTTCACAGCAGAAAACGAATACGGAAAGTTTTTTTCGAAAAAGCTAAACATTTTCACCGCCTGTACGATAAGGATAGTAACGGACATCAAAGATCGGAGGAAATGGAATGAGAGTAAATCTGAATTTCAACCTGCATAAAAATACGCTTATCAATACCGCACGGGTAAATGCATCATTCGCCAAATACCAGTCAGGGCAGGATAGCAAAAGCGGGGGCATACTGGGAAACCGTCCGAAAAACGACCGTTTCACCCTCTCCCCTCAGGGTAAATTAATAAACATGATTGAGAATCTGACCAAGCAGAAACAGGCGCTTGTGGATCAAAGAAACAGTCTGGTGGAAACGACCTTAGGCGACGGCGGAAAGATGGAGGACATCAAGGATCAGCTCAAATCGTACAAGAAGCAGATCGAAGCCATTGATAAACAGATCTCTAACGCCTACACCCAGCAGGCCAAACAGTGCATAGAGCCGGAAGACAAAAAGAGTTCTGACAAAACAGACAAGAGTAAAACCGACGATCAGCTGACGACTGAACACCTTACGACTCTGGCCGCTGTCTCCCAGGATCTCCGCCATGCGGAAAAGATTTCCGCAGTTCAGAGCCACATAGAGGGTGAAGCCAGAATCAAAGAATCGGAAATTGATCTTGGAGCGGCTCACGTCGACGCCTTAGTGAGCAAGGGACTCGGCGGCGACACGGTAGGCGCCCTCATAGAAAATGAGATGGACTCCATCGGACGTTCCGAGCAGGAAGCCGGACAGCTGCATGACAAAGCATCGGAGCTGGCGCTTCGTCAGGGAGAACAACTCCGGAAATCCCGGGAGGAATTAGAGCAGACGGATGACGCCCAAACGAAAGGGGCAACGGCACCGGAAGGCACGGAAGGGCCGATGGTTGATCAGGAGAAAGATGGGAATGACGAAAGGGATGGGGAGTAGAGCCTGAACCTGCATCTGTATATGGCACTATGACAGAAACGGCCGATAAAAATTATTTTATGGCCGTTTTTGTCATGCTGTTTCGTTTATTAGTAATTGGGCTCCAGATCGCTGAACAGACAAGGAAAGATTGTTGTCTCCTCACAGGATTTGAGATCGGTTTATACGTCCATCATCCGGCGGTGAACCGTCCTGCCGGACGGCAGGCTTATATAAATCTCCAGATTCAGTCTTCGGTTGGGAAGGGCATCCAATAACACTCCGTCGTCACCCAGGATCGGCTGATTCTTATATAATAAAACCGTATAAGGAACACTTGGATAATCTTCGGCGGTCCATCTTTTTACATGGTTATTTGGAAATGTTGAATTAATATCATGGTAGAATAACTGATCTGTCTCTGCTCTTGCTTTATTATTTACTGCCTGCTCTTACACCCCATGCGCCTCTCTCCACGCCTTCACTTCCTCCAGCCGCTTCTTCGCCGCCTTCTCATTCCCCTCTTCCGTGGGAACATAATACGTTCTGTCTTTCAGAGAGTCAGGCATACACTGCATGGCGGCGATCTTGTCCTCTGTCTGGTGGGCGTACTGATAGCCTTCTCCGTAATGCAGCTCCTTCATCAGTCCCGTAGGCGCGTTGCGGATCACGAGGGGAACCGGCTCTGCCAGTGTATGCAGGGCGTCCTCCTTGCAGTGTTCATAGCCTGCGTAGGCGGAATTGGATTTCGGCGCCATGGACAGGTAGATCACCGTGTGTGCCAAATTGACGTTGCACTCAGGCATTCCGTTAAAATGACAGGCCTGATAGGCAGAGACCGCCAGCGTAAGCGCCTGACTGTCCGCCATGCCGATATCCTCGCTGGCAAAACGGATCAGCCGCCTTGCCACATAGAGCGGATCTTCTCCGGCCTCCAGCATGCGGGCGAGCCAGTAAAGCGCCGCGTCCGGATCACTGTTTCTCATGGATTTATGAAGGGCGGAAATCAGGTTGTAGTGCTCTTCTCCATTTTTATCGTACAGGAGGGACTTACGGCTGATGCACTGCTCCAGCACCTCGGCTGTCACCGTGGTTTCCTCCGCGCTGATCTCCCCGTTTAAGACTGCCATCTCCAGCGTATTGAGTGCCGTTCTCGCGTCACCATTGGCAAACTGAGCTATCATCCGGAGCATGTCCTCCGTAATCCCGATTCTCTGATCCCCCAGTCCGAGAGGACTCGTCAAGGCATGGTGCAGAAGCTTTACCAGGTCATCGGTCTGGAGTGCCTGGAGTACGAAAACCTTGCATCTCGAAAGAAGAGCCGCGTTAATCTCAAACGAGGGATTCTCCGTCGTTGCTCCGATCAGGATGATACTCCCCTTTTCCACATAGGGAAGAAATGCATCCTGCTGGGCCTTATTAAAACGGTGGATCTCGTCCACAAATACGAGCGTGCGCAGACCTATATGACGGTCCCGCTCCGCCTGGGCCATCACTTCCTTTATTTCCTTGATTCCGCTTGTGACAGCGGAAAAGTCCACGAAGGAAGCCCTGGTCCGGTTGGCAATAATTCTGGCCAGAGTAGTCTTTCCTACTCCCGGCGGTCCCCAGAATATCATGGAACACACCATGTCCTGATCAATGATCCGGCGCAGCACCTTCCCCTCGCCCAGGAGGTGCTTCTGGCCTACAAACTCTTCCAGCCCACTTGGTCTCAACCTGCTTGCCAGCGGCCCCACGGCAGCCCGGTCGTCAAAAAGCGATAATTGCTCCATCATATCTCAACCACCTTTTTCATTCGATCCATTTATTCCCGCGAGCAGCGAGCCGGACGGACATGCTGGCATGTCCATCCGGCGACTGCCGCGAGGTATTCGACTTAGCTTCTATTTTACCATGGCCTGAATGAAATATCAAACTCCATACCAGGCAAACTTATACTTATTTGTGTATAAACAAACAGGGGAGTCCGAAGGAGGCCGTGATCATTTTCCTGGCAGAATAGTGAATGAGCAGCCTCCCGACTTCTTTATATGGTATACTGGCATCATAGCACCGCAGTGCAAACAAGATACTTTATTTACCGGATTATCGCCGGAGAACGAAAACGGTTAGAGGAGGAGAAAATGAAACTATCTGCATTGATCGGACACTGGGGTCTGGAATCCGGGGAAATCCGGCAGATCCAGGACTGCGTATGGGAAGTCTCAGGAACATATATCTTAAAGGCATATGAAAGGCTTGGTGATTTGGAGCGGAATGTACAGATTATGAAGGTGCTGCGCTCCATGGGCATACCGGCGGCTGAAGTGATTTCCACCAGCGAGGGCACAGATTACTTATACAGCGATGAGCGATGTTATATGGTGACAAGGAAGCTTCCCGGAGCACCAGTAAAGGATATCAAAGAGTTGAAAAATCTTGCCTGGCAGATGGGTGACATAATCGGCAGACTTCATCTGGCCTTCCAAAAATGTGAGCATAAGCTGGAGTTCTGGGACAACAGCCTGTTAAGCGAGATGAGGGGCTGGGTAAAGGATGAACTGAACAAAAATGGCTGGATGGTAATTGCACAGTCTGATTATGAGTCCACGGTTTCCAGCCTGGAACGCGTGTATGACAGGCTTCCATTTCAGCTGATTCACAGAGATGTCCATTTTGGAAACTTCCTTTTCCAGGAAGGAAAATTTACCGGTTACATCGATTTCGACTTAAGCCAGAAAAATATCAGGGTTTTTGATCTCTGCTATTTCCTGATGGGACTGCTGGCAGGGGAGGAAGGTCACCGCCCCGGCAAAAATGAATGGCTTCAGATAATCGGTGAAACGGTAGCCGGATATGAGAGCCAGATTACACTGACAGCCGTGGAAAAGGAGGCATTTCCCTGGGTAATGGAAAATATCGAACTTCTCTTCGCCGCCTGGTCCACCGGAATTTCCGACATACGGTGCGCGGAGGATGCGGCAAAGCTGTTTCATTTTGTGCAGGAAAATGAAACAGCGATAACGGAGGCGCTCAAAATTGTAAGTGTTTAATACCAGAAGAGGGACTGTTTTAAGAATACTCCTAAAACAGTCCCTCACTCTTTTTATTCTGTTATTCCATATATTCTGTTATTCCATAATTTCTGCTGTTCAATCGACCCTGACACCATTTTTATCGACTCTGCCGCCGTCCGGTGTCACTGTATCTGCCAGCATATGGCCGGATTCATCCAGGTAATACCACTTTCCGTCTGTCTGAACCCATCCGGTCTTCATCGCTCCGGATTCTCCCATATAATACCAATAGCCTTTTTCCTGAACCCAGCCGGTCTTCATCGCTCCGGACGGGTTGAAATAGAACCAGTGGTCTCCTGTATTGACCCATCCGGTCTTCATTGCCCCTGACGGGCTGCAGAAATACCAGACATTGTTTAAATGAATCCAACCGGTAATCATCCGACCGTCAGCACCGATCCAGTACCATTCTCCGCCGACTTTGATCCACTCGCTCTGCGCATAGGTACCGTCCTCCTTTTCGAAGTTCCAGATTCCGTCCTTTGCCTTCCAGCTTCCGCTCGTTTCTTCCGGATCATTCCAGACGCTGTTTGATGAATCTTCCCGATCTGACTTTTCTTCCGGTACATTGCCATCCGGCGTCTCGTCTGGTGTCGTCCCATCCGGCGTCTCGTCTGGTGTCGTTCCATCCGGCGTCTCGTCCGGTATCGTTCCGTCCGGCGTCTCATCCGGTGTCGTTTCGTCCGGCGTCTCATCCGGTGTCGTTTCGTCCGGCGTCTCGTCATCTGCCGTATCCCGCTTAACCGTATAATCGTCCTGGCTTCCGAACACAGTGAGCGTTCTTTCCGTAAACGTTTCATCGGCTACTTTGCAGCCTTCCGTCTCAACCGAAAACGTCACATCACTGTCCGCGGTTACCACAATGGTTCCGAGATTTAGCGCTGTACCCTTTTTCAGGATATCATCCGCTGTACCCGATACGTAGATCGTAAATGTTCCGTTATCCCGGTTATAGCGATACGACTGCACCGTAATATCGGAATTATTTTTTATGGCGCTGTCGAACTTAAAATCTATGCTCTCTATCCCATCCGAATCATCGGAGGCAACTCCGAGCTGAACCTGAAAGGTTCCCGCTTTCTGCACGTCCTCCCGTGCAGAAAGCATGATACTCACTTTTACCTCATGATCATTGGTTCCCTTTTCCCATGTGACAAACCGGTATTCCTCCGCCGGTGTTGTCATAATACGGCCAAACGCTGCAAGCAGGATCAGGATTCCCAGCAGGCCAATTATTACTTTCTTATTCATAAGTCGCTGCAACATATTTTCTCCTCCTGTACGTTCAGTCCTGTGCTTTTATCTCGATCTCCGGCAGTGTCTCCGGCACATCGACAAACAGAGTGTTGCTGACAAGACGTTCTCCCTTGTTGTCATGTGCGTTGTCTACCCGGTAGAGCTCCGCTCTCACACGTTTTGGAAGAGCGGCATTTTTAAGGTTTTCGGGTTCGATGTAATAGATCCACGTTCCGCTGCTGGTCTCACCCAGTTCTCCGTGCTTTGGCACTTCCGCAAAGATCATCTGTGCTGCCAGTATATTTCCTTCTGCATCGGTACCGCCCACAATCTTTCCCTGCTCATCATACAGCAGGACCACATTGTACGCCGGATTCCCTTTATACGTTCCTGTGAACAGGAGGGAGCCCGCCGGAATAACGGCCTCGCCGCTCTCTCCATGTCCGGCATGGTAATCCTCTTTCAAAAGGCCAATCGAATCCGTCTGACCAAAGTCGATGTCGTCTCCAGTCTGCCCCAGCAGATCAATCTCCGAAATGGAAATATCGGTTCCCTTCTGGTCCACCGCCGTAATCCTTACGTATGAAGTATCATAGGCATACAGCCAGGTGTCGTCATTCTTGTTAAAATAGACGGTCTGACTGCCGTTCGCCAGCTGTCCCTGCGCTACGGTGAAGGTTCCGGCCTTGACCTGGGTCCAGGAACCATCTGCGCCGGTATCGCTGATCTCCACTTTAAAATTACCGATCGGACTTCCGGCCGCGTTATCCGCCTTACTCAGCTTATACGTGAAACCGGTGATGGTCTCTTCTCTGTTTAAGTGAATGGTGACAGAGGCCGCAGGTACTTTTCCGTTACTTCCGGCTACCGTCTTTCCTGTATAGGTGGTTTCTGCATCGTTGTCGATGACCTTTCCGATGGCCTCCATGGTTACCACATCCGGATTTATCTCCTCATCCACTTTGTCCTCTGCCGAGACCATGTTTGTGGTCACGGTCCAGTCTGACTTATCAATCACACCGCCGTGGGAGACTTTAACCGGCTCCAGTACCACCGGTTTCGTGGCATTTAAGTACTTGTCGTAGCCTACCACTTCGTAGGTGAAAACTCTGTTGTTAATTGTAGAGATAGAATCGACAAATTCTGTCTGGTCCGCGGTCACAAAGCCGACCGGTTTCTTCTCTACATGGCTCTTGATGGTTTCGGAACGGTAGATTTCATATCCCAGCATTGCCTCCGGCTGCTTCGACTGGCTTCCGAGATGAATTGTCACCTCGTTGGAATTCGGCCTGTAGCTTAAGTCAGCCTCGACCGTGGCGCTGGCTGCGACAGAACCATTTTTGCCGTTCTCCAGCACGTAAGCCCTTGCCTCATCGTTTACAAACCAGATCGCTCTTGTCTCTTTCTCAAACTGCTCCGCGTACTTCCTTGTGTTCTCATCCGGCACCATACCCCAGCGTTCGAAAAACTCCAGAATATTCTTTTCAGCCGCCGCACAAGCCAGACGCATGAGCTTGTTGTCCACATCTCCGCTTACACTTAACGCCACGTTGCCCGGCTTCGGCGCCGATCCCGGATTTCTTACGTAGGAATCTACTCTGGCAAAGAACAGATTGTTGAACTGTTCCTTATACGTATCGTACGTTTTATAGTTATAACCGCCCATATCGTATGCAAGATGAAGCTGCCAGTATAATCCCAGCTGTGTAAATACATTGGAGGACCGCCCCGTTACGCCCGACGTCACCTTCTTATAAACCTCCGGATACTGGAACCGCACGCTGTCATTGGTATCACGGGCCTGCGCCAGCACAGAGAAGTAGTTATTGGTGATTTCGGCTATGGCATATGCGCCTTCATTGATTTCATGGCCGATCTCATGAGCGATGCCCCAGCCAAAGTACTGGCCGCTTTCGTATTTGCCTTCCGGCGTTGTCTTCACCGGTACGGACTTGGTAAGGCCCAGTACGGATCCCCACTCGATTCCGATATGCAGTCCGTCCGCATACATAAATGCGCCTGCAAACATCCTCTGGTAGCGCAGATTCAGCCGGCTAACCGGCAGTTTATTTTTCACTCCGGCATCGGGATCGCTGCTCAGTCCCTTGTGCTGGTAGAAGAGATTTACCATCTCATCGGCCGCCGTCAGCGCCTGATACAGCTGCTCCGCCTTTTTCTCCGTAGTTCCGCCTGATAATCCGGCGAGTATCTGCTGGGAGGAAACGGAATACATCATATATCTCGTTACGATATCCGTGGCGCCCAGAATACAGTTTTTCCGCGCAGCGCTCCAGTCTCCGTCATGCGCTTTTTTATGGTTCTCATGGTCTGCCTCCAGCTCCGCTGTGCTGGCCTCCAGATCTTCCACATACTTCGTCACCAGGGCTCTCTTCGCATTGGAATCGGAGGCTCTCGTTATATCCAGCGTTGGAATGTGATTTCCTCCGCTGACTCTCACACTGTAGGTCTCCTTATCCTGCCCGCCAGTATATTCGATGTAAAGCTGTCCGCCCTGCTCCACGTCGAGGGCAGTGATCTGGGGTATGGTTATCTCATTGATTCCCACTTTCAGCATGCCGATCGTGTTCGACCATGCGCTGGATTCCCCGTGATACTGAGTCGCTATAAGGCGCAGGTTCGTGCTGTCTCCAGTCTTCCTGGACGGGCTGCCCACATAGACCAGCACCGTGTCTCCGGCCATGGCTGTAATGCCAAGCGGCTGCCAGGCGTTTAATCCGCCTTTAAAAGTAATATTGCTGTCCGCATTTTTCGTTACATGATTGTCTATGGTAAGAATTCCAGCCAGAGCCTCATCCGTTAAAAGCTGTTCTGCCGTATCCAGTTCTCTCTCCAGAATCTCTTTCTTCGGATGGAATTCCCCGCTTACCTCATCCTTCTCATCCAGACGCGCCCTTAGGCTGCTAATAAGCTCCTGAGTCACCCCTTCCTTCAAAGAAATGTGCATATCGTCTGCAAACAGATCGTATACCTCATGCTCAATCGGATCGTAGTGATAGAATTTCATCTCCGCAATGCTGATTCTGTTGGAAGAACCATATCCTGCCGTCAGTCTGACCTGAATCCGGTCTGTCGTTACCGGCTGTTTCGTCTGGAACTCATAATATACTTTTCCGTTAGAGCTGGTTTTTCTGCTTAAGGTGCCTGCTGCCTGCACCTGTGTGCTGCTTCCCTCCGGCCAGTAGAAGAAGGTCGCATCGGTATATGCAAACTTCTGAGCCGGGTCCGGGATAAGGACCACGGTGTCCATCGTATAGCTGTCGTCGAGGGTCACCGTTGGCGATTTCGATTCTCCCGGGTAAACGCAGCCCGCATCCCAGTCGTTGCGCACCCACGCAGATACCATATCGTTGTCCGCAATTGCAAACTCACTGTCTGCATTTCCGCCGTGGTTGTTTACCGCCTTGATATGTTTGGTTCCGCCATTCTCCCCTGCCACATTGATCAGTTTGTAGTTTGGCGTTATGGGGGCGTTGACGCTCTCGGTCGTTCCGCTGTAGTGCATGGAAGGCGCACTTTCCCCAATTTTGTTCGTACCGGTCAGATAGATATCGTACTTTGTTTCATCCTTTAGACTCTGGATTATCTGGCTGGTATTTTCAATGTTGTCGATTCTGGTGTATTTACCGTCGGTATCATCGTATTCCCGGTAAAACAGAGAATACATATCCGTATCCTTCATCTTTTTCCAGGACACATCGAGGCTGCGGTAACCGCCCTTTATCGTAATTCCCTCCGGCGGATCAGGCCGTTTGGAGGCTACCGGCGTCACCTTCACAGCCGTGCTGTAACCACTTTTCCACGCCCCGTTTACAGACTGCACCCGTACGGTATACTCTTCTCCATTGATCAGGTCCTCATTGCTTATTGACTTTACGCTTAAACGGTTGTCTGATACCGGCAGAACCACCGTCTTGACTCCGCTTTTTACCTTGCCGGTAATCTCGGCCTCATAGCCGGTTACGTTTACCGCGCGCTTCCAGGTTAAATCAAAGGATTCGCTGCCTGCCACAGCCTTTAAGTCCTCCGGGATGTTCATCTCCGGCTCCGGAATTCTGCTCTCCATATCATTTAAGAATTCCACCTTGGAGATCTCGACCAGAGTGGCCTCCTTTTCTAATGCAGCCGTCACTTTGATCGTCACCTTCTTGATCGCCACCTGTTTGCCCAAATCGATGACAATGGTCTTACCAGCGGCGGAATCCTCAGGCGCGCTTCTAAAGACCGCGCGCATCCTTGTCCCTGTCTGTCTTTCCGCCACGCCGTTCTCAATCCTGAATACGACAGACTTCTCTTCGCCTTCCAATTCAACCGTGACCCAGCCGTCTTTGATGGTGTTTCCGGAACCTGTAACCGGCTGGATTGTAAATCCTTCCGCCTTTAAGCTCTGTCCCAGGTCTGCGGTGATCTCAATTGGCGTTTCCGGTGTGATCGCCGTCTCCGCTGTAAGCGTCAACGCCTCGCTGTCATTTCCAGCAAACACTTCCTTCAGCGTCTCCCCGGAGAACGCCGCATTGCTGGATGATGCAACAACAGCAGCGGTATCCACCAGGGCCTGCCTCGTTACAGTCGCCTTTGTATTGCTCTTATTTTTATAGAAGATGGTAAAATACTGAAGGTCTACAAGATCTATCTGTCCGTCTCCATTAAAATCGAACCTGGAATCTGCGAAATTACCGTCTGCTTCATCAATGGCGTCAATAAAAGCCTCCATGTCCTCGCTGTCGATCGTTCCATCATCATTCACATCACCCATCCGTATTACACCGGGCATTTTATCCCCGGCATAGCCATATTTCTCCGGGTAGTCGTTTAAAAGCAGAATCGACGCCCGTTCACCGTTAATTGAAATATTTTTCTGTATGTAGTCCTCATAACCGCCATTTACCGCCTTCACCTGAAGCTGATACTTCCCCTTCGGAAGGTCTGTAAATGTGTAACTGCCGGAGGAATAGACCCCGGCCGATTCCACGGCCTCATACTGCACCGAACCCTGATCGGTCAGTTCCTCGTCCTTTGTCAGAAACAATTCCCACTCCGCGGCCTTCTGCACAGGAAGGACTCCACGAATTTCTACCTTTAATTCCCCATTCTTACTGTCGCTGTCACTCTCTTTCCAGGCATCAGAAGGACTCGCCGATACGCTGTTCGACGGTGACGCCACTCCTCTCTGCCCGAAATCAGCAAAGCTGGTCATCAGACTTGCCGGTCCCTGTACGACCAGGCACAATGCAAGCAGACATGCGGCTGCTCTCTTCATACATGTTTTTCCTCCTCTGTGTTTCACTTTTGATATCCCGTTCTGTTTTCTCTTATCTGCGATATCATTCTCTGTTTTTTCTTTTATTTTCTATCGAAGTTACATTTTAACATTTTTATCGAATTTTATCAACATTTCTGTAACTTCGTTTTAAAAATATTTTTATCACCTGTTTTTAACGTACTTTAAATCAAATAAAATGTACCGTCTCAGCCTGCCAGGACTCCTCTTTCGGTCCGGTTGGCTCAAACGGTACGCTTTTTCTTGCTTATTTGCCTGTTTCTTTTATTTCAATCCACATTCTGAGTCCAGATTGCAAAATCCAGAATGACATAGCAGCTATGCTGCCATTTAATCCGCTTGTCCGGATTGTTTTTACCTCATGTTAATGGGGGATATCTGCCCGCCACTGCCGCTAATCTTCCCCCTCTTTGTCAATGTTTGAACGGTTACCAATGCTTCGTCAATACAAAAAAGACGGTAAAAGAGGGTAGTAAATGCTGGCCTCCAGGCCAACATTTACCACACTCTTTTACCGTCTTTTGCTTTAGTCTGCGGCGTATCCTGTTCTTATACTCTGGATAAATACTCCCCAGTACGTGTATCAATCTTAATCTTATCGCCCTGATCCACAAACAGCGGAACGTAAACGACTGCTCCGGTCTCTACGGTAGCCGGCTTTGTAGCGCCCTGTGCCGTATCACCCTTGAAGCCTGGCTCTGTATCAGTGATCTCCAGCTCTACGAATAACGGAGGCTCAACAGAGAACACCTTTCCATTGTAAGAACAAACCTTTAAAATGTCGTTCTCCTTCACGAACTTTAATGCGTCTCCGATTACTTCCGGGCTCAGTGCGATCTGCTCGTAAGTGTTCGTATCCATAAAGTTATGAAGATCGCCATCCGCATATAAATACTGCATGTCCACACGGTCAATTCTGGCCGCCGGGAACTTCTCTGTAGGACGGAAAGTACGCTCTACTACACCGCCGTTCACTACGTCTTTAATTTTAGTTCTGACAAATGCAGCACCCTTACCAGGTTTTACATGCTGGAACTCCATAATCTGATAAACATTACCATCAATCTCTAATGTGATACCGTTTCTAAAATCACCCGCTGATATCATAAATGATATTCCTCCTTGAAATTCTCTTAATCCTTTTTATTCTATACTATAATAATACCTTTTTCAACTATTTTTTTCAATTTCTGTATACACGCCGTTATTCACGTTACAGTTGACGGCCTGTCAAATAGTCCATGGCAAGGGCATAACCCTTCAGTCCCAGCCCCAGAACCTGGCCGTCGCAGACAGGCGCTGTAACAGAAGTATGCCTGAATTCTTCCCTTTTATGCACGTTGGAAATATGTACCTCCACCTTCGGAATCTCCACCGAGGAAAGGGCGTCTCTCAACGCGTAGCTGTAATGGGTAAACGCGCCCGGATTGATGATAATACCTTCCGTTCCGTTATAATACGCTTCCTGGATCTTATCGATTAAGCCGCCCTCATAGTTACTCTGGTAAATATCCAGTTCATGTCCTTCTCTCTCCGCTTTCTCTTTCATCATGCGGACAAGATATCCGTAATCCTCAGTACCGTATACACCTTTTTCCCTGATTCCAAGAAAATTTAAATTCGGTCCGTTTAAAAGAAGCAGCTTCATTCAAATCCCATCCTTTCTTCCAGCTCCGTCACAATCTCATCGACACTCCGTCCATTCACATCCACGATCAGTCCGGCGGCCTCCCGGTATATGGGACCGCGGGCCGCGATCAGCTCTTCCACACGCCGCGTCACGTCTCCGCCCTGAAGCAGCGGCCTTGTCGTATCTCCCTTCAGCCGCTTCAGCACGGTATCTGGATTCACCTCCAGATAGATCACGGTCCCGAGCTGTTTCAGCAGCCTTCTATTCTCTTCCCGCAGGGGAAGCCCGCCTCCGACGGAAATGACCTTTTCCTGTGTATCGGAAAGAAGCGTCTGGAGAACCGCCGTCTCCGTCCTCCGAAACTCGTCCTCGCCCTTCTGCGCAAATATCTCCGATATCGTCATGCCGGCCCGCTCTTCGATCAGCCAGTCCGTATCCACCATAGGGAGACCGTGCTTCTCCCCGTACCGTTCTCCGACCGTCGTCTTACCGGCCCCCATGAAGCCGATCAAAATCACGTTCTTCATCGCGACGCCTCCAGTTCTTCCCGCATCAGCACTCTCGCACCGTCGATCATCTCGCTGGTAAATACGGTCTCCGGATTCCACAGCTCGTAGGCGATAACGCCCTGGTAAATCAGCATATCGAGCCCTCCCACAGCCTTGCCGCCGGCTGCCCGGACGTATTTCATAAATTTCGTTTCCATCGGCGTATACACAATGTCTACCGCCGTATCGATCTTTTTATAGAATTCCGCATCCTCCACCGGGGCGTGATCCACGTTCGGATGCATCCCTACGCTGGTGGTCTGAACCGCCAGGCAGGAGCTGCACTCCAGCTTTCCGTAATCGTCCAGGGCCATGGGAAGCATGACTCTGCGGCCGAACCGCTCATTGACGATCTCAGAAAGGGCCTCCGCCTTTTCCAAACTCCGGTTCAGAACATAAATCACAGATGCGCCTTCCTTCGCCAGCACGCAGGCTGCCGCCCTGGCCGCGCCGCCCGCTCCGAACAGGATGCAGGTGCGGTCCTGGATTTCGATTCCCGCCTCTGTCATGGCTCGTTTCAGTCCTGCCGCGTCCGTGTTATAGCCCTTGTAGCCGCCGTCTGTCCGCACCAGCGTGTTGACGGCACCGATGGCTTTTGCGTCCTCGTCGATATCCACCAGGTATTTCATGACCTCCTGCTTGTGAGGAACCGTAACATTCATGCCAGTAAAATTAAGGGCGTAGGCTCCTTTTACCGCTTCCTCCACACGTCCCGGCTCCACCTTAAGCGGTACATAGACGAGATCTGTTCCTGTCTTTTCCGAGTAATAATTATGCATGAGCGGTGACATGGAGTGCTCCACCGGATACGCCATGACCCCGCATACTTTACTTTTTCCGCTTATCATACTGTCTCCTCTTTTTGTCCCTGCGATAAAAAAATAAGATAAGTGCCTCCGGATACCGTTTTAATACGATCTGAATCTCTTCCTTCGGATTGATCGGCTTCACCAGAAAGCTCCTGATTCCCGTCCGTTTGGCCCCGTAAACGTCGGTAAACAGCTGATCTCCCACGAATATCGTGCTGTTTAAGCTCGTCCCCATGAGCTCCATCGCCTTCTTATAATTCTTCACGCCCGGCTTTCCGCCCTTATAGATATAGTTAGAGCCGCCGACAGCTTCTGCAAAAGCTGCCACCCGCGGCTCTTTGTTATTGGAAAGCAGGCAGGTGTCCATGCCAAGCGCCCGCAGATGAGAAAACAGGTTCTTCGCTCTCTCATCCGCCGGCGCGTCATGGGGCACCAGGGTGTTGTCTACATCAAAGATTACGCCTCTGATTCCCTTTTTATAAAGGGCGTCATACGGAATGTCATACGCAGAGGCCACGTCTTCATCCGGATAAAATCTGTTAAACATACCCATTCCTACTTTTTCAATAATTTTCCGATCTCTTCCATGAACGTATTCACGTCCTTGAACTCACGATATACGGAGGCAAAACGGACATAGGCCACCTCATCGACCTCCTGCAGCTTTTTCATAACAAGCTCTCCGATCGCGGAGCTGGAGACTTCCTTCTCTTCCATATTGAATATCTGTGTCTCGATCTCGTCCACCATGGAATCAATCTGCTGAGAAGAAACAGGACGCTTGTGGCAGGAATGAAGGATTCCTTTTTCCAGCTTGGAACGTTCATAGACTTCTCTGGACTCGTCCTTCTTAATAACCATCAGCGGCAGAGTCTCCAGTTTCTCATACGTTGTAAATCTCTTTCCGCATTTCTCACACTGCCTGCGGCGTCTGATGGAGCTGTTGTCATCCGCTGGTCTTGAATCAATGACCTTTGTATCTGCTTCATTACAAAATGGACATTTCACGTCGCTATCCTCCTGTTGGGTGATTTCTCTTTCCTTCTTTTCAGAAATGAGAAATCCCACTGTTTTTTGTGCAGGGCCCAAAACCGCGAAAAAAAATACTTATTTTTTCGCGGCTCCGGATCCGTTACTTTTTAATTATGTATATCATACCCCACAATCCGTAGATTCGCAAGCACATATTATACTATATCTTGCATTTTTCCTCAGCTTTTTCCAGATCCACTTTCACCAGGATGATATCCCGCCCTACCTGACAGATGTCACAGAAGGGAATGATGTACTCTTTTTCTCTGACCAGAAATCCACAGAAGCAGCCCGGCCCGGGAACGATGATCGCCAGAAGACAGCCCGTATCCATATCAAAATCCACGTCGCCCACATAACCAAGGCGTTTACAGTCGCAGATGTTAATCACTTCTTTTTGTTTAAGATCTGAAATGCGCATAGCCTGCACCTTCTATATTCCTTAGTGTATTCTATGCGCATATCCTTTGTGTGACACAACTTGTTACTCTGTTACGTTCTCATAAGGACCGTCACAGCTGCTGCCGTAAACCGGCTCTTCATAATCATAGACTTCTTCCTGCCTCTGCCCCGCGCTTATATCGAGATAGAAGTGAATCATAGTCGTTTCCATGTATGGTAAAATCCATAAGAACCCAATCCCAAACGATCCGATCCCCAGCAAATACATCCCGATCAGACTGAGCGCCAGATAAAACAGGCGTCCCTTGTTCCCTTTCATCAGAGCCGCACTCTCCCGGAAGCAGCTGATGACCTTTCGCTCAGGGTCTTCCATCAGGAGATAACCGGTCAGCTTAAAATACAGTGCATACACAACCACTCCGGTTATCTGAAGCAGGTACATCAGAAACTGCATCACCACCAGTACGGGAATGTGTCCTGTAATACGGGCGAAAAAACTCACCACAAAATATGGAATTCCCATGACTAAGTTGAACGCTAAGTTCATTAAGTATATACCGAGAAACCTCTGCGGCCTGTGGGTAAAGGCAAACAGCATATCCCCCAGCGAAAACGGTTGACCCATAATCATATTATAGAACATTCTTCGGATTCCGCCCATCACGAGATAAACCAGAAGGATGGCGATGAGATAAATCACCAGCATAATGGCCAGTGAGCGCATCATTCCGCTTCGAATGTAGCCGGGTTCACCGATCAAAGAGAGGGTTCCGACTGTTGAAACGCCGATAAAAATCATGATAAAGACGAACAGGAAGACATCCACAATCAGCATGGCACCCACAGCTGTCCCATAGTTGCCTGACAGTGTAAGCTTCGCACGTTTTTTCAGTTCCGTTGACGTTGTCTTCATTAATAAGCACCTCCTGACAGAAGGGATGAACTCATCATTCCAAATAAAAATATCATTGCCATGGCCGCCAGAAACAGCGCGATTATCGAGGTAATGAGACCCGCCTTCGCATATCCCTCCATCGTATCTCCTGTTTTGGACAACAGCGCAAACAGGATTCCCAGGCTGCCAAAGATCAGACCACCGTAACAGCAGCAGGATGTGACGATCCCGATAATTCCCATAATAAGGGAAGCCAATGCCATGCTGCTCTGCCTTTGAGGCTGCATATACGCAGGACTAGCCGCCTGCCGGTATTCTTCTCTGCCCCAGCTCTCATACTGTCTGCTGCCGGTATTCGGATATCCATTTAACTCATGAAAATCCGATCCCATTCCGCTGTTCTGCGTGTCGTAACGGTCAGCTGCGTCTTCTGCTGCTGGTTCTTCTGCGGCAGCTGGCGAATCTTCTTCTGCATCTGGAAAGCATTCTTCCATGGCTTTTAGTTCTCCTTCTGGTTCTGCATTTGGTTCTGCTTCTGCAGCCCCTGATCCTTCCGCTTCCAGTCCTTCATTCAACGGTTTCCTTTCAGAATCAGGACCGTCATATCCATACAGTCTATCTTCTTCCATATCCTGCCTCTCATTCTGTCTATTTGTAAGTCTGCATATATTTGTTTAATTATACAATAGGAATGATTATCCTGCAATCTTTTCTCTCCCTTATGTACTGTAATACAATAAACTATAACATATTGTTCTTTATCGGTTGTGCCTTCTCAGCGCTGCATGCAATTCTTTCCCTGAGATCATTGCTGATTAATAGACTTGACAGGAAGTCGCTTACTCTAAATTCCCAACTGTCATTAATATGTGATTACTTATCGCTCCTTGCCTTTTCGGTATGATTGCCTGCATAATTTTGTTTGTCCTGAAAAAGGCAGGACAGATAGCAGGCGGAATCGGCTTACAGCGCCAGCCGCGCTGAGGGAAAACGGTTTCTGACTGCCGGCAGCTTCTTTTTCCTGCTGACGGGAATTACCGGAATTATCCTTTGCTTTGTTGGCTAGGTACTCAATATGGCAGTCAGTCTGATCTTCCTGCTGTTGCAGCAGGATAGAGTCCTATCCCCTTACTACTGGACTGGGACTGGCATCTCGATTCTCTTTTCACTGATCTATGTTGTGGGAGCCGGAAAAATATGAAATAACGGCCTATACTTCCCTGTCACCAGGAGCCGCCAGCCAGACTCCTGCTCGGCCGCATTTCACACAAAAAAGAGAACAGCCCGCCCATAATACGGCGGTACTGTTCCCATTTACATATCTTAGAATAACGGAACTACTGCACCCTGATATGTCTCTTCAATATACTTCTTTACGGTCTCGCTTGTCAGTGCATCAATCAGAGCCAGAGTCGCATCGGATTTCTCCTCGCCTTTGCGAACCGCTACGACGTTGCCGTATGTGGTGGCTGCGATCGACTGGGAATCCTCGGTAACAAGAGCATCCGTCACCTTTAAGCCTGCCTCGATGGCGTAGTTGCCGTTGATAACGGCGATGTCCACATCACCCAGGGAACGCGGAAGCTGTGCGGCCTCGATTTCCATGATCTTTAAATTCTTGTCATTCTTTACAATGTCATTCTTTGTTGCTTCCAGACCAACACCTTCCTTTAACTCGATCAGGCCGTTGTCAGACAGGAGGAGAAGCGCTCTCGCCTCGTTAGATACGTCGTTCGGTACCGCTACCTGCGCTCCGTCCGCTAAATCTGCCAGGGAAGCGGTCTTTCCTGCATAGATTCCGAATGGTTCGTAGTGGATTGCGCCTGCGGATACGAGATCCGTGCCGTTTTCCTGGTTGAACTGCTCTAAGTATGGGAAGTGCTGGAAGTAGTTGGCATCCAGGTCGCCGGATTCCAGCGCCAGATTCGGCTGTACGTAATCGGTGTACTCCTTGATTACCAGATCGTAACCCTTTTCCTTTAAAATGTCCTTGGCTGCCTTTAAGATCTCTGCGTGAGGTGCCGGGGATGCTCCCACCACCAGCTTCTTTAATTCTCCGGCTGCTGCCGTTGTCTCATCGGCCGGTGCAGCGCTTTCGGTCTCCTTGGACTCGGTAACAGCCGCTGTCGTCGTCTCGGCAGCCGTCTCCTTGTTGTTTCCGCCGCAGGCGGTCAGTGCTCCCGCTGCAAGCAGCGCGGCAGCCAGTACGTAAAGTGATTTTTTCATAATTGTTTCCTCCTTTTTGTTGTGCAGTTTCCTGCGCCTCTTGATGGTTACGGTGACTCGTGCGCAAAGCGTGCGAGTAATCGTTTTTATGGTAACGCCTTACGGCCATTACTTCTTTATGATCTATGATCTAGCGGATTCGCTTATCGCTGACGCGGGACAGCTTCATGCCCGCCTCCTGTATGATCTGGACAATGATAACGAGAATCGCCACGGTTACGAACATCATCTCTGTCTGATAGCGGTAATAGCCGTATTTGATGGCAATATCGCCCAGACCGCCGCCTCCGACAAAGCCGGACATGGCCGAATAGGACAGGATGGTGGTCACCGACAGTGCGGCTCCCACAAGCAGGGAAGGCTTCGCTTCCGGAAGGAGCACCTTCCATACTATCTGCATGGTGGAGGCTCCCATGGACTTGGCTGCCTCGATGACTCCCGCATCCACTTCCTTGAAGGACGACTCCACGACTCTCGCCACATAGGGCGCGGCCGCGATTACCAGCGGCGGGATCACCGCCCTGGCGCCCAGCGTCGTTCCGACGATCTTTTTCGTAAGCGGAATCACCATGATCAGAAGGATGATAAACGGCACCGAACGAAGCAGGTTGATGGCCAGGCCGAGAATCTTCTGAAGCCATGGAACCGGCCGGATTCCGTCCTTATCCGTCACAATCAGGATAATTCCCAGCGGAATCCCGATTAGATAGGCAAAGAAGGAAGAAGTAAAGGTCATGAACAGTGTCTCCCATATTCCTGTTTTTAACATATCGAATGTAGCGGCATCAAATGTCATAATCCGTCACCTCCTCAAATGGTACTTTGGCTGTTTTTAAGTAATTGGCCACCCGGTTAGCATCGACCTCATCCTCGGGAAGCTGGATCACCATCTGTCCCATGGCCGTTCCGTTTATGTCGCGCGTCTCCGCGTGGATAATATTCACTGGCACCTTGCAGGCCAGGATCATATTGGACAACACCGGTTCGAAGGAGGAACGTCCGTCGAAGGAGATTCTCACCCGTCTGGACTTTCCAAATCTCGCCGCCTGCTCGGCCGCTTCGCCTAAGATCAGCTGCCGCCCGATCTTCGACTTCGGTTCGGAGAATATCTCCGATACGCTTCCCACTTCCGCGATGTGGCTCTGGTCAATGATGGCCACGCGGTCGCAGATCGCTTCAATGACGGTCATCTCATGGGTGATCACGACTACCGTAACGCCCATGGTTTTGTTGATCTCTTTTAACAGGGCCAGGATCGACTTCGTGGTGTTGGGGTCCAGCGCGCTGGTGGCCTCATCGCATAAGAGGATCTTCGGATTGGTGGCCAGTGCCCTGGCGATCGCCACCCTCTGCTTCTGTCCCCCCGAAAGCTGAGACGGATACGCGTCCTTGCGGTCCGCAAGCCCTGCAAGCCCTAACAGCTCCATGGCCCGCTCTCTCGCCTCTTTCTTCGGTGCGCCTGCGATCTCCAGCGGGAAGCAGACATTCTGAATGACATTTCTCTGTGCCAGCAGGTTAAACTGCTGGAAGATCATGCCCATGGACTGTCTCGCCTTTCTCTGATCCCGTCTGGACATGGACGCCAGGCTCCTGTTCTCAAACAGAACCTCTCCGGAAGTCGGCACCTCCAGATAATTGATGCATCGTACCAGCGTACTCTTTCCCGCACCGGAAAGACCGATAATTCCAAAAACTTCTCCCTGACAGATCGTTAGGTTAATGTCGTCCAGCGCCTTGATCGGGCCGCCCGCCGTCCTAAACTCCTTGCCCAGCCCCACCAGCTGAATAATTGGTTCTGATGACTGCATGTCTTTCGTTTCCTTTCTTTTCCATACTGTTTAACGGGTATGTGCAAATCCGGCAGGCCGGCCCGCACGCCGAAGCACGGTCGCTTCAGCGGCCAGGCTTCCTCAGCGCGGAGTGTGCATACCCGATAAAGGAGCAACTTCCCTATTACACAAAAAGGCCGCAAGCCCTGCACAGACTTGCGACCACAGCGATTCAAGATTCAATCTCCCTGCTTGCCATAAACTTCAATCACAATCCATACAAATGAATATCATTTTCGATTTTTTACGCACATTGACATACGGCACATCATCATGCCGTTCATCATGTACATATTCATCTGCATGGCTTTAAACTGGTTCATGGCGGTTTCTCCCTTCGCCTATTCCTATAGTTCGACTAGGATTTTAACTTATGAGGCGTATTTTACGCTACATCATACCATTTGTCAAGTATTAATTCGTCTGACAGACGGATTTTAGGAACAGAGATCGATAATTACCTGTGCAAACATCTTTGCGCTGACGATCAGTTCCTCGATGACTGCGAACTCATCAGCCCCATGCATACGGTTATCCGTCTCCGGCATGGCGGCGCCAAAAGCGACTCCATTCTTCAGCTCGTGAACGTAGGTACCGCCTCCGATGGCGATACACTCTCCCTTACGGCCTGTGTACTCCTCGTAGGTGCGAAGAAGCGTGCTGATAAATTCGGAATCTCCATTCACGTGATGAGGCGGCCTCATGGAGTCATTCAGAAGGGTAAAGCCTTTTTCCGCCATCTTTGCCTTTGCTACATCCAGCACATTCTCTTTTGTGGCGCAGATCGGGCATCGGCTGTCGAAGGTACCATCCAGCTCGCTGTCAGAGATGGTGAGCAGACTGAATGCCAGCGTTAAATCTCCGGAGATCTCATCGCTCATGGCGATTCCCAGAGCCTTACCGGAGGTGTCGCCGTGAGGAATCAGTTCCAGAAGGCGGCGGGTGGTACTGATCTGCTCGCAGGCCGCAAACGGCAGTCTCTGAATCAGGACAAGAAGACCTGTCAGCGCGTTGTTGCCCTCTTCCGGTTTGGACGCATGAGCGCCTTCACCGATGGCTGTGATCGTCGCGGAATCTTCCTCCACTTCGAATTCAAAACGGATTCCGGTTTCTCCGGTCACTGCCTCAGCGGCCTTCTCCATTACCTCCACATCGATTCCCTGAACCACAGCGCGGGCTTTTCCCGGCACTACATTGACCTTTAAGCCGGCTTCCACGGAAACCAGCTTCGGCAGTGCCTCAGACGGAGCGAAGGAAGCGGTGAAATGACCGTTTAATGAGCCTTTTTCCGTGTTGACCACCGGATAGGAGCCGTCCGGTGAAAAGGTCATCGGAGCCTCTTTTTCAATCGCATAGTAATGCGCAATGTCGGAACTTCCGCACTCCTCGTCGGTTCCCAGAATCAGGCGTGCATTCTTCTTAAGAGGAACTCCCAGCTCTTTCACGGCTCTCATGGCGTAGAGCGCTGCGACTGCCGGTCCCTTGTCATCCGCGGTGCCGCGTCCAAAGAGCTTATCGCCCTTTACCACCGGCTCAAACGGTTCTGTTTCCTTCCAGCCTTCTCCTGCCGGAACGACATCGAGATGGGCCAGAATATCCAGCTGGCTCTCTTTATCATTCAGGTCTGCGGTTCCCACGTAATTATCGTAATTGGTGATGGAGAAACCATAGGCCTCAGCCATGGAAAGTGCCTCAGACAGTGCGGTAAATGCACCCTGACCGTATGGCATGCCTTCTTTATACGGCATTTTCTCACTGTTAATGCGGCACAGAGTACAGATGTCATCAAGCATCTCCTGTCTGTGTGCCTCGATAAACTCTTCAATCTCTTTTCTGTACATGTCTTATCCTTTCCTGCGGCGGTAAAGCCGCGTGTTATTTCATCATGGAAGCCAGAATCTCATTAACCACCTTGCCGTCCGCCTTGCCTTTTACCTTCGGCATCAGAACTTTCATAATCTTTCCCTTGTCTGACGGCGCCGGCTTTTCGATCTCCAGCTCAGCCAATACGGCTGTTACTACCTCACGGATCTGCTCCTCGCTCATATCCTCGGGCGCAAACTCCTTGTAGACTGACAGGCGGTAAGCCGCCTCTTCACGGATGTCATCCCGGTCCGCAGGCGCTGTATCAAAGGTCTCCTGGGACTGCTTGATCTCTTTCTTCACAACCGTATTCGCCTCGTCCTCGGTAATCGGCTCATGATCCTTCTTATCGATTTCAAAATTCTTCAGTGCTGAAAGTAGCATGGATAATGCATCTTTCCTCTGCTTGTCTTTCGCCTTCATGGCTTCTACCATCGCTGCCCTGACTACATCAATCTTACTCATATCTGCTGCCTCCTTATTGATTTACGCTGTCTGAACTGTTACTAATTTTTACCGAACTCACTGAGCTTCAGGCCCGGATTGCGGTCCAGAACCATGCCCACGCTCCAGCTGTTGACAAACAGCAGAAGCGGATTATCCTTCAAATCCTTGATGCGCTTCATGTCGGAGGTTCCCTGAATCTTCGCCACATCAATCTCATCCTTATTCTCTACCCAGCGGATGTATTCATACGGGAGCTTCTCCAGCTTGACTTCCACGTTATACTCATTTTCCAGGCGGTATGTTAGAACCTCGAACTGCAGTTCTCCGACTACTCCGACGATGATCTCCTCCATGCCCGTATTAAACTCCTGGAAAATCTGGATGGCGCCTTCCTGGGCGATCTGGTTCACGCCCTTTATAAACTGCTTCCGCTTCATGGTGTCCATCTGGCGCACTCTGGCAAAATGCTCCGGCGCGAACGTGGGGATTCCCTCGTATTCAAACTTCTCATTGGACAGGCACAGCGTGTCTCCGATGGAGAAAATACCCGGATCGAAAACGCCGATAATATCGCCCGCGTACGCCTCCTCCACGATCTTTCTGTCCTGAGCCATCATCTGCTGCGGCTGGGACAGCCGGAGTTTCCTGCCGCCCTGCACGTGGTTTACCTCCATGCCGGCCTCAAACTTTCCGGATACGATTCGCATAAATGCGATTCTGTCGCGGTGGGCCTTATTCATGTTCGCCTGGATCTTAAACACAAAGGCCGAAAATTTCTCTTCAAACGGATCGATCACACCCTTATCCGCCAGTCTCGGCAGCGGCGTTGTCGTCATCTGAAGGAAATGCTGTAAAAATGTCTCCACGCCGAAATTCGTCAGCGCCGATCCGAAAAATACCGGTGACAAGTTCCCTTTTCCGACACGATCCATATCCAGTTCGTCACTGGCTCCATCCAGCAGTTCGATGTCTTCCATCAGCTGGTGGTGGTAATCCTCGCCGATCAGCCAGTCCACCTGGGGATCGCCCAACAGTACCTCGGTGGCATCAACCGTCTTCTGTCCGCCCATGGCGGCCTGGAAGGTGGTGATCGTCTTCTTGTTTCTGTCGTAGACACCCTTGAACTCATGGCCGCAGCCGATCGGCCAGTTGACCGGACAGGTACGGATTCCCAGCACCGTCTCGATTTCGTCCATCAGTTCAAACGGATCCCTGGCTTCCCGGTCCATCTTGTTGATAAAGGTAAATATGGGGATGTGGCGCATGACGCAGACCTTGAACAGCTTGATCGTCTGCGCCTCAACACCCTTGGAACCGTCTATGACCATGACCGCGGAATCCGCCGCCATAAGGGTTCGGTATGTGTCCTCCGAGAAATCCTGATGCCCCGGGGTATCCAGGATATTAATGCAGTATCCGTCGTAATTGAACTGCATTACCGAGGAGGTAACGGAAATACCTCTCTCCTTCTCGATCTCCATCCAGTCTGAGACCGCATGCTTTGCCGCCTTTCTTCCCTTAACGGAGCCTGCCAGATTAATTGCGCCTCCGTAAAGCAGAAACTTTTCCGTCAATGTCGTCTTACCGGCATCAGGGTGGGAAATGATGGCAAAGGTTCTTCTCTTCTTTATTTCTTCAGTTATATTCGACAAAATGTTTCCTCCAATTTTACGTGTCAATCTTTTTTATTGTATTATTATTCCATTACAAAGTCAAGATTCATGTGGTGAAGCGGACATTCCTCTTTAACAGGAGTTACAATTCACGGCCCCTTTGCCCGTCCCCGCCGTTCGGTCTGCTCTGACGGTTTGCACTCCGGTTCCTGTGACTTTGCAGGGCATTAGCGGTTCTTAACGCGCAGAATTTTTCGTTCAGGGGAAATGCCCACCTGTTTGAGCGTAGCGAGTTTGGGCATTTTCACTGGCTTTTAGAAAAATATTGCACGTTTAGAACCGTTTATGCCCGAAACCGGAACAGGAACCGGAGTGCAAACCGTTAGAGCAGACCGAACGGCGGGGACGGGCAAAGGGGCCGTGAATTGTACCTAACAGGACGCCTCGAAATGCTTCAGCCACATTTTCACAAGAGGAATCCAGCTCTGGCACTGTTCCACCACCTGGAAGCCGTTCCCGGCCGTCTCCTCGTCGGCCAGAGAAAGCCCGTGGCCGCCAGTGGGATAGATATGAAGTTCAAAGTTGACATTCTTCCGTTTCATGGCGGCTGCCAGAAGCAGGCTGTTTTCCACAGGAACGTTTTCGTCCGTATACGTATGCCAGATAAATGCCCTCGGCGTCTGTTCCGTCACAAAATTCTCCAGGGAAACCGCATCTCTCTGTTCCTGGGTCACGTCGTCCCCAAGCAGACGCTTAAAGGAGTTCACATGCGCGTACTCGCCGCCTGTAATGACCGGATAACAAAGGATCAGACCATCCGGGCGAATCTGTGCGGGTGTTCTGCCGATCGCATCATATACCAGCTCATTGTCCCAGAATACGCCAAGACTGCAGGCCAGATGGCCCGCAGCGGAAGAACCGCACACGATGATCTTTGCCGGGTCGACCTTCCACTCTGCCGAGTGTTCCCTGATATAGGCAACCGCTTCCCCAAGCTCTCTCACAGAGGTTGGGAAATGGTTCGGAGCAACGCTGTAGTCGAGAATAAAGGCATGGCATCCCATAGCCATAAACTGAAGCGCCAGGGGCTCACTCTCCCGATCCGATCTCTGCCAGTATCCGCCTCCGGCACAGACGATCACAGCCGGCCGCTTTCTGTCCGGCGCCACACTCACTTCCTTTATCAGATATCCGGTGAGCAGCGCCGGTCCGGTCAGCTGCCCCGGAACTATGATTTCTTTTTTCTCTGTATTCATGATGATTTTTCCCCTTTATCATTCCATTTTATTTATCTGCTGATACGGCAAGTATCTCATCCAGCAGCCGGTCGGCGACCTCTTCCTTCGTCATCTTCTCCAGCTCCAGATTCCGCTCTCTCGTGATGATGGTCACGACGTTCGTATCCGTGCCAAAGCCGGCGCCTTCCACCTTCAGATTATTTGCCACAATCATGTCAATATTCTTTTTATCCAGCTTCACCCTGGAATTCTCCAGCATGTTCTGGGTTTCCATGGAAAATCCACAGAGAAACTGGCCTTCCCTCCGGTGTGCGCCCAGCCATTTTAAAATGTCATCGGTCCGCTCCAGCTCGATCGCCATATCACCGTCCGTCTTCTTCGTCTTTTCCGTGCCCACTGATTTAGGCCGGTAATCCGCCACGGCCGCCGCCTTAATGATAATATCCTGTTCCGCTGCCGCTGCCGTCACCGCCTCGAACATGTCTCCGGCGCTTTGGATCTCGATCAGTTTTACGAAACGCGGTTTGGGCGTGTCTGTCTTTCCGGTAACCAGCGTCACATCGGCCCCTCGCAGAGCCGCGGCCTTAGCAACGGCATAGCCCATCTTGCCGGTAGAATGGTTGGTGATATAGCGGACCGGATCAATCGCCTCTCTCGTAGGGCCCGCTGTGACGAGAATCTTCTTTCCCTCCAGATCCTTCTGCGCTCCGATCTCCTGTTCAATGTAGTCGAACAGCTCGGCCGGCTCCGGCATCTTTCCCGCTCCCGTATCGCCGCAGGCCAAGTAGCCCACCGCCGGTTTTATCACTTCCATCCCATACTTTTCACAAATCTTTATATTATCCTGAACAATCGGGTTTTCATACATATTCGTATTCATGGCCGGTGCAATGATCTTCCTGCAGCGGCAGGCCAGCACGGTCGTCGTCAGCATATCATCGGCCAGCCCGTGAGCCAGCTTAGCGACCACGTTGGCGGAAGCCGGGGCAATCATCACCACGTCCGCCTGCTTGGCGAGCGCCACATGCTCCACGCTGAATTCAAAATTCCGGTCAAAAGTATCTACAAGGCATTTATTTCCTGTCAGTGTCTCAAACGTGATCGGATTGATAAAATTAGTCGCATTCTCTGTCATCAGTACATGGACATGGCAGCCCTTTTTCACCAGCATGCTGGCCAGTCCGGCCGTCTTGTATGCCGCGATACTTCCCGTAATTCCCAGAACAACATGTTTTCCTTTCAGCATAAACGTCTCCTGCCTCGCTTCTTTTTATTTCTGCTTACATTGTTATTTTGCCTAAAATGTGGTAAACTCGTGAAAAACCTCACTAAGTTCATGAAAAACCTCACTAAGTGCTCATAGTATACCATTCGTACTAAACTCGTGAAAGACCTCGTTAAGTACTCAGGTATGACTCGCACTAAGTTCATGAAAAACCTCACTAAGTGCTCATAGTATACCATAACCTCTAAATTTTGGAAAGGAGTTCCCTTTATGATTTTAGCAATTGACATGGGAAACAGCAATATTGTAATCGGCGGTATTGATGACAGCCGCACCTGGTTTGTGGAGCGTGTCACCACGAACCTTGGGAAGACAGACCTGGAATACGCAGTTAATATCAAAGACATTATGGCTATCCATAACCTGCCGCTTTCCTCGATTGAAGGGGCCGTGGTCTCTTCCGTCGTTCCGCCGCTGACGGACGTGGTGCTCTCTGCAGTTAAGAAAATCACCGGAAAGACGCCTATGCTGGTTGGCTCCGGCATGAAAACGGGACTTAATATCATCATGGATAATCCGAAGACCGTGGGAAGCGACTTAATTGTAGACGCCGTGGCTGCGCTTAAGGATTACCCGTCTCCCATCATCATCATCGACATGGGAACCGCCACCACCATGTCCGTCATTGACAGGGCTGGCAACTATACGGGCGGCATCATTTTCCCGGGTCTACGGGTTTCTCTGGATTCTTTGAGCAGCCGTGCGGCTCAGCTTCCCTACATCGGTTTAAACAGACCGGCCCGGGTCATCGGCAAGAATACCATCGACTGCATGAAAAACGGTATTCTCTATGGCAATGCCGCCATGATTGACGGCATCATCGACCGCATGCAAGAAGAGCTGGGACAGGCCGCAAGCCTCGTAGCCACAGGCGGTCTGGCCCCTTCCGTCCTCCCTCTCTGCCGTCATAAAATCAATTACGATGAGGCGCTTTTATTAAAAGGTCTCCTCATTCTTTACGAAAAAAACAAATAAAATCCGCAGCTCACGCGACGGACCGCAAACGTTCATTGGCTCATCTGCGCACCTGATGCATGAGCCAATGCGATAAACAGGCACTTTGCGGACCGCCGCCAGAAAATGGAAATAAAATTTAAATCTGGCATCGTATAAAAGCCTCCGAATAAGTACATCATTCCTTTATGACTAAAAAGAATGATGCGGAGGGAAAGACATGCCTGTATACAAAGTAGAGATCTGCGGCGTTAACACTTCAAAGCTGCCCCTTTTAAACAACGAAGAAAAAGAAGCCTTATTTAAGAGGATCCTGGATGGCGATATGGAAGCCAGAGAGGAATATATTAAGGGTAACTTAAGACTGGTTCTCAGCGTCATACAGCGTTTTTCAGGCAGTAACGAAAATGTGGACGACTTGTTCCAGATTGGCTGCATCGGCCTGATCAAAGCCATTGACAATTTTGACATTACACAGAACGTACGCTTTTCAACGTATGCCGTTCCCATGATACTTGGCGAGGTACGCCGCTATCTTCGGGATAACAATTCGATCCGTGTCAGCCGTTCCTTACGCGACACCGCCTATAAAGCCATCTATGCAAAAGAAAATCTCATGAAGAAAAACTTAAAAGAGCCTACCATCATGGAAATCGCCAATGAAATCGGCGTCAGCAAGGAGGACATCACCTATGCTCTGGATGCCATTCAGAGCCCTGTCAGCCTGTACGAGCCTGTATATTCCGACGGCGGCGATCCACTCTTCGTCATGGACCAGATCAGTGACAAAAAGAATCTGGAGGAAAACTGGGTGGAGGACATCTCCTTAAATGAAGCCATGAAACGCCTTCCCGAACGGGAACGCCACATTATCGACATGCGCTTCTTCGAGGGAAAGACCCAGACTGAGGTAGCCGAGGAGATTCACATCAGCCAGGCCCAGGTCAGCCGTCTGGAAAAAAACGCACTGAAAAGCATGAAGGGATACCTTTCGTAAAATATAGAGAGAACTGCATCAGACAGGGAAAAGGAAAGAAGCAGATAACCCGGATTATCTGCTTCTTTCTGCTATTTTTCTTTAGCCGGAGCCTTCTCCCACACGTCTTCCGGGGCCAGTAATATCTCGTAATTAACATACTCCCGGTTACCCGACAGATTCAAGAACTTCATTGAGAGTTTCCCGTCGGCCGCAGACGCCGCCACACACTCATAATTTTGTGCATCATATCCGCATTTATCGTAATACCGGACCTCGCCGAAGCGGCCTTCCCGAGTCAGCACGATGGCTGGTTTTTCCGCACTCAGCATATAAAAGGTTCCATCCACTACAGCAATTAAGTTTCCGTTAAAATCTCCAATTTTCGTAATTTCACTGAAATCAGGCTTCATGCGGTATATGGGGCGAGGAAACTCCATGGCATTGCTCCAGCCCTCATAATAGAGATAACCGTTGTCGAAGGACAATCCCCTGCACACGGAGTAGTCAATTCCGGCTACCCGGCGGTCACTGCCGTCCGTTCGGATTCCAATTAGCGATTGGGATTTAAAGCTCAGCATATCCTCCTTCGCAGCTCCGTAATAATAGATTCTGCCCCCTGCAAGAACAATCTTCTGATCTTCCGGCCGACTCATAATTACCATGGGATCCAGCACCTGGAAATAATCGTCTGCACTTCTTACCAGTTCCAGCCGGTCATATGGAAAATGAAGGCTTTCCGGTTCCTTTCCATCCTGCCGTTCAAATGCAAGGGATGTCTGCGGGGTTCTCAGGAAATAATCAGCGCCGTCTGTTGTAAACAAATACCGTCGTTCTTCAATCTCCCCGCTCTTGTTTTCCACCATTGTCCCATCACCGGCAAATAAGTAAACCTGATGCATCACCATATCGTCCGGATGGTACCAGCCGTAAAATACATCCACCAGCTTTCCCGTCGGTCCCCCGCTGTCCGAGGAGTTCCCCATTCCTCCGAGTACGGCAATGCTTCCATCTGCAAGCTTCTCCACATCGTAATCAATGAAAGCATTTCCAGACGTTGGATTCTTACCGGCAAATGAATCCTCAGGGTGGACACTGTCTTCCGACTGTGGTTCCTTTTTCACCGCATCAAGCGCGCTGGTCACCGCCTCTAAATCGACGGTTCCCGTCTCATCCGGTCCGATGAATAAGTTCGGCTCCCATTTTCCTTCCACAAGCTGATAACCGAACAGGCCAAAGCTGCCATGAAAAATAACTTGATCCTTCGAAGCGTAATCTATGGTTATAGTGCTCTCCAGCCCCTTTTCCAAAACCTGTCCGGAGAGCCAGGAGGCCGCCGGCAGTTCCACTGGCATGGCCGGTGTCTCGCCATCCGACTTTCCCGCAATAAAAATGCTGGTGGGGCCATCCGCGCCGCCAATGATGGAAACTGCATTCTCCTCCGGTTTTTCCCTGGAGATCATGAGACACAGGACGGCGGCGGCCGTTACAATCACGGCACAGAGTGTGAGCCAAAATCCGGCTTTCTTATAGTTTAATACATTCTTTATTCTCGACTTCGTATGACTTTCCCCAAATGCCAGAGGCAGACGTGTCCCGTTCCCTTTCTCTGCGGCCGAAAGAAGCGCCAGGGAATACTGTTTCTTTCCGCCTTCCCCCAGTTCATTCACCACCGCCTCATCACAGGACATCTCCATATCCCCGCAGAACAGCCGAAAGCTTATATGGGCAATCGGATTAAACCAGTGTACCATAACCATCAGAAGCCCCAGAAGCTTGACAATATGGTCATACCGTCTGATATGGATCCGTTCATGCCTTAAGACGCACTCCCGTTCCTCCTCCGTCAAATCCGACGGCAGATAGATGACGGGTCGGAATATACCCATGACAAAGGCGCCAGGAATCCGATCCGACTCGTAAATTCCGCGCTCCGGTCTCCTTCCATTCCAGCCTCCATCTTCCAAATCGAGATCCTGAATTTTGACCGCTGTCTGGAGCCTCCATTTCAGCCTGATATAGCCGGCAAAGTGATAGAGAAAGAATACCAGCATACCCGCCTCCCAGACGATAAGCATTGCAAACAGAAAGATCTGTATGGGGCTGACCGACATGTAAGGATTGGTCTCGGTCATGGTCTGTTCCAAAACCTGGTTGACGGGACGGTCTATAAAGAAGACGCCTGAATCAATAGAAGGAGTGGTTTCAAAAATAAGCCCCGGCTCCAGCGGATTCGAATAAAACGGCAGCAGGCTGTATGCCGACTGGATGGAAAACGGACATAAAAAGCGGAAGATTACGACCAGCCACAGCACACAGGAAAACCGTTTTGGAAGGCGTTTAAACAGCAGGCGCAGCGCCATCACCAGAAGGGCGGCAACGCCTGCGGTTATGCTCATATTTAAAAGAGTGATCATCGTCTGATCTACATTCATTATTTCACCGCCTTATCTATCATCTGCCTGATCTCCTCCGCTTCCTTCGCGGTCAGCCTTCTGTCCTTTAAAAAGGCGGTCACAAAAGCTGGCAGCGATCCTTCAAAGCTTCTGTCCACTACAGTCTCACTCTCATATTTTAAGACTTCTTCTCTTGGAATAAGCGAGGAGACGACCGCCTGCTCATTCCTTACAAAACCTCTTCCCACCAGTTTTTTTAAGACCGTATAGCAGGTGGACTTCTTCCAGCCCAGTTCTTTTCCACAGATTCTTACCAGCTCCGTGGAATTCACGGGCTCGTTGTCCCAGACCAGGTTCATGAAGCGGTACTCGCTCTCATACAGTTTCTTTTCTCCCATGTATATGCCTCCATACCAAATTCATATTTTATAATCATTACAGAATAATCGTCCCAAGACGAATTCTGATAAGGTCTATTACAATAGTCCCCGTATATTTAGTCTATCGCAATAGACCATTTTTGTCAAGTGTTTCACATAGTTTTCCAGGATAAACTGACAGAAACTTACAGAATATATACAGAATTATGAAAAACTGCTTTCGCCAATAACTTTAGCCGGGATTTCGGGGTTTTCGTTCCGCCAGGGAACCGGGGCCGGAGCGCTTCCCCCAGTTTCGGCGATTTTTGCAGGACGTCGGCAGCTCTTAGGCCGGAAGGGTGCAAAAACAAGGGAAAAAATCCTCTTATCCCAAACTATCACAGCATTGGAACAAGAGGATTTTCTTTTACTTATTCATTATTGTTTCAATCCACGCTCGATAATTTCACAGAGTGCGACTACATCTTATAGATGCGCGGCTTGACTTCATGTCAGTGGGGGGATACCGATTTCTCTCCGCCCGCCACTGCCGTTAAGCTTGTTTTTGGTGTCTTATCCCTCCACCTATAGAGGTGGGGAATTCTCGCTTATTTTGTTAAATGCCCAATAACCAAGCTTTTTAGATACTTCAAGTGCGATTCCGCGAAAGATATCCAGCCGCTGGTTAAGATATTCATCCGTCATCCGTCCTTTAGGTCCTGTCACACTCATACCTGCAATAATACGCCCCTGTGCATCAAAAACAGGAAATGCCAGACATCGAATACCAATTTCACACTCTTCCTCGTCGTAAGCATATCCACGTCTCCGGATTCTCTCTAACTCCAGCTTTAAGTCTTCTTTCGTTGCATAAGTATTCTCTGTAAACCGCGGAATACCCTTCATCGAAATAAAACGGTCGAGTTCGTCATCCTTGTAGTTCAATAACAGCAGCTTTCCATTGCCAGTGCAATGCATCGGCGCCGCATTACCGACATGCTGAATCGCCATCAGCGAAGCATTGGACTCTCGTATGACATCAATATAAACAGAATTCATGTTCTCTTCTACTGCAATATTCGCTGACTCTCCGAAAGTCTTCGCCAACTGTTCCAGATACGGTCTTGCAATCTGCTTTAAATCCTTATGCTTACTTACATGATTCGCCAAAGCCACGATTTTAAATGTCGCAGAATACTCCAGAGTCGCCGGATTCTGTTCTATGTAACCTTTGTCCATTAACGTGTTCAAATATCTGGCAGCTGTCGTATTGGTCATGCCCAAATCCTTTGCAATATCTATAAGCCGCACCGGTTCCTGCTTCAAGACCATATATTCCAGAAAAGATAATGTTTTTTCCCCGGATTGAATACCGGGAGTTTTCGGGTTTTCAGCCATAATCATACACTCCTGCTTGAAGAGAACGAACAGCAGTCCGTTATTTCTTCCATATTCCAGCATACCAGCCTTCCAGGGAATTGGGGCGCCTTAGGAAGCCATCGGTACTGCCAGCACTACTATAATAAGAGAAAGCCTCTGCTTTTGCAAGCAATTTCATATTATGCGGCCAAAATGTTATGTGGTTACTATTACTGACACTCCATCCGGGATTGCAAGAATTTTTCCATCTTGGATGCCTTGTTCTTCCAGAATCCGGTCTGCTATTGATACTGCTTCTCCAATTGAGTCAGCCGGAATCATATGAAGGGCTTCTACCAGTTCATCAGCCGCATCTGAAACATAGATTATATGAGAGTGCATCAACACGCGGGCGAATACCTGGGACTGCCATTGGTCAATGATCGTCTCTTCCGGCGGCGTAGCCAGGAAATCTTCCATCATCTTTTTTAAGTCTTTCTGCCTGCGGAAGGTCTCATAAAACACCTTGCCCCCGTGTCCCTCGTTAGACTTAGCGACCATAATGGTTACACCGCCCCTCTTTACAGTGGCTTCCGCCGCTGTCATGCCTTTTACCGCCTGATAGATATTCTGGTCAAGAGGATATCCGCCGTTCGTAGTAATCACGATCTCCGAAGGAACTGCCTTCACACCGCACACCCCCTTCAGGAACTCCATCCCCTTTTCATGTGCTTCATTACCGTCGCCTGCAACCGCATAAACCACGTTCTTTTTCGAATTAATTACCACGTTACAAATAAATGCAAGATTCGCTTTTTGAGCTGCAAATACCATATCCTCGTGTATCGGATTCCCATCGACGATACCCGTTCTTGCCTTTGGATGGTCGATAAACGCCGCATTATGATTGAATAATACCGTTTTTCTGGAGGCGATACCGGGAAGTACACTCTTTCGTCCCCCCGAATATCCCGCAAAAAAATGAGGTTCTATAAAGCCTTCCGCCGTCAGCAAATCCGCATCCACTGCCAGTTTGTTCAGAACCAGCTCACCGCCGGAAGGAAGCACTGCAATGCTTACCATGTTCTCTGTATCATCACAGTCATGAATCACAATCTTCTCATTTCGTACGATTTCTTCACCAAACTTCTCCAGCAATTCTTCTTTTCTCGTTTCCCGATGGCATCCGGTCGCAATCAGCAGCGTAATATCTGCTTCCGGATTCCCCAGCCTGATTTCCCGAAGCATTTGGGGAATTATCACCTTAGACGGTACCGGCCTGGTATGGTCCGATGCAATCACCACAACCTTCTGTTTTCCTCTTGCGAGTTCACGCAGCCTGGGACTCCCAATCGGATTCTCCAGCGCTTTCCTCACCAGCTCTTCCTGTGTCTTTCCAGGATTGTATTCAGCCATTGCAGACACCATCGTTCCTGCATATCGCTGCTGTGCAATCTCATAAGATCGATCTTCTCTCCCATAGGGAAATACTATCTTGGGCATACCACCACTTCTCCTCTTTTCCAGGCGGGCTCTCCACCGCCGTTTTATTCCCGCAGGCATTACTTATTTATAATACCGCTTATATCCCCATTTACCGCGGCGCGAATAATGGGAGCCATGTAGGGATCCACATCATCGGCAGTCATCGGAATCGGCATATTCTGAAGCTTCATAGACAGCTTCGCATCCTTCGCCGCATACAAAATTCTTTCTACATGGGCCTCTGTAAATCCCTCCAAATCGCTCAATCTCGTAGGTGCGCCGATGGACTTGCCAAATGCGATCAGCCCCTTTGAGACTGCAAGCGCGCGTTCTCTTCCCTCAAGAGCCGCTGCATCCTCTTCGATAAACCCATGTTTTACGAGAAGCTCACCGACCACCTTAAGCTGGTCCTGAATAGCCGGAGAATAGAATACCGCATAGTAAGGGTTCATAATTCCACATGCCGTTCCATGAGAAACCAGATCCACCAGGGAGAAGCTGGTAAGATGTGCTCCGCTCGTTCCCCCAATCATAATCGCATAACCGCCCAGGTCCGTAGCCAGACCCAGCGCCTCTCTCGCCTCTTTATCGGCAGGGTCGTCAATAACCCGTTTTGCATAAGAAATGGTCAGTTCAATCGCCGTCTCAGCAAGGTTCTTCGCCAGATCGTAGGTCTCCGGCTTAGCCCCGCAGAACACCTCAAACGTATGGGCAATAGCATCCAGCGCTCCATCGATCGATACGCTGACCGGCATCGTAAGCGTCGTCTCATAATCAAACAGACTGGCTGCCGGAATAATCGCCGGATCAACGATCAGCAGCTTCTGCCCCGCCACCGGATCGGTAATATTAGAATACTTGGTTAAATGCGCGCCGCTGGAAGCAGAGGTCTCTACCGCAATAAGCGGAATCTGTGTTTTTCCCGATTTTTCCAGTGCCTTGCTGACAAGGCCCGTTCCAAAGTATTGATCAATCTCCGGTCCGGAGGAGGATCCCAGTGCTGCAAGCGCAATCGCCGCCTTGCAGGCATCGATCGTAGAACCGCCGCCCAACGCCACCACTACATCTGGCTGATAATGAAGAATATACGTTTCGAGGCGGTATACATCCTCCCGCGGTGCATTCGGCTTTGCGCCCGGGACAGCCTGATCCAGAATTATGGTACCGCCTGCCTGGCGTATCGACTCCATGGCGGCGTCAATCAGGGGCTTTAAATACGTATTCATGGAGACAAGAAGCACCTTCCTGCCATACCTCGCCGTCAGCGCTCCAAGCTGGTCTCCCACTCCCAGACCAACGATATAATTATCACCCTTCCATTCCTTTAACAACTGATAAGCTTTCTCTCTAGCTTCCATTTCCATCTCTTTCCTTTCTTTTCAGCCTTCTGCCGCAAGCAGAATATCCAGCTCTGCCTGCTCGTCAAACTCCTGAATATCCACCTTGCCGCAGTATCTCGTAAGTACCTGGGGAATGTTCTCCTCTGAAGACATTCCGGAGTATTTCTTCCAGTAAGGAAGGGCCTCTTTCAGCTTTGCAACTGCTTCCTCCTGGCATTTCTTATCTCCATTTAAACGATATACGGCAAGTGCCATCGCCGCCTCTTCCTTCCGTGCAAAGTAATATCCCAGAGTCTTTAACGCCTCGATATCATAGAGGATCTTTGCATATTCAGGATTGTCCGATCTGCCCTTTAACTGCTCCAAAAGCTCTTCCGCCCGCTTTGCATGGGCAAGCATCGATGCGGTCTGGATCTCCGGCGAGATCTTTCCCAGCTTCGTTTTGTTCACAGCGCTCTCTGCATATTCCATTACGGAGGCGTATTCGCCGAAGGTGATTGCCTCACAGCTTATGAACTCATTGATATTGGCAAATGTGATCTTATCGAGATCAACGCGGTACATGCAGCAGCCCTCCGGATACCATTGGAAATCAAAATCATGCCAGTGTGCACAGTTAAACTCCGGAATGATATTGGACACTTCGTTCCATGCATCGAACAGGGTCTCTGTCGTCTCATCATCCAGCGCAAGCCGCGTCTTAATCTCATCCTTAAAGTACTGGTTATCCAGCCCTGCGTTATAAGACAGCTGTCCCCAGATTTTAAACATATACCACATCTTGTCGATAAACAGCGGATGCGCATCATCGTTTCGCGACATGTAATCCCGGCCCCATGTATACCCGTCAGCCCCCATATAGAAACCGGCCAGACAGGATACCGGCATATTCTGTAAATACTCCCGCGCGAAATCGGGACTTCCCCAACGGTACATATAATAGTCATCGTTGCGGACTGTCAGCCACACCTTCACATCGGGCGCTTTCTCTTCCAGGAAATCTCCGATAAAGTTGGGCCTTGTACTGGAATACATATGCGCCTGGGAATATTTAAAGGAGATTTCAAAGTTGCCGGAAAAATCCTTATAGGCTTCCATGATACGGTCATATCTTGCCATCAGCATACGGTGAATAAATGTAAAATCACGCTCCGGATGTCTCTTCACATAATCATCGATTGCCGCGCCGTAGGTCTCAGCAACAAAACCGATATCGGTGGAAGAAAATGGCACATCATCCGACGGTTCTTTGCCGTTATACATCATATTCTCACCGGTTGTAACGCCGATTCCAGCGAGTAAAGGATACGTATCCATCATCGCCTGGACCGCTGCGTAGTAATATTTTCTGGTGACCGGATTATTCTGGTCTTCCTCGATCCCATAGCCGGAGCCTTCGGTGCCATAGACAAACAGGTTCCAGCAGAATACGAAGACCCGGATACAGCGGTCTGCCGCGTACTGCATGATTTCCCGCCAGAAGTCTATTTTCTCGTCGATCGTCATCTTCTTAATTGTGATCAGATTTGCGGCATGGTCCTCATCAAATATGTTCTTTCCGGAGAGCTTTGCCTTGAAAGAACGGGCCGTAATTTTCACATCATCGATACAGGCCCTTGGAAATTCAGGAATCCGCACCATAGCCGGGAACGGGGACAGGCTCCATAAGGACAATACGTTATACTTGTTCTCTGCCATGCGGTCCAGATACTCATGCCAGAACTCCGGATCCCAGACATTAGCGATGTTCTTCGACGCGCTGGTCGAGGCATCCGAATAGCTGGGGCACCTGGCATCCAGAGGAATATTGAACTTAATACCGCGGTTTGGCAGATATGGGGAAACCTCGGCATCCGTAATGGTTTCATTCTTTTTAAGCATGTCCGCAGTATCCATAATGCCGTACAAGAAACCGGCGTCGTCTGCAGCCTCAATTCGAATTGTCTCACCGGCAGTTCGCCTGTATGCCTGCGCCTCCATCTCTTCCTTTAGAGACAGCTCCAGCACCACATCATACGTCTCGGCCTTGCTTAATGCGAAGCGTACCGGCTCTGTAACCTCAATATGACTTATTAATCTCATAGGAATCTCCTCTCATTTTATCTTAACCAAATATGTATTACAATCGTGTTTTCCTTCTCAAATCAGCCTTTTACAGCCCCTGCCGCAACGCCTTCCACAATATTTTTCTGGAATGCGAAGTAGAAAAGAATGACAGGAATGATCGTCAGGATATAGGCGGCAAACGTCAGGTTCATCATGCCTGCGTTCTCTCCCTTAAAGTAAGCCTGTGCAAGCGTGATGGTACGAAGATTCTTTCCGATCAGCATAATCTTCGGGAACAGATAGTCATTCCAGATACCAAGCGCATCCAGAACCAGAATGGTTGATGTAATCGGCTTCATAATCGGGAACATAATTTTCCAGTAAATATTCCATATATTCGCTCCATCCACCTTGCCAGCCTCCAGAATTTCTCCAGATACGCTTCGGATAAATCCTGTATATAAAAAGACTGCCATCGGCATATTCCGTCCAATGTAAAACCAGATCATACCCGTAAGGGAATTATTTAAGTGAAGGTCTGTCATCAGCTTCGTCAGCGGAACGAGGGCTGTGTAGAACGGGATCATGATTCCGCAGATAAACAGTAAGTAAATTACATTATAAAACCTCGTATGTGCAGACCAGGCAATTACATAAGAACAGATCCCTGAAAACAGAATAATTCCCGCCAGGCTGACCGCCGTGATATATACGGTATTGGCAAACACCTTCGGATAATTCATGTTTTTCCATGCTTTTAAGTAGTTTCCCCAGAGCAGCTTACCGGGTATGCTGTTGGGGCTGACCAGCGCTTCCTTTGTATCCTTTAAGGAGACAAGCAGCATCACGATAAATGGGTAAAGAATAAGCAGCACCAGCATAATCATAAGGATGGTTACTATTAAATCAGATATCACCCGTTTTCGGGACCGCTTATTCGGGACGATCTCTTTATTTTTATCATCGTGCATCTTCTTCCCTCTTTCTTAATACTTTCATCTGGAACAATGTAATAGCAACAATAATGAGGAATAGAATAACCCCCAGCGCCGTACCGTACCCCGCCCGTTTATTGGTAAATGACTCATTGTAAATAGTCATGGAGATCAGCTCGCTGGCACGTCCGGGGCCGCCACCCGTCAAGGCATACATTAAATCATACTGTTTGAAAGAACGCTCCACCGCAAGCACCATATTAATGGTAACGGAAGGCGCTAACAGTGGAAATGTGACATACCAGAACCGCTTCCAGCCGGTTACGCCGTCAACAGAAGCCGCATCGTAGAGGGACTGGTCTATATTATGAAGACCTGCAATATAGACTACCATATACCAGCCCGCCGACTTCCAGCTGGTTACCAGAATCCCCATGGCAAGCGCAAACGACTTGCTTCCCAGCAGATTATTGGCCATAACCTCAATACCAAGCTGCTGTCCCAGCGCTCCTAAGGACTTGTCAAAAATAAAGTTAAATACAAAGCCTACAAGAATTGCACTTAAAACTGACGGAATGTAAAGCAGTGCCCGAAATATATTCCGGCCGCGTCTTACGCTTTCCGCCCCTATCGCCATCAGCAGTCCCAGGATATTTAAGAAAATCGTGTTAAAGAACGCATAAATAAACGTATTTCTCATGGGCTCGAGAACAAACTTATCATGCATGATATTGATGTAATTCTGGAGGCCTATAAAATGAAACGTTCTGCGAACGCCATCCCAATCCGTCATACTGTAAAAAATACCGCCAAAAAGAGGATATACAACAAATACAAAATACAGGGCAAGCGCAGGTACAATCAGCAGGAATTCAATCATTGCATTTTTTCTTCGGGCCTGCCCTGTCTGCATCCCATAATGATCTTGTTTATACTTCATCATCTACCTCTGTCCTTTAAAGATCCGGGTGCTGGAAGCAGCACCCAGATAAATTAATTTCGACTACTGGTATTCATAATTATCAAGGAATTCCTTCACCCATTCCGGATTGGCTTCCATCAGCCTGGTATGTTCTTCACTGATCTTCTCCGCAACTGACTGGGCATCCTCACCCACAAGCCAGTTCTGGCATCCCGTTTTTAAAAGCTCCTTAAACCCCGAAATCCACTGTCTGGAAAGGATGGCACTGTTAGGAAGGTCGCCCTTGCTTGCAACTTCGAGAATGATTCTGAAAGCAGGGTCGGTATTGGCTACAGCACCTTTCACAGTTGGAATATTAGGCGAATTGTTGCAGAAAATTTCGCACCCCTCCTTCGACGCCAGAAACTTTAAAAAGTCCTTGCACAGTTCAGGATTTTTCGCCCCGGTCGTGATGGAAACGGCACCATCAAATCCACCAATTAAAGTCTGATCCTCCGGCTTCTCTGTAAAGGAAGGCGGGATCATCAGAATATCCATATCAGGGTCGAGATTTCTCATGGTATAGAGCGTTCCCGCCGTCTGGCTGTAGAAAATCGCGTCGCCGCTGAGGAAATCTGCCTTCTGTCCATCCGTCGTCTTGGCTGTCGTATTCGGGGCCATGTATTCCCTCAGCCTGTCATACTGGTCAAACATTTTTATGAATTCCGGATCCGTCCAGTCTGTCTTACCTGAGAGGACATCCGCATAAAAATTAGGGTTATTCCCATAGAGCACCTGATAGATGTATTGGAAGGGCCACGCCGTACAGGAAGAAGTATCTGCTCCGGCTACACTGAATGGATACTCACATCCGGCTTCCCTGCACTTCTGAAGAAGATCAATAAATTCGTCCATACATTTGGGATAATTATCGTATGTAAGTTCCAATCCAAATTCCTTCAGTTTATCATTGTTACAGAAAGTCGGGGAATATCCAATGGTCATCGGAAAAGCATATAGAGAACCGTTATACTTAATCAGGCTCTTGTCGCCATTTACCAGATTCTCCTCGATATTAAGGTCGTCTAACGGCAGTAAATAGCCCTCTGCCGCATACTGCTGTTCAACCGCTCCAACCTGCGAGCAATACATATCCGGAAGCGTATTCGTCGCAATATAGTTCGTCATCATGGTCTCAAAATCCGTAATCGTTTCCCAAATAATGTATTCAAGGGTCACATCGGGATGAATCTTCTGATATTCAGCCAAAACCGCATCAAAAGCAGCCGGCCCCTGTGAATCACAGATCATCGTAATGGTACCCGAATAATCGATTTCCTCTCCCGCGTCTTCTGAAGGTGCTTCTGTCTCTGCTTTTGCCTCTGCACCCGCTGCTGCAGCCGTCTCCGCCGGCTTCGATTCGGGCTGCCCTCCCCCGCCCCCACCACCGCAGCCGGAGATGGCTGCAGCAATCAATGCCGAAAGTATCAGCAAACTAACTTGTTTTTTCATATCTGGTCTCCTTTCTGTTTAGACGAGTGACAAACTGTCATCGTATTTGATTTTCGTATCGCGAAAATCATTTTCTTAATATGTTAATTGTAGTATACAAAAAATAATTTGCATTGTCAATATTATTCAAATTAATCTTATATCATTTTATTTTTTATTCATATTTACCAATCATTCCGCTATAGTCTATCTAAGATTTAATCTCTACTTTGCAAAAAATCTGTCAGTTAATGCAGGATTGCCAATTCTTTGTAACAAATAAAAAAGAAACCTGGGAACCCTGATCAATCAAGGTTTTCAAGTTTCTTTCTTCACTGTTAACGGTACAAATCGTACCGGAATTCTGCGCCGTCTTTTGATGTCATTTTGCCGTCTCCTGCCTTACGACCTCAAACTCAGGCTGCCCCAAGGCGCCAGGTGCAATCTCATACTTTTCAAATACAACGACAGGATTGCCTTTCTCATTAATATAAAACGGAGTAGCCGCCGTCACGGTATCAAATCCGCCCTCAGCCTTTGTAAAGAACCTGACACCGGAGTCTGCTTCCCGCTCTCTAATCTGGGCCCGTATGCTCTCATTTGCCTTTTCAGCATAATCCGGACCTAAAAGATCCTCCAGTGTCAGATACGTTCCATTTATCAGATCGATATTATAGTAATACGTCTCGCTGTAGGCGGATACCCAGCTCTCGGATCCACTTACCGTGAAGGAGAGATGGGAATCGTTCTGGCTTTTCAGTTCATACCATACACGAATCCGGATATCGTGCTCCTTCCACTCCGCTTCCGTTCCTCCCGTATTCAGAAACGCCTTTTTGTACTCTTCCGCCCGTTCTACGGCTGCCTCCGCGTATGCGTCGCACTTCGCCTTAATCTGCTCATTTATCTCTTCCGCCAGGTTTTTTGTATCACCGCGAATCACCTCAATCCCCGGAACTTCCACCGCTATTCCGGCATCTCCGGTATCTGACTGCCACGATTCCGCTGTAAAGAGTCTTACAATGGCCCCGATCACCGGAATGCGGCGTATTTCCTCCGCAAACGTCGGACTGGTGCTGACCCCGACGGCAATCACCACCGTCAATATGGCAGCGGCCAAACCGCAGCCGGTTATCACTCTGCCCTGCTTAAGACGCCTGGTCCGCTTATCAGGCATCGGCTGCTTTGGTACCTGATTTTCTTCATTTCGCCGCAAAGCTGCCTGTTCAATGGCCAAGGCCACAGTCTCCTCCAATCGGTCTGGAATCGAAATGTTGTCATATACGTCCTTGCTGTCCTTCAATCTGCTCATATCACCAGCTCCTCCTTTAATGATTTAAGCCCTCTGTACAATTTCGATTTTACAGTATTTACACTCAGTTCCATAACCTCTGCAATTTCCTGCAGAGACATTTCCTCATAAAATCTCAGCCTGATCACATTCTGGGTGTCGGCCGGCAGGCGGTCCAGTTCTTCAAAAAAACCCTCCGTCTCCCCATATCCCGGTTCCTCATAGGCGGTCTCGCTGCACAGCAGTTCATCACTTACAATCTCCCGGCTCCTCTTTTTGACATAGTTTAAACTCTCATGAACCAGTACTCTGTAAAACCATGTTTTGATATAGGAGATTTCCCGTATCGACTCATAATGCTCCAATGCGCTGCAGATGGCATTCTGAACGATATCCAGAGCGTCATTCTCGTTTCTGACATAAGTATAGGCCAGCCTGTAAAACTTTTTCTGATTTGCAATGATATAATTTACCACAATGTCATACTGATCCTGTTCCATATTTTGTTTTCTGTCTCCTTTCACAGGTTCTTTCTCGGCCCCGCACCCAAAGCCGAGAAAGACCCCCTTACACAGGCATGCTGCTTTTTCCTTCTGTTTTATTGACAAACACAGGCTGCGAAAAGTTTCAGCTCCTGTATTTTTTTCACCTGATCCCGAAATACACGACAAGTTTTATCCAATACGGTATCCGCTGCTTCGCCGCTGCCAGCTTTTTATTCTAATATTAGCACCTGGGAATGTCAAACAATCCACGTCTTTGCATTACTTCTTTCTGCTGTTTTTCACTGACAGTTAAAGTGGTCCAGGTTATGAATGAATAATTCATTTATATTTAATAAGAGAGGGATTCACTATGAAATTGAAAAGAAAAATTATCAACGGTTTACTTATGGGGGGGCTGCCTGTTTCACTTATCGGGCTGTTCGCGTTCAACCAATACACAGGCAGCAAATGTACTAAATTTTAATCCGAACAACATTACAGGCATAACAATTTCCTATGATAAAGAAGCTGTTACTTTAACGGAAATATTCACGTCAGCGAGGGCGGGAAACCATTCTTTAACAGCAGTTTTACAAGATATGTAGAAGTATATCTTCCACAAGAATATCAAGCCAATTTAACCGTTACAACAACTGACGGCAGCATTGATATGTCTAATATAACCCTAAACTTAAATTCACTTCGCATTGACATCACCGCCGGAACCGTTCAGTTAGACAACGCCAATGCTACTGTTCTTCGCTTATCCTCTACGAGTGGAAAGTTGATCATTTCAAGAGAATATTCGTATCGACGGGTGTACTCCCCGTGGAACTGTTGGCAGCAGCCCCACCGTTACAGTAAAAACAGAAACCAATAATGGGAATATAGTTGTAACACAATAGCAGATTTAGATGATGTAAAAAATGAAATGCTGGAATTAGCGGAAGTGGAACGGCTACATGAGGGGATATGAGAATATTTAAGAATACCTTCCGATATGAAAAGTGCCGGATAGCCTGTAAATACAGGCTATACCGGCGCTTCTCAGACCCAATCAGCTAATGTCTCCCGTTACCGATTTCGGGATCGTAAATTCCACAACTCCCATATATCCCGGAGCCACGGTATATTCGTCAAATACGAGCACCAGTTCTCCATTCTCGTTGAAATAGAAGCTCTCGTCACCTGTAATCTGATTGAAGTCCTCTGCGGCCTCCTCGCCGGATTCAAAGAAATACATCTTGGAGTCATCCGCCGCCATCTGAGCCCTCATCTGCTCTTTTATATTATCGCTGAGAGCCTGAATATAATCCGCTTTATCCCGAAATAAGTCCTTCAGGGTTACTACCTGGCCTGTTGCCTTGTCTATTGTAAAGATCTTCACATAATCCGCCCCGCTGGCCATAATCACGGTTGTGTTGATTCGCAGAGACAGATATTTATCATTGTCTGTCACCACCTGATAGTTGGAGGTTACAGAGTAGTGGCCCTCGCCGGCAACGTCCTCTGTCACTTCCTTCTCATATTCGGCGATCAGCTGGTTCGCATACTCCTCGATGGACTTGTTGACCTCTGTGTTCGCCTGATCTCCGATGGATACCTGGGGAATATCAATCTTCGCCTCATAATTATCTTTTGTATCTTCAAAGGTGCGGAAGGTTACCACCTTGGCAATGGTTCCGAGCACAGGAATATTTTCCATGGCGTTTGCGGTAGTAGGGCTTACGTTTGCCATCACGGTGATGGCGAGCAGCGCGGCCGCCGCTGTTAATCCTGTCTTCTTTGTAAACTGTATCACGATTCTCATCCTCTTTTCTTTTTTTGCCTTTTCAATTCCTGCCATTATGTTTTCCCTGGCCGAGGCCGGCACCGGAATGTTATGATATTCTTCTTTTAACTTCTCCAATTTGTTTCTGCTGTCGTTTTCCATAATGTGTCCCCTTTCTGTGACATTTTGGACCTTACTGAGCATCGCGAAACGTGTTGCCGGTCACGAAGTAAACGGTGACATTTCCGGCTCCAGTTCGATTCTGAGTTTTTTTAGTGCCCGGTACAGTCTTGCTTTTACCGTGTTGACATTCAAATCCAGCACCACGGCGATCTCTTCCAGCTTCAGTTCCTCTATAACCTTTAATACCACGATGGTACGGTCTTTTTCATCCAGTGACTTGAGAAGCTCCATCGGATCATCCTCATGATAGACATCCTCGTGGGGGATCTCCACCCCCTCCAGGCCGATGCTCTCCTTCTGTCTCTTCCTCAGAAAATCGACGGCCGTGTTCATCACCACGCGGTAGATCCAGGTAGATAAATAATCCGGCTCCCGCACCTTACTAATATCTTTCATCACCTTATAAGCACTTTCCTGGACAATGTCCAGCGCATCCTGTTCGTTATTCACATAGCTGTAGGCGAGACGATAATACTTTTCATAATTGGTCAGGAGTATTTTCTCAGCTTCAGCATCCAAATTCTTCTTCAAATATTCTTCCTCCTCTCTCCTCTTCTGTCTGTTAGACGTTTCCTGTTCTAAAAAAGTTGCGAAAAATAATCTTATTTATTCAAGTAAAGTAAAAAATGGCACCCGGAAAGCCTTATACCTTTCCGACGTGCCACATTTTATTATTATACTATACATTAAATTATTTTTAAAGAAAAAACACATAAATATTACATTTCTGCCGCTACTCAAAACGTACGATTTCTTTTTTCAGCCTCTTCATAATCTTCTTTTCCAGACGGGAAATATAGGACTGGGAGATTCCGAGCAAATCGGCCACCTCTTTCTGAGTCATTTCCTCCCCCTCCTCGTCGGACAGGCCAAAGCGGAGTTCCACGATCTTTCTCTCCCTTGGGCTCAGCCGGCTGATGGCGGAATTTAAGAGATTGCGTTCCACTTCTGTCTCCAAATCCTTGTAGATCACGTCCTCGTCTGTTCCCAGAATGTCGGACAGCAAAAGTTCATTTCCATCCCAGTCCACATTTAACGGCTCATCGATGGAGACCTCCATCTTCGTCTTATTGTTGCGCCGCAGATACATGAGAATCTCGTTCTCAATACAGCGTGACGCATAGGTGGCCAGTTTGATGTTCTTCTCAGGGTTAAAGGTGTTGATCGCCTTGATCAGGCCGATGGTTCCGATGGAGATTAAGTCCTCTACGCCGACACTGGTATTATCAAATTTCTTGGCTATGTAGACGACAAGGCGGAGATTATGCTCGATCAGCTCCGACTTTGCGCTCTGGTCGTCTTCGCCTCCCAGCATGGCAATCACTCTCGCCTCGGACTCATTATCCAGTGGGGCCGGAAGAATATCGGCGCCGCCAATGTAATGAATCTCTCCCTGCTTCGGCATCATCAGCGTCTTAAACGTTGGTACGGCTTTAAACTGGAAACGGTTTGGTACGGAAACTTTTAATATCATATCGGTAATCTCTCCTTTTCATCTGAAACTAATCTTCATGCAGAAGCATCTGGTATTCCCCGTCCACAGACAGGGGACGGCGGCAGACAGCCACCAGAGGCTTTTCTATAATTTTCACGTCACTGCCCTGGCGTATTTCCATTTCATCCAGGAAAATCCCGGGCATCACGCCTTCCTTCTTTCCCACACTCCCAAACGGAATGTATATGACAGAGGACACGCTCTCGCACAGTTCCTTAAGCGCTTCGTAGGTCACCACATGAACCGGCCGGTGCGTCATTGGCTCATACAGCCGGTTACCGGTATCGAGAAGCGCTGTCACCGTCTTCTTCCGCCCTCTGTAATGCATTGTCACCTCGTAGAAATGGTTCCGGCTCTTTCTGGCCTCCAGAACGAAGCCCAGAATACACCTCATTCCGAAGTAAGCGCCGGCAGCCAGCAGCAGCAGCCGGTAAAACGGCATGGCCGCACGGTTATTTCCGCGAAGGATCTGTTCTATATAATAACCGGCCATCGTATGCTGGTAGAGAGCCTGCATGGCTCCGGCCATCATGACGGTCACCAGATAGAGGCAGGCTACAGCCTTGCCAATCTCCCGCTTCTTTCTGACGCCGAATGCAGTCACCACCATCAGGCAGCTGACCACGGCGTAGGTCATAAAAAAAGAGACTGCGGGGGGAATGGACGGAAATGCCGCGCACAGGACGGCCCAGGCAGCTCCCAAAGCAGCGCCCAGCACGATTCTGTATCTGCCCGCCCGGTATCTCATCACCTTTCCGGTTATGGAAAGCACAAGATAATCCAGGATCATGTTTATGACAAAAAATACATCTATGTATAAGTCAACCGTCACTAAAAGTTTTCTCACCTCCTGCCCTGTATGAACATTATAGTCAGAGAGACCTTCAGATTTTGTCAAAACGGCGGCCCTGATTCCTGTTTTTCATCGCCTTTTTCCCGGTATTTTCATCATGATTCGACATTTTATGGTCAAACATCTGTTTGCACCAGCCTTTTACACGCTCAAAATACAGGATCCTCCGGAGCGCGGCTGCTTCAGCGGCCATACTTCCTTAGCGCGGAGTGCGCCTCCTGCCCGGAGGGCTTTTTGTGTAATAGGAGTACTTTCCTATTACACGAAAAAAAGAGTCGAACCCGGCAGATTTTTTCCGCCGGGTTCGACTCTTTTCTTATAGAGATTGATAAACAGGACAGACTGCGCGCTCTTATTCGCCTAACTGAGCGATACGCTCCTTCACCTGATCCATCATCTGTGTATATTTTTCCAGTTTCGCCTTTTCTTCCTCCAGTTTGGCTGCCGGCGCCTTGCTTACGAATTTCTCATTGCTCAGCATTCCCTTTACACGGGCCAATTCCTTGGATAACCGCTCCTCTTCCTTCTTTAACCGTTCTTTTTCCTTCTCGATGTCAACCAGCTCGGCAAACGGCATATAGATGACTGCCTGATGGATCACAGCGGACACGGCGTCTTCGCCGATTCCTTCCTTATCCTTCTTTAGCACAATTTCGCTGGCATAGCCCAGCATGGCGAAGAATACGCGGCTGTGCTCAAAGATATCCAGGATTTCGCTGTTCTCTGATACAACGTATACCTTTGCCTTCTTGCTCGGCGGAACGTTCATGGAAGTCCGGACATTCCGGATGCCTCTTACCGCTTCCTTGATGGTCTCTACCGCATGCTCTTCCTCGGCAAAGTTCCATTCCTCCTTATATTCCGGCCATGCGGATACCATGATTGACTCTTCCTCGTCCTGAAGATTGCAGAAGATTTCCTCGGTGAGGAACGGCATATACGGATGAAGCAGCTTCAGGGAATTGATCAGCACGGTCTTTAAGGTCCAGATGGCCGCTGCCTTTGTGGTATCCTCTTCGTTCCAGAGTCTCGGCTTTACCATCTCGATATACCAGTCGCAGAATTCCTCCCAGATAAAGTCGTAAACCTTCTGGAGGGCGATTCCCAGTTCATACTTGTCTAAATTATCCGTCACCTCGCGGGCCAGGGTGTTGGCCTTGGAAAGGATCCATCTATCCGCCATGGTCAGATCAGACAGCTCCGCCTGGCTGTCAGGCGCCTTCTCAATATTCATCATCATGAAACGGGAAGCGTTCCATACCTTGTTGGCGAAGTTCCGGCTGGCTTCCACTCTCTCCCAATAGAAACGCATATCGTTTCCAGGGGCATTGCCGGTAATGAGTGTCATACGCAGGGCGTCCGCGCCGTACTTGTCGATGACTTCCAGCGGATCGATACCGTTGCCTAAGGACTTGCTCATCTTGCGGCCTTCGGAATCTCTGATCAGTCCATGGATCAGCACGGTGTGGAACGGCAGCTCTCCGGTCTGTTCGATACCCGAGAAAACCATACGGATCACCCAGAAGAAAATAATATCGTAACCGGTTACCAAAACGTCTGTCGGGTAGAAATACTTTAAGTCCTCTGTCTCATTCGGCCATCCGAGTGTGGAGAACGGCCACAGAGCAGAAGAAAACCAGGTGTCGAGCGTATCTTCATCCTGAGTAAGGTGGGTGCATCCGCATTTCGGGCACTTCTCCGGTCTTTCCTTGCTTACAACGATCTCTCCGCATTCGTCGCAGTAATAGGCCGGAATCCTGTGGCCCCACCACAGCTGTCTGGAAATACACCAGTCGCGGATGCTCTCCAGCCAGTGCAGATACGTCTTATCGAAACGCTCCGGCACAAACTTCAGTTTTCCGCTCTTCAACGCCTCGATTGCCGGCTTTGCCATCTCTTCCATGCGTACAAACCACTGCTGCTTCACCATCGGCTCTACCGTGGTCTTACAGCGGTCGTGAGTACCTACGGCGTGGGTATGGGGAACCACCTTTACGAGAAGGCCCAGTTCCTTCAAATCCTCTACGATGGCTTTTCTGGCCTCGTAGCGCTCCATCCCATCGTACTTGCTGCCAGGCAGACTGATGGTCGCGTCGTCGTTCATAATCGTAAGCTCCGCAAGGTTGTGGCGTTTGCCCACCTCGAAGTCGTTAGGGTCATGGGCCGGAGTAATCTTTACACATCCGGTACCGAATTCTTTGTCTACGTAGGAGTCGGCAATCACCGGGATGGTGCGTCCCGTGAGAGGCAGCTTAAGCATCTTTCCAACGAGATTGGTGTAGCGCTCATCCTCCGGATTAACTGCCACAGCCGTATCACCGAGAAGCGTCTCCGGTCTCGTGGTTGCGATCTCCACAAAGGAATCTTCCTCTCCCGCTACCGGATAGTTGATATGCCAGAAAAATCCGTCCTGGTCCACATGCTCTACCTCTGCGTCCGATATGGAGGTCTGGCATACCGGGCACCAGTTGATGATTCTGGATCCCTTGTAAATATAGCCTTTCTCATACAGACGGATAAATACTTCCTGCACCGCTTCTGAACAGCCCTCATCCATGGTAAAACGTTCTCTGTCCCAGTCTGCGGAGGAGCCCATCTTATGAAGCTGGTTGATAATGCGTCCGCCGTATTCCTTTCTCCAGTCCCAGCATTTCTCCAGGAATCCGTCACGGCCCAGGTCCTCCTTATCGATGCCCTGCTTCTTTAAGCTCTCGATTACCTTGACCTCTGTGGCGATCGCCGCGTGATCCGTACCTGGCTGCCAGAGCGCCTCGTATCCCTGCATCCGTTTGTAGCGGATTAAAATGTCCTGCATGGTGTTGTCCAGCGCATGGCCCATATGAAGCTGGCCTGTGATATTTGGCGGAGGCATCACAATAGTAAACGGTTTCTTGTCCGGATTGGGCTCTGCGTGGAAATACTTCTTGTCCAGCCATCTCTGGTATATCTTGCCCTCAATTTCGGCAGGATTATAATTTTTTTCTAGTTCTTTCATGGTATTCTCCTTATCTGTTTTCTTTCTTATTTTTCTAAGGCTGTCTGCCCTGTTTCATGAAGCTTTGAAACTCTTCAAAATCTCCTTTTTGAAAAGCATCTTTCTTTACCATAATGCCTATGGTTTTTTCTATGACAATGACGTACAGGCCGCTTGACTCTTTCACCCTGGAAATCTGGCTGTAATAATATGTTTTCGCCGCTTCACCGTCATTTGCACACTCAATTCTGTCCGGATAAAACAATATGGTCTTTCCCATTCCGGTATGGCTCAGTTCATAGACTTTGTAGTTCCTTTTTGCCAGCCTGGCGCTGTAAAACACGCTGAGGAGAAGGAATAACGCTCCCAGGAAAACCAGCAGAAGCTTAAGCACGATATGGACCGGGAATAACAGCCCCCAGGCCAGATACACGACTCCAAGTACGATATGGACGGTTCGCCTCGAAGCTGTCATGCATTTTGTGTATTCCTGAAGCAGCTCCGGCGTGACCTGGTATGAATTTTCAAATGAAGGGGCTGTAGTGGGGCTTTCTGCCGGGATGGCGTTTCTGTCCGAGGTATCGCATCCGTCCGGGACGTCGTTTCTGCCCAGATAAAACGATATTATTTTATCCAGTCCGGCGTGGCTCATTTCATATCTCCTGTAATTCTTCTTCGCAAGCCAGGCACTGTAAAACACGCTGCAAAGGATCGCTGTTACTCCCAGAACAGGCAGCAGAACTCTCAGTGCTGCATGAGAGGTAAACAGGATTCCCCAGATGAAACACAGGATTCCGAGTACAAGCAGAACCTTTCGCTTCGGGGCTGTCATACAGTTCGTATACTCCTGCAGCAGCTCGGGTGTCATCTGGTATGTATTGATAAACAAAGGTTCCACGGCGATTCTCCTTTCCATTTACTTATCTGTTTTAGCGCGAAATACGCCTCCCACGGAGTTTTTTTATTTCATCAGATGGACTTTCTATAAAATTAAAAAAGCCCTCTGCATGTATTCCATGCAAAGGGCGAACAATCCGCGGTACCACCTTTTTTCCTGCGGCAGACTGCACCACAGCTCTCACGGTCTTTAACGCAAACCACGCGTGAGCGCCTACTGATCACTACTGCATTTCAGCACTCCGGTTCCAAAGCTACCTTCCGCACACACTTCCTTAACCATCTTTCAGCCGGTGAATGGTTTTCTCTGTCAGGGTTATGAACGTACTCCTCTTCTTCATTACCTTTTTCTTTATGGTGATATCATAGAGGTTTTTTCAGCATTTGTCAACCCCTGTTAGCCGGGTGGATAGCGTCACTTTACTTTCGGAAACAAAGGATAGAATTCACCCATATGGCAGAATTAAGATTTGTTCCTTCTAGGTTATCATATTTTGTCTGTTTTTTCTACCGCCTCTTTTCTGCTTTCAGATTTTACGTTCAGCAAACACACAACTCAAGGGTTCCCTTCGGCTTTTTGCCCTTGACTTGTGTGTCCGCTTCACTGTTTAGTTGTTGTCAAGCAGAAAAAGCCGCTTTCTAGGCGCCCAGCTCCTGGTTGATCCATACGCGCATCCATTTCAGGCTATGCTGCTCAAGCCCTGGCACCCGGCCCTGCAGACGCTCCTGGTATCTCCAGCCGGCCTGTTTTTCACATACTTTCTTTTTTATCTCCAGTTCTTCCTCTGACAGCTGATTCTCTTTCCTACGCTCCTTTTGATATGCCAGGAGATCTATGATTTTACCAC